>WNGO01001336.1_pt1 | contig 26238 bp, 23 predicted proteins | sample 5400511 | NCBI WGS metagenome assembly WNGO01 (sample SAMN13153380, study PRJNA577476) | soil metagenome | isolation source: 20 cm soil or saprolite under Garry oak tree replicate 2 | place: USA:California | collected 2016-06-15 | reverse complement strand
AGGGCGCGGTCAAGCGCGTCGAGCGCCTGCTGGCCGGTGGGATCGAAGCGCCAGGTGCTGGGCGGAATGTGCGGGTGGCGCGGCAGATACGGTTCGAATGGTCGCTGGAGGCCGGGCCGACCCGTTAGCGCGAGGGTGGCCATCGTCGGTCCGTGATAGGCCTGCGCCGGTGAGATCACCTGCCAGCGCTTGCGCTGGCCGCGGTCAACGTGATAACGGCGGGCGAGTTGGATCGCCATCTCATTGGCCTCCGCGCCGCCGGTGACGAAACGGACGCGGGTAAATCCCTCGGGCGCCAGGCTGACCAGCTCGTGGGCGAGACGTTCCTGCGCCGGATTGGTCAGGCGCTCGTTATGGACGTAGGCCAGTTTCTCGGCCTGCGCCCGAGCCGCAGCCACGAGATCATGGCTCACCGGGTAGCGGCGATCGAGCTCGAGGGGGAGGACACGCGTCGAGTCGCTGATCGGCTCAGCGACTCGCGCGCGATTCACGTCCTCAGCTTACGGGCGCCTTCTGGGGCTCGACCTCCGCCCGCGGTTTGCCGATTTCATCGACGTGGGTGGTACCGTAGCCCTCAACTTCGGGATGGCCGTGCTTGCCCTGCGTGAGGGCAAACTCCTCCTCGGGAGTCAGTACCAGCCGATGCCGGCCGATGAAGGCGAAGTAGAGAAGGCCCAGCACGAAGTAGATCAGCGTTCCATAAACACCGGGCCGGTAGGTTTCATTCGAATAGAGGGAGACCAGCGCGACCAGCGCGATCACGCCCGCGATCCCGGCGCCCCACACCCCAACCAGGCTGCGGTAGGGCCGTTCGATATTCGGCAGTCGGCGCCGGAGCATGATGAACGACAGGCACTGCATCGCATACGAAATGACCGCGCCGAACACCGCCATGTAGAGAAGCGCGCCGACGATCTGACCCGCCAGCAAGCCACCGGCCAGTCCCAGGTAGTACATCCCGATCGCAAGCGCGAGGCCCACCAGGCCACCTGCGATCAGCGCCACATGCGGCGTCTTGAGACGAGGGTGCGTAACTGACAACCACTTGGGGAAATAGCCGGCCCGCGACAGCGCATAGGTGTTGCGCCCGTAGGCGTAGATGATCGTGAAGAAGCTGGCGATCAAGCCGACGAGTCCAATCAGGGCCAGCACCGCCGCCGCCGTGTTGTTGCCAAAGACCGCTTTGAAGCCATCAAACAGTGGCGTCGCCGAGACGCCAATTGCTTTCGCGCCGCCCCCGACCGCCGGGTTGAGCAAGAAGATCAGAGCGCCGGTGAAGATCAGCGTGGTCAGGCCCCAGATGGTCGCGCGCGGAATATCGCGCTTCGGGTCATGCGACTCCTCGGCGGCCAGCGGTAGCTCCTCGATCGCGAGGTAGAACCAGATGGCGAATGGAATGGCCGGGAAGATCCCCGCCAGCCCGTGCGGCAGGAAGCTCGACTGCCCGGCGTCCGGCTTGATGTTGAAGAGCAGGCTCAGGTCCATTTTCCCGGACACGAGCACCGAGATGAAGAAGAAAGCGAGGATGCCCAGCGCGATGACATTGATCAGTACCGTGAACCGCATGGTGGCCACGATGCCGATGATGTTGATCCCGACAAAGACGATGTAGGACACGATGAACCACGTCACCGGGCTGTTCCACCATGGGTCACTGGTGAGGTTCAACAGGGACTTGGTGATGTCGTGCATCAGGAAGCCCATGGCGCCCACCACCACAGCGGGGGTGATCACGTATTCCATGTTCTCGGCCAGACCCGTGATGAATCCGCCCCACGGGCCAATCGCCGATCGGGCAAACGAATAGGCTCCGCCCGTGTGCGGCAGGGCGGGAGACATCTCGGCGATGCTGAAACACAGTCCGTAGTACATCGCCGCGATGAAGATGGTGGCGATCAAGAGTCCGCCGAAGCCGCCGGCACTCAAGCCCAGGTTCCACCCGTAGAAGTCGCCCGAGATGACGGCGGCGACCCCCAGCGACCACAGCGACCAGAAGGCTGCGTGTCGCTTCAGCAGCCGTTTCGTAAAGTAGCCGGGCCCCGCCTCCTGGTAAGCAACCGAACCGACCCTGCGCCGTTCCTGAGCCACGTCCGTACCTCCTCTTCCTGACTGACGCCCGGCCATAAACCCCCAAGTTGTCTGACGGCAGTCGCTTTGCCGGCATGATAAGACAGGGTCTGGGCCGAGTCAAGATACACTTGACCCGGAGGGGTTGTCTGACAAATACTTCTCGATCATGAGGGGTGGACCTTCTGTTGCCAAGCCACGGGCACGCCCCCGATCGGTGTCGGTCGTAACCGAGCTAAGCCAGCGGATCGAGGACGGCGTCTTCCCCGCAGGAATGCGCCTCCCCTCGGAGCCGCTGCTCGCCACCCAGCTGGGCGTCTCGCGGGCCACCCTGCGGGAGGCGCTTCGTTCGCTGGAAAGCGAAGGCCGCCTGCGCCGGACCTGGGGTTCGGGAACCTACGTGGCCGAGCGCCGGCGCTTGTCCAACAGTCTCGACCTGAACTTCGGGGTGACCGAGGCGATCAGGGCAGCGGGAATGGAACCTGGCACGCAGCATGCGCAACACTGGCTCGAGCCGGTCTCCTCCGGCGAGGGCGTGAGACTGGGCCTGGAACCCGGACAGGACGTGCTGATCGTCGAGCGGGTCCGCACGGCGGACGGCACGGCAGTGGTGTTCTCTCGCGACATCCTGCCGGGTTGGGTGGTCGGCACTCAGGCGGGCGTCGGCGATGCGATGCTGCATCATTCCATCTACGACGTTTTAGAGAAAGATCTCGGCATCGTGATCGATCACGGAGTCGCGACTTTTCGGCCGGTACGGGCCGACCGCACCGTGGCTCAACGGTTGGGCATCCGTCGAGGCGAGTTGCTGCTGGCGATCTGGCAGATCGACTACGACGAGGAGGATCGCCCCGTCCTGTCCTCGCACGAGTACCACATCGCCGATGCCTTTGACTTCTCGGTCGTCCGTCGGGGTCCAGGAAGGAGGTTCAACTAACGATGCAACTCGGAAAATCGATGCGTCTCAAGCGGGTGATCGATCCGGCTGGAGTCTCCGTCATCTGTGCGCTCGATCATGGCATGACCGCCCCGACATTTCTCGAGCCGCTCTCGGACATCGAGCAGCGAACTCGAGAAGCCGTTACGGGCGGCGCCAACGTGATCATGATGTCAAAGGGCATGATCCGGTACGCAGTCGATGCCTTCTCCCCCACGACGTCGCTCGCGCTCCTGCTTTCAGCCTCAGCGAACCCGGGCGAGGCGCGCCCGGCCGTGATACAGATCGCCCAGGTGGAGGAAGCGTCGCGCCTGGGCGCCGACGCTGTCGTGCTCTTTACGGCGCTGGGCGGCGAGAACGAGGCTGGCATGATCCGGATCCTGTCCGAAGTCGGCCGCGAGTCGGCTCTGCTGGGCGTGCCGTTGATCGCCGAGGCCGAGTTTCCGACCACGTATGCCTCGGTCGAAGAGCTGAGTGAACGCTATGGCTTTGAGTACCTCAGGCGCAGCGTTCGGCTGTGCGCGGAGCTGGGCGCCGACCTCGTCAAGACAAATTGGCCGGGCGACGAGGATGCGTTCGGCAAGCTGGTCCGGGCCGTGAATGGCGTTCCCGTCGTGCTCGCGGGTGGCTCCCGGGTCGAGGACGAGGAGCTGTTGCGCCGAATGGAATGCGCCATGCAGGCGGGCGCTATCGGCTGCTCGGTCGGGCGAAACATTTTCATGCACCGGTCGCCCGCGGCGATCACTCGGGCGCTCTCGCGAGTGATCCGCGACCGCTGGCCGGCGCGTAAGGCGCTCGCCGAGCTCGAGCAGGAAGTCGGCATGGCGGCGGCACGGTGAGAGCCGCGTTCATGACCGGGGTCAACCTGGTCGAAATCCGAAAGACGCCGGAGCCAGGCGTCGATCCGCAGGGGGCCATCCTGCGGGTCGAGGCCTGTGGCATCTGCGGCACGGATGCCCGGACATTCTTCAACGGCGACCCCAAGGCGCCGGCGCCGTGGATCCTCGGTCACGAGCCGGTCGGCGTGATCGAAGAGCTCGGACCTGGCGCGCATCTACCACCCGGAGTCAAAAAGGGCGATCGGGTTTTTCTCGGGTCGATCCTGACGTGCGGGCAGTGCCGGTGGTGCACGGAAGGTTTCCAGAACCTCTGTGATCAGCACCTGCTGTACGGCTACGATCCGTACCCCGGCGCCTATGCGGACTACGCGCCGGTTCCGGCGATCGCGATGAAAAACGTCATCGCGCTTCCCCCGGACCTGCCGTCCGACCTGGCGACCGTCGCGGACCCGTTTGCCTGCGCCCTTAACGGCGTCGAAGTCCTCGACATCCGTCTGGGCGATACCGTCGTCATCCTCGGAGCGGGTCCCATCGGCTGCTGGCAGGCGATCATGGCTCGCGACCGGGGGGCCAGCAAGGTCTTCCTCTCGGACGTCAACCGCCAGCGCCTGGATGTTGCGCTTCACGCCGTTGGCGCCTTCGTGGACGACGCCTGGGTTGCCGGTGACGACAACGGCGTCGCCGAGGTGCTGGATCGTACCGAGGGAAAGGGTCCGGAGCGGGTCAGCGTGGCAGCGCCGTCGAAGTCAGCCCAGCAGGCCGCCCTGCTGATGGCGGCGAAGCGAGCTCGGGTGGTGTACTTCGCGGGACTGCCCAAGCACGATCCCATCAGCCCGCTGGACATCAATCAGCTGCATTACAAGGAACTTTCCGTACTCGGTGCGTACGGAGCCACGCATCGCCAGTACCGGATCACAATGGACTATCTGCGACGGCGCCGCGACCAGTTGGCCGCGGTGGTCACCCATCGTTTCCCCCTTGACCGAATCGGCGATGCCTTCGAGACCATCAGGTCCGGCACCGGCCTGAAGGTCGTCATGCTGCCATGAGCGGGCCCTACGTGATCGGCTGCGACGTTGGCAGTCAGGGCACGAATTCCGCGCTGTACTCAGCCGATGGCACGCTGGTTGCCTCGGCGTACCAGGCCTATGACGTGGTATTCCCACGTCCCGGTTGGGCCGAGCAAGATCCCGTGCTCTGGACCCGGGCGCTGCATGCGAGCATCCGGCGTCTGCTCGAGCAGGTCCCCGAGGGTCCATCGTCGGTGAAGGCCCTGTCGTTCGGCTCGCAGCTGGACGGCATGGTCGTCTGCGACGCGAAAGGGCGCGCGCTCCGGCCGGCGATGATCTGGATGGACCGTCGCGCTGAGGCCCAGGCCGCGGCCCTGGCGGAGCGCATGGTCCCTCGAGAGTTCTATCACCACGTCGGCGCCAACCTCGACTCGTCGCATGCCGTGTTCAAAGCCCTCTGGGTGAGAGACGAGCAACCGGAAATCTTCTCGCGCGCGGCGACCCTCATGCCGCCGGGCTCGTACGTCCTGCGCGAGGCATCGGGAGTCCTCGCGGTCGACTACTCGAATGCCTCGTCGCTCGCGCTGCTCGATCCGCGTTCGCGGACCTGGTCTCAGCCAGTTCTTGACGCGGTGAACATCGACGCGCGAATGCTGCCCGAGCTCGCCCCGGCGACGAACCGGGTTGGCACCGTCACGCAGCAGTTCGCGGAAGCCACCGGGCTCACGCCAGAAACGGCCGTAATCGTCGGCTGCGGCGACGAGATGGCCGCCACGCTCGGCGCCGGCGTCTATGCCCCCGGAGAAGTCTGCGACGTCGTTGGGACGGCCGAGCCTGTTTGCGCCGTGTCGACTCGACCGCGCGAGGACCAGACCATGTTGGTCGAGTGCCACCCGCATGCGGATCCAAGTAGCTGGTTGCTCGAAAACCCGGGCTTCGTGTCTGGCGGCAATTTACGGTGGTGGCGCGACCAGCTGTGCCCGGTTGAACGCGATGCCGAGGCACGCGGCCAGGGCGACGCCTACGATTTGCTGACGGCGCCGGCGGCGCAAGTGCCCGCGGGAGCCGAAGGACTGATTTTCTTACCCTGCATGCAAGGCGCGATGGCTCCCGAATGGAACGGCGCCGCCCGAGGCGTCTTTTACGGCCTCACTCTGGCGCATAGCAAGGCGCATCTGACCCGGGCGTTGCTCGAGGGCAGCGCGTTCGCCTTGCGAGACATCCTCGAGGCCATGCGCGCCGCGGGCCTCGAGGTCCGGCGGCTCACGATCGTGGGGGGTGGCGCCAAGGGAGCGCTCTGGCGGCAGATCAAGGCCGATGTCACGGGTCTTCCGGTGCGGGTCCCGACCAGCGTCGAGACGACCGCGACCGGCGCCGCCATCCTGGCTGCCGTCGGTGCCGGTCTTCACGGCAGCGTCGCCGAGGCAGCCCAAGCGTTCGTCAGCTACCGGCCGGGCGAGCAAGCACCCGACCCGGAGCGTCGCGAGATCTACGACGCGGCCTACGCTCGCTATCGGGAGCTCTACTTCGCGCTCAAGCCCGTGTTCGCGAACGCCGTCCGAGAGAAGTCAGCCGTTCCTGTCTAGGTGTTCTAGCTGCTCGAGCGTCCCGCGCCGAGCCGCGGGGCAGTCGCCGTCTCTGCCTTATCCATCGTCCGAATGAGAACCAGGCAGACCGTCAACAAGCTCAAAACGAGGCCGATGAGAACGGCGATCAGTCCCACCACGAGGAAGGTGTCGCGCGGCGAGAGATTGAAAATGTGCGTGTGCCCCGTTGACGCCATTACCAGGAACGCGACGATCACGGCCAGTCCGGGAAGCGCCCCAACGAGACCCGCGAGCCATCGCGGAATTGCCGCACGTCGCCCGGCCGGGTTAGCCATCAGCTGACCTAGCCATCGGTCGGATTATCCATCGCCCGCGTCGTTTCTGCCACTGTGGCGTGAGCCCGTGATCAAGCGGATCGTGCTCGTGCCAGAACCTTGAGCGGCGGCGGCGTCGCGATCCAGCGATCGTCCTTGCGCTTCAACGTCCAGCCTTCTTCGTGAACCTTTCGGTGATGCGGCACGCAGACCAGCCCTAAGTTCTCGAGTTTCGTCGGCCCGCCGTCCGCCCAGAAGATCAGGTGATGCCCGTCGCACCAGGGCGCCGGCCGATCGCAACCGGGAAAGACGCAGTGATGATCGCGGGCCACCAGGGCGCGCCGCGTAGCCGGCGGAATCGTGCGGCTCGAGTGGCTGATTTCCCACTCGAGCTCGCCGAGCCCGGTGATCCGCGTGATGGCGGAGTCACAGGCGAGCCGGCGAACCGTCTCGGCCGGCACCGTGCCGCCCCACTCGAGCTGACCGGCGGGCGCGCCCTCGATCCCAGCCAGCGTGTCCGCGGCGGCCGTGATGACCAGCTGCGGTCGCGGCCCCGCGCCGTTCGTACGGCCGACCTCGGATCCCTGGCCGCTGCGACCGCGGCGGCAGACCTCCACCAGGGCGTCGGCCAGTCGCTGTCCGGCGCTCCGATCGTCGCCCTTCGAGGGCCTGGCATAGGGCTCGATCGCGGTCCGGATGATGGCGCCGGCGTCTGGCGTGACCTGGCCCTCGATCCGGACCAGTCCGTTGATCGCCTCGCCGATCTGCAGATAGCGCCGCTGGTGCGCCCGGTTGGCCTCCGTCAGCGCGCCCTCTGCATCCACCCGGTGCTCGAAGTCCCTCGTGACGCCGGCGAACTGCCCGGGGTCCATGTTCCCGGCGGCCTTGAGCAGCATGGTCTCGGCCTTGCGCACCTGTGCCGCCCCCACGTGCTCGGCGGTCCGGGCCATGGCCACCGCGTGCTGGTAGCCGATCTCGCCGCGAGCAAGCGCCTCTTCAGTTCGGGGCAGCTTCTCGAGCTGCCGGGCGGTCTCCACGTGCTCGGCGGCGGCACCGGCGGAGAGCCTGCCGTGGGTGCGCAGCCAGGGCGTCATGCCCAGCGCGCCGTCGGCTCGGTAGCCCCCGGTCTTCTCGAAGCGGCGGGTGGCCTCACCGTTGACGGCCTCCATCCTGTCGACGACCTCGCGCCCCTTGATGATCGCCGCACCCAGGCGGCTGCCCGACTGCCCCGCCAGCCAGCCCGGCAACTCCAGGATCGCCGACTCGATTCGCTCGAAGGGCGTTTCGCTGGCACGGCACATGGTGCCAGCATGAGGCAGGGTTACGACAGCTGTCTGTCGTAACCGGCCGGCATGAAAAACTAGCGGCTAAATCCGCTCGAAATTGCGGCGCAGCTCCCAGTCGGTGACAACCCCGTCGAACGCCTTTTGCTCGAGCCGGGCCGAGTGCAGATAGTGCTCGACCACGTCGTCGCCAAAGGTCTGCCGTGCAACGTCGCTTTTCTCCAGCGCGTTGATGGCTTCCATCAGGTTGCTCGGAACGCGTGGCAGTTCTTTGGCGTTGTACGCGTCACCGCGGAACTCGGGCGGCAGCTCGAGCTTGTTCTCGATGCCGTGGAGACCGGCGGCGATGGTCGCCGCGAACGCGAGGTACGGATTCGCGTCGGCGCCGGGGATCCGGCACTCGACCCGCAGGCTCGGACCGTGACCGATGATGCGGAAGCCGCACGTCCGGTTGTCCCAGCTCCAGACGATCGAGGTCGGCGCAAATGACGTCGCCTGATAGCGCTTGTAGGAGTTGACGTAGGGCGCGTAAAACAGGGAGAAATCGCGCGCCAGCGCGATCAGGCCGGCCAGGTAGTGCTGGAAGAGCGGCGACATCCCGTGCGCTCCGCCGTTCGCGGCGTGGAACAGGGCCCGGTCACTCTTGACGTCCCAGAACGACGAGTGCAGATGGAATGAGCTGCCCGCCTGCTGCATATTCCACTTGGCCATGAACGTGACCGCCACCTGGTTGAGGGCGGCGATCTCCTTGACGCCGTTCTTGTAGACCACGTGCCGATCGGCCATCTCGATCGCCTCGGCGAAGCGGAGATTGATCTCCTGCTGTCCGAAGCCCCACTCGCCCTTGCTGTTCTCCACCGGGACGCCGGCGGCCTCCATCCCGTTGCGCACCAGCCGGTTGAACCACTCGGCTTTGGTGCCCTGCAGGATGTGGTAGTCCTCGATGTAGCGTCCGTAAGGCTCCAGCCCCCGGTAATCTTTGGCGGCGGCCTGCTCGTAGGTATCCCTGAAGAGATAGAACTCAAGCTCGGACCCCACTTTGGGATTGAAGCCGAGCTTCCTGGCCCGTTCGACCTGCCGGCGCAAAACCTGGCGCGGCGCGATCTGCACCGGGTCGCCGCCCATGGTCTCGACGTCGCAGAGGATGAGCGCAGTTTTCTCCAGCCAGGGGAGCCGCCGAATCGTCGAGAGGTCCGGATGCCCGTGCATGTCGCCGTAGCCGGTACCCCAGTTCGTGAACTTGAACCCGGGCAAGGGCTCGTTGTCGATGTCCATGGCCAGCAGGTAGTCGCAGGCGTGCAGCCCCTCGTCGACGTGGTCGAGGAAGTAAGGCCCGGTCAGCCGCTTCCCCATCAGCCGCCCCTGCAGGTCGGCGATCGCGATGATGACGGTGTCGACCTCGCCCGCCTTCGTCTGGCGGACGAGCTCCTCAAGCGTGATCTTCGCGGTTTTCTCCTGGCGGCGCGACTGCCCGTTGGCGCGCTCGGTCCGCGGGGTGGTCGCTCGCTCCTTCGCCGGTGTTACGGTACGCGCCATGTCGGATCCCTCCTGCTCATTCAAGACTGACGAAAACGTTTTTGACTTCTGTGTAGAGCTGCAACGCGTGCATGCCGAGCTCGCGTCCGATGCCACTTCGCTTGTAACCGCCGAACGGCGCCTCCTGGTGGACGCTCCGGCTGCTGTTGATGCTGAGCACGCCGGTGCGGACGCCGCGGGCAACCCGCAGCGCGCGGCCGATGTCGCGCGTCCAGATCGAGCCGGAAAGACCATACGGGGTGTCATTGACAAGCCGTAGGACTTCGTCCTCGTCGGTGAACGGGATGATGGTGAGCACCGGTCCGAAGATCTCCTCCTGGGCGATGCGCATTCGATTTTCCGCGCGATCGAAGACGGTTGGCTCCAGGAAGCTGCCCCGGGACAGCGCCCCGCCGGGCGCCGCGCCACCGGCCAGCAGTCGCGCGCCTTCCTGCCGACCGACCTCGATGTAACCCTGGACCCGCTCGCGCTGCTTGATCGAAATCAGGGGTCCGACCTCCGTGCCCGCGTCGAGCGGATCGCCAACCTTTAACTGCTTGCTGCCGGTCGCGACCCGCTGGTCGAACTCCTCGGCGATCGAGCGATGCACGAACGCACGGCTGCGGGCGCAGCAGTCCTGCCCGGCATTGCCAAAGACGCTGTTGACCGCAGCAGGCGCGGCCTTGTCGAGATCGGCGTCCGCAAAGATGATATTCGGGGATTTTCCCCCGAGCTCGAGCGAGACGCGCGTGATGTTCGGGGCCGCCTGCTGGAGGATACTGACGCCGGTCAGGGTCTCGCCGGTAAAGGCGATCTTGTCGATCCCTGGATGCCCGGCCAGCGCGCTGCCGGTGCTGGCGCCCGGGCCGGTGATGACGTTGAGCACCCCTTCCGGAAGTCCGGCCTCCAGCGCCAGGCGTCCAAGTTCCAACGCCGTCAGGGGCGTATAGCTCGCCGGCTTCAGGATGGCGGCGTTGCCCGCGGCCAGCGCCGGGGCGACCTTCCACGAGGCGATCGTCAGCGGGAAATTCCAGGGGACGATCAAGGCCACCACACCGACCGGCTCGCGCAGCGTGAAGTCGAGGCCCGGTGCGGTCACCGGGATGGTCTCGCCAAAGATCCGGGTGGCCGCGCCCGCGTAGTACTCGAAGCACTGGGCGGCCCCCATCACCTCGTCGCGCGCGTCGCGGATCGGCTTGCCGGCGTTGCGTGCCTCGAGCGTCGCCAGGCGCTGCGCGTTCGACCGGATCAGGTCGGCGATCTTGTAGAGGACCTTGGCCCGTGCGCTGGCGGCCGCATTGCTCCAGGATCCGGCCTCGAACGCCGCCCGTGCCGCCTTGACCGCGGCATCGACATCGGCCGGCGAGGCAACGGCAGCTCTCGCCATCACATCGGATGTCGCCGGCTCGACGACATCGAACGTCTTCTCTCCCTCACCCGGGCGCCAGCTTCCGCCGATGAGGAGTTGGGTTGGGCGCTCGGTTGTGATCATCAGAAGTAGTTTGACGTGATGCCGCCGTCGACCACGAGGGCGGCACCGTTGGTCCAGGTCGACTCGTCGGAGGCAAGGTAGACGGCGAGGGAGACGATGTCCTCCGCGTGTCCGAAGCGGCCCATCGGTATCCGGTTGAGCCGAACACGCTTCTTGTTCTCGTCTTTCAGGAGGTCGCGCATCAATGGGGTCTCGATCGGCCCCGGGCAGATGGCATTGGTGCGGATGCCCTTCGGTCCGAACTGGACCGCCAGCGATTTCGTGAGGGCGATGACCGCGCCCTTGCTGGCGGTATAGGCATCCTGCGGCACGGTGCAGCCAACCAGCGCCACGAAGGAGGCGATGTTAATGACCGAACCGCCGCCCGCCTTGATCAGCTCCGGGATGCCGTGCTTGCAACAGAAGGCCAGCCCCTTCACGTTGATGGCCATGGTCCGGTCCCAAATGGCGTCGGTGGTGGTCAGGACGGACTCGTCGGCCTCGTCGAAGATGCCGGCGTTGTTGTACAGCACATCGAGCCTGCCGAAGTGGTCGACGGCGGTCCTGACGCAGACCGCCACATCGCCATCGTGGGTTACGTCTGCGGTAACCGGCAACGCCTTTCCCTCCAGGCCGGCGACCGTTTCATGGACCGCCCTCTCGTTGACGTCCACCGCGACCACTCGGGCGCCTTCGCCAACGAAGGTCTGGGTGGCCACTCGGCCCATGCCGCTTCCGGCACCCGTGATGAGCGCCACCTTACCCTCGAGCCGTCCCAATATCCCTCCCTTGGATCGCGAGGATCGGGCCCTGCCTGCGGATTGTCCCCCTTCGGGCTGCCCATTATTTGATGCCCGGTTTCGGCCAAAGTCAAGGTCCCGCTGTCCTTAACAAGAATTTTCCGTCCGTGGCGCAAGCCGGGGATGCGCGGTGACGTTTGTGCAACCATGCCACAATTCCCACGTCTGGCGGTCGCCGTCGCAGCCTCGGCCACCCTGACGGTTGCGCTCGCGGCGCAGCCCGCCTCCGCCGCGTCTCAGCGGAGCGCGCAACCTGTCGTCCAGATGGCGGTTCACCGGGCGGCGCCGGGGCCGGCACGGCTCTCGCCGGCCCAGGCGCGCGCCATCCTGATCCGGGCGGCGCGGCACCATAACTTGAACCCGAACTTTGTGCTGGCGGTCTCCTACTGGGAGAGCGGCTGGAATCAGGCCGCCCGCTCCCGCACGGGCGCCGTGGGCTTGATGCAGGTCGAGCCCTATACGGCGGCGTGGGCCGGGCCCCGGCTGCTGCATCGGCGGGTCAACTTGAACAACGCGGTGGATAACGCCGAGCTGGGCGCGGCCCTGCTCCGCTCCTATCTCACCCAGCTGCGCGATCCGAAGCTGGCGCTCGCCGCCTATTACCAGGGGCTGACCGGCGTGCGCAAATACGGCATCTACCCCAGCAGCCGGCCGTACGTCGATGGCATCTGGAGGCTACGCAACCGTTTCCAGGCCGCTCACCTGGGCGCGTAACCGCTCTCCTACCGGCGTCGACGACCGGCGGGTCCGCTTGCCCAACCGGCCTCATACCTGATATCGTGCCTATCAGGATTTTGTATATCGATACAGGGAGGTACGGAGCAGATCATGGATGCCATCACGCTGTTGAAGAATGACCACCGCAAGGTGGAGAAGATCTTTTCCGACATCGAGAAGGGAAACGGCAACCGCAAACAGCTGTTCACCGAGCTGGCGACGGAGCTGACCGTCCACGCCGAAATCGAGGAGCAACTCTTTTACCCGGCTGCCAAGGATGCCGAGCCGACCCGCGACCTGGTGCTCGAGTCCTACGAGGAGCACAAGCAGGTCAAGATGGTGCTTTCGGACCTGGAGCAGGCGGACATGAACACCGACACCTGGCTTGCCGGGCTGAAAGTCCTGATGGAGGACGTGCAGCATCACGTTGGCGAGGAGGAGAAGGAGCTCTTTCCCAAGGTGAAGAGCAAAGTCCTGTCCAAGGAGCAGCTGGATGACCTCGGCCAGCGCATGGAAGCCATGAAGATGGAGCGCCTGGCGGCCAGCAAGCGGCGCTAGCGGATCGATGCGGCCGGCGAGCAGGCGGTAGCCTGGCGTATCGTAGGCTCGGCTGATTGACCGAGGAGGAGCGCATGGCAGTCAAAACTGATCCGACCGAATCGCTGCGCCGGGTACCGATCTTTGGTGGCCTGGACAAGAAGGAGCTCGAGACGCTGGCCAAGCTGGTCAAGGAACAGCAATATGGCGCCGGTGCCACCATCGTCAAAGCCGGCGCGGGCGGGCACGGCCTGTACATCATCAAGGAAGGCCGCGTGTCGGTCGTCAGGGATGGGCAGACGGTGGCCACCATGGGTCCCGGCCAGTTCTTCGGCGAAATTGCCGTGCTGGACGGCGGTCCCAGGACGGCTGACGTCCGGGCCGACGCCGACACGGTCTGCCTGACGCTGGTCTCCTGGGAGATCAAGCCGGTGCTGATGGAAAACGCCGCCATCAGCTACAAGATGCTGCTGGAAACCGTCAAGCGACTGCGCAGCCAGGAGCCCCGGCCACAGGACTAAGCCGCCTTGAGAAAATCGTGCGCTAACCAGCCGCGCTGCTGGCGCCACCAGATGCGGCCGTCGGCGTAGGTCGGGCCGCCGTCGATATGCACCCGCGTTCCGTCATAGAGGCACGCCACGACCCCGCCTTTCAGGCTGGGTCGATCGCGAACGTTGGCGCAGCTGCCCGGTACGTGGACCGTCGCCTCGCGACCGACCAGCGGGCTCAGCTGACCGGGTAACCCGCAGACGGCGTCGAGGAAATGCCAGACGCCGCTGCTCCGGTAGACATAGCCGGCGCACTGCCGGCCGCCTGGTGTGCCGGCCGTCGAGAACAGGACGGCCGCCGCATCCTGCCCGACCGTCTGGCTCAGCATCGACAAGCAGGCAGCACCCGCCGGGCAGCTGCCGGCATAATGCAAACCGGTCGTGAACTCGACCCCGCGGACGGCCGCGGCCTGGGCCGAGGTCGCGGCCGCACTGTTGGTGCTGGTCGTGGATATTCGCGCAGGCGAGTGCCGCGCCGCAGCGGTCCGGCTCGACGGGAACAGCACGTAGGCGAGCGGCGCAATCAAGAGGACGCACACCACCACGGCGACGATCCAGATCGTCCTGGGAAATCGTGGCACCGCGAGCCGAGGCAGCGCGAGCCGAGGCAGCGTGAGCCGAGGCCGCGTGAGCCGCGGCAGCGCGAGCCGAGGCAGCGCGAGCCGAGGCCGCGTGAGCCGAGGCCGCTTGAGGCGTGGCAGCGCGAGGCGTGGCAGCGCGAGGCGTGGTAGCGCGATCCTACGAACCTTCGAGGCGCGCAACCGTCGAAGGCGCGGGGACGCGGGCCGGCCGATGATCGTGGTTCTCGGCAGCATGTCCGCGCCGCAATACGGGCAGTAGCGGTCGCCCGCGCCGTTGGCCGCGCCGCAGCTCGGGCAAAAGGCACGTCCGCCGCTGGTCGGGGCGGCGGTCAACGGCAGCTCAGCGGCGGGCGGCGCCGCTGCCGTGCGCTCCCAATCCAGCGGTGTCCGGCAGCGCTCGCACCAGATGTTGATGCCGAGATTGGGATAGCGACAGGCGGGGCAGCGGACCCGTCGACCGAGGGCAGTGCCCCTGGACCCCAGTTTCAGCATGTCAGGCCGTTGAGTGCAGGTTCGGTCGATTGAGCAGCCAACCGGAGGACGTATCGACCAGCTGCCAGGTGCCGACCCAATGGTGCATCTGGCCGCCGATCACCTCAACGACGTCGACATAGACGACAGCCACCCCACCGCTGTCCCCGACGACGCGCTCGGCCCGAAGGTCGAGCTGCTCGGTCGCGGCGAAACGCTGATCGATGTACTCGGCCGGGGGATACTGCGCCTGCATCACCGGTGTCCAGAGCGCGGCCGCGGCCTCGAAATCGTGGGCGGCCAGCGCCTGGTAGAAGCGGGCCACCACCCCTGCCGGGTCGCCGTCCTGGTCGAGTGCCTGGCCGGGAAGCGCCCCGGGCGTCGCCGCGCTCTCGGCAGTCGGGGCGGGTTCCGGCACGGACCCCGCCTCATCGGTGGGGAGGGCGGCCGCGGTCGGCGCCACCTCGGGCGACGCGGTGGGCTCGGTCGTGGGCGTGGGTGCCGCGGGTGCCAGCAGCGTCATCGCCACCGACGGCGCGGCAACCTGGCCAGGAGCGTTGAACCAGCTGGCCACCGGCATGGCCAAGGCGATGGCGACGCCGAGTGCCGCAGCGACGGGCGCGAGAAACGAGAGCGAGCGAGCCGCGCGGGCCGACCGGTGCAAGCGGATGCCCGTCGGGTTCCGCGCGTGCGGCGCCCAGTCGAGGTGCTGCGAGCATGATGAGCACCAGATGTCGATCGCGTAGTTCTGGGAGCCGCACGACGGGCAACGGATCATGCCGCCGTTTCCCTCAAGCCAGCAACCCTCCTATCAGTTGTCTTGATAATACGCAGGGGGACCCCTCGAGGTATGGTTCGCCTGTGCTGGCGGACGCTGCCGCGACCTTCCCCCTTGCGTTTCCCCTCGACCTGGCGCTGACGCTGGGCGCGCTGCAACGCGGCCCGCGTGACCCGACGATCCGCTTCGACGGCGACGAGGTCTGGCGCGCGAGCCGGACCCGGCAAGGACCCGCGCTGCTGAGGCTGTGCCTCGATGGGCCTCGCCTGCTGGCGCAAGCGTGGGGCGCGGGAGCCGGCTGGACGGTCGACCACACGCCAGAGCTGCTCGGCTTCGACGACCAGCCGGAGGCGTTCCGGCCCACGAATCGGCTGCTGGCGGACCTCCACCGGCACCACCCGGGCCTGCGACTGGGGCGTACGGATCGCGTCTTCGAAGCGCTGCTGCCCACGATCCTCGAGCAGAAAGTGCCGGGTGTCGAAGCGTGGGCTTCGTACAGCCGCCTGGTGCGCGCCCTCGGCGAGCCGGCACCCGGACCGGCCGGCCTGCTGCTTTCGCCCTCACCCCGGCGGCTGCTCGCCACCCCGTACTGGGCCGTGCACCGTTTCGGGATCGAGCGGCGGCGTTTCGCCGTCATCCAGACGGTCGCCGCGCGCGCCGCTCGGCTGGAGACGACGGCCAACCTGGAGCCGGCGGAGGCTCGCCTGCGTCTGACCAGCCTGCTGCTCGAGCCGTATCGCGGACAGCGGGCCCGGGTGATCCGGCTGCTCACGCTGGGCGGGATCCAGGCGCCCCGATTCGGCCCGCGGATGCGCCTGCGGCGAATCGCCGGAATCTAAGCTAGGACGCCTTCTTTGCCGGCTGAAAGTACGGGTTGGTCCCGGCCGCGTGGTCGGTGCGATCGATTACCTCGGTGATCTGCGGCACCGCCGCCTTGATCGCCACCTCGATCCCCTGGCGAAGCGTCACGTCCACCTGGGCGCAACCCTGGCATCCACCTCCGAGCTCAACATAAGCGGCGCCCTCTCGGACTTCCAGCAAATCGACATAGCCGCCGTGCGCCGCCACCGACGGGTTGATCTGCCGGTCCAGCACTTCCTGAACGCGGGCCGCGATCGGATCACGCCATCCTTCGTTCGGATTGTCGATTCGCAGGGCGCCCCCGAGCGCCGAGGAGTCCAGGTCGATGACCGCACCGTCCAATTGGTCGGCGCTGCCCGGATCCACCAGCACCCGCAGGTCTGCCGTGTGCACCACGAGGTCGGCGGGCGGTGCGTCGCCTGCCGCCACCAGGTCAAGCTCGTAGATGAACTGGGCCCCCCGACGGCCGGCAATCGCGATTCGCAAGCAGGCGTCCTGCTGTCCGGTCTTCACCCTGACCGCGTCGATCTTCGCTTTGGCGGCGGGCGTGACCGTGATCGCCGGGCTCATTCTGCCGACATTCTATTCGTGGTCAACTTAGAGCGTGGCCCGCGTGCTCCTCCTCATCCCCAGCCGGACCTATCGGACCCACGACTTCATGGCCGCCGCGTCGCGCCTCGGAATCGAGGTCGTGGTTGGCTCGGAACACCGGCCGGCACTGGCGGGCCTGATGGAGGGACGGCACCTTCGACTGGACTTCCACGATATCCAACCGTCCACGCGCAGGATCGTCGAGTTTTCCAAAACGCATCCGATCACGGCGGTGGTCGCCGTCGACGATGGGGGGACGCTGCTTGCCGCGACGGCGGCTGCCGCGCTGGCCATCCCGCATAACGCCGTCGATGCGGTTGAAGCCGCCCGCGATAAGGCGCGCATGCGCGAGCGATTGCTGGCGGCCGGCTTGCCGACCCCTCGCTTCATGACCGTCGGCATCGACGAGCATCCTGAGGCGATCGCGGCGACGCTGCGGTATCCCTGCATCATCAAGCCACTCGACCTTTCGGGGAGCCAGGGTGTGATCCGGGCGGACGATGCGACGGTGTTTCCGTCCGTATTTCGGCGGGTCGCCGCCATTGTCAAGAGCTGCGCACCCAACGGGGGCCCGCGTTCCCTGCTCGTGGAGGACTTCATCACCGGCGACGAAGTCGCGGTCGAAGCGCTCTTACGGCGCGGCGGGTTGGAGGTGCTGGCCATCTTCGACAAGCCCGATCAGCTCAACGGCCCGTTCTTCGAGGAGACGATCTATGTCACCCCCTCGCGGCTTCCCGCAACCACCCAGGCGCGAATCGAAGAAGCGACGGCGCGGGCCACTCAAGCGCTCGGCCTGACCGAGGGACCGATCCACGCCGAGCTTCGCCTCAACGGCGATGGCGCCTGGATTCTCGAAGTGGCGGCGAGGTCGATTGGCGGACTGTGCTCGCGGACGCTTCGGTTTGGCTCGGGAATCTCGCTCGAGGAACTCATCCTTCGCCACGCCGCCGGCCTACCCATGCCTGCCCACGATCGGGAACGCGAGGCAGCCGGCGTCATGATGCTGCCGATTCCCGGACCCGGTGTGTTGCGCGAGGTGCGGGGACAGGCAGAGGCGCGGCGTGTCGAGGGCATCGATGGACTCGTCCTCACCATCCCGCCCGGCGAGCCTCTGATCCCCCTCCCCGAGGGCGATCGCTATCTCGGCTTCATGTTTGCCCGCGGCCACTCGCCGGTGGGCGTCGAGAAGGCGCTTCGACTGGCCCACGCCCAACTCCGCATCGTCAGCGATGACTGAAGGGAAATTCCCTCACCAGCGAGGGGAGAGTCACGGTGGCGGGCGTCCCCGGGTCGTGATCGTGGGCGCCGGCTTCGGCGGCCTGGCCTGCGCTCGGAAGCTCGATCGCCAGCCGGTCGACGTGGTCCTGCTGGACCAGGACAATTACCACCTGTTCACGCCGCTGCTCTACCAGGTGGCGACCGGGTTGCTAAACCCCGCCGACATCGCCTATCCGCTGCGCGCCATATTCCGCCACTCGCCGAATGTCCGTTTTCGTCAGGCTACGGTAGCCGGCGTCGACCTGATGGCGAGGACGGTGCAGGTTCGGGGCGGCCCCGATATCCCCTACGACTTCCTGGTGCTGGCCACCGGCAGCACCGACAACTACTTCGGGAACCAGTCGATCGCGCAGGTGTCGCTGGGCTTGAAAGTCCTGCCACACGCCACCCGGTTGCGCAACCATGTGTTGACCTGCTTGGAGCGTGCCGATGCCGAACCGGATCCCGCTGCCCGCCAGGCGCTTCTCACCTTTGTCGTTGTCGGCGGCGGGCCCACCGGCGTGGAGTACTCAGGGGCGCTCGCGGAGCTGATGCAAATCGTTGCCAGCAAGGACTATCACGAGATCTCGCGCTCGGAGATTCGCATCATCCTGGTGGAAGGGTCGGCGCGCCTGCTCACCGCGTTCTCCGAGCACCTGGGCCGCTATGCCCAGCGCGTTCTCGAGCGGCGCGGGGTGGATGTACGCACCAATGCCCTGGTCAAGACGGCGGACCAGCAGGGCGTCGCACTTTCGGACGGCACCGTGATACCCAGCCGCACCATCATCTGGTCGGCGGGCGTCCGGCCGAACGACCCGATTGGTGAGCCTTCCCCTCCCCGCTTTCGCGACCGGCGGATCCGGGTCGACGCGCGGCTGCGGATAGCAGGAGCGGCGGGCGCCTACGCCATCGGTGATGTCGCATCACCGGAACTCGGCGATCAACGCGAGCTGCCCATGCTTTCGCCGCCGGCGATGCAGGGCGGACGCTATGTGGCCGCGGCGATCCTGGATGCGATCCGCGGCGATACGCGCGAGCGGGCGGCGTTCCACTACCTGGACAAGGGAACGATGGCGACCATCGGACGCAACGCCGGGGTGGCGCATCTGCCCGGGGGATTGGAAATCACCGGATTCCTCGGATGGCTGACCTGGCTGTTCGTGCACATCTATTACCTGATCGGATTCCGCAATCGACTCAGCGCCCTGGGATCCTGGGCCTGGGATTACCTGCGGCACGACCGCCCCATCCGGATCATCCTGGCGACCGGCGTCGAACCGGAGCCCGCTGCCAGCGTCGGGAGCGGCTCGGCCCGGAAAATGGACTGATGCGCTACCTGGCCTTTGCGACGGACTACGACGGGACCCTCGCGCATCACGGCGTGGTCGATGGCGAGACGGTCGACGCGTTGCGGCGGCTGAAGGCCAGCGGTCGAAAATTGATCCTCGTCACCGGCCGCCAGATGGACGACCTGGCGCGCGTCTTTCCGGAGCTGCCACTCTTCGACCTGGTCGTAGGAGAAAACGGGGCATTGATCTATCGACCGGAACGTCGCGAGACTCGCCGCCTCGCCGATCCTCCGCCCTCCAGCTTCGTGGAGGAGCTGAGGCGACGTGGGGTCGAGCCGCTCGCCGTGGGCCAGGTGGTCGTCGCCACCGAGCAGCCCAACGAGCGAGTGGTGATCGAGGTGATCCGCGAGCTCGGCCTCGAGCTTCAGGTGATCTTCAACAAGGGTTCGGTGATGGTCTTACCGTCGTCGGTCAACAAGGCGAGCGGACTCCAGGCGGCGCTCGACGAATTCTCGCTGTCTCCTCACAACGTCGTGGGGATCGGCGATGCCGAGAACGACCACGCCTTTCTGTCGGTCTGCGAATGCGGCGTTGCGGTCGCCAACGCGCTGGATGCCGTCAAGCAGCGCGCCGACCACGTGACCGAAGGTCGCGCCAGCGTGGGCGTGCGCGAGGTGATCGAGGCGCTGATCTCGAACGACCTGCACGCGCTCGAGGCTGCAACCTTGCGCCGCCATTCGATCCTGCTGGGGCACGCGGGCGACGATCCCGTCGTTCTCAGCCCCTATGGATCCGGCGTCCTTCTCGCCGGTCCCTCGGGGGGCGGCAAATCATCTCTCGCTCGCGGATTCCTGGAACGCTTAGCCGACCAGCGGTACCAGTTCTGCATCGTCGATCCCGAGGGAGACTACGACAACTTCGCCGTGGCCGTGACGATTGGAACGCCCGACCGGCCACCAACCATCGGCGAGGTGATGCGCATCCTCGAGGGTCCGCACGAAAACGTGGCCATCAACCTCCTGGGACTCCGGCTTCCGGAGCGCCCCGAATTCTTCGAGCAGCTCCTCCCTCGCGTGCACGAGTTGCGAGCTCGAACCGGCCGGCCTCACTGGATGGTGGTGGACGAGGCTCATCACCTTCTTCCTTCGTCGTGGGGGCAGGTCGACGTCACGCTGCCCCAGGCGCTCACCAGCACGCTACTGATCACCGTCCACCCGGAGGCGCTGGCGAAGGACGTCTGCAACCAGATCGATGTCGTGCTCGCCATGGGCGCACCTGCGGACGTGCTCCGACCCTTCGGTGGAAAGACGGACGTCAGCCTCGCACCCGGCGAAGCGCTGATCTGGTCGCGGCGCGACGGACCGCCGCGCCGTTTCCGAATCCTGCCGGGCCAGCTCGAACGCCAGCGCCACCTTCGGAAGTACGCGGCAGGAGACCTTGGACCCAACGCCTTCTACTTCCGCGGCCCCGACGGCCGGCTGAACCTGCGCGCCCAGAACCTCGCCATGTTTCTGCAGATCGCCGACGGAGTCGACGATGAGACCTGGCTCCATCACCTGCGCCGGGGTGATTACGCCAGATGGTTCAAGACGGCCATCAAAGATCGGGAACTGGAGGCGGCAGCCCGCAAAGCTGAGGCGCTTGGCGACAAGCCCGCCGGAGAAGGCCGGCGGCTCATCCGCGACGCGATCGAGCAGCGCTATACCGCTCCGGCATAAACAAAAAAGAGGGCCGGCACCGGCCCGGCCCTCTTTTGATCTGACGACTAGTGACTCAGCGCGCCGATGAACGAACTGGTCGGCGTCCCGAGTCCGGTGATATCGTCCCAGCCAGCCGTCGTCTTCAGACTCAGACCCTGATCGAAGGTCCGCAACCGGTACTGAAGGCCGTTCGACGCATCGACGCTGTTGACGTAGTTCACTCGGACGACGGCACCGCTCATGTGACGGACGTCGTAGAAGGCGGCCGCGTGCGCGTAGAAAACCGGATTGGCAAACCCGTGCGGCGAACCCTTCGCCTGGTCGGCGAGTGCCATGATCCCCGCCATGATTGGCGATGACAGGCTGGTACCGCCGATCCGGAACTCAGAATATTTGACAGTCCCGTCGGGGAAGGTTTGCGTCTGCCCGATCAAGTAGCCGGTGTTCGGATCACCGAACGCCGCGATATCGGGAAGAGCGCGGCCGGTACGACCCTGCGCCATAAAGACGCTGCTTGGAACGACGCCGCTCTGGTAGGAGGGCTCAGCAAAGAGCCGGCTCACGCCACCACCGGCACCATAGAGCCACGAGGGGGTTGACCAGGCGCCGGTACCGGGATTCAGGCTCGAGGTGTAGGTACCCCAGCCGGTCTCGATCGCGCGGCCATTGTCCTGCGCCACGCCCAGGCTTGTTCCGCCCACTGCCGTCACGTACGGACTCGACGCCGGCCAATCGGCCGTTACGTAACCGACGGACAGCGACTCGTCGCTGTTGTCGCCCGACGAAAAGTAAATCCCGATTCCCTCGACGGCTCCCTGCAGAATCGTGTCCTCGTAAGGCTTGATGAAGCCGAACGGCAGGAACTCAGTGGGGAAGCCGTAGGAATTGGTGACGATCGACGCCAGGTGACGGTCGACGACGTGGTTCAGCGCGGCGTCGAGGTCCTGGTAGTTATTCGGAGCGCCGACGTAGACGATGCTGGCGGCGGGCGCCATCCCGTGGACCGCCTGGACGTCGAGTGTCTCCTCGCCGTACCAACCCTGTGGGTCCTGACGCCTGTTTTCCGGACGCTTCATGGTGCCCGGCGCCACAACCTGGGTGATCCTGGTCGAGGCGAGCCCGCGGTTTTGCGACCACTGGTCGAGGTCCTGCTGGATCGTTGGTGAGGCGTAGGCGTCGATGATCGCAACCGTCTGGCCATTTCCCTGCAGGCCGCTCGTGCTGACGCCGTAGACGCCCCGAATCTGGCTCGGGGTGTACCCGCAGGGCGCCATCGGCAAGGGCAACGTGTAGCCCGGCGGATTGTTCATGGTGACGGTCAGGTCGTTCGTCGTCTTCTCTGCCCAGTAGTGGGAGCAGGGAGGAGCGTTTACGAATGCCGCGGATGGCGGCGCCCCTGGCTCGGCCGCAATGTCCGGATGCACCAGGGCCGCGGACTCATCGAGCCCGACCACGCCGCTGACGAACCCGGCGATCGAGCTCGGCATGGAGATGTCGGATGAGGGTGACCGAAGCGTGGTTCCAGCCACGCGATAGGTGCCGAAGGTCGTTCCAAAGGCGCTGGCGGCCTGGGCAACCGTCCCCTCAGCGGCGACATAGTGGTTGTTGAGCGGCGTGTAGTCGAGGGTGAAGCCCTGGCTCTTGAGCCAGCTCTGGACCGCATTCACCTGCGCCTGTGAGGGTGCGAACTGCTGCCGGAACTGTTGTGGCGTCAAATAGCGTCCGTACGAGGCGCTTCGCGGATCGGAGACGGATTTGGCAAGTGACTCGACGGCCGATGGGTTATTCCATCCGAGGTACACGCGAAAGCCGATCGAGTCAGATTGGTTCGCCGCCGCCTTGAAGTTGGCCGACTTGGCCCAGGATGGCACGTTGCCGGTCAGGGTCGCCCGCCCCGACGGTGCCGCCATCGCCGGAACGACCGACCCGAGCAGCGCGATCGACGCGACGATACCGAGAATGCTGGTTCTACTACGCAAGCGCTTCCCTCCTCGGTTAAGCCGCGTTAAGAAGAGGGTCGCACCGGCCGCCTTTTCGAATTGGAGCCGACCTGGCAGCGCCCATCGCGCACCTGGACACCCTCGCGTCGTAGGCGTCGGGCCTGTTCCTCGCGGCTGTGCGCGGCCAGCCGACCGTCGGAGCGGACCACGCGCCACCAGGGCAGGCCGAGATTGGTGGCCAGGATGTTCCCGACCGCCCGCGCCGCCCGCGGATACCCGGCCCGCCGCGCGACCTCGCCGTAGCTGACGACCTCGCCCCGCTTCAGGTCGCGAATGACGAGGCGAACGCGTTCCGGGAACGAGCCTGGAATCGTCGCGGGCTCAGGCGGACGTGGCGCCGGTTGTCTCTCGGGCGATCAGCACCGCATCCGGCCGGAGCGCCAGGCGGACCCGGGTCCCGGCCGGGTGGGCGGCGGCTTCCGAGGTCGCCAGCTGCGCGAGGACGGTGATGTCTCCAAGATCGACCGTGACCCGGCTCGTGGCACCGAGAAAGGCGACGGCGATGACGGTTCCGACAAGGGGGCCGGCCGCCGTCTCATTGTCGCTGGCGAAGGTCACCGCTTCCGGGCGTACCAGCGCAACCGCCGCGCCGTCGGCGGCGTCCGGCTGCACAAGCGGAAGGCTCGTCCCTCTCACCTCGACCTGCCCGCCCCGCACGATACCCGGGAGCCGGTTGGTTAGCCCGACGAACTCGGCGACGAAGGGCGTGGCCGGTCGGGAATAGATGGTTGTCGGCGGCCCGACTTGCTCCAGCCGGCCGGATTGCATCACGCCGACCCGGTCCGCGATGGCGAGTGCCTCCTCCTGGTCGTGAGTCACGAAGAGCGTCGTGATGCCGACCTCCAGCTGGACCCGCCGGATTTCGTCGCGAAGCCGGACCCGAACCTTCGCGTCCAGGGCGGAGAGCGGCTCATCGAGCAGGAGCACCTTCGGCCGGATGGCGAGCGCCCGGGCCAGGGCCACCCGCTGCTGCTGCCCGCCCGACATCTGGTGGGCGTATCGGTTCGCGAAGCCGCCCAGGCCCACCAATTCCAGCGTTTCGATGGCTCGGCGGCGACGATCGGCGGCGCCGATTTTGCGCATCTGCAGGCCGAAGGCGACGTTTTCCCAGGCGGTCATGTGGGGAAACAGCGAGTAGGCCTGGAACACCATTCCCGTGTCCCGCTTGTTCGCCGGAAGGCCCGTCACATCGTGGCCGCCGATGACGACCCGGCCACCGTCCGCCTCCTCGAGGCCCGCCAGCAGGCGTAAGGCGGTCGTTTTCCCGCAACCGGACGGACCCAGCAGGGCGACCAATTCTCCAGGCGCGAGCGTCAGGGTCAGGCCATCGAGGGCGGTGACCGCGCCGTAGCGCCGGCGTAGATTCTCCAACCGGATCTCGACGCCGGCTCGTGTGGCGGTCCCCACCCCGGCGGCCGCGACGGCAGTCGTCACCTCAGGCCGCCTCCAGCCGCGCCCGGATACGGGAGACCGGTGTCCTCAAGATGCACGCGCGCCCGCGGCCGGCCCGCGAACGAAAGAATCACCAGCAGGATGAAGGCGAACAACAGCGAGGCGACCGCGACGGCGATCGACACGGTTGCGTTGGCCCGGCCCAGCAACGCGATGGCAACCTGCAGGTTCACGTAGTTGAGCAGGTTCGCGATCGTGAACTCGCCGAGGACCACGGCCACCGAGAGCAGGCACGCGTTGAGGATGGCGACGGACATGTTCGGAACGATCACGCGCAGCATGACGGTGCCCCAATTTGCCCCCAGGCTGCGCGCCGCCTCGGCCAGCGTCTTTACGTCGATTGCGGCAAGCCCCGTGAACAGCGCCCGGTAGGCGAATGGCAGCACCAGGATGAGGTAAACGAACGCAAGGGTCAGGATCGAATCGTTGATATTGAGATTCATCCAGAGGTAGATGGGTGCCAGCCCCGCAACCAGCACGATGGCCGGGATGGTCAATGGCAGCAGACACAGGAACTCCATCGCGCGAGTCAAATAGGGCAGTCGCAACCGGATCCAGATCATGGTGGGAACCAGCAAGAGCAGCATCCCCAGCGAGGTCAATACCGCCAGCCCCAATGAGGCGAGGATAGCCGCCACGAGGTCGGGGGTTTGGCCGATGGTCAGCCAGGCATTGAGCGTGCGCGGCGCGGTATCCGTCACGCCCCGGGTCGAGAACTCGAACATGGCGCCGATCGGCAGGAGGAAGAAAGCGCCAAGCACGAGGAAGACCGCCACCCGGAAGATCTGCAGCTTGAGCCGTCGGTTGCGACTCATGACGACACCCAGCCGAAGGAGATCATTGCAGCCACCTCGCCGTCCTCCGCTGCAACACCGTGTACAGCACCATCACGATCGCGACGATGACAACCATTACCAGGGCCAGCGCGGAGGCGATCCCAGGGTTCGCCAGGCCGACCTCGCTGGTGAGCGTATTGGCGATCAGCAGCGAAGCGACGATGCTGCCCTGGTTGATCAGGGCTGCGGCGGTCGCATAGGCCGAGAAGGCATTGGCGAAGAGAAGGAGCGTGCTGCCGAGAAACGCCGGCGCCAGGAGCGGCCCAGCGACGTAGCGCCAGTAATGCCAGGTGCCGCCGCCGAGGCTCTCGGTGGCCTCGCGCCACTGCGGCCGAATCCCGTCCAGGGCGGGCAAGAACACCAGCACCATCAGCGGGATTTGAAAGTAGGTGTAGACGAGGACGAGCCCGCGCAGCTGATAAAGCCAAACGCCGTTGGCGTAAATGCGCATGCCATGCTGCTGTAACCACAAGGTGATCAAGCCGGCGCTGCCGAGCGTCGCGATGAACGCGAAGGCCAGCGTGACCCCACCGAATTGCGCCAGCACGCCACACGCCGACGACACCAGCCGCCGGAAGACGCCGTTGGGATTGCCGGTGGCCACCGCGTAGGCCAGTAGCGCGCCGAACACGGCACCGATGATGGCGCTGGTGGCGGAGAGCACGACGCTGTTGATGAACGCGTTGATGACGAAGCGCTGGTTCATCGTCGCGAAGTTGGAGAGGCTCAGGCCCGTGCTATCGATGAACGCTCCGCCGGCGACGATTGCTGTCGGCAGAAGCAGGAAAATGCCGACGTAAAGAAAGAAGGGCGCGGCCGCGATCCATTGCGGCGTGG
>WNGO01000419.1_pt1 | contig 26379 bp, 23 predicted proteins | sample 5400511 | NCBI WGS metagenome assembly WNGO01 (sample SAMN13153380, study PRJNA577476) | soil metagenome | isolation source: 20 cm soil or saprolite under Garry oak tree replicate 2 | place: USA:California | collected 2016-06-15 | reverse complement strand
GATCTCGGCATCGGTCGCGAGCTTCTCAGCGACGACGCACTCCCACAAAGTACGGCCGGACTCCGCCTTCCCGCGCAGCTCCTGGAGCCGCTCGGGGGTCAGGCCCTCCACGGACTGGGCCAACCATTCGTCGGGGAACTGGGTCACCGGCATGAGGGTGTCTCCAAGCTAGTCCCGGGGACCGATCAGTCCAGTATCAGAAATCACAAAATGTCCCAAAAATCACGCGTGATGTCGAAAGCAACGTGCACGCGGCGGCTCTGGACGCCATAGCCCGCTTCGAGGCGGAACAGCCCGAGCCACTCCGCGCCGAGCCCCAGGGTCACGCGTGTGCCCGAAGTGGGCTGCCATGGGCCGGGCAACGGCCCAGCCGCCCAGCCGGTCGCGACGTACGGCGCGAGGGTGATCGTTCCCGGGGTCTGCGCCGATCCCGCGCTGAGGCGGACGAATGGCACAGGCACGCGCCACTCGACATGCACGAGGGCGGCGCGCTTGCCGCCCCACTCTCTGAATTCGTCGCCGAGCAGTGTGGCGCGCCCGCCCAGGACGAAGATGCGGTGCTGCGGCAGGTTCTCGCTCGCCAGGCCGACTTCCACGCGAGTCAACAGCCGCGTGGCCCCCGCCCCCAGCGGGACCAGCACATGGCCGTTGCCGCTGAAACGCGCGTAACGCTCGCCGACCTCGAGCGTTGTCTCCCCGGCAACGTCGCGCCGTACCGCGAAGCCCTCGCTGCGGCGGCGCAACGTCAGCGCCACGGTTGTGTAGTCACCATCCGCGAGGACTGAGTTCTGCCGATATTCCCCCGTAGCGGGCGTGGCCTGCACCGTGAGCGACGCGAGCTGCTCGTACGTCGCGCTGAGCCGCCACTCCCCCCGCGCGCCAATCCCCCTGCGGAGACCGAGCTCGGCGCCGGTCGCGCGGTAGTAGTCCCCGTAGTCATCCCCGAATTCCTGGGACGCAATGGAATTGAGCAGCGGCGCGATGACGCGCGTATCGCCGATGTCCCGAACCTGGCGGTAGACGGAGAACTCCAGACCGTCCGCGGACGTCAGCTCGACGATCCCCTTCCCCTCGCCGTCGCTGAATCCATAACTGCCCAACAGGCGCAGCTCGAAGCCATCGTCCCGCGTGCGTTTCACGAACCCGGCGCCGACGGTGAAGCCCTCGACGCGATTGACGTGCACCAGCTCGCTGATCGAGCGAGCCCCCAAGCGCTCGCGCTTGAGTCCACTCATCGCGCGCCGCCCCACGATGCGGCTGACCTCCGCACGCACCTGCTGCAGATCGTTCTCGCGGACCGGCTCGGCGACGTCCTGGATCGCGGCCTCCAGCGAGCCGCTCCACGGGAAGGTGTCGCGCACGGCCTTGGGGAGCGCGACGATCTCCTCGCCGCGAAACCAGCTGTCGGCCGTGCCGAGGTTGAACTGATAGCCGTCGATCTCCCAGCGGCCCCGGATGATGCCGCGCGCCGGAATGTCGAGCCACGTGGCACGGCGGCGGATCTCGACCTCCTGCCGGTACGGCAACCAGAACCGGTTCTCGAGCAGCGCATTGTCGAGCACGATGCTGACGTCTTCCAGCGACCGATCGAGATACGCCTTGGGCGTAAAGTTGAACGCCATGCGGACGAGCTCCGCCGATTCGACGTCGACGAACAGCGTGCCGACGATTGCCGCGGTCGTGAAGTCCTTGGGCCGCACCCGCAACGCGACGACGCGCACGTCCCGCTGTGGCAGCACGATCGCCGACGTGTCGCCGAGCGCGAAATCGTACAGCTCGGTCCCGCGCCCGCTGAGCGGATGCGGCACGTCGCGCACCTCATCCCCCTCGCCGAGCCGGATCGCGCTGCCGAAGTTGTTCTGGACGATGCCGAGATGGTCGCGATGATAGTTGATGTCGGTGGGCAGCTCGGCGCGGTCACGCCAGCCGATGATACGCTGCTTGCTGAGGGCGGGCGCCTTCCAGTACACTTCCAGCTCCAGCTGATCGGCCTTCACGAGCCGCGGCGGCGCGGTGAGCCCTTCACCGAACTGGCCCAGGAAGAAGAGAAATCCGTGAGCGTGAGCCTTGTAATCGCGCAACGCGGTATCGACCGCGGCCTGCGCGCGGCGGTCGATCGCGCGTCGCGCCAGTGCCAGGGCGGAATCGCTGTTCCAATCCTGAGCGGCGGCACGAGTTGCGAACAGAAGCAGGAGGGCAGCGGGCAAGCGCATTCCCGCCCAATTTAGGACATGGATCAACGCGACGCATTCCTGGAGCGCGCCACCGCGGCCGGCGGCGGAATTGTGCCGGTGCTGCGCGAGGTCGTCACCGATGCCGATACCCCGGTGGCGGCCTTCGCGAAGATCGCGCGCCCCCCGTTTGCGTTCCTCCTCGAATCACTCGTCGGCGGCGAGCGCTGGGCCCGCTACACCTTCCTCGGCACCGAGCCGCGCGAGGCGTGGCGCTACCGCGGACCACACATCGAGCGCTGGACGCCGGCGACGGGCTGGGAACCGGCCGGCGAAACGTCCGATCCCATCACCCACCTCGCCGATCGCATGCGCGCGCTGCGTGGCGTGACGGTCCCCGGGCTGCCCCGCTTCATGGGCGGCGCCGTGGGCTACCTCGGCTACGATCTCGTGCGGAGCATCGAACGGCTCGCGCCTGGCCCGCCCGACACGCTCGGATTACCCGACGCGGTGGTGATGATCGCCGACTCGCTCGTGATCCTCGACAACGTGTTCGGGCGGGCGATCCTGGTGGCAAATGTCGAAGTGCCGCCGAACGCCTCTGCGGCGCGGCGACTGCGGCTCTATGACGAAGCGCAGGAGCGCCTCGACGCCCTCGTCGCGCGGCTGGGCACGACGCACCAGCTGACGCCCCTCTCGCTCGATGGCGATGCGCGCCTCAAGCCTCCCCCGCAATCGCAGTACGCGAGGGGCGAGTTCGAGCGTGACGTCGAGAAGATCCGCGACTACATCGCCGCCGGTGACGTGTTCCAGGCCGTGCTCTCGCGGCGCCAGGTCGTTCCCGGGGCGGTGGATCCGCTGCGCTTGTACCGCTATTTGCGCGCGCTGAACCCGGCGCCCTATCTGTTCTATCTCGCGCTGGACGACGTGACGTTCGTCGGCAGCTCGCCTGAGGTGCTCGTGCGGGTCGAAGGCAACGAGGTGACCGTGCGGCCGATCGCCGGGACCCGGCCCCGCGGCGCATCGCCGGTGGAGGACGACGCTCTGGCCGCGGCGCTGATCTCCGATGCCAAGGAGCTGGCCGAGCACCGCATGCTGGTGGACCTGGGACGGAACGACGTGGGCCGTATCGCGCAGTATGGCACCGTCCGTGTCACCGAATCGCTTCAGATCGAGCGCTACTCGCACGTCCAACATCTCGTCAGTGAGGTACGCGGCCAGTTGAAGGACGGCTACGATGCGCTCGACGTCTTTCGCGCCTGCTTCCCCGCCGGAACCGTGAGCGGCGCGCCGAAGGTGCGCGCGATGGAAATCATCGACGAGCTAGAGCCGGAACGTCGCGGGCCTTACGCGGGCGCCGTCGGCTACGTGGGCTGGGGCGCGACCACGATGGACACCTGCATCGCGATTCGGGCCGCGCTCACGCTGAAAGACAGCGTCGTCGTGCAGGCCGGCGCCGGGATCGTCGCGGATTCCGAGCCCGCGCGCGAGTTCGCCGAGACCGAGGCCAAGGCACAGGCGGTGCTGCGAGCGCTCGCGTTGGCCAAAGCAGGCGATTAGTTTCGGGCCTTGTGTTCAAGCTGCTGAGCACTTCCGGTGAGCAGGCGATCGACCTCCAGCTGGGGCGAAAGCTGGTGGTGGGACGCGCCGTGACCAGCGACGTCCCGATCTACGATCCTACCATCTCCCGGCGACATGCCGAAATCGTCCTCACCGAGAGCGGGGTCCGCGTCACGGACCTGGGCTCCTCCAACGGGACCTTCCTGAACGGCGCCAAGATCACCGAAGCCGAGGCGGTGGCGAACGACGTCGTCACCTTCGGCAAGGTGGCGTTCCGGGTCAAAGAGGTCACGGCACCTGTCCCCCGCCCCCAGATCGTGGCGACACCGGCGGATTTCAAGTCGGGCAAAGCCGGCGGCGCCGGTGGAACGATCGTGCGCCAGCTGCCGGTCAGTGTCTCGGGCGGCGTGCCCGCGATCGTCATTGATCAGCCCCAGGGCGCCTCGCATCTCAAGGTCAAGGCCGACAATCAGGAAGAACGGCGCGAGAAAAAGCTCTCGCTGCTGCTCGAGGTGTCGAAGGAGCTCTCGAAGCAGCAGGAGCTCGATCGGCTGCTCGACAAGGTGGTGGATTTCACCTTCCAGATCATGAACGTGGACCGCGTGTCGATCCTGCTGCTGGACGGGAAATCCAATGAGTTGGTACCTCGCATCTCCAAGAGCCGCACGGGCGATGCCAGCGCCGCCAAGCACGTGCCACAGTCGATCGCGCGCAAGGCGGTTGAAGAACGCGTGGCGATCCTGTCCGACAATGCCGCCGCCGACGAGCGGTTCAAGGGAAAGTCCATTCTGATCCAGAGCGTGCGGAGCGCCATGTGCACGCCGCTGATGGGCTCCGACTCGAACGTCCTCGGCATCCTCTATGTCGACAACCTGACCGCCACCCATTCGTTCGCCGATGAGGATCTCGAGTTTCTCATCGCCTTCGGCGGCTTGACGGCGGTGGCCATCGAGAATTCGCAGCTGTCCGAGCGGATCAGGCGTGAGGCGCTCGTCCGCTCGAACTTTGAGCGCTACTTCTCGCCCAACATCGCCCAGGTGATCGCGCAGCAGCAGGACGGCGGACGTTTGCCGAGTGAAAAGCGCCCCGTGGTGGTGTTCTTCTCCGACATCCGGGGGTTCACCCCGATGTCCGAGACGATGAGCCCCGACGACATCGCCCGGCTGCTGACCGAATACTTCACCGAGATGGTGGACAAGGTCTTCGAGTTCGGTGGAACGCTCGACAAATTCATGGGTGACGCGATCATGGCATTGTGGGGCGCGCCCATCGTCCACGAGGATGACGCCGACCGCGCGGTCCAATGTGCCGTCGCGCAGCTGCAGGAGCTCGAGAAGCTCAACGCCAAATGGAAACAGGAAGGCCGGACTGAGGTTCAGATCGGGATCGCAATCAACTTCGGCGAGGTGTTCGCCGGAAACATCGGGTCTGACCGCCGGCTCGAGTACACGGTGATCGGGGACGCCGTGAACACCGCGTACCGCCTCTGCGGCAAAGCCGGGCCGAACGAAATCCTGATTTCCGAGCCCTTCTACGAGCAGCTGAAAAACAAACCGGCCGTCGAAGCGCTCGAGCCGATTCAGGTCAAGGGAAAATCGAAGAAGGTGCCGGTTTATCGCGTGAAGCGATAAGGCCGGCCGAACTTCGCGAGCAGATCCAGCGCCAGCCGCAGCGGCAATCCCATCACACCGAAAAAGTCGCCTTCCACGCGCTCGATCAGCGGCGCGCCGAGCCCTTGAATGGCATACGCGCCGGCCTTGTCGAGCGGCTCGCCCGTCGCGACGTACTCCTCCAGCGTGCGGCGGTCGTTCGGCCGGAACGTCACGCGGGAGCGGTCCAGCGCCTGCTCGAGCCGGCCGTCCGACGCGACCGCAACCGCGGTGAGGACCTCGTGCGTCTTGCCCTGGAGCTGCTCGAGCATTGCGACGGCGTTGGCAGGCGACGTAGGCTTCTCGAAGATCTTCCCCTGGAGCACGACGGTCGTGTCTGCCGCCAGAACGACTTCACCGGGGGCGCGCGACACCACGGCCTGGGCCTTGGCTCGGGAGAGGCGCGTCACATAGGCATCGGGTTGTTCGCCCGGGAGGACGTGCTCGTCCACGTCTGGCGGGACGACGCGAAACGGAATGCGGAGCATCTCGAGGAGCTGCTTCCGCCGTGGGGAGCCCGATGCGAGCACGATGGGTTGCACGCGGAAAAAGATAGCGTGGCGTAAGTTTGAGCGTGCTCTGGACCCTGCTGGTTGCCCTGCAGGCGGGCCCGCCCGCGACGGACATCTACGTGGCGGACCTGCGCGTCGACCACCGCCGGGTCACCGTCGACCGGCCGGTGAACGTCACGGCGAGACCGGGTTACGACAACCAGCCATGCTTTCTTCCCAGCGGCCACGCCTTCCTCTACACCGCGATTCACGAAGACGGTCAGGCCGACATCTACCGCTACGATCTCGACCGCAAGACCACTGCTCGTGTGACGAGCACGCGCGAGAGCGAGTACTCCCCGACGCCTTTGCCCAAGGGCATGGGCTTTTCGGTGGTGCGCGTCGAAGCCGATTCGACGCAGCGCCTCTGGGCGTTCGATCCGGACGGCACTCACGCCCGCCTGGTCCTCGACTCGATCAAACCCGTCGGCTACCACGCCTGGGCCGATGACCACACCCTCGTGCTGTTCGTCCTCGGCAGCCCGTCAACCCTGCAGATCGCGGATGCGCGCTCACCCGGCAAACCGGGCGAAGTCGTCGCCCGGGACATCGGCCGCTCGCTGCAGCGCATTCCCGGTCGCGCCGCGGTCAGCTTTGTCCAGCGTGACTCCGCCGCCGGCAACTGGCTCGAGGAAGTCGACATTCGCACGCATCAGGTGACGAAGCTGGTGAAGACTCCGGCGGGCGCGGACTTCTTTGTGTGGACTCCCGATGGGCTCGTGCTGACGGCCCGTGGAACGACCTTGTACCAGTGGGATCCGCAGCGCGGCACCGGATGGGACACGGTGGCGGACTTCACCGCGGCGGGCCTGTCCAACATCAGTCGCCTCGCGGTCAGTCCCAGAGGGGATCGACTCGCGATCGTGGCTGTGCCCGCGGCGCCCTAGCGTTCGAGGATCAGCGTCACCGGCCCGTCGTTGACCAGCTCGACGTCCATCATGGCGCCGAATTCCCCGGTCTCGATGGGGATCGTGCCACCCGACTTCTCCCGCAGCAGCGCGACGAACTGCTCGTAGAGCGGGATCGCCACATTGGGAGGCGCGGCGTCGATGAAGCTGGGGCGGCGGCCCTTGCTGGCATCCCCGTACAGCGTGAACTGCGAGACGACCAGCACTCCTCCGACGACCTCCGCGAGGTCGCGATTCATTTTCCCTTCCGCATCGCCGAAGACGCGCAGGCCGAGGATCTTCTCGGCCATCCACGAGAGCTGGACAGCGGTGTCGGTGGTCACAAAGCCCGCCAGAATGAGAAAGCCGGGCCCGATCTTCCCGGTCACCCGGCCTGCTACCCGAACCTCCGCGCGCTTGACCCGCTGGAGGACGACTCTCACTCGACCGTAACGCTCTTGGCCAAATTCCTCGGTTGATCCACGTTGCACCCGCGGCGCACGGCGATGTAATAGGCGAGCAACTGCAACGGCACAACACTCAACACCGGCGTCAGCACATCCAGAGTCTCGGGAATCTCGATCCGGTAGTCGGCCAGGTTGTCGAGCGCCGTATCGCCTTCGGTCACGATCGCGATCACCCGGCCGCCGCGCGCCTTCACCTCTTCGACGTTGCTCACGACCTTCTGATGTACGCCGTCCTTGGGGGCGATGAACACGACGGGCATCAGATCGTCGATCAAGGCGATCGGCCCGTGCTTCATCTCGGCCGCGGGATACCCTTCCGCGTGGATGTAGGAGATTTCCTTGAGCTTCAGCGCGCCTTCCAGCGCCACGGGGAAGTTGTAGCCGCGCCCCAGGTACAGGACATTCTGCGCGCGCACCAGCCGGTCGGCGATCTGCTCGACCTCCGGCGCCTTCGCGAGCACCCTGGTCACGAGCTCCGGCAGCTTGGCGAGCGCCCGCACGACCTCCCGTCCCTGCAGAATCGACAGCGCCCGCAGCCGGCCCATTTTCAGCGTCAGCAGGGCCAGGGCGATGATCTGACTCGTGAACGCCTTCGTGCTCGCCACGCCGATCTCGGGGCCGGCGTGCAGGTAGATCCCGCCGTCCACTTCGCGCGCGATGGTGCTGCCGACGACATTGACCAGACCGAGCGTGCGCGCGCCCCGCCGTTTCGCTTCGCGCAGGGCAGCCAGCGTATCCGCCGTCTCGCCGGACTGCGAGATCCCGATGACGAGCGTTCGCTCGTCCACGATCGGATTGCGGTAGCGGAATTCCGACGCGTATTCGACTTCGGTGGGGATGCGCGCCAGCTCTTCCATCATGTATTCGCCGATCAACGCCGAATGCCACGACGTGCCGCACGCGGTGATGACGATGCGCTGGACCTTGAGCAGCTCTTCGTTGCTGATGTTCAGACCGCCGAACCGGACTGTGCCCTCTTCTTCCAGCAAGCGGCCACGCATCGTGTTCCGCACGCTCTCGGGCTGCTCCATGATCTCCTTGAGCATGAAGTGCGCGAAGCCGCTCCGCTCGATCGTGGCGAGGTCCCAATCGACCTGCGTGATCTCCTTCTCCTTCTCCGCCGACTCGAGATCCATGATCCGGTAGTCGGTGGGCTTCACCTCCGCGATTTCGCCGTCATCGAGATAGACGACCGAGCGCGTATGCGCCAGCACGGCCGACGCGTCGGACGCCACGAAGTTCTCGCCGTTACCGATCGCGACGAGCAGCGGCGAGCCGCGCCGGGCGGCGACGAGGGTGCTGGGCTCACGGGTCGAGATCACCGCGATGCCGTAGGTGCCCTCGACCTGCCGCAGCGCTTCGGCCGTCGCGTCCACGAGCGGCATGCCCTTGGTGTGCGTCTCTTCGATGAGGTGCGCCAGAACTTCGGTGTCGGTCTGCGAGCGGAACACGTGGCCGCGCTTGGTCAGCGCCTGCCGCAGCACGCCCGCGTTTTCGATGATGCCGTTGTGTACGAGGGCGAGCGTGCCCCCGCAGTCAGCGTGCGGGTGGGCGTTGAGGGTATTGGGTGCGCCGTGTGTCGCCCAGCGCGTGTGTGCGATCGCCGTCGTACCCTCGGGCAGCTGGCTGCCGAGCTCGCGCTCGAGCACGGCGATCCTGCCGGGGGCGCGAAAGATCTCGAGGCCGCCGTTGACGATCGCTAACCCGGCGGAGTCATAGCCGCGGTACTCGAGCCGCTTCAGGCCCTCGAGCACGACGGGCGCCGCCGGTTGCTTTCCCGTGTAGCCTACGATGCCGCACATAACCGCCGCCCTTCCTCGATCAGCTGTTCCGCATCGGCGCGCGACGGCGCCTCCGCAATCAACCGAATGATCGGCTCCGTGCCCGAGGGCCGCACGTGCAGCCAGCGGTCGGGCCACGAGAGCCGCAATCCATCCTGCGTGTCGACGCTTGCGTCGGGGAAGCCGCGCCGGAGTCCCGCGTACACCGGGCCGAGATCCGGCCCACGCGCCACTTTGGCCTTCACGATCGTGTACTGTGGCGCGCGCGCGACAAGCTCACTCACGCTCACCCGCTCGCGCGCCAGCAGTGAGAGCACCAGCGCCCCAGCCACCGGCGCATCGCGACCCACGTGCAGCGCCGGATACATCACCCCTCCGTTGCCTTCACCACCGATCAGCGACTTCAGCGCGATGATCTTGCGTGCGACGTGCGCTTCTCCGACGGGCGCGCGCACGACTGTCGCGCCGAATTCTCGAGCTGCGTCTTCGACCACGAGCGACGTCGACAGATTGCAGACGACGGTCTGACGGCCCGACGGGCGGACGGCCCGAACAGCAAAAGCGAGTGTGTAGTCCTCGCCGATCGGCCGGCCTTTCTCATCCACTATTGCGAGACGATCCACATCCGGATCGACGGCGATGCCAATGTCTGCCTTCTTGCGGCGCACGAGCGCGCCGAGGGATTTCAGATTCTCAGGCACCGGCTCGGGCGGCCGTGGAAACAACCCATCAGTTTCCAGATTGATCGCCGTTACGCGGCAACCGAGTCGCTCGAGCAGCTCCGGCATCACCGCGCCGCCGGCCCCGCGCACCGTATCGAGTGCTACCCGGAAGCGGCGCCGCCGAATCGCCCGCACAGCAACGCCTCGCAGCGCGAGCACGGCGGCGAGATGGCGGGAAATCGCATTCGGATCCGCCGTCACACTGCCGATCGCACTGTAGCTGGCCCTCGACAGGGACTCCCCGGCGGCCAGGTCGCGTACCCGCGTGCCCGCTGCGGTATCAAGAAAGATGCCATCGGGACCCACGAACTTGAGCGCGTTCCATTCGATGGGATTGTGGCTTGCTGTCAGGATGATGCCGCCTGCTGCCCGGTGATGCTCCACCGCAAGCTGTACCGTGGGTGTTGCAACAAGGCCCACATCGATTACATCACACCCGACGGAGTTGAGGCCGGCTGTGGCAGCCTGGGCGAACATGGGGCCCGACGTTCTGGCATCGCGACCGATCACAACCGGTTTTCGCTTCCCGGTTTTTGCCCATGTGCCGAATGCCGCCGCCCAGCGGGCGACGATTTCGGGAGTCAGGTCCGTACCAACGAGACCTCGCACCCCCGACACACTCACCATCAGGGTGTCGGACATGGCCGTCAATTTAACGAGTCAATCAGGCGCGACGGGCTTCCATCATCCGCGTGGGGAGGCGGAGCGGCTGTAGCTGGGGCGTCGGAATGGGCAGCGACGTGCCTTCCTGGTACGCACGCAGGAAGGCGTCGACGATTTGGGGATCGAACTGAACGCCCTTCCCTTCTTCCAGCTCCCGCTTTGCATGCTTGACCGAGAGCGACGGACGATAGGGGCGGACGCTCGTCATCGCGTCGAACGCGTCCGCCACGCTGACGAGCCGGGCCTCGAAGGGAATCTGGTTCCCCTTCAGGCCGTCGGGAAAGCCGCTGCCGTCCAGCCGTTCATGATGCGAGCGCACAATCCCGAGCGCGCCCGGCGCATCCCGCATCAGCGGCCCCAGGATCCGCGCCCCGATCACCGTGTGCTCCATGATGTGGCGATACTCCGCGTCCGTCAGCTTGCCCGCCTTGTGCAGCACGCTCTCACTCACGCCGATCTTTCCGACGTCATGCAGCTCGGAACCGAGCGCGATGGTGTCGATGAGATCCGAGTCGAGCGACAGCGCGCGCGCCATCTCGACGGAGTAGTTGGCGACGCGCATCGAGTGGCCGCGCGTGTACGCGTCTTTCGCTTCGAGCGCGTACACGAGTGCGTGCACGCCTTCGAGAAACAGCTCTTCGATGCGCCGCGCCTGTGCTTCGACTCGCTCCTCGAGCCCCTGTTGGTAATTGCGGTTCTCGATGATGAGCCGGCGCTTGTCGAGGGCCTGCGAGACGCGGGCGCGCACTTCGTCGAGGTGGAACGGCTTGGCGACGTAGTCGAGCGCGCCCATCTGCAGGCAGGCGACGGCGCTCTCCACTTCCGCCACCGCCGTCACGACGATCACCGCCGTCTCCGGCCAACGCGTGAGGATCTCGCGGAGCAGGGTAACGCCATCCATCTCCGGCATGCGAAGGTCCGAAATGACGAGTGGCGCCGGTCCCTTTTCCAGCTCGCGCAACGCTTCGACGCCGGAGCCCGCTTCGGCGCAGGCGAATCCTTCGCCCTCCAGCAGGCGCACGAGCACGCGACGCAGGCGAGGCTCGTCATCGACGACGACGCAGCGCAGTCCCGAGAACGGCGGCATGGATCGCCAAGGTACAAGTCGCTTGCCCCATGGGGAAGCGGCCCTTACGTTCCGGCCATGACGCGAGTTGCCGAACAGGATCTCACGCGCCGCATTGCGACACGCGCTGTCCACGCCGGGTACCTAGGTGATCCCCTCAGTGGCGCCGTGATGAGTCCCATCTACCAGACGTCGACGTACATCCAGGAAGGTCTCGGCCGGAACAAGGGCTACGAGTACGCGCGCACGCGCAATCCGACGCGCGAGGCGTTGGAGCGGAACGTTGCCGCGCTCGAGGGCGGTCTTCATGGCTTTGCATTTGGCTCGGGGCTCGCGGCGCTCGATGCCGTGATGAAGCTCCTCTCCGCCGGCGATCACGTCGTCAGCGGGGAGAACGTCTACGGCGGCTCGCACCGGCAGATGACGCACATCTGGTCGCGCCTCGGTCTCGCTTTCACGTTTGTCGACGGCGGCGATGCGCGGGCCGTTGCCGCGGCCGTGACGCCGCAGACGAAGATCGTGTACGCCGAGACGCCGACGAACCCGATGATGCGATTGTGCGACCTGGCGACGACCGGCGAGATCGCGCGCAAAGCGAAAGCGCTGTTCGTCGTGGACAATACGTTCGCAACTCCGTTCTTCCAGCAGCCCCTGCAGTTCGGCGCCGACATCGTCCTCCACTCCACCACCAAGTACCTGAACGGCCACTCCGATATGGTCGGCGGGATGCTGGTGACGACCCGCGACGATCTGGCCGAGCGGCTCGGCTTCATTCAGAACTCCTCAGGGGCGGTGCCGGGGCCGTTCGACTGCTGGCTCGCGCTGCGGGGCACCAAGACGCTGGCGCTGCGGATGCGCCAGCACGACGTCAATGGCCGCCGGATCGCCGAGTGGCTGGAAAAGCATCCCCGGGTGCAGCGCGTGTACTATCCGGGACTCATGTCACATCCGCAGCACGAGCTTGCCGCGCGGCAGATGAAGGGCTTCGGCGGCATGCTCAGCATCGAGCTGGGCGACACCGCGCTCGCGCGCCGCTTCGTGGAGCGCACGCGCATCTTCGCGCTCGCGGAGTCGCTCGGCGGCGTGGAGAGCTTGATCGGTCATCCGGCGTCGATGACCCACGCCAGCGTGCCGGCCGAGATGCGGCGCCGGATGGGACTGACGGATAGCCTGGTGCGGCTCTCCGTGGGGATAGAGGATGTCGAGGATTTGATTGCGGATCTGGACCAAGCATTGGCGGATGATTGACGTAGGGGCGCAGCATGCTGCGCCCCTACACGAAACATGCGATTCCCCGCTGCGTACGTGTGGGAATCCAATCAGGAGACAGGCATGACTCAGCCAACGAATAACCTGCCCGCGGCGCGTCCGCGGAAGACGTTGACCCAAATCGCCGCCGTGACGTGGGAGCACCCCGCGGATCGCGCGGCGTTACAGTCGCTCCGTTCGATCCCGGGCTTCGACCTCGTCGTCAAGAAGATCTCGGGCTTCATCGGTGAGCGCGGGATTCGCCTGCTGTTCCAGGCCGACGCCGTGCGGGTCGGCCCGAAACAGTTCCCCCGTCTCAACGAGCTGTATACCGACGTCCTCACGACGATGGACTGGGACCCGCGGCCGGAGCTGTTCGTGTCGCAGACCCCGTTTGTCAACGCCGGCGCGTTCGGGATGGACCGTCCCTTCATCGTCATCAACTCGGGCGCCCTGAAGCTGCTCGATGACGATGAGATGCGGACGTTGCTCGGCCACGAGTTGGGACACGTAATGAGCGGCCACGCGCTGTATCACACCGTTCTGATCCTCATCCTGAATTTCAGCTTCGCCGCACTCCCCTTCCTCGCCGGCATCGCGCTGCTGCCGATCCAGATCGCGCTGCTCGAGTGGTTCCGCAAGAGCGAGCTGTCGTCCGACCGGGCCGGGCTGCTCGCGACGCAGGATCCGAACGCCGCGATGCGGATGTACCTCAAGATGGCCGGCGGCGGCGACATGAAGCAGATGGATCTGAACGAATTCCTGATCCAGGCCAGGGAATACGAGGAGGCGGGCGGCCCGCTCGACCGAATCTTCCAGATCCTGAACACGCTCGGCCGGACGCATCCATTCAACACGCTGCGCGCCGCCGAGCTGCAGCGCTGGATCGAGGCCGGGCACTACGAGCGCATCCTGAACGGTGAGTACATCCGCCGGGGCAAAGACGCCGACGAGCGGCCCATCGATAAAGACATCGACGAGGCCCGCGATCACTATATGAAGGAAGCCAAGGCCGTCGTGAACGACGTGGTGGACTCCGCCAAGCGGGCTGCCCAGGCGTTTACGGACGCATTCAAGAAGAGGTGAGAGTACTGGTCGTCGGAGGCGGCGGCCGCGAACATGCCCTGTGCTGGGCACTGCGTCGCGACGCCGCCTCTGCTTTTGCCGACGACCTGACGCTGTTCGCCGCTCCCGGTAACCCCGGCACCGCCGAGCTCGGCACCAATCTCTCCATCGCGGCAACCGCCGTCGACGACCTGGTCGCCGCCGCGCTGCAGCACGACATCGATCTCACGATCATTGGACCCGAAGCCCCGCTCGCCGCGGGACTCGCCGACCGGCTCCGCGATACAGGTCGCGCCGTGTTCGGGCCGTCCGCTGCAGCCGCGCGGCTCGAGTCGTCGAAGGCTTATGCCAAGGAAGTCATGCGGCGCGCCGGCGTGCCCACCCCGGCCAGCGCGACCTTCGTCAACATGGGCCCCGCGCTCGAATACATCGGCGATCATGCCGAGCCGCTCGTGGTAAAGGCATCGGGATTAGCCGCCGGGAAGGGCGCGGTGGTGTGTCAGACGCGAGTCGAGGCTGTCACCGTCGCCCGGGCCATGCTCGAGGGCTCGCTGGGCGAATCGGGCAAGGAGATCGTGATCGAGCAGTTCCTCGAGGGCGAGGAGTTGTCCGTCCTCGCGCTGACCGATGGCGAGCGCATCGTGATCCTGCCGCCGGCCCAGGATCACAAACGCCTCGGCGAAGGCGACACCGGTCCGAATACGGGCGGAATGGGCGCCTACACTCCCGTCGGCATTGCGACCGATGCGCTGCTCGCGCGCGTACGCACCGAAGTCTTCGATCCGGTCTTGCGGGAGATGGCGGCGCAGGGCTCCCCGTACGAAGGCGTGCTCTACGCGGGCTTGATGATTCTGGCGGACGGCACGCCATCGGTCCTCGAATTCAACGTGCGCTTCGGCGATCCCGAGGCCCAAGCTCTCCTGCCGGCGCTCTTGCCCGGGTTCAGCGAGCACCTCAGCGCCATCGGGCAGCGTCGCTGGAATCCGGTGGCGTCGCAACAGGTCCTGAGCGTCGAGCGAGCGGCCGTCACAACTGTCCTGGCGGCGCGCGGTTATCCCGACAATCCGGAGAAGGGCGTGGCGATCCGCCTCCCCGACGCGAAGGGCCTGGGTGACGACGTGATCGTATTTCACGCGGGCACGTATCGAGACAACGAGGGGCGTCTGCGAACATCCGGCGGCCGCGTGCTCAGCGTGACAGGCCTCGGGACGACGGTGGCACTCGCGGCAACGGCGAGCCGCGCGGCGGTCGAGCGAATTGCGTTCGAAGGCAAGACCTGGCGGCGCGACGTCGCGTGGCGCGAGATCCAGCGTGCCGGAGCTGCCTGAAGTCGAGACGATCGTTCGTCAGATCGCCCCTCGCCTCGAGGGGTGCCGCATCGCGCAGGTGCAGCTCCGCAAGACCGACGTCCTCCGCGAGGTGAGCAAGGCCCGGCTCGTCAAAACGCTGACCGGCAACACCATCGAGCAGGTCACCCGCCGTGCAAAGCACGCGGTGTTTCGGTTGTCATCCGGCCACCGGATGATCATCCAGCCTCGCATGACGGGCTCGCTGCTGGTCTATGACGGCCCGCTGACGCAGGGCGAGCTGAAATACGTCGTCTTGATCTGCACGCTGACCGACGGCCGACAGTTTGTCTACCGCGATGTGCGGCGCCTGGGCACGATCTGGCTTCTCGACGAGGAGGGGTGGATCGCGTATACGGGCCGGATCGGACCCGAGCCGCTGGGAGAGGCGTTCACACCGTTCGTCTTCGCCGACCGCCTGAAAGGCACGCGCACCGCGGTGAAGAAAGCGATCATGGATCAGCGGCGGATCGCCGGTGTCGGCAACATCTACGCGAACGAGGCGTTGTTCGACGCGCGGCTCGATCCGTCGAAACCCACCAACCGGCTCTCGCTCGAGGAATTCGCGCGCCTGCATGCCGCGATCGTCGATGTGTTGCGGCGCGCCCTGGCGTCATCGGGCACGACGTTGCGCGACTATCGCACGGGCACCGGCGATCGCGGCCGCTTTCAGTTCGAGCTACGGGTGTACGGGCGCGGCGGCGAGAAGTGCCGGAACTGCGGCAGAAAGCTGGTCATGACGCACAGAATCGATCTACGGCAGACGGTGTTTTGTGGGAGATGCCAGAAGTAGGCGGTTGAGCGGTTGGGCGGTTAAGCGGTTAGTGCTTCTTCGAACCGCTCAACCGCCGAACCGCCGAGCCGCTCATCAGTCAACAAACGCCCACAGCAAGTCGCGGCTCTGCCGGTCCAGCGCCCCGGGCCTGCCGAGGTGATACAGATCACCCGCGAGGTCCCGGATCAACAACCCGCCATGTGGCAACGTCCGCGGCCAATCATCGAGCCGCGTCTGGAACGTACGCGGGCCCTGCTGCGTCTCGACGCGCCACCGCCGAATCTCGACTTCCTCCTCGATCTCGAGCACGCGTGTCACCTCGAACACGAACCCCGCCACCGCGAGCGCCCGCTCCAGCGCCGCGCGCGAGCGTGGATCGAGCTCCGCGGGATCCCGAACGAGCGCGAACTCCTCCTCGTCCGCGTCGCGCAGCGAAAGGTGCCGTGTGGGCTCCGACCAGGGGAAGCAGCGGCGCACCGACACCGCGCGCTCATCTTCGCCGCGCATCGCCCACAACGAGCCGTCGGCCCGCCACTCGAGCGACAGAGCCCGAGTGACGGTAGCCGAGTTGCCAAGCGTCAGCGTCATTGAGCCTCCTTTCTATTGGAGCTGCAGCTGCAGCTCGTACAGATGCCGGTATTTCCCCTCCGGCTTCGCGAGCAACTCGGCATGCGTCCCATGCTCGATCAGCCGGCCATCCTCGATCACGAACAACCGCGACGCCTTCCGCAGCGTCGACAAGCGGTGCGCAATCGCGAACACGGTGCGGCCCGCCACCAGCCGCTCGAGCGCCTGCTGGATCTCGCGCTCGGTCTCCGTATCCACGCTGCTCGTCGCCTCGTCCAGAATGAGGATCCGAGGATCGTGCAGGATCGCCCGCGCAATCGACACGCGCTGGCGCTCACCGCCCGACAGCGTGTGCCCCCGCTCCCCCACCACCGTGTCGTAGCCGTGCTGCAGCTTGGTGATGAAGTCGTGGGCATTGGCCGCTTGCGCCGCCTCCACGACCTGATTCAGCGGCGCCTCCGGCAAGCCGTAGCGGATGTTCTCCAGCACCGTGCCGTGAAACAGGTACGGGTCCTGGAGCACCATGCCGATCTGCCGTCGAAAGTGGCCCGTATCGAGACGCCGGATATCCACGCCGTCGATCCGTATCGTGCCCCCGCTCACGTCGTAGAAGCGCGCGATCAGGTTCACGATCGTCGTCTTGCCGCCACCGGACGGTCCCACCAGTCCGATCAGTTCGCCGGGTGCAACGTCGCAGCTCACGCCGCGCAGCACCTGCCGAACGCCGTCATAGCCGAACGTCACATGGTCGAACGTCACGCGGCCATGCACCGGCTCGAGCCGCACCGGCTCCGCCACGTCGCGGATCTCGGGCTCCGTATCGAGCACCTCGAAGACCCGGTGCGCCGATGTCGTCGCGCGGTTGATGGTTCGCGCCATCTGCCCGATCACGTCGATCGGGCCGAGGAACATCGTCGTGTAGAGCAGGAACGAGACGAACGTTCCCACCGGTAGCTGCATGCCGTGGCCCAGGAGTCGCGGCACCGCGAACACCCACACCGTCACCGTCATCGCGTGCACGCCCAGAACCAGGAGCGGCCAGAACGTGGTCCACGAGCGGTGAATGCGGTTGAACTCCGCCGTCACGTCCTGGTTGCGCTCGCCGAACCGCGCGATCTCGCGGTCTTCCTGGTTGAACGCCTTGACCACGCGAATGCCCGGAATCGTGTCCGACAGCACGTCGGTCACGCGCGACCATTTGCGCCACGCGCGGATGAACAGCCGGGTGATGTTCTCACCGTGCCGGTAGATGAACCAGCACAAAGCCGGCACAGGCAGGGTCATCACCAAGCCCAGCCTCCAGTCCAGCGTGAGCAGCACCGCGCCAAGGCCCGTCAGCATCACGAGCGAGAGCGACACGTCCACGACGCCGAACGCCAGGAACTCCCACAGCCGGTCGGTATCGGCAGACACACGGGTGATAAGACTGCCCGTGCGCTTGCGCGAGAAGAACGACAGGCTCAGCCGCTGAATGTGCTCGTACAGCTCGTCGCGCAGATCGCGGGCGACCCATTCGCCCAGGATCGCCATGAGCCGCAGCCGGATGTGCGCCGCGGCCTGCTTGACGAGGTACACTGCCGCCATTGTCGCCACCGCGACCCAGGCGATGGTCCACGCCCGCGCGAGCAGCAGCGTCCCGCCCTGCGCCGGCCGCACCACGCGGTCGAGCAGATAGCCCGCCAGGTACGGCGGGATCAGGCTGACCAGCGTAATCACGGTGGCCGCGGCCATGCCGAGCGTGAGCTGCCGGTGGTACGGCTTGAGATAACCCAGCAGCCGCCGGATCACGGCCGTTTGCCGGCCCGACACGAGCGCCTGCGCGTCTCGAATCGGCCGTGCCACGGACTCGGCGTACAGGCGATCGGCGTCGCCCTCCGCCAGCGCGCGCTCGTGACCCTGAATCTGCTCCTCGAGCACGAACCGGATATTCTCAAACGCGCGCCGCTGCCGGTGCGTGTAGCGCAGCAACGCCAGCGCCGGCTCGCCCGGTTTGCCGAGGATCGTCAGGGTATTGGCCGACAACCCGGGCGCTTCGCGAACCGCCTCGATGCGTCGCCGCTCGATGCTGTGCACCTCCCAGCCTTCGCTGTCACGCTTCGCGACCGCGATGTGCCGCGGCCCCAGCGCGAGCCACGTTTCGGTGAGCTTGAGACTCGGGTCGAGGTCGGCGAGCGCGTAGAGTTGGACCGGCTCGCCGCCCCCCCCCCCCGCGCCCTTCCAGGCGTGCTCGATCTTCCGGCGCAGCTCTGCAGGGAGCCGCGTCGGCTGGGCTGTGTAGCGCTCGATGATGTGATGGTCGAGTTGTTGCGTGCTCATGTCCGTGATCCTCGAATCAGGTGTAACAGAACGGCCTCCCAGGTCCCATGAAGCACCCGGAAGGCCGGATCACGGCATTGATACGATCCGATCGACTTCTAGGGTGCTCCTCCACCTCCACCGGCGCCCGAGATTCCGGACGCAATACGCCCACGGGCGTCGACAAACGGCGCGACCAGGCACACAGTGCCCAGACCCGCCCAGTGGCGACGCAGCATTGGCGTGACGGTGGATTGACGAATCATTGCAGTCCGAAACCCCTTCGCATGTGATTCGGGAGGCTGCTTTGAGCAAACTAAGACGACGTACGCGGACGGTCAAGGCGACGATTCACGAGCCGTCGAGCCGGCGCGCGACGTTCCGGCTCCACCCCGCCTGTTGGTCCGCGATGAGCCCATGATCCGTCTCGTCATCGTAGCGCCTCTGCTCGGACTTCTCATCCTCGGTAAGTCGCCGCAGCAATGCTTGTATCTCGGTATCGGTCCGCGCGCAGGGGTGGGCGAGATCCTCGAATGCCCGCCGCATCCGTCGGGCGTGTACCTCCGCGAGATCGAAATGTGTCTGCTCGTGCAGCAGAATGGTCCGGCGCTGTGTGCTGTCGTTCAGGACGATCGGCTTGACCCAGGACTGCCGCGGTCGGAATCCGGCAATCACCCGAAACGCGAACACCTCACCCTTACACCTCCAGACGGAGTACAGCGTGTACGAGGTTTTCGCCGCCTCCGAGCCCTCCGGGGGCGGGGACCCCCGGAAGTCGCTCCAGGCGAGCGGACGTTTCGCGGACCACGCGAACGCCTGGTCGGCGGCCATATCGCCGCGCAGCAAGTCGTCTAGCGCTGCCCCTGTTGCAGCAGGCGCCGACCGGCGCCGGACTGGGGTTGGGGCGGCCGGAGGAGCCGCATGGCTGGCGCACCCCCCCACCAGAGCCGCGAGCACGAGCACAACGCAGCACCTCACCGAGCCCTCGATACGCGGAGATTCACGATCCTTCCCCGCGGCGGAATCCCTGGCTCCAGCTCCAGAATCCCGACACTCGGCGGAATACCGAAGCGCGGCGCCCCCGCACCGCCGGGATTCATGACCGTCACGGTCTTGTCCACCAGCTCCAGCAACGGCCGGTGACTATGGCCGTAAATGATGATCTCGGCGCGGGGGAATGCCTCATGGAGCGCGGCAGGCGTGGGACTGCCGAACTGATCACCGTGGGTTACGACGATGGAGAAACCATCCAGCTCGAGCTCGGCTACCTGCGGCAGCTCGGCGCGCAGCTCGAGGCTGTCGCTGTTGCCGTAGACTGCCGTGACCGGCGCGATGGCACGCAGCGCGGTGAGCAAATCCGCGTCGCCCCCCCCCACCCCCCCCACCCCCCCCACGTCGCCGCCGTGCAGGATATGATCGACTTCCCGGAAGATCTCGAACACCTGCGGCCGCAGCATGCCGTGCGTGTCCGAGATGACGCCCACCCTCACGGCACGGCGCGGGCGGTTACGTAGAAGTTTTCGTCGACGCTCAACTCAGCGGCTCGCGGGGATGCTTCCAGCGTCTGCCACGCGTCGGTGGGACGCAGCAGTCGCGTGCCGAGTCCCGGAATGTTCACGCGGACAGGCATGTCGAATCCCGGCACAACGTTCGCCCAGCGAAAGGACAGCGAGCCGCCCTGCATCCGATATTCGAACGCCGGGATCTGCGTGGTCGTCAGGTACTGCTGAAAAACCCTGCTCAGATCGATCCCCGACTCACGGCTGATGTAGTCCTGCACCTGCTTGCCGGTGACGGTCTGGTGATAGAAGGTCTTGTTCAGCCCGCGCAGAATCTCGCGCCACTTCGCGTCGTCATCGATGATCGCGCGAATCGTGTGCAGCATGTTCCCGCCCTTGGGATACATGTCGCCCGACCCTTGCGCGTTCACGCCGAACGCTGGCACCACAGGCCGGTCGTTCCTCACGCCGCGGCGCGCGCCGATCATGTACGCTGCGCCGGCCATCTTGCCCAGCATGCACTCGGTGTAGATCCCTTCGGCATAATTCGCGAAGCTCTCGTGCAGCCACATGTCCGCGTGATCCTGCGCCGAGATGTTGTTGCCCCACCATTCGTGCGCGCTCTCGTGCACGATGATGAAGTCCCACTGCAGCCCGAGACCGGTGTAGGACAGATCTCGGCCCAGATAGCCGTTCAGGAAGTGATTGCCGTAAGCCACGGCGCTCTGATGCTCCATGCCGAGGTGCGGCGTCTCGACGAGCTTGTAGCCGTCCGCGTACCAGGGATACGGGCCGAACCAGTGCTCGAAGCACTTGAGCATCGGAATCACCTGCTTGAACTGCGCCCGCGCGGTGTCGGCATGGTAGTCGAGCGGCCAGAAGTCGAGCGAGAGACGGCCCGCTTCGCCGGCGAGTGTGTCGCTGAAGTGCGTGTATCCGCCGGCGTTGATCGTGACGTTGTAGTTGTTGATCGGGCTCGTCACGAACCACTCGTACGTCGTCGTGCCATCGCGATTCTTCGTGGTGTTGCGGAGCCGGCCATTGGACACGTCCTGCAGCGGATCGGGCACGGTGATGGCCACGCGTTGGCTGTCGGGTTCGTCCGCCAGGTAATCCTTCGTCGGCCACCAGACGCTGGCGCCGAGCCCCTCGTTGGCCGTGGCGATCCACTGCCTGCCCAGACTGTCCTTGGGAAAGGTGAACCCGCCGTCCCACGGCAACCGCCGCCCCACGCGCGGCCTCCCGTGATACCACACGGTGATGGTGCGAGTCTGTCCCGCGCTCTGCGACGAGGTCAATCTCACGAAGAACGCATTGCCGTCTCGGGTGTACGTGAGCTTCTTGCGATCCTGCACGATGCTGTCTACCTGCATCGGCACCTGCAGGTCGATCTGCATCTCGCGCGATGGTTGCAGCACGCGATACGTGATGCCGTTCCAGCCACTGATCGTTGAATCGGCCGGATTCACGCGCGTGTGCAGATCGTAGAACTGCACGTCCCACCAGGCGCGCGCCGGCCCGTTCGAGCCGCGCAGCGTGTCGGCATGGGTGTAGTGTGTGGTATCCTGGGCCGTGGCGACGACGAGCGGCGCCAGGACGAGAGCGGCGGTCAAGTAGCGACAACGCACGAGCGACTCCGTGGAGAGCGGTGCTGCGGAAACTGCGCGCGCGACGCTGCTATGGCAACGGCGCGATGTCGCGTTGGCTCCTTCTGAGCCACATCAAGAGTCCGGTCACGACCTGCAACACCGCCGCGAGACTCGCCAGCGACACGATCGCTTTTCCAGGTATGCCGCCGATATCTCCGGTGTGAATTGCCCGATTGGCGATGACCATGCGCGCGCCGGCCGGCGCGGTCCGCGACCCCTGGGCGAACAAGACTCGTCCCGTGTACGAATCGATGATCACCTGACTACGGCCGCCCGGCGTACGATCCTCCGGAAAGCGCGCACGCACGAAATACGCTTCGTTGCGCGCGGGCACGTCGGCTTCGAACGGCATAGCGCCCGGCAACGCAGCGCGCGCGATCGCGAATGCACTGTCCGGTCCAATCTGGACCGCTCGTTCCGGCGGAACGGAGATGCGCAAGAGCGGCCGCGGCACCGGCTGTGATCCGGTGATCCGGTAAAACAGTCGTGTACTCGTTCCTTCGAATCCGATTACGATCCCGCTAACACACAGCGTGAGCAGCACGGCGAGCGCGACGATCCCGATCGCATTGTGAACGTCGAACCAGCTGCGTCGCACGGCGGTCCCGCGCCAACTCACGCGGATACGCTTGAGCGGCCACCAGAGGTACAGGCCCGACAGCAGCATGCAGCAGAGCGCGAGCGCGGCTCCGGTCTCAACTTTGGCGCCAAGGTTGCCCAGGCCGCGGAACAGAAGATGTGTGTGCAGTTGGTGGATCACGTTGAGAAGATCGCTTTGGGCGAAGCGCAGCTGGCCGAGGACCGCGCCGGAGTACTGATTCACAAACACGAGACTCTTCGTCAGGCCGATTTGATAGGAGAGGCTCGGTGTGGTGGAGACCTGGTAGCCGGTGATCGTGTCGGCGGGGAACGCCTGGGAAATCGTCGTACCGATCTGCGCGAGCGTCAGTGGTCGAGCGCCCGGCGGCGGCGCAACATACCAGAGGTGCGGGTGCTCCGCATGCTCGATCTCGGGCTCGAACGCCATGATGGCGCCGGTGATGCCGAGCAGTGCGATGAACGCACCGGCACCGAGGCCGAGCCAGAGATGGATGGTGAAGAGAACGGTGCGAGGACGCACGTGAAATAGGATGCAGGCGGCGTTGGGAACGTCGCGCTACTTCTGGAGCTGCTCGAACGGCACGTTGAGAATCGGATAGCGCTCCCAGCCCCGAAAGTCGAAGTGCCACCACTCGCTCGGGTTCACCACGAATCCCTGGCTCACGAGCGCTTGACGCAGCAACGCGCGATGCCAGCGCTGCAGTGACGTGCCACCCGGAAAGTCGGCGTACGCACGCGGCGTCGCTTCGTCATACGTCGATGGCATCTCGACCGGTGCGCCGGTCTTGAGGTTGTACAGCGTGATGTCCACAGCCGCACCGCGGTTGTGCTTCGACCCTTTGGCAGGATCGGCCACGAGCCAGCGCGACGCGGCCGGCGTTGCATCCCAGAAGACTTTCGTCACATACCACGGCCGGTAGGCATCGTGGATCAGCAGGCCGTAGCCGAGTGGCCGCAGTGCGCGCGATGCGCGCACCAGCGCCTGCGCGGCAGGGCGCTGCAGAAACGCGTGCGGCGAGGAATAGAACACGCTGCCCAGAAAGTTGTTCGTCGTCGCATAGCGAATGTCGAGCCGAATCGTGGCATCGAGGACGGCCGGCTCGACGAGGTCGGCGGCGAGGAACGCACCGCTCTCGGCGGGCGGCGTCAGCACACGATCCGCAGTGAGCAACTCGGCGACGGAGCGGACGGGCGTGATCCGCAGCTGCCCACCATCAGCAGGGCCGAGCTGAAGGCGTGACCACCGGGCGAACGCCGTGTCCGATCTGCCCGCGAGCGGACGGGGGGGGGACACCGAGTCCACACGCGCGAATAGCCCGCCATGATCCTCGTAGACGTAGACCGTGTCGTTGCCGCTCAGGTATGCGCCGATCAGACCCCGCCACTCGGCGGGCGGAGGAGCCGGCTTGGGTGGCAGCGAGTCGCTGAACTGCAGGAAGACGGCAAGGAGGACGGTACGCGTCGAAGCAAGAATCGGCATGGAGGTAGTCTCTCTCACACGAAAGCGAACACGTGTTCACCCTTGAATTTCTTGGCGCGTGAATCCCACGGAAAAAAGATCACGACACGGAACTCTACCTTGCCACCCGTGGCCTCGTGCGAGAGCCAGCGGCCCTTCTGCGTGCCCGTCACTTTGGCTTCCTCACAAACGCCCTGCGGTCCAATGACGATGCGCTGCAGATCGAAATGGATGTCGGGAAACGCGCCGAGCAGCTCCATGTAGAACCGGGTGGCGCCGGCGTGACCTTCCCAGCGGGCGCCCGCCTCTCCGACGACTTCGTACACGCAGTCGGGAGTCAGCGTCGCAATCAACCCGGCAATGTCCCGCTTGTCCTCGGCGATCGAGTGCGCTTTCCACAGCTCGCGCACTTCGCGATACAGCTCGGGCGTGACTTCGCGGGACAGCAGCTCGCGAACGTCCATCATTACCCCTGCCATGGCTTGATCAGTTGAATGCCGAGTCCAATGTGATCCACGACACGCTGCACGATGAAGTCCACGAGCTGACCGATCTCCTTGGGCCGCTGGTAGAATCCGGGTGCCGCGGGAAGTATGGTCGCCCCGGCTTCCGCGGCGAGCGTCATGTTGCGGAGATGAACGAGTGACAGCGGCGTTTCGCGTGGCACGAGCACGAGCTTGCGCCGCTCTTTGAGCGTGACGTCGGCAGCTCGTTCGATCAGCGAGCGGCTCGTGCCCTGGGCAATCGCCGCCATGGTCCCCATCGAGCACGGGCAGACGACCATCCCCATCGTTTGAACCGATCCCGACGCGGGTTGCGCGCCGCGGTCGGCGTCGCTGAATAACCGGACGCAATCCCAGTCTCCGGTCGCCTTCCGCAGTGCGGCCTCATCCTTGATCCCGCATTCCTCGGCCAGCAGCCGCCAGCCATGCGCTGATACGAGGAGCCAGGTTGGTACGTGATTGGTGCCGAGAACCTCGAGCAGGCGCACTGCGTACGGCGCCCCGGATGCGCCGGTGATGGCAAGGACGAGCGGTGCGGAATTGGCGGGGGGGCTGGGCACGGCGGCGACTCAGGTTCCTTTCCGGCCGGTGATGATCATGATCTCCAGGAAGACGTCCTTTTCCGCGACGGCGGCTGGGTACCGCTCGCCGGCTCGGTCGAAACGCGGGCCGGATTGACCGACCGCCAGGAGGACACCCACGAACTGCCTGGCGTTCTCGAGCTGCGCCATGAACCCCGAATCGCTGGCCGGCTGCAGCTTGCCGCCGCGGTCAGGGCGGAGGTACTGCATGCCGCCCTCTTGTCCGCTGTCTCCCTCCACGCGGAAGAATCGGAATGCGCGCCAGCGGCGACGGTAAAACGCCTCGACCTGATCGATCGACAGCAGCGTTACCCAGCTGCGTCCTGTTTGAGCCGCAAACCGCGGCGCGTTTTCGTCGAGTCCCACGGCGGCGAACGCCGCGTGGCCGTCGGGCCACGGTACGGCACCATCGGGCACCGGCACCGCGGCGAAGTCCTGGAAGATGAGCGACAGGATGTGCTTGCCACCCTGGATCGGCCGGATCGCCTCGGCAGCCTCTTCGTAGCGACCCAAGGTCGACAACCTGACGGCGAGAAACTCCCGGTAGCGCACATTGCGCGAATCGAGCACGACGGCCCGGCGGGCATGGACGTCGAGCACACAGCCGTGCTCGGGCGAGCACGCCGCGCTCCTCGAACGGTGCAGCACAAATCGGCCGACACGGCCGAGGAGGACGAGGGCAGCCGCATCATCGGGCTTGGCTTGCAGATGCGCCTCGACCTGCGACCGTGCCCGGGCGAGCGCGGCGGAATCGGGAAAAAACCTGTCGCTTCCCGGCTCGCGCAGCTCGGCACGCTCCGCCCGAGCCACCTCTCGCTCGACAGCCTGCAACGGTCCTGCTGGTCCTTGCAACGCCAGGATCAGTAAGAGAACGGTCACGGCCCAAACATACCCTCTGGCCTCGCGGGCCGCGCGGACGTTAATTCGACGCAAGATCCTCAACTTTTCTCGAGGTCTCATGCCTGCACGCATCCGATCGTTCGCCCTAGCGCTCGCGGCCTTCTCCCCGGTTGTCGTCGTCGCGCAGCAAGCACCTGCGACATCCGCGGCGGCGCCGGCGCTCACCCCACCCGTCGCGGCGGTGCGGCCGCACCGCTTCGAGGAGCACGGCACCGTCCGTACCGATCCGTATTACTGGCTCAAGGAGCGCAGCAATCCCGAGGTGATCAGCTACCTCGAGGCAGAGAATACGTATACCAAGGCCGTCATGGCGCACACCGAGGCGCTGCAAGACCGGCTCTACGAAGAAATGAAAGGGCGCGTGCTGCAGAACGA
>WNGO01000402.1_pt1 | contig 26388 bp, 25 predicted proteins | sample 5400511 | NCBI WGS metagenome assembly WNGO01 (sample SAMN13153380, study PRJNA577476) | soil metagenome | isolation source: 20 cm soil or saprolite under Garry oak tree replicate 2 | place: USA:California | collected 2016-06-15 | reverse complement strand
GCTTCCGTGTCATCGCGCGCCTGACGAACGGCTCGCTCGCCGACACGTCGGCCGTCACGGTGACGTCGCTGCCGCCGCCGCCACCGCCGCCGCCACCGCCGCCGCCACCACCGCCGCCACCACCGGCGACGCCACCGCCGCCACCACCGGCGACGCCAAACCGGCCGCCCGTTGTGAACGCCGGGTCGGATCAGTCGGTGCTTGTGGGTCTCGTATACGCGCTGCCCGACGCGTCGTTCAGCGACCCGGACAACGACGGGCCGTGGTCCTACACGATCGACTGGGGGGACGCGTCATCATCCAGCGGCACCAGATCCACTCAGGGCGCCCTCACGAGAACGCACCACTATCTCCTGCCCGGCACCTACTCTATCACCCTGACGGTGACTGACAACGACGGTGCCACAGGCTCCGACTCGAAAGTCCTCACCGTGACGGCGTCACCGGCGCTCAATCGATAGGGCACGTGAAGTCGGGTCCACACGCTAAAAGCGGACCAAGGGGTAATATCTTTCCTCATCCGACCCCAGCGGGGGCGCGCGAAATGCTACTCCTCACAGTCTTGCTCGCCGTTCAAGCACCCCTCGACTCCGTCGCGCTCGTCACGCGCGACATCCCGAACTTCTGGCGCGCCTACGATAGCGCGACGGGCAAGGCGGATGCCGAGCAGGTGCGCATCTTCCGCACGGTCTACCTCCAGCCCGGCTCTCCCGGACTGCGCGACTGGATGCGTGTGCGGCTCATGAACCGGGACACCGTGAAAGCCAGAATGACTGCAGCGGGAATTATTTCAGCGGGGTGGACGGCCGCTCGGCTCGATTCGCTCCGAGACTCCCTCGAACGCGCGAGTGTGCCGTTCGCCGAGCAGTCGGGCGCTGAAGAGCTGCTCCGCGCGCTGCGCGCGTACCCGCGCTATTACGCTGCCGTGCGCGCGCGGACCCTCGCGGTCGATACCAACTCCGCCATCAGGCAGGGCATTCGCCAGGGTCTCGCGAAGCTCGCCGAGCTCTATCCCGCGGCCCGCTTTCCCAACATCTACTTCCTGATCGGCACGCTCTCGACCGGCGGCACCACCGCGCGGAGCGGCATGCTCATCGGGACGGAGCAGTCCGCGAGCGGCCCCGATACGCCGCTCGACGAGCTGCCCGCCTGGGCGCAGAAGGGTTTCCCCACGCATCGTTTCGAATCGCTCGTTGGCCTAGTCGTGCATGAGGCGGTGCACACCCAGCAGAAGCCCATGCCCCCGGGCCAGCACGACAACCTGCTGCGCCACGCGATGGGCGAAGGCATCGCCGATTTCCTCTCTGAGCTCGCGGTGGGACCGTGGGCCGCGAACACGCCGCGCCAGATCTACGGCCGCGCGCATGAGCATGACGTCTGGGTGGACTTCCAGGACGAAATGGAAATCGCCGGTGATTCGATAATCCGCATGTGGATGTACAACGGCATGGTGCCGCCGGACAAAAATCACGGCGCGGTCGACATCGGCTATTGGGTGGGCTACCGCATCGCCGGCGCCTATTATGCGCGCGCCGCGGACAAACGCGTTGCGGTGCGCGAGCTGCTCGAGTTACGTGATCCGGAAGCGATCCTGCGCGCGAGCGGCTACGCGCCGTGACCCGATCGTAGTGTAGGGGCGCAGCATGCTGCGCCCCTACACCGCCACCCGCGCTGCCTGCTCCGCACCCTCCCCCACCACCACGCCCGCCGCCTCCCCCTGTCTCGCAATCTCTCGGCGGAGCTCGGCGATCTCCTCGTCCGAGTGACCGGCTGCGCGAAGCTTGCGGTTCATCTCGACCGTCTTCACCGCCGCCTTCAGCGTCCCCAGCGCGAGCAGCGCGCACTGCGGCCGAGCCTCGGCAATATCCCGGCCCAGCAAATCGATCCAGGCTTCAGGAGTAAAGTTGAGGATCGCCTCGAATGATGTGTGCTCGCGATTCACCCGCTCGGCGAGAATCGACGCCGCCGCCTGGCTCAGCGTGCATCCCACGCCCTCCCAGCCGACGGCGTCGATTCGATTTACCCGTCCCCCATCCCCCGTCCCCCCTCCCTTTAGGTACATCGTAATCACGTCCCCACACCCCGGATTCCCGCCGGGCACATGGGCGTCGGCATCCACCAACGCCCCCTTGTGCCTCGGCCGGCGATAATGATCCACCAACCAGGCAAGCCGCGTCTCGCGATCCACTACGGCTTCTCGATCGGCGCCCGCACCGTGTTGCCCCACTCAGTCCACGAGCCGTCGTAATTGCGCACGTTCTTGAAGCCGAGGAGATACGTCAGCGCGAACCAGGTGTGCGAGGACCGCTCACCGATCCGGCAGTAGGCGACGACGTCGTCGGTCGTCTGTAATCCGTTTTCGGCTGCGTAGATCGTGCGCAGCTCCGCAGCCGGCTTGAAGGTGTGCGTTTCGGCGTTCACGGCACGCCCCCACGGAATGCTCTTCGCGCCGGGGATGTGCCCCCCGCGCAGCGCCCCCTCATTCGGATACTCAGGCATGTGCAGCCGCTCGCCGCGGTACTCCTCGGGACTGCGCACATCGACCAGCGGCCCGCGACGCTGCACGTGCTGCTCCACCTCGGCGCGGAACGCGCGGATCCGGGAATCGTCGCGTTCCCCCACGGTGATGTTGCCTTCGGGATACTTCGGCACCGCGGTGACCAGCTCGCGGCCCTCCTCCGCCCAGCGCAGCCGGCCGCCGTCCATCACCTTGAGCTGCTCGACGCCGAACAGCTTGAAGACCCAGAAGGCGTACGTCGCCCACCAGTTGTTCTTGTCGCCGTAGAAGACGATCGTGGTGTCGCTGTTGATCCCCTTGGCGCGCAGCAGCCGCTCGCAGCGCGCGCGATCGATGTAGTCGCGCACCAGCGGATCGTTGAGGTCCGTCACCCAGTCGACCTTCACGGCGCCAGGGATATGGCCGGTCTCGTAGAGCAGGATATCCTCGTTCGACTCGACGATCCGGACCTTGGGATCGTTGCGATGCTCCTCCACCCAGTCGGTGGAAACCAGTACCTCGGGGCTCGCATAGCCCCGCTTTGCAATGTCGGTAACTGCGGCTACGGTTTGCGGCATACACTCCTCCTCATGGTTTGTACACACCCTGAAGGGTGGCTTTAGCCTGTCCAAAAACGAAAACGGCTACGGTTCCTGGATTTCGGGACCGCAGCCGCGTAACACTCGGAAACCAATTTCGCGCTACACTACGGCCGCGTTCCTCCCGGATCGAAGGACATTTTACAGCGACACATCGGGCAAGTAGTGTAGAGCATCTTGCACATAGCTAGAGGCCTGAGTCACCGTCGTCAATAGGTGAGTGTTCCTTTTCGACGCTACAGCGCCCCTTCCCGGAGGTCCCATGGCCTTCTTCGCTTCCCTGCACCACTTCAACGACGTCGCCCTGCTCGTCCTCCGCATCGGCCTCGGCGCCGTCTTCCTCTCGCACGGACTCGGCAAGCGCAGACTGTGGAGCATGCAACCATCCCAGCAGATGCCCGCCGGCATGCTGCGCAACCTCCGCATCCTCTCGATCGCCGAACCCGCCGGCGGCCTCGGCCTGCTGGTCGGCTTCCTCACCCAGCTCGCCGCGCTCGGCCTCGTAATCGTAATGCTCGGCGCGCTCCAGTTCCTCATCACCAAAGTCCACCGCAAATTCACGGGCGACAACGGGGGCTGGGAGTTCGAATTCATGCTGCTGATCGTCGCGCTCGCGCTCGCGATCCTGGGCGGCGGGAAATACGCCTTGGACCGCGTGATATTCGGGCTTTGATCCAGGGATTCGGCGCTTGTTCGCACGTGAAACGGTGGGAACCCTCGCCGCCCCCGAAACGCTCCATCCCCCTCTGCATCCTCCCGCATGGACAGCGCGGCCAAACTGCGCGAGATGTGGAGTTGAGGGGTATATTCGAGGATAGGAGGTCCTATGCTGCTCGCCTTATTGCTGTCGTTCGCATCCGCCGTTCCACAAGCGGACGGCCCCGACCCGATCGCAGTCAAGCTTAATCACGAACAGTTCTCGCGCGGCGACAAAGCGCGCGTCTACGTACAAACCGCCCAGGATGGTTATCTCGTCGTGCTGCACGCCGATCCCGAGGGACGCGTGCGCATGCTGTTTCCGCGCGATCCCAGCGACGACGCCTTCGTGCGCGGCGGCAGACGCGAGGAAATCCGCTCCCGCTCCGACCGCGACGCCTTCATGATCGAGGGCGACGACGGCGCGGGCACAGTACTCGCCGCCGTTTCAACCGACGCCTTCAACTTCGACGGCTTAGTCCTGAACGGCCACTGGGACTATCGCGCCCTCGGCCAGGGAACGATCAAAGACGACCCGCTCGCCGGACTGCTCGACATCGTGCGTCGCATGAGCGGCGCCAACCGCTTCGAGTACGATGCGGCGACCTACGTCGTGGGTCGAGACATCGCGTCGGGTTACGGCTACGGGCATGGATATGGCTATGGATATGGCTACGGCTATCCACGCTTCGGCTTTGGCCTGGGCTACGGCTACGACCCGTTCTATGATCCGTTCTGCTACGATCCATTCTGGGGTTGGAGCGCGAGCTGCTACGGATATGGCTACGGCCGCTTCGGCTTCGGTTACGGCTTCGGGTACACGTACTTTCCGCGCCGCACCTACGGCTTCGGCAGGCCGCTCGTGTTCGCCCGTCCGCGCGTCGTGATTCCGTCGACCACACCCCGCAGCCGCTACACGCCGGTCGAAGCGCGCCCGCGCAGCGGCGCGGTGAGCCCGCCCTCGCGATCGTTCGGAGGGACGCGCAGCGTCGCTCCGAGAAACGGTGGTGGAAGGTCCTGGTCGGGCGGTGGCAGGTCGAGTGGGTCGCGCGGCGGCGGAGTGTCGCGGCCCTCGAGCCGGCCGTCAGGCGGTCGAGGCGGCTCTGGCGGCGGAGGACGGCGGCACTAAATAGCACGCTCCAAACTCCACCTCGCATTCGCGGTCGGTGTCCTCCTCAAGGGGCTCAACGGGCTCCTCGAGCTGATCGGCGGTGCGCTGCTACTCGCTTTCCCGCCCAGCGCCATTCGTGAATTCATCGTGGGCCTCACGCACAATCCCGCGGTCGCACAGCACCTCTCCCCGCACGACGAGCGATTCGCCGCGATTTACCTCCTCTCCCATGGCGTCGTCAAAGCGGTGCTGGTGGTTGGGCTGCTGCGCGGACGACTGTGGGCGTTTCCCTGGGCGATCGGCGTCTTCGCCGCGTTCGCCATCTTCCAGATCTATCGCTACTTCGTCCAACCGTCGGGCTGGTTGATCGCGCTGACCGTTCTCGACGTCTTCGTGATCGCATTGAGCTGGGCGGAGTGGCAGCGGCTCAAGCAGCAACGCTCTTTAGAGCGTGCGTAGTAGCCGAGCCGGCGCTTCAGCGCACGGTTCAAAAAAAACTACACGGCTAGTAAAACCACACCTCTTTAGTGATATCGAAATGCCCGATGATATCGAATGCCCGGTGACATCCATGCCCGAGCTTCGTTGTTATCCGTGCCCTAAAGGGCCGGCTCGGCCACTGCGCGCGTCCTGAAGGACGCTGGAGACCGCCTGTTAGGTGCCGCGTCGCCGCGGGCGCCGCACCAGCTCACCACTGCAGTTCGGGCACACAAACGCCATAGTCTTGCTGCACGTCTCGCAGAACGTGCATTCGTACGTACAAATGAAAGCTGGTCCGTCCATTGACAGCGCGGCGTGGCATTTCTCGCAGCTCGTCCGCATCTCGAGTCCGCTCAACTGCTCTCCTTCATGCCCTCCCCCTGCCGGTACACCCGCGGGGGCTTGAGGCCGGCGGACTGGCCACCGTCGATCGAGATGACTGCCCCGGTCACGAATGACGACTCCGCCGAGCACAGCCAGAGAACTGTGGCGGCCACTTCTTCGGCCCGGCCGACGCGCCGCATCGGAACGGACAATGCGGCGCCACGTTGTGCCTCCTCGCCGGCTCGGGCCAAGTGCTCCGTGAGGATCGGCCCGGGCGCCACGACGTTCACCCGGATGCCTCGGTCGGCATAGTCGAGCGCAGCAACCTTGGTAAGGCCAATGATACCCGCCTTGCCGGCGACGTAGGCCGCGAGGGTGGTGAACGCGGAGACTCCCGCGACCGACGCCATGTTGACGATCGCGCCCCCTCCGGAGCGGAGCATGGCCGGGATCTGATACTTCATGCCGAGGAACGTGCCGCGAATGTTGGTGCGAATGCCGCGATCGAACTCTGCCGGATCGATGTCGGCGAGGAGCGCCGGCATGGGGCCATCGGTGGCGTTGTTGAAGGCTGCGTCCAGCCGCCCGAAAGTCGCGAGCGTTTGCGAGACGAGATTCTCGACCGACGCCACGTCGCCCACGTCGGTCGGGACCGTTAGTGCCCGGCCACCTGCCGCCCGGATTCCCTCGGCCACCGCGTCCAAGGCGTGTGCGTCGCGCGCGGCGAGCACGACCGCTGCTCCCGCTGCCGCGAACGCGCGCGCGGTTGCCGCTCCGATGCCTCGGCTGGCGCCCGCAACGAGCGCGACCTTGCCGTCAAATGTTGCGGCCACCGTGTGTCGAACGACTTGATAGCTGGAGTAGCTGCGCCGCATAGGCGCGCCACGGCCGCCACTGCTCCGCCCGCGCGAGTAAGTTCTTTTCGGCCGCCGGAAAGTCGTCCGGCCGAGCGCCCTCCAGACGGTCGAGCGAGCCCGGCACGCGCACGCCCGGCCACCGCGCCACGAGATGCCCCAGCCCTCCGGCGCTGAGGTGCGCATCGATCACCGCGGGCTCCGCGTCGAGATCGAACACGCGTCGCAGACCCGCTATCAGCGGCATCAACACCGGGAGCAACGATTCTGCGATCTCCACGACGATGTGCGCGTCGGCCGCCACATTCTCCACCGACACCACGCCGCTGTGCCCAGCGATCGCGACCGTGGCTTCGCGTGGCAAAGACTCCATCAACGCATCCCAGGCCAGCGGCGGTCGATACGATAGCGTCAGCCGTAACGATCCTGCCGAGCGCGCAGGCATGCGGCGGCCGCGGCGCAGCGCGCTCGGCGGCATGCGGTACTGCTCGCGGAACACCGCATTGAAGCGGCGCAGACTCTGGAAACCGCTCGCGTACGCGACGCGCGTCATCGGCAAATCGGTATCGACGAGTAGCTGTTTGGCGAGCAGCAGCCGATGGGTCTGCGCCAGCTCGAGCGGCGATACGCTGACCTCGCGCTCCAGCGCGCGCCGCAGATGACGCTCGCTCACCCCCAGCTCGGCCGCCAGATCGGCAACGTTGCGCCCATTCAATGCGCCCGCCGCAATCCGCTGCGCCGCCACCTGCGCCAGCCGGGACACGGCATCGAGCTGCGCCTCGGCGCGGCCCGGTGCCAGTTCGGGACGGCAGCGCAAACAGGGCCGGAATCCCGCCCGCTCCGCCGCCGCCGCCGAATTGAAGAAGCGGCGGTGGCGGTCATACGCCAGCCGCGACTTGCACGCCGGCCGGCAGTACACGCGCGTCGTCGTGATCCCGACGAAAAAGACACCGTCGAAGCGCGGATCCCGCGCGTCCACCGCGAGCTGATAGGCGTCGCGGTGGATCGGCTCGGAGCTCTTAGGGGCCACGACAGAAACCATGAGCGAAAACCTATTGCACGCTCACCGGCGTGGCCACGAACGGCACCTGGGTATTCGTGCCATGGAGCAACGCCCGCCCTACGATCACCCCGTCCTCATTGATGTGCTGCGCGACGATGAGCAGATCCGGGAACCCCGCACCCACCAACCCATTGAGATCCTGCATCACGCCGTTCTCCCACAGGAACGCGCGGTTCAGGGCGCCGCTCGAGACGCCGACCACTTGGCGGCTGGAATTGACGCCGAGCGCCTGGCTGTTCTCATCGCCGGGGAGCGTGCGGAGGTCCTGGATCCCGTTGGCCCGGGTCCACAGGAACGCGTGCGGGTTGAAGTCGATGCCCACGACGCCGCGCGGGTTCGAGAAGCCGACGACGTCGCCCGCGTCATCGATGTCCATCGGCGTGTGCCAGGCGTCGCCGCCCAGGTCACCGATGTTCGTCGGGACGCCGTTCTCCCACAGCACCGAGTGGCGCGCGGAGAGCTGGCCGACCGCGATATCGCAGTCGCCCGAAATGCCGACGACCTGGCCCTGATTGTTGATCCCGGTCGCGGCGGACGTCGAATCACGGGGCAGTGGCCGCAGCTGGCGCATCGTGCCTTTCTTCGTGTCCCAGATGACGGCGCGGAACTGGAGCTTTTGGGGCGCGTTGCACGTCGGATCGAGCACCGGCGTCTCGGCCCAGCCGACGACCTGGCCCGCGCTGTTGACGCTGGTCGCGAATCCCTGATTGCCGCCGAGTGTGGGCAGCGCCGTCATCACGCCGTCCTGCCACACAAAGCCGACGCAGATGTGGCCGGTGACGCTCGGCAGGAACGCGGTGCAGCTCCATTCCTCGTGCAGCGGATCGAGGTCAGCGGTCTCGGTGATGCCCGCGACGATGCCATTACTGCTGATGCCGGGCCACTGCACGATGCTGTTCGGCCCGCCCAACGTGCCGAGCGTATCGAGTGAGTTGTTGCGCCACAGCGCGGCGACGCGCGTGGCGTTGCCGGGGCGGTTCACGAAGCCCGCGATCAGTCCACTGTTGCTGATGCCGCTGGGCCGGTTGCGCGAGCCGTCGAGCGTCGGGAGATAGGAGATCGTGTAGCGCACGCCCGACGTCGCGGCGAGCGTCTCGCGCGAGACGCGTGGATCGAAGGAGCCGCTGCGATCGTGACTACAGCCAAAAGCGGTGACGACAAGCAGCGCGTACGAGGTGTGACGCATGGACTCCTCCGGTATGGGTTTCTTCACCATACCGAAGGAGCCATGGGTGTGCGCGCCGAAATCGGACGCGGAAATTTACGGGATGTACAGCGCTAGCCACGCGCTCTCAGCCGGACGTCGATGTCCGAGATGATTTCACGTGGCTCGCCCCGCTTGGCCCAGCCCTTGTGGCGGCCGTGGTCGCCGCGTTCGCGCTCTTCCTGCAGCCCGCGCACGGCGACGCGCTCGCCCCGCGGGGTCGCGAAGATGCGGACGATCCGATCATCCCCGCGGCGGGCCCAAATGATGCGGTTGGGGCCCGAGCGCTGCACGCGGTACACCGTCCAGCCCCGCGTGACGAGCACCTCGCGCGTCACGACCACGACGTGATCCACCGGCACGGCATACTCGTACTCGACCGGCTCGGCGTAGACGAACTCCGCGCTGGTGTATCCGCCCGCGCAGCCCGCGAGACTCAGCGTGGCCGCGAGGATAAGCAGGTGACGTTTCATTCAGCGCACCTCCTTGTGAAGATTGTGCGCTCCCTTTGACCCCGATCGGGGCCAGATGTTTAGATGTTCCATGTGATTCGCGTCACACTCTAAGCCACGGGCGGGTATTCACCACCATGTCATTGCCGGGCATCAAAGAGACGGCTGAGCACATCCGTTCGCGAACCCGCTCGCCTGTAGATGTCGTCAGCGAGTGCCTCGAGAGGATCGGCGAGCTGAATCCCAAGCTGAACGCGTTCATCACCGTCGTGGCTGAGCAGGCGTTGACCGCGGCGGGTGAAGCGGAACGCGCGGTCGGCGCCGGCCAGTATCGCGGACGCCTGCATGGCATCCCGATCGCCATCAAAGATTTCTACGACACCGCCGGCATCAGGACCACTGCCGCCTTCAAGCGGTTTGCAAATCGAGTCCCCGCGCAGGATGCTGCCGCAGTTGCACAGCTGAAGCGCTCGGGCGCGATCATCGTCGGCAAGACCAACATGCACGAGCTCGGCCAGGGCACGACGTCGCTCATCAGTCACTTCGGCGCGGTGAAGAATCCGTTGAACGCGGATTACATCGCCGGCGGATCATCGGGCGGCTCGGCCGCCGCGGTGGCAACGGGGATGTGCTATGCGACGCTCGACACCGACGCCGTCGGATCCTGCCGGCTTCCGGCCGCCTGCTGCGGCGTCGTTGGATTCAAAGGGACCTACGGACTCGTCAGCACGCAAGGCATTCTGGAAGGCGAGCAAGCCGATCCGGCGATCATCGCGCTGGCGCACGCCGCGATCACAACGCGGAGTGCAGCCGATACGATGCTGGTGCTGCAGGCGCTCGCGGAGGTCGGCCCGGTACCGACTCGCAAGCCGCGCGTCGGGGTGGTGACGAACTTCAAAGCCACCAAGCCGGTCCGCGCTGCCTTTGAAGCCGCGCTCGGGGAACTCCGCGAGCTCGGCTACTCAATGCAAGACGCGACTGCGCCGTTCGACAATCCGGGATTCGACATCCGCAACATCGAACGAGACCGGCGGGAGATAGCCGGGAACTTGTTCAAGGACGTCGATCTGCTGGTCTTGCCGACCACGACGGACACCACGCCCACGGTCAAGGAGGCCCGCGGCAATCCGCTGGCGCTCTCGGCCGAGAACACGATGTTCGCCAACTACTACGGCCTGCCGGCGATCAGCGTCCCGTCAGGCCGTGACCCGAACGGGCTGCCGCTGGGATTGCAGATCGTGGGCAGGCCAAGGGAAGACGTGACGGTGGTCGAATTCGCGCGGACCGTTTCGGCTCACAAGTAGCGCGCGACCGCCATCGCGCCGAGCGCCAAGAGAAGCAGGATCGCGACCACGCGACCCATCACCACAGCGCGCCCGCGGAGCCGCTGCACCTCCGGCGCTGTCGGTCCCAGCGTCTGCGCCAGCTGCATCGATTTCATCATCGCGGGTAGAAGGTCTGAAAGGCCATCATGCCGACCCAGAGTGCGGCGAAGAAGATGTGGGTGAACCGCAGCACGAGCATCAACATTGAGTTTTGGCCTCGGAGCTATGAGTTGTGGCGTAAGGTAAACGCTCTTCAGAGCGCGTGTAGTGGCCGAGCCGGCGCTTCAGCGCACGGATCACATTCAACCACGATCGTCAATCTCTCCTCCGGATCCGGTGAGTCGAGTATTGGTTTGATCCGTGCCCTAAAGGGCCGGCTCGGCGACGGCGCGCGTCCTGAAGGACGCGAGGTGTAACACACTGGGAATATGCTGGACACGACGGCTAGCTTCAGGGGATGGAGCGCGTCCCTTACCCGCCGGCTCACGCCGTCGCCGAAACCGTGGCGCAACACTTTCGGCGCCACATGCAGCGGGCGGGCATTCCCGGTGAGGTGCCCGCGCCCGATGCCGCCACGATCGAGCGCATCATCAACGCCGCCTTCTGGGCGAGCCTGCGGCGCGAAGAAGGTCGCGAGCCGACAATCTCGCTGGCGTATCTGCCGCCCGAGGCCGCCGGCACCGCGCTGCTCGTGGAACGGCCGATGCCGCTCGACCCCACGAACCTCACGAAGCTGGCGCCCGCGGTCGAACGGCCGGGCATTCACCTGGGCGTCTGGAAAAATGGCGGCGACCTCGCGGTGTGGGGCGCCACGCGCACGATCCCGCCGCTCTGCTTCGTCGTAGAAGTGATCGAGCCCGGCTTGCTCGTGATCAAGCACCGGCGCGCCGACCCCGAGGGCAAGTTCGCCAACGTCGCGGTGCTCGAGGGCGAGCAGATCAAGATCGTCGACGCCGAGGGGACCCTGGCATCCGAGTGTCCCGACTTCGTCACGACACTGCTCGGCTTCGATCCGGCATCCGGCAACTCCGACAACGTGCTGCTGCCGCTCGCGCTCTCGATGCGCGCCCACGGCCACGGCGGCTCGCTGCTGGTGGTGCCGCACGGCACGGCGTCGTGGCGCAAGTCGATTGTCTCGGTCCCCTACACCGTCGCGCCGCCGTTCTCGAAACTCGGCGACCTGGTTCGCAACGGGACGCGCGATGGCGCCTTCAAGGACGCCACGGACGCGATCGGCGGGCTGACCGCCGTAGACGGCGCCGTCGTGTTGAGCGACCGCTGGGACGTGCTGGCGTTCGGCGCGAAGATCGGGCGGACGGAGTCCGGCCCATTCGTGGGGGACGTGCTGGTGCGGGAACCGATCCTCGGTCACACGCCGGTCACGGTCCATGCGTCGGAGCTGGGCGGGACGCGACATCTGTCGGCAGCGCAATTCGTGCACGAGCAGCGCGACTCGCTCGCGCTGGTCGCTTCTCAAGACGGCAGGTTTACGGTGTTTGGCTGGTCACAAAGGGCGAAGATGGTGCACGCATATCGCGTGGAAGCGTTACTCCTGTAGAGTTCAGAAAAGCTGTGTAGACAGCCTCCGACCACCAGCTCCGGCACTTCTCGATCTCCAGCATCGCCGCCTCGTGTGACATCGCGGGCCGGTACGAGCGCGCGGTCGTGAGCGCGTCGTAAACGTCCACGATCCCCACGATCTGCGCCGCGACGGGGATCTCGTCGCCGCGCAGGCGATCGGGATAGCCGGTGCCGTCGAAACGCTCGTGGTGCCAGCGGATGATCGGCTTCAAGTCCCAGGGGAATTCGACGGCGGCGAGCAGCTCGAGGCCCCAGATGGGGTGCATCTGCACCACCTCGAACTCCTCGCGCGTCAGCGGCCCCGGCTTGTTCAGGATTTCGTGCGGTACGCGCACTTTGCCCAGGTCGTGGAGATAGGCGCCGAGCCGGATCCCGGTTTGGGTAGTGTCATCGAGCTCGAGCTGGCGCGCCACGGCGAGGGCCCGCTGCGCGACGCGTTCGCAGTGACCGAACGTGTAGCTGTCCGCGGATTCGATCGACTGGCCCCACTCGCGGACCACTTCGAAGTATGTGCTCTCGAGCTTGGAGACCTTGCCGCCGACGTGCACCAGGTCGATACGCGCGTCGAGGCGCCGGAACAGGCGGTGCGCCGTGTTCAGCAACCCCAGCGCATCCTGGTTGCGACCCATCATCTGCATCAACAACGCCAGCTCGCGCGCCGCCTCCGCTTCGTTCAACACCGAGCCGGCCCTCACGGCCAGCTCGATCGCGGAACGCAGCCGCGATTCGCCGAGCGCCGGCCGGCCGGTGTCGCGGTACACCATCCCGATCATCTTGTAGGCTTCGGACTTGTCGGCGAGGGAATCCAGCTGATCGAAGATCGCGAGCGCGGCTTCGGCCATGCGGCGCGCCTGGTCGTAGCGCTCGCGCAGGAAATGCGCTTCGGCATGGTTCACGAGGCACATCCCCTGCAGATACACGTCCCCGGCACGCTCGGCGATGTCGTAGCTCTTGCTGAAATAGCTGTCCGCCCAGTCGTACTGCCGCAGGTCCGTGTGGGCGATGCCGAGATTCACGTAGGCCGTCGCCGAGCCGTGCTCGTCGTTCGTGGCGCGATAGGCTTCGACGGCGCGCTCGTAGTGCCGGACCGCATCGACCAGCTGACCCTTGATGTTCGAGAGGATACCGAGGTTCTGCTCGACGCGTGCCAGCAGCTCACGGGATTGCCCGCCCCGTTCGAGCGCCTGGAGGAAATGGGCGCGGGCTTCCTCCAGGGCGCCGGTGCGCAGGGCGAGCCCACCCATCGTGTTCAACGCTTCGGCGGCAAGCACGTCGTTGCCGAGCGCGCACGCGACGTTGTAGCTGCGGTTACACAGCTCGCGCGCCCGCGCGGACTCGTTGCGGTGATGGAGCACGATCGCCAGACGTCGCAGGCCCTCGGCGAGAATCGGCTTCTCGCCGGCCCGCTCGGCGGTGGAAATGGCTGCCTCGTAACAGCGGACTGCCTCGGGAATGCACGCGGCTCGTTCCTGGCTCCGCGCTTCGTGCAGCAGATCCGCGGCGGAGCGGTTTACCACGCGACCACGTAGTCAGAGAAGTGATTGACCTTACCCGTGACGCGCTTCGAGAAGAGGTTGTCCAGCGACAACAGGTACGACAGGATGTTGAGTTTGTCGTCGGTGTACGCGATCCGCTTCGGCAGCAGCTTGCCGAGCAGGCTGCAGTTCGCGTAACTCATCGAGAGCGCGGCCGGCGCGGTGAACCGCAGGCCCTCGGGCTGGAACTTGACGGCGTTTACACCCAGCCCGGTCGGCACCGTCATCGTGATCGCGGTCGGGGCCAGGAGCGCTCCGGGCGGGATCACGAGGGTGTGCGGCCCGGCGCTGATGACTCCGCCCCCGACCCCGATCGTCTGCGTGCTCGAGGCATAGGGCAGATTCGAGCACTTGAGCAAGCCCGTCGCGCTGAGCAACGAGCCGATGAGATCCGCTTGTGGGGGTGGGGGGGGGGCAACCGCTGTGGGCGAACGGTCGGTGCAAGCCAGTGCGATTGCGAGCAGCACAAACGGCGCGATCAGGCGACGGGCCTTCATGAGCCTTCTCCTAAGGGATGTACCGGGTCGATTCAGGGGAACCTGCCGAGGTACAAAATGGGACTATACCAGGGTCTATTCCGTGAGAAATGTCACACTGGGTACATTCGGGGACCGTATTGGTGACATTCGTGTCCGGTTTGCGTCGGTTCTCTCGTCGCCGCATAGTAGCGCCCATGGCTGAGCCAGCCTCGGATACGGTCTCCAAGCTCTCCCGCGCCCTCGGCGCCAAGTACGAGGTGAAGCGGCTGGTGGGCTCGGGCGGCTTCGCCGAGGTCTACGAGGTGTGGGACAAGGACCTGGAGCGGCGCCTCGCCGTGAAGGTGCTGCGTGCCGATGTCGCGTGGACGCACGGCATGATCGAGCGCTTTCAGCGCGAAACCCGCGCCGCCGCCAGGCTCGAGCATCCCAACATCCTTCCGATCCACTTCGTGGGAGAGGGCGAGGGGCTGGCGTATTACGCGATGCCGTTTGTCGACGGCATGTCGCTGGGCGAGCTGCTGAAACGCTCCGGTGCGCTGCCGCCCGAGCGCGCGCTCGCGATCATCATCCCGGTGCTCGACGCGCTCGACCACGCGCACAAGGCGGGGCTGCTGCATCGTGACATCAAGCCCGACAACATCATGCTCGACACCGCCCGCGGCCGGCCGCTGCTCGTCGACTTCGGGATCGCGCGGCGGCTCGACAGCGCAGGTGGCGGACTGACACAGACCGGTCTCGTCATCGGCACGCCGCACTACATGAGCCCGGAGCAGGCGTTGGGCGATCCCAATCTGGGGCCTCCCTCCGATTTGTACTCGCTCGGCGCAGTCCTCTTTCAGATGGTCACCGGAACGTTGCCGTTCGATGGCGATTCGTCGCAGCAAATCGTCGGCAAGCACATCGCCGATCCGCCGCCCGAGGCATCCGACGTGAACCGGAAAGTGCCGCGGCAGATTTCCGACGTGATTTTGCGATGCATGGAAAAGCAGCCGGGCGATCGCTTCCAATCCGCCGCGGAGGTGATCGGTGCGCTCGAAGCGGACCAGCCGCCGGTACCGGCACGTGCGTCGCGCGCGACACGCTCGCGCGCCCGCGCGGCGGAAGCTCGCACCGAGCTGCTCACGACTGCGCCCACCACCGCGGCGCGCCGGGCCTCGACGGCCCAACCGCGTCGTATTGGATGGGTGATTCTTGTGATCGCCCTCCCGGTCCTCGCGCTCGGCGCGGGCGCGCTGTTTCTGCGGGCGCCGAAGGTCGTGCTCACGAATTATCTCACTGCGCCCGTGGACGTGCGGGTCGCGCAGGAATCGCGCCGCGTGGCACCAGGTGAGCGACTGACGCTGCGGGTCGCGCGCGGCCGCCCACTCGAGCTGACGTGGCGGCTCGAGCAACGACTCGGCGTCGCGTTCGCCGACAGCGTCGCCGTCGCACAACCGCAGGGGCGCATCTTTGTCGCTGCGACTGCGCGACCCAAGGGGCGTGCCTATTTCGCTCCGCTGATCACGAATGAAACGAGTCGGCCGTTGACGATTACCGTCAACGCGGGGCTCGCGGGCGCGCAGCGCTGCGCGTGCACGATTCCTCCGGGGGCGGTGCGCATGGCGATCGGCTATTACCCTCTGTTCGGGAACTCCACCGTGCGTGCCGCAGACCAGAGCGGCCGCTCGGCGACGTTTCAGAATCTGGGTTCACAGGTAAATGCGACGGACGGTATTGTGCGACTGTTATTCCGTCCTGAAGATCTCCGCACAACACGTTGACATCGCTTGCGCCCGAAACCCTTTACTGCTCAGCAAACAACCCGACTTCCGCAATCGCAGAGCACACCGGCGCCGCCCCGAGACTCGTGCAGACGAAATCGCGCCTATCGATCGGGACGCTCCTCGCGCTCCTCGTCCTCGAGATCGACTGCCATCGGAAAGAACAGCGATCGTTGCACCGCCGGATACGGCGTGTCCCACCCGCGCGCGTCATGCCACAGGATCCGGTTCAAGCGCTCCGTCGGCGCGGCATCGGGCTCACGGAAGTTCATGCGCGACGACGCGATCGCGGCACGCCGCCGCTCTGCGGCCCGCGGGCCCGTGATCGATCCCAGCTGCTGGTTGACTTCGTACAGCGACTGGTTGGGGACGACCGCCGTGTATGGCGCGAGGTTGGGTGATTCGTCGGGACCGACGAAGCTCGCCCACATGTCGGTCGCGACAAGATCGAACATGCTGAGCGCCGGCAGGCCGAGCATCAGCTCGATCGTCTTCAGCATGCTCGGGAATGCGTAGAAGGTCGGATCGATCACGCCACGCCGGGCGTACGGGCTCGCGACGAGCGCCACGGTACGGTGCCCGTCGATGTGATCGACGCCGTTCTGCGCATCGTCCTCGACCACGAGAATCGCCATCGACTTCCAGAAGGGACTGTGCGACAAGCCCTCGACGATCTTGCCGAGCGCCAGGTCGTTGTCCGCCACGCACGCCTTGGGCGTACACCAGCGGGGGTTCGTCCCCTCGGTATGATCGCTGGGCAGGTTCATCATCACGAGGTTGGGCATGTCGTTCCGCGCTTGCCATTCCCGCAGGTGCTCGAGAAAAACGTCGGCCTTCGCGACGTCGGGAACTTCCATCGTCCACCCCGGATACTCCCGCACCAAAACGCGGTCGAGCGAGGCGATATCGGAGCGCGCGTGGTAGCGTTTGGCGAATTCCGCACGAAAGTACGCCGCCCTGTTCGGCTGCGAGTCTCGATACCGCGCCAGCAGCGCCGACCGCATCGAGTCGCTGTAGACGGTTGGTCCCGGCGCGTACTCACCGAAGACGCGCACGGACTTGCCCTTGGATTGCGCAGCCTCCCACAGGAACCCGCCCGCCGAGTACGCCAGCGGGTCCTGCCCTTCCGACGGATAGCTGCGACCTGTGTAGAGCGGCCACATCGGATACTCGGTCTCGTTGGCCTGCGTCAGCCAGTTGTGACCATCCGCCGAGTTGCCGCCGGAAGCAAAGAAGTGATCGAGCAGCACGAATTGCTCGGCGAGGGCGTGCGCGTTGGGGGTGACGTCGCGGCCGTATTGCAGCAACGAGCTGTCGCTCGCCCCCTTGCCGATGTCGCCGAACACCTGGTCGTAGGTGCGGTTCTCCCGGACGATGTACACGACATGATCGATCAGCGACGGCTCGCCGGGACGCTCGGGAACGGCGCGCGCGGCAACGTTGCGGCGAACCGTCAGGGACGGCGCCTGGCCCGCTTGATTGAGCGTGAGCCGGTTGTTCTGCGCCACTGAGGTGGTGTAGGCGGCGAGCTCTGCCTCGGTCGGCTCCTGAATGACGTTGACCGATCCGCGGTAGGAGTGGACGTAACGGCCCGTCAAACCCCCGGGCTTTCCGACACCTGACCCCACGCCGAACAGCGTACCGACCGCAATCGCGTGGCCATCGGGACTCACGTCGATGCTCGTCGGATACCAGCCGGTAGGAACGAGACCCTTGAGCTGGGTAGCCGGCAACGAGTACACCGCGACGGCGTTCACACCGCCCAGCGTCACGAACAGGGTCGCCCGGTCTGGTGACAGTGCGACCGCCGTCGGTGCCAGGCCGACACTCCGCTCACGGAACGGCGCGATCGTGATCGTGCTGGCGACGACGTCGCGGCGCGTGTCGATGACGCTCACCGCGTCGGAATTGCCGTTGGCCACGTACAGACGCGCGTTCTTTTCGTCCCACGCGAGCCCGGTCGGATGCCGGCCCACCGGAATCATCTTGGTGACGGTGCCCGTAACGAGATCGACGCGCGTCACGCTGCCCGGCTGCGCCAGCCCTCGCCTATCGACCCGCACGAATTCCGCGAATGGATCGCAGCATTGCCGCGCCGCGCGATCCCCTGTGTCGGGCTTGCTTCCACCGAGGTTCGATACGTAGGCGACGGATCCGTCGGCGCTCACGACCGCCGCCACCGGCAGGACACCCAGGGGAATCATCTTCAGCAGCGCACCGTTATCCGCGTCCAGCACCGCGAGGGTGTCGTTGGCGGGAAGCGGGACGACCGCGACGCGATGGCCTCCCCCTGAGCCATTGGCGGTCCGCGCGACGGCCGGCGCGCCGGCTATGTAGTCGCCGAGTGCGGAGGATGTGAATCGCACGACGGTGCTGTCGCCGTCGTACGCCGTCAGGTGCGCGACCGACTTCGTCTGGGCGAGCTGCTCGGAGCCGGGGATGCGGCTCAGCGCGAGAGCGGCGGGCAGCAGGCCGACGGATGTAACGAGCGCGCGGCCGTTGACGGGATCGATGGCGATACCTTGGACTCCGGCGCGGCCGTCGAACGCGGCGCTCCCCAACACGACGTTGTCGCGCCAGCCGAGGCGATACGCCGCGCCGTGTACGCTGACCCACACCTCCCCTGGTCGCGCACCAAAGCGCACGCCAAAGACACGGTCGGTGAACACACTTTGGACGCCCGCCGGCGTGACGCGCTGCGCGGTGGCGATGACGCCGGGGTCGGGGATTTCTCTGCGGGGCTGGGGAGGTTGGGGTGGATTTGCAGTCGCTTGCAGCAGTAGCAAAGAGAACAGCATTCCATTCCCCCCAAGGGTTCGTTAGCTCAAAAGCTGCCCTTTCAATCCCGCCGGAGGAAGGCCAGTACCTGCTGAATGACACCGGGATCGCTGACGATCCGATGGTGACCGAGACCGTTCGTGGTCACGAGCTCGGCGCCGGGCCACTCACGCGAGATCGCGGCGCCATTGTCCCAGCTGACCTCGCGGTCGTCCTGATCGTGGATGACGAGCAAGGGAACACGCATGCCGCGAGCCAGGATCGGCACGTTCATCTGCGCCCAGGTGAAGCCGAGCCGGCGCTCCAATCGGCCCCGCATCGATGCCATGACCGGCGCATCCACGCCGAGCAGCGCCGCGAACTGGGCGGTGTAGGAGTCGGGGTTTGCCGACGGCGAGAGAAGCACGGCGCGGCGCGCGACGAGCCCGTTGCTCAGCGCCAGCGCCGCTGCAAAACCGCCGAGTGAGTGGCCAACCACGAGGCTGACCGATCCCACCGCTTTCGCCACGGCAACCGCCGCGCGAGCGAACTCGGGGCCGGAGCTGAGCCGGCCTGAGGAGGCGCCATGGCCCGGCGCGTCGAACGTCACGACGCGATAACCGCTCGCGAGGAGCGCATTCCCCAAGTCGATGAAGCGGGCGCCGCGACTTCCCCACCCGTGCACGAGCAGGACGCCGGGTCCGCGCTCGCCCCAGGACCACGCAGCGACGCGTCTGGTTCCCACGTCCACGTCAATGCGCCGCGCCTCACGCAGCCACGCGCCCATGCGCTGGCTGATGGGGCGGCGGGGCGGCGAGCAAAACAGCCGCTCCGCCCAGCGCGCCGCGAGCCGTGGGGAGGCGCGCTGCACGGCGCCGAATGCGAAACGGGTGAGTCGCAGAGTCGTGCGCATGGAGTCCTGTCTTAACGGAAGCACTTGAGCCATAGGTTTCACGAGTCCCGCGCCGTAACGGCGACGTAGAGAGATCCCCCATATGCGGAGGGACGGGTCGCCGTGATCGCGGGGCTGGAGAGTCCCAGGCCAGCAACGATCTCGGGGAGCCGCGCAGTCGAGATGGGATATGGCACCCACCTGCTGGGCCGGCGCCCATCGTACTCGACGATCACGAGCCGCCCACCGGGGCGCAGCCACGTCAGCAGCCGCTCTAATACGACCCGGGGATTGGCAACAAAGTGCAGCGCGTTGGCAAACAGCATCCCGCTGAGCTGGCTGACGCCGATCCCCGGCAGCTTCAAGGGACGGGTGAAGTCCCCCGTGACGGGAATCACCGCGACGCCATCCGAGACCAACCGCTCGAGTGACGCGATCGCGGCACGATCGCGGTCCACCGCATAGATGCGGCTTCCCGGCTGGAGCCGGTGAGCGAGGGCTCGGGAAAACGTACCGCGGCCGGCCCCCACATCCGCCCAGTCTCCTGCCTGCCGCGGAACGGCTGTAGCGAGCAGTGCTGCAGCGTCAGCGATGTTCACTGTCACAGTCCAACGAAGGGGAACGGCCGGAGGTTCCGTTATTGTTCAGGCCGACGTGAGCACGATCCCCGCAGGTCCTCCGAAGGCAACGCGGCGCGAGTGGATCGGACTCGCGGTGATCGCCTTGCCGTGCTTCCTCTACTCGATGGACCTGACGGTGTTAAATCTCGCCGTGCCGCGCCTCAGCGAGGCGCTGCGGCCGAGCGCCGCGCAGCTGCTCTGGATTATCGACATCTACGGCTTTCTCGTAGCGGGATCGCTGATCACGATGGGCACGCTCGGCGACCGCATCGGGCGCCGTCGCCTGCTGTTGATTGGCGCCGCCGCATTCGGCGCCGCTTCCGTTGTGGCCGCTTTCTCGCGGAGCGCCGCCATGCTGATTGCGACGCGCGCGCTGCTCGGTTTTGCGGGAGCGACGCTCGCGCCATCCACGCTCTCGCTGATTCGCAACATGTTCCTGGATGAGCACGAGCGCAGAGTCGCGATCGGCGTGTGGGTCACCAGCTATTCGGTGGGTGCGGCGATCGGGCCACTCGTGGGTGGCATCGTGCTGCAGTACTTCTGGTGGGGGGCCGTATTCCTGATCGGTGTCCCCGTGATGGTGTTGCTGCTCGTCGTGGGGCCGCTGTTACTGCCGGAGTTTCGCGATCCCAACGCGGGCCGCCTGGATTTGCCAAGCGCGGCTTTATCGCTCGGCGCGGTGCTGGCGGTCATCTACGGGCTGAAGCGCGTCGCCGAGCACGGCATGGGCTGGCCGGCCGTTGCGGTCATACTCGCTGGATTCGCGCTGGGAGTCGTGTTCGTGCGACGCCAGCGACGGCTTGCCGATCCCCTCATCGATATTCGGCTGTTTCAGTCGACCGGGTTTAGTGCGTCACTCGTGCTCTATATGGTCGCGACGCTCGTCGCGTTCGGCGCATACGTCTTTATCGCGCAGCACCTGCAGTTGGTGTTGGGGCTGTCGCCCTTCCAAGCAGGACTGGCGACCGTACCGTCGATGCTCGGGTTCGTGTTGGGCTCGATGCTGGTTCCGCTGATCGTGCGGCGAGTCCAGCCTGCATCCGTCATGGTGGCCGGCTTGCTGCTCGCGGCCGCGGGATACGGGGTACTGGCCTACGGAGCCGGCAGCGCGGGCCTGGGCGCGCTCATTGCGGGTTCGGTCATCTACTCAGTCGGCCTCTCGCCGGTGGTCATTCTCGCCACCGACTTGATCGTGGGAAGCGCACCGGTCGAGAAGGCCGGCGCCGCATCAGCGATCTCGGAGACGAGCTCGGAGCTGGGCGGCGCGCTGGGCATCGCGATTCTGGGCAGTATCGGGATCGCGGTCTATCGCAGCGCCATGGGGAATGGCGTGCCAGCCGGGCTGACGCCGGAGGCGGCTGAGGCCGCGCGTGCCACGCTGGGCGGCGCGGTCGCGGTGGCGAAGGGCGAATTGCTCGTCACTGCCCGCGCGGCCTTCGCGCGCGCTTTCCAATTAGTGGCCGTGATCAGTGCCGTGCTGGTCCTGGGGCTCACGCCGGTCGCGGGGTTTTTGCTCGGGCGGGGACGCCGCTAATAGAAAAACCCGGGTCCGTTCAATCTACGCCGTCCGCGACTCCATTTCCTGAGTCGTAATCTCGGCATCCTCTTCCGGAATCGATTCAACCAGCAGCTGCGGCTCGAGCACGCTGGAGCCGACTCGCCACCAGGCACCCAGGGCGCGCAGCTGCCGGAAGTATCGATCGCTAGACACTTGTGGCATCAGAAGGAGACCGTAACTCCACCCTGCCAGGCGATGTCGTGCTGCGTCTTGTCGAATCCATACCGGTCGAACTTGTAGATGTAATCACGGCCCTCCGCGCGCAGGCCGACACGGCCGAAGCGGTATTCGACGCCCGCGCCGACGTTACCGGCAAACTTCGTCCAGGTACTGTCTGAGCCCAGCTGATGGACGCTGATGGCTCCCACGCCGCCGAGGGCGTACGGCGCCAGCGTGCCGGTGCCGGCGTTGAGCGGATAGCGCAGGACGACGTCGGCGTCATAGGAGAACTTGTTGAACTTGCCGCGGCCGGAGAGGCCGGTGGCGCGAAGACTGTCCTGCGCCCAGCTGCCGCCGACGCGCAGGCCGAGGCGCGGCAGCACCCAGTACGTGCCGTCGACCGAGCCGGCCCAGCCGAGACGCCACTGCGCGGTACCGGCGTCGTTCAAGTCGGCCGCACCCGATACCCCCCCGAACGCGGCCGCGAGCGTCACGCGGTCGCTAGTCGGATTGGTGCTCTGCGCGTGCAGCGCCGCCGGTGAGACCGCCAGCGCCGCAACGGTGAGTGACAGGGAAAGCGTTTGCTTCAGCATACGATCCTCCGAAAAGCGGTGAATGGTGTTGGACAACAGGGTGAACAGGGGATTCACTCGGGCCGCCGCAGCGCAGTGAGGCGCTCGTAGTTGATCCGCAGCAGCGCGATCACCTCGCGCACGTCGCCGTCGCTCTGGATGCGGCGTGCCGCAGGGCCCACAGAATCGGGAAAGAAGGGATGGCGTTCGATGCGGCCCTGTTTGCGCAGATCGATCCACACGTGGCGGGGAAAGCCGAAATGCGCGGCGGCATCACCGTGCAGGTGGCCGATTTCGCGGCGGCCCAGCCGGAACCAGAGCTCGCCGCGCTCGCCCCGCCCCGCCGTGACGCCGGGCCAGGTGGTGACTTCTGCAACGATCGACTGACTCGCCGTAACCACTTCGAAGTTGCTGCTGGACATGCCGCGCTCCGTCTCGGGTCGCCCCGAGAACGTGTGCACAACACATAATTGTTCCTGGCGGGTCAGCCGCTCAGTCGGCGACGGCTTCCGTGAGACGCGCGAGCTGCTGGAGCTGAGGCGTACTGAGGGATTTGGTCAGCCGCCGGGCGGCGGCGGCGATTTCGGGATCGACGCGTTGCAGCAGGGCGCGACCCGTCCGGGTGAGTGTCGCGACGGAGCAACGCCGGTCGTCAGGGTCCAGACGCCGCTTGGCGAATCCCTGCCGCACCAGGCGATCGATCATGCGCGTCATGTCCGGAGAGCGGTGCATGCAGCGCGCGGCGACTTCGCCACGGGCGTAGCCGGTGGGCGGCGCGTCCCGCAGGATCCGGAGCACACGATACTGGTCGGTCGTGATGCCATGACTCTCGCAGATCGCGGCAAACGACTGCTGCAGCAGATCCGCGGCGATCAAGACACCGACGGCGGCCTGTTCGGCCGGACTCACGACTCGTGGCTGGTTCACACGCTGGCGAACGGCCATTCCGCAAAATCTGTTCCCAACACGCTTTGTCAAGGGAGACCCGCTTGGGAACAATTTCGTGTTGTCAACACGTTCTCGCGCAATCCTGTGACAACCGGATGCTGCGCGGGTTGACGACACTGCCGTGACATTGCACTGCCCTGTCGAATTCGGCTGCTCTCATCCGACGATCTGGTGAAGCTCATCATCCACGTCAGCAAAACCGTTGAGGAGGTCGTCGCAATGCGTAGTCGCATTCTCGGAGAGGCCGGTCGCGGGTCAGCCATTCTGCTTGCCGTCGTGCTCACCATTGGCGCCGCCCTGGCCGTGTGGAAGACCGCTTCCGCGCGCGCCACAGCCGCCGCCGCGGCACATCAGCCCGAGCCCATCGAAGCCGTTACCACGGCGGTGGCGCGCGAGGAGCAACACCGCGCCACCACAACGTCCATCGGGACCGTCCTGGCGCTGCGCTCGATCACGCTGCGCACGGAGTTGCCCGGCACCGTGCACGAGGTTGGGCTGATCCCGGGGCGCATCGTGGACTCCGGCGCGGTGCTGGTCGCCTTCGACATCTCCGTCGAACAAGCCGACCTCCAGGCACAGCAGGCACAGGCCAGCCTGGCGGCCACGAGCCTCGCGCGCCTGGAGCGGTTGCGTCAGTACGGCGCCGTGTCTGAGGAAGAAGTCGACCGGGCTCGCGCCGAGCGCGACATCGCGCAGGCGCAAATCGCCCGCACCCAGGCCATCATCGCCAAGAAGACGATTCGCGCGCCGTTCCGCGCCCGGGTCGGTATCGCCGACGTGCATCCCGGCCAGTACCTGAACGAGGGGACACAGCTCACGACGCTGCAGGGCGTCGAAGGCGCGGCGCACGTGGACTTTTCTGTGGCCCAGCAGGTCGCGGCCGCTCTGCATGCCGGCGAGTCGGTCCAGGTCTTGACCGGCGCGGACTCGACAGCGATCGCGGCGCGGATCGTCGCGGTGGACGCGCGAGTCGATCCCACCACCCGCACCACCATGGTGCGCGCGACGATCGTCGGCGCTCCGCCGGCGCCGGGATCGTCGGTTCGTGTGTTCGTCCCGGCCGGCCCGCTGGTGACGACGATCGTCATCCCGGTGAGCGCGCTGCGCCGCGGGCCGTCAGGCGATCACGTCTTCGTCGTGGCACCTGATGCCAGCGGCAAGACCCGCGCACACGAGCGGGCGGTGCGCAGCGGCTCGATGCTGGGCGACGAGATCGTGATTCTCGAGGGCCTCACGGCCGGCGAGCAGGTCGCCGCCTCAGGATCGTTCAAGCTGCGGGAGTCGGTCCTGGTCGCGGTCGGCGGAGGGACTCAGTAATGCGATCCTTCACCGATCTCTTCATCCGGCACCCTGTGCTCGCGGCGGTCGTGAATCTGGCGATCGTCCTCGTGGGATGGCGAGCGCTCGCCAGCCTGCCGGTGCAGCAGTACCCCAACATCCAGAGCTCGTCGGTCGTGATCAACACCGTTTACTACGGCGCGAGCGCCGAGGCGGTGCGCGGCTTTCTCACGACGCCGATTGAGCGCGCCGTTTCGGCGATCAGCGGTATCGATTACGTCGAGTCGACGAGCCGCGCAGGCGTGAGCACCGTCACCGTACATCTCAAGCTCAATCAGAACAGCACCGCCGCCCTGGCGGAGGTAACAGCGCGCCTGCAACAGGTGCGGTCCGAGCTGCCGGCCGAGGCGGAGCCACCGCAGGTGGAGGTGCAGCGCGCCGACCGGCCCTATGCCTCGTTCTACCTGAGCTTCTCGTCCAAGCAGCGTGACATCCCGGCGATCACCGACTGGCTGTCGCGCACGCTGCAGCCGCAGCTCGCCACGTTGGCCGGCGTGCAGCGCACGGACATCGTCGGCGGCCGGCCGATCGCGATGCGGGTCTGGATCGATCCGGACCGCCTAGCAGCGCACAATCTCTCCCCGGGCGACGTCTTCAGTGCATTGCGGCGCAACAACTACCTCGCCGCCGTCGGGCAGACCAAAGGAAACCTGGTGCAGGTCAGCCTGTTGGCGAACACCGATCTGCGCTCGACGAGCGAGTTCGAGAATCTGATCGTGACGGACCGTGACGGCGCCGTCGTGCGGCTGTCCGATGTCGCGCGCGTCGAGCTCGGCGCCGAAGAGCCCGACATGATCGCGAAGTTCAACGATGAAGAAGCGGTCTACCTCGGCGTCTGGCCGACGATCGGCAGCAACGAGATCGACGTCTCGCATCGGCTGCACGCCGAGATCGCGCGGATCACGCCGACATTGCCGCCGGACATCCAGCTCCGGGTCGCCTATGACGGCACGATTTTCATGCAGGACGCGCTCAAAGAGATCACCAAGACCCTGATGGAGACGATTCTCATCGTGGGCATCGTGGTGTTTCTCTTCCTCGGCTCGATCCGCACCGCACTGGTGCCGCTCGTCGCCATGCCGGTGTCACTGATCGGCGCCGGCGTCGTGATGATGGCGTTCGGATTCAGCCTGAACCTCCTGACGATTCTGGCGATCGTGCTGTCGGTCGGACTTGTCGTTGACGATGCGATCGTCGTCGTGGAGAACGTCGAACGCCACGTGCATCTCGGCAAGACACGGCTGGAAGCGGCGCTCGTCGGCGCCCGTGAGCTGGTCGGTCCCATCATCGCGATGACGATCACGCTGGCCGCCGTCTACGCGCCCATTGGCTTCCAAGGTGGCCTCACCGGTTCACTGTTCCTCGAGTTCGCGATCACCCTGGCAGCCGCTGTCGTCGTCTCGGGGATTGTCGCGGTGACGTTGTCGCCGGTGATGAGCTCGCGATTCGTGCATCCCCTGGGAGAAGAAGGGCGACTCACGAAGCTCGTGAATCGCGGGTTCGAGGTGGTGCGCGGCACGTACGCTCGACTGCTCGATGGGGCCCTGCAGATGCGCCCCGCGATTGTCGCGGCGGCGATCCTCG
>WNGO01001329.1_pt1 | contig 26389 bp, 33 predicted proteins | sample 5400511 | NCBI WGS metagenome assembly WNGO01 (sample SAMN13153380, study PRJNA577476) | soil metagenome | isolation source: 20 cm soil or saprolite under Garry oak tree replicate 2 | place: USA:California | collected 2016-06-15 | reverse complement strand
AAGTGTGTAGAAAACACGACCGCAAAACCGACCTTCTTGCGGCGTCAAGATTGTCGTGTCTGAACTCATTGGCCGTTGGAGAAGGCAACGAAACGATTTTCAGTCATTTGAAACAAGTGGAGGGTCTGCAGCTGCAGCGCAAAATAGCAGACGACGGCGTAGACAAGTGAAAAAAGGTGCTGTAGAAAAAAAAGTGTCAGGCATAACAGTCATACACAGAAACTAAATGGCATGTTTGCGGTTGCAGTCGTAGTCTACGGTTACTTTTGAGTTCCCATGAGTGATCCATCACGCTCAGCTTCGGTGCCGTTATCCCGCTGAATTTCGACGGCGTGCTTGGCCGGCAAATCGTCGAATGGCACATGTGGGCGGTGCGCGAAGGAAATTTGACATCACTTTAGTGTTCAAATCGTTCAAGCCGTTTGACCCCTCCGCGTATAAATTGCAGCTGCGCCTCGATACCGTGTGAGCGCGTTTGTCGTGTCGGGTTATCTCTAACAGGGACTAGCGAATTCTCTGACTTTCACAGCGCATGTAGTTTTGCTGATTCATACCGTCTAACGGCGATGCTCACTGGAAGCGCTGAAGTTTTCCTTAGAAATTGACTATGTGACTGATTTTGCGAGCAGCACCATAGGTGTAGCGGACATGCGTAAGAATAACCCCGGAAGCCACATTTTTGAATGGCACGCCCCTTGCGCAAAACAGTTAGCAGGAGACGTTACATTCCGGGAAGGAGATCCTGACAATGAGACATATCTTGTCGGTGGCGTTGTTTTCCATTTTATTCGCTTCGCTCGCTGGATGTACCGCGCAGCGCGACCGCATACTGTACCAACGCCACGCGGGTCATAATTATTGCAATACGAAGGTCGAAACCTATGGCGACCCGCTGATGCCAACCGAGCGCGAGGTTGTCGATTACTACGGGCCCTGCGATGCATTCGATTAACGCCTTCAATCCTACATTGAAGAGCCAATGACACCTCGCGAAAGCAGTAGTGCTAACGAAAAGAAGCCGGCCGGCCTCCGTTGAAAACTTGGGGCTGGCCGCGCTTAAGGGCCAAGCGAATCTGGGCTCGCATCTCCAAAGTTAGCCATACTGAGCGTTCAAGCCGTTCAAATAGTTTAGTTCAAGCCGTTTGACATTACTTGAGTGCATTCAAGTCGTTCCAGCCATTCAATCGCTTTGCTTCGTTCAAATCGTTGACGGATCACGGAAAGGAACACGGCCGCAACTGGATCGGTGACGGCCAGAGACTTTTGCGTTCAGACAAATCGCGAAGGGCTTTCTCGGTTCATTCTCGGTTCATTGGGCTTTCTAATCTAGCGTTTCTGTCGAATTGCCGGGATTTCAAGAAATGAATGGAGTAGCAATCTAAAAAAATTCTCATCCGCGACGAAGCCGTCAATCCCACAACTTTACAAAAGTGTCTGGAATAGAAAACACGACCGCAAAACCGACCCCTTTTGAGTCCACGAAAATCGCGCACAGCTCGCATGGAGGGATCTGTGGAATGCGAAGTGCGAAAGTAGTATGAAGCCATACAGTTCCTTCCCGTCGGAGAAAAAAAAGAGAATTATATGAAAGCGACTTACAAGATCGATTCGCTACGAACTAGGAGGTTCGCATGAAGATTGTGGTTATTGGCGGCAGCGGGCTCATCGGAACAAAGCTCGTGAACAACCTTCGTCCGCTTGGCCATGAGGTGCTGGCAGCATCGCCCTCGTCGGGCGTCAACACCATCACTGGCGAGGGACTGGCTGAAGCGCTTACAGGCGCTCAGGTTGTCGTCGACGTAGCGAACTCACCTTCGTGGGAGGACAAGGCAGTTTTGGAGTTCTTTGAAACGTCAGGTCGCAACCTCCTTGCCGCAGAAGCGGCCGCTGGGGTGGGACATCACATTGCATTGTCGGTTGTCGGCACCGAGCGCCTACTTGCGAGCGGTTACTTCCGCGCGAAGATGGCCCAAGAAAACCTGATCAAGGCCTCCCCGGTTCCCTATACGATCGTTCGCGCAACGCAGTTCTTCGAGTTCGTGGGCGGCATTGCCCAATCGGCCACCGACGGGCAAACGGTTCGGTTGTCACCTGCGCTTGTGCAACCCATCGTGTCGGATGATGTCGCTGCCGCACTGGTCCAAGTCGTAGTCGATGCACCGTTGAACGGCACGGTCGAGCTGGCCGGTCCCGAACCGATACGTCTCGACGAACTCGTCCGACGATTCTTAAGCGCGCGCCGAGACGCACGGAAGGTAACCACAGATGTTCACGCACTTTACTTCGGCATCGAGTTAAACGATCAAAGCCTCACCCCCGGCGATAACCCGCGCATCGGCCCGACGCGTTTCGAGGACTGGCTCAGCCGCTCCATACCTCGATCGTAAGTTATCCAGGTAGGGTCGACGTCCAGATCAAGTAGTACGCCGGAGCGGCGATGAGCTGCTCATCACCTGGCGTACGCTTTACCGAGGAGTATGCCTTCATATCCCCGACGCGGTTCGCGAGGGAGAGTCCAAGCGCGGTCGACCCGCAACTCATGATCCAATACCTAATTTCTTGACGGGGGTTAGTGGAGCAACTACTTCGTGAACCTCTGCGCAGCGCGTGCTCGCGCCTTGGCAGCTTCTTCTGTGCGGTTCCTCGGCGGTGCGTTCGTCTCGAGCGAGCTAAGAAGTTTGCCCGAGATCGCGGCTATTTCGTCAATGGCAGCGAGGAAGGCAGCTTCGTTGGCTTTCGATGGCTTGTTGAAGCCGCTGACCTTTCTCACGAATTGCAATGACGCGGAACGAATCTCTTCCTCGGTCACAGGCGGTTGGAAGTTGAAAAGCGTTTTGATGTTTCTGCACACAATCGTTTACCTCGATGTCTCAGAGCCATCTAATGATCAAGTCTGCTAGCACGTGCGGTTAGGGTCAGATCTTTTTACATTTGACAATTGGCCAATTCGTCTTCCACTAAGCAATCTTTTTCGGCCGGTAAAACTCGATCGCGTTCTTGTGGAAAACATTGGCTGCTTTTTCTTCTGCCAATGTTTCCAGAACCAGCGTGTAATCGTCGTCTTGATAAGGCCTTGGCGCGCGAGTGGACGGCAGGTCGGTGCCGAACATGAGGGCCTTTGGATTGGCGGCATAGAGATCCGTCAACGCGGAACGCACGTCGAAGTCCACCCGTCCGAAGCCGGTGGCCTTGACCCGCACGCCCTTTTCGGCGAGTTTGAGCAGCGTTGGGAAACCCGCTTTGGAAAGACCGAGATGGTCGATGCTGACCGCCGGCAACGACACCAGGGTCTCATAAAGATCCGCAAGCTCGGTAGAATCGACATACAACTCGGTGTGCCAGCCGACCAGTTCATGAACCCGCCGCGCCAGGCTTTCCAGGTGATGGATTTCTTCCGAGCCACCGCGCTTAACGTTGAAACGGACGGCGCGAACTCCTGCGCTGTTGAGTTCTTTCAATTCCTGATCCGAAATGGTCTGCGGCACTTGCGTGACTCCGACGAAGGTCGGGCCAAGCACTTTCAGGGCATGGAAGAGATAAGACTGATCGAAAGCCTGGAAAGATCCGGACACCACTGCGCCACCGCAAAGATCGACCGCTTTCAAGCGGTCTAAATAATCCTCGCTAGTAAATGCGTCGGGCATGAATCCTTGATTGGGCACGACGGGAAAATTCTTGTCGATGATATGAAAATGGCAATCAAAATATTTGGCTTTCTGGTTCAACGAATTTCTCCTCTCAGGTCTAGGCTTACCGTGAATGACTATGCGCCCGAAGGTTCCACTCGTCTAGCATTGACCGAGCGTTCAAATCGTTCAACCGCTTCGTTCCGTTCAAGCCGTTAGTCAGGACTTTTCACTCATCGGATTGCGAAAGCGATTATTTTGTTAGCCAGCGGATTTTTGATGAGCGATTCGATAGATTCAAGCTCCAGGTCGTTGGTAAGAACTATCGTCTCGCTTTGCTAAAAAAGTAACATCGGCTTGCAGAGTCTGCAAACCAGATGGCTCGCCTTAGAAACTCGGAAATGCCATCCGTTTCTGATGACAAATGGATTTGTGAACGGTACGCTATTAGAAGGCGTCTGTCACAAAATAGCCTGCTATTTGGTCTTGAGTATGCCAGTTCGACGCAAGCATCTGGCCCTGGAGCTCGAATCCGTCCATGCCCCGCATCCGCACATCGAGAATCAGGCACGCCGTATCGTGCATTTGCTTCGAGCTCAAGAACGCGTCCGCCGAAGCGAAACCTTGTGCGCGAAATCCGACGGATCGGATCAGATTGTCGAGCGAATTCCTCAGCGAGTCGTCATCGTCGACAATCGAAATGAGCGGAACCCCGTACATGCAACTGTGTCTCTTTTTTTGTTGCCGGAAAATATCCCATCCTACGGAACCAATAGTCGCTTCGCCTGATCCGTTGTAGCTCGACTGATGGCCCGCTAGAAAATGATCTAACAGTTTTCGAGTGAGACCGACAACTCGGCTACTGAGCCGGCTCCCCTCTTTTCCATTACTTGATGGCGGTGAATCTTGACGGTTGGTCTCGCTCGTACCCAGCTCTCCGGCGATCTGCTTGTTGAGCAACCCGGTCGCCACCCCAGACCCATCACTTCTCGCTCGCGTGGTGTGAGCGAATCAAAGCAGCGGCGCAGTGCTTCGATTTCCGTCCGCTGCTCGCGCGTTTTGCGGTCGCGTTCCAGCGCCTGTTGAATGGCGTCGAGAAGATCCTGGTCGCGAAACGGCTTGGTGAGAAATTCCACGGCTCCGGCTTTCATCGCCCGCACCGTCATCTGGATGTCGCCATGCCCGGTGATGAAGATGACGGGAATATCCATGTCGGCCTCAGCCATGCGTTTCTGCAGATCAAGCCCGCTCAAGCCCGGTAACCGCACATCAAGTACCAGGCAGCCGGGCACATCCGGGCGCTTGCTACGCAGGAACTCCTGAGCCGAGGCGAAGGCCTCGACTCGTAGGCCGACCGAACGAACGAGGTTCTTGAGTGATTCGCGCATCGGCGCATCGTCATCGACGACGAATACCCTGGCGTCCGCATCAGTCATGCGACCTTGTCGCCTCCGAGTGGCAACGTGAACTGAAAGACAGCACCGTGCGGCGCATTGGCTGTCGCCCATAGCCGCCCGCCGTGGGCCTCGACAATCGAGCGGCTGATCGCCAATCCCATGCCCATCCCTTGAGGCTTGGTCGTATAAAAGGCGTGGAAGAGACGATCAAGACTCCTCGGATCCAGCCCGGGACCTGAATCTCGCATCGCGATCAATACCTCCTTCGATTCAACTTTCTGGGAACTTACCCACAGCTCACGCGGGCCCTCGCCGTTCCCACTCATGGCTTCGATAGCATTGATCATCAAATTGAGAATGACTTGTTGCATCTGGATGCGGTCTGCCAAAACGGGCGGTACATCATCTGGGAATTGAGCCTCCAACACGACACCGTTTCGTTGCACTTCGCTGCGCGCCAGGGCAATGACTTCACGTATCGTTTCGTTGACGTCGAGCCATTCTTTCCGCGGCGGCGCTTTCTTGACGAGTCCGCGAATCCGGCCGATGATTTCGCCGGCTCGATGGCCGTCTTCGATGATACGCGAGGCGGACTGCCGCGCTTCCTCCACGTTCTGGGCCGCGAGCCAGTGCAAGCAGGCACTGGCGTTATTGACTACCGCGGCGAGCGGCTGGTTGATTTCATGGGCGATGGAGGCCGTCAACTCGCCCAGCGTTGCCACCCGCGTGACGTGGGCCAACTCCGCCTGCGCATGGTGCAGCGCATCTTCGGCTCGTTTGCGCTCGATGAACTGGCCGATCTGGCTGCCGATGGTAGCCATCATGTCGAGCAGGTCCTGATCGGGCTGCCTGATCTCGTAGCTGAAGAACTCCATGACTCCCAAAACTTCGCCGCCGAGCAGGATGGGGAAACCGAAGGCCGCATGCAGCACTTCGCGCGCGGCAATGGGCGCGCGGGGAAAATTAGCATCACGGACGACATCGGGAATGTATAGGGGCTCACGGCTGAACCAGACTCGGCCCGGCAGTCCGATCCCGGGGATGAAAGTGGTCTCGCGGCTGATGGCCTCAAATTCCGGGACCTCGATGGATTCTTTATGCCAAACCTCGACGCAGCGTAGCACGCCCGCCTCTTTGTCTAGGCTCCATAGCGCCCCCACGTCCCACACCAGGCACTCACACACGGCTTGAAGAATTTTTGCAGTGGCTTCCTCGAGTGTAGCTGCCTCCGCGAGCACCTGTGTGACGGTGTGTTGCGCCATGAGACGTTGCTCGGCCCGCTTCCGTTCGGTCACGTCCATCACGGTACCCACGGACTCAACGAGATCACCGGACGCGTTGAAAACAGGATGACCTACTGCGTGGATGTATTTCATCGCGCCGTCCGGAAGAACGATACGCTGGTCCAGTTCGTAGTCCGTCTTCTCACGAACTGCTCTCTCGAGGACTTCAGCAGCCCTGGCTCGATCGTCGGGATGAATCCGCTGTAGAAGTGTTTCGAATGACGGCATCCCTTGTTCCGGCTCGAAGCCTAATATGCGGAAGTGTTCCTGCGACCAGTGGACGACCTGTCTGGTGGCGACGTTGAATGCCCAACTGCCGGTGTGGCTCAGCCTCTGCGCCTCGGCCAAATAGGTTTCGCTGCGGCGGAGGGACTCGTTCGCCTGCGCCAACTCTGCGGTTCGTTGTGCGACCAATACCTCCAGATCGTCTTGAGTACGGTGGAGCGCCTTCTCTGCCAGCCGACGCACAGCGATTTCGCCCTCCAGTTGCACGTTTTGTCTGGCAAGCTGCTCAAGCATGCCGTTGACGGTTCGCGCCAGAGTGTCGAGTTCGTCCGATCCGCCGCGCGTTGCGACGCGCCGTGAGAGATCGCCTTCGACGATGGCGGATGCGGTGCGGCTGATTTCACTCACCTGCGAAAGAAGCGCACGATGAATCAGCCACCCGACGATGGCACCCAGTACCAAAACGATGCCCACGGCGCCGCCAATCCCGTACCAGAAGCGTTCGACAAGCGACTCGAAGCGGGCGCTCTCGCGGCCCATCAGAAGGTGGTATCCGCCCGGTAACCTCACATGGGAAGCAACCACCCGCACCGTCGATCCGCCGCCCCGGTCTATCACCAATCCATACGTCCCGGGTGCGTCGGGAACCTCGGCTGGCCAGGCGCTCAAATTGCCGGCAAGCCGCAGTTTCGACGCGTCTGCGAATACCATGATCTCGTCGCCGGGCAAGCTTCTCACCCGTGACTCCATCGCGCTAGCAAGTCCCTTCGCGCCTTCCCTGTGGAATATGTCCACGAGACTTTGCATGTCCTCTCCCTGAACATAGGCCCTGAAGGTCGAGATATTGACGCGCCAGGCATACCAGAGCGGAATTGCAAATAAGGCGAGCGCCAGGACGCTGAGCGCGATGTAAACAAGCGCCAACCTGGACGGGGAGAAGCGGAAGAATCTCATCATATGCGTTCGGTATTCATCCGGCCTGAGTCCGCTTACGCGGGTCGAGACCAATGCAAGGTCTCGCGGTGTTCGCGCAGTTCCCGCAACAACTCGTGCAGCGGCACGAAGAACGGGTTCTCCTCCTGAAGAATTGCGCCGAACCTGTTGGCGCGATCGTATACGGCTTCGTCACGTACCAGTTGGTACTCCTTTCGCACGCGTGAAAAAAGGCCGCAGACATGACGTTGTGCGCCAAGCACTGAGCAAGCAAATCGAATCGTTGGATTTCTCTCAGTGGACGGGTCTCTGCAAGACTTGGAATTTCATCGGCCGGCTTAAGCAAGTGTTTTTACCTTCTCTTTCACTCCCGATCCGAAACAGGACGAATTTCCCGTCATCGCGCAATGTTTCAGTCACGTGTCCCGATCGCTGATAAATAGAAGATCTCAGGCCGCCTCATCCTGGAAAACATATCGAAATTTTTCAAGGGCTTTGACCCATTACTTTTCTCAGACTCCGAAGCAAGTACGACACAACCTTGTATCCGTCGAGCAATTCTTCACACTCGGATGAGAAGATTTGAATTCCTCCCTCCGCGCCGTCGATATTTCGACATCTGCCGATAAGCAGTCACGGCTCTTCGTAAAGAGATCTCCTGGCGAGTCCTAAGGTCCCGATTTCGTAAGACACGGATATTTTCCAGCCTTCGATCGAGCCTGGTACGTAGCTTGCTCGCATGCTGATTCAACCAATCTAAAAGAGAAGCTGTCATCGCTATTAACAGTAACTGATGGAATACCTATTCGGACCGTGCGTGGAGGAATGAAACATGCGGCAGCGAAAAGTTATCAAGACTACCTTGGGTGATCTCATCGTCGCGGTAGCAGACGAGGTTATGCCGATCATCCGTGATCCAGCCGGCGCCTATCTGGTGATGTCATGGGTGCTTAACGACGTCTTAACTCGCCAGCGTGTGCAAAATCACAAGCCGTCACGACGAAAATAACAAAGTCGGCGACATGGTACGTTCCAAACGAGCGTCTAAGGCTTACAAATCTAACGGAGCCGAGTGGAGGGGCGACACCATCGGTCTTACTCGTTTGGAACAGTAACGACAAACCATTAACGAAGGGAGATCATATATGAAACGCTTCCTAGGTATTCTAGTGGCTTCTATGTTTTTGGGTTCGGCAGTCTACGCTGCGGAGGAAGACAGGAAAGTCGGCTTCGTGGGCGAACAGAAAACGCCTGACAAAAAGACCAAATCTGATGTCAAGAGCGGCTCCGTGCCCGAGAGTCGAGAATCAAAGGAAGACAGGAAAGTCGGCTTCGTGGGCGAACAGAAAACGCCTGACAAAAAATAGACGACCAAATAAGCTTCTCGCATCCGACGGAGCGAGGTGCCCCTCCCACCTCGCTCACCGCCGGACAGATCGTTGAACCGCTTCATCTCGTTTCCCCGGCGGGGAACAAATCGGCAGCGACCGCCATCGAGGAATGCGAGTGCCCTAAAGGCTCGCGGTCGACAGTTTCGACCAGGTGGCGGGCCTGGGATTTTGGCCGCGGTTCGCAGTATTTTCTCGATGTCTGCTGGACCTGAACGACGAATGTTATGTTGCCAGATATTTTCCTATGACCCTCGCGCCCCGGCGCGCTTTCCGCACAATGGCCGGACACTGACCGACGATGTTGTCGACGTTTTCTTCTCCATGATCACGAACGGAAAGGTGGCAGGAGACAAGGTTGGACCGCACGGCGATCTGCTAGACGAGTTCCCGTACCTGGGGCCGCCGCACGAAGTCAGGCCTACCTTGTAAGACAGCAACATAAACTATGGAAACGCCGCTAACTACTCAGCAAACGAAGGTTCCCGCACCGAAAACTGCAACGGAGACACTAACACGTCCTCCTTTGCCTCCGTTTACTCATGAGACTGCCATTCAGAAGGTTCGCCTGGCAGAAGACGGCTGGAATTCCCGTGATCCAGAAAAGGTCTCTCTTGCTTACACAATCGACTCGCGTTGGAGAAATCGCGCCGAGTTTCCCAACGGGCGGCAGGAGATCATCCAGTTTCTGAAACGAAAGTGGGCAAAAGAGCTGGACTACCGGCTGATCAAAGAGCTCTGGGCCTTCGAAGGCAATCGTATTGCCGTGCGCTTTGCGTATGAATGGCGCGATGATTCTGGAAATTGGTTTCGCTCCTACGGCAACGAGAATTGGGAATTCGAAGAAAACGGCCTGATGCGCTTACGTTTTGCGTGCATCAATGACCTACCGATCAAAGAATCAGAGCGCAAATATCATTGGCCGCTGGGTCGCCGTCCAGATGATCATCCGGGATTGAGCGATCTCGGTCTTTAGCCTCCGGCGGCTGGCAAAGGCGTTCCGCAGCGCGTGCACCATAGGGATAAGTCAGCACCGTTTTGATCGGGCCCGGAAGCACGCAAAAAAGGGAGATTAACCATGAACATTAACAAGAGTGACACCGCAGTGGTCTTCATCGACCCGCAGAATGAAGTCTTGAGTGATAAAGGCCTGGCCTGGGGGGCGGTCGGCGAAAGCGTCACGGAGAACAAAACCGTCGAGAACATGGAGCGGCTCTTCAAGGCGGCGAAAGACAACGGTTTCGAGGTCTTCATCTCGCCGCACTATTTCTTTCCCACGGACTGTAGATGGAAATTCAACGGCCCCCTTGAGACCGATGAGTTTGAGAACAAGATGTTCGCTCGCAGTGGAGGATTGAGCGTCGATGGCTTCTTAGGTTCAGGCGCCGACTGGCTCGAGCGCTTCAAGCCTTACATTGAGGACGGCAAGACTGTTGTTGTCAGTCCCCACAGGGTGTTTGGTCCGCAGACCAACGACCTCGTCCTGCAACTGCGCAAGCGCCGCATCGGCAAGGTTATCCTCGGCGGGATGTTGGCGAACATGTGTGTCGAAGCTCACCTGCGCGATTTGCTCGAGCAGGGTTTCGAGGTCGTCGTCGCAAAGGACGCGACGGCTGCCCCCCGACACCCAGAGTGGGGTTACGGCTATACGGCGGCGCTCATCAACTTCAGGTTTCTTGCACACGGAGTTCCGTCGCGTATCCGATGTGATCGGCTAGGATGTTTAATTACTTACCCTTTCAGGAGAAGCCATCATGAGGAATGCACTCATCGGCCTGATCGGAGCGACCGCCTTTCTGTGTAGCTCCGCAGCCATGGCTCAGTCAGCCAGGGACGTTCGCGGCCCGTCACCGTTGGTCGCCATCGAGAACGAAGCACCGGCCAAGCTGATTGTCGATCCCCCGCTTCCCCAACAGCTGGCCTTGGGCCTCGTCTTCATCCAGTACCGGACGGAGAACCTGCGCGTGGTGCCGGTGTTCGGCAAAGGCGCCCTCGACGTGTCGCCGCGCATCGGCCATACCCACGTCACCGTCGACGATGCGCCGTGGCACTTTGTGGACGCCAGCGGCGAAACGGTGATCGTGGTCGGCCTGAAACCTGGCCCGCACAGGGTGCTGATCGAACTGGCCGACCCCACGCACAAAGTAATCACCAGCGAAATGGTGAAGTTCACGCTGCCCGATCGCGCGAAGTGAATATGATGACGACAATATCATCATGCCGCGCGTGCGTGCTCGGCACCAGTGGTGTCTATGCCACGACGGCGCCATCAAGCGAAAATCGATGGGCGAGTTCTGTGCGAGAGGATAACACCCATGAGTAAAATAATTCTTGGATTGTTAGCCGGCCTCTTGATTGGGGCGGGATGCCGCTGGTTCGATATCCCGGTCCCAAGCCCACCGAAACTGATAGGAGCCTTGCTCGTCGTGGCGATGACGCTTGGCTATACTTTGACGGATCGATTCCTCGCTAAAAACTAAGCAACAAGCAAGGAGATCTGCGGCGGACCCAGCGGCGATGCATAGAAGACTCCAGAATGGCGGCAAAGAGAACAGGCGTAATACCGTGACCACGTGAGACGCAGTCAGGAGCCAAGCGAAACTCGGAAAAATTCCAGATGAAGAAAAAGGATTCGGTCGAAAGTCAGATTAGAAAAGTCATTATTACGGCGTCGCAATTCCGCAATGCCGAGCTGTGGTGAGGTTATCCGGGCCACCGAGGATGGGTTCCACGTTGAGCGGGACGACACGCGAAGGTAGGACTGATGGCGCGACTCTTGTCGGTTAACGTCGGTCTTCCACGCGACATCGAATGGCGCGGGAAGACCGTTCATACGGCGATCTGGAAGGATCCAGTTCAGGGCCGGCGCATGGTCCGGCGTCTCAACATAGACGGCGACGGGCAAGGAGATCTGCAGGGTCACGGAGGCGAGCACCGGGCGATCTTCGTCTACCAGATCGAGTCGTATCGATATTGGCAGGATCGACTCGGCCGAAGCGATTTCACGTACGGACAGTTCGGCGAGAACTTCACGGTTGATGGTTTGTCTGACGATGAGGTTTCCATTGGCGACCGATACAGGATTGGCGAAGCGCTCTTCGAGGTAACCCAGCCGCGCGTCACCTGTTACCGCGTGGGCATCAGGATGGACGAGCCCCGGATGGCAGCTCTGCTCACCGCGAGCGGCAAACCGGGATTTTACTTGCGAGCGCTGCGGGAAGGAGAGGTCGAGGCGGGCGACGAGATCGTCAAGGTTGCTGACGGTCCAGAGCGCATGACTGTGGCCGAGATCAATGCATTGCTGTATCTGCCCGGCCACTCGCGCCAACAACTGGAGCGCGCGCTACGCATTCCGGCCCTGAGCGCCGGTTGGCGAACATCCTTTGAAGCCTTCCTCCGGCAAGAGTCGAGTGGCGGTCTAATGACAGGGAATCCGGGGCTAACACCTGCGGTTGACGCGCCCCCGGCATGGCCGGGCTTCCGCCCGCTTCGAGTGTCTCGTATCCACCGAGAGACTGACAGCGTGCTCTCGCTAATACTCGTAACCGCGGACGGACATCTTCTAGCCGCTGCCCAGCCTGGCCAGTTCGTCGTCCTGCGCTTGCGGCCGAACCCGGATGCGCCACCGCTGCTGCGCAGTTACTCGCTCTCTGACAAGCCAAGTGAAGATCACTACAGGGTGAGTATTAAGCAAGAGCTGAACGGTGTGGCCAGTACCTACCTGCACCGTCATGTGCAGGTCGGCGACGTATTGGACGTCAGCGCACCACGGGGCAGTTTCACTCTTCGACCGGGTGATCGGCCCATTGTTCTGCTTAGCGCCGGTGTTGGAGCGACCCCGGTTCTCGCAATGCTCCACGCGCTGGCAGCGGGAGCCTCGCCACGCCAAGTTTGGTGGCTCTACGGGGCCCGCAACCAAGACGAACACCCGTTTGCGCAAGAGTCACGCGGCCTTGTACAAGCGCTGCCGCACAGCCGCAGTCGAATATTGTACAGCAGGCCGGCGCCCGATGATCGTTTGGATCTGGAATTTACCGCCACTGGGCATCTCGGCATACCCGTGCTCGATGAACTTGGTGTGCCCCGCGACGCAGACTTCTACCTGTGTGGACCATCCATATTCCTGCGGGACCTAAGTGCTGGTCTCGCTGCCTGGGGCGTCGCCACCGACCGCGTGCACATGGAAATTTTTGGCCCGGGTGAATCCATGACTCCAGGCATATCCGCTGCACCTGTCCGCCCAGCCCACGCGGCAGCGGGACCCTCGGACCAGGGGCCCCAGGTTTCGTTCGCACGTAGCGGCCTCACCGTCCGATGGGATGAAAAATACCAGAGTCTGCTTGAACTGGCGGAGGCCTGCGACGTCCCCGTACGATGGTCGTGCCGGACGGGCGTTTGCCATAATTGCGAGAGCGGGCTGATTTCCGGCGCGGTGAGTTATCGACCCGACCCGCTCGACCCACCCGCCGCAGGCGACTTGCTGATCTGCTGTTCTCAGCCTCAGGAAGACGTCGTCATCGATTTATAATGAAGGCAAGAGACCAACAAGCGGATCCGATGAAATCCCCGCGCTTGGTTACAATGCTGATTTTTGGCTTGCTCGGGGCCGTCGAAGAAACCGCTGCGAAGAAGTCGAACGCGTATATCGCAGGAATATTTTCGGACTGCTCCATGTGACGTGAGCCGTGGAAGAACCGTTCGCGTGACAGTTCGCTAGAAAGAAACTAGACAATGTCCAAAAAACTTTATCGGCGAAGTGGCGTTATGACGCGAGGAGAATCCGTATGAAATTTGACATCAACCTAATCTCCGTCAATGTTGGTCTTCCGCGGGTAGTCATGAGCCATGGCGATCCAGTATCGACGGGGATTTTCAAAGAGCCTGTGGCAGGCCGTGTGATGCTAAGGACGCTCAACCTCGACGGTGACCGGCAGGCTGATCTTTCGGTGCATGGTGGATCCAGCAAGGCAGCTTACGTCTACCCCTCCGAACACTACGAATACTGGAAGCGCGAATTGCCTGAAATGAAACTACCCTGGGGCATGTTCGGTGAGAATTTCACGACCGCCGGACTCTTTGAAACGGAGCTAAACGTCGGTGACAAATTTCGCGTCGGCTCTGCCATCGTGGTGCTGACCGAACCGCGGATGCCCTGTTACAAGCTCGGCATCAGATTCGGCCGCCCTGACGTCGTCAAAAGATTCCTGGCGAGCGAGCGCACGGGTTTCTATTTCGCGGTGCTGCAAGAGGGCGGAGTCGGAGTGGGTGATGCGATCGAACTCATCGAAAGAAGCAAAGATAGTTTAAGGGTCAGCGATATCACCGCACTTTATACCCACGAGAAGCACAATGTTGGATTGCTTCGTCGCGCAATTGAAGTGGCGACGCTTCCCGAAAGCTGGAAGAGCTATTTGCGGCATCGACTCGCTAAGCTAACTGGTTCTTCACGGGATTGACCGTGCACGGTAGCCCGACGGCCGAGATGCCGAAGAGATTGGTACTTTGCCGACAATTCGGCAAATGCTGAAAATTCGGCAGTCTCTTCGATGCTCACTGTAAACATTTCAGAAAGTTACATGTGGTCTCTTCATTGCAGTTCCTTTTGCCGTTCACGTCACAGAAATCGCAGATGACATTGAAGATTGAAAAAGATTCTGATGGCCAAAAGAAAATCATTCGCCTGAGCGGTCGACTGAGATCGGAGCATCTCGATGAATTGAAGACGCAAATGGCCGGTGATCAGTCGCGAATTGCGTTGGACCTGGACGGCGTGACGCTTGTGGACGTCGAGGCCGTTCGATTTCTCAATACGTGCGAAAAGAGCGGTACCGAACTGCTCCATTGCCGGCCCTACATACGCGAATGGATCATCCGTGAAAGGGATAGAGAAGCATAAGTTCTAGCGACATGAAGCCGTTCGCAGAGTTTGCCGGAGGATTAATGATGAACACATCATTCACAAAGATTCACCGGATCGCGGCCGGTGCCGCGTTGGCGGCGGCTTGTGCGCTGTGGGTTGGCGCAATGTCTCGTGCGGACGGCGAAGAAGTAGGCGTCGAAGTAAAGCCGGTATCCGAGGAGAAGCTCGCCAACGTCCCTGGCAAGAAACTCACTGTCATCAGAGTGAACTATGCGCCGGGCGGCAAGTCGGGCGCGCATCGCCACGCCGGAAGTGTCTTTGCTTACGTGGTCTCGGGTGCGATCCGTTCAGAGAACTCCGCGACCGGGCCCGTCAAAGTCTACAAAACCGGTGAAAGCTTTTTTGAGCCGTCCGGAAGTCGGCACCTCGTGAGCGAGAATGCGAGCGCAAAGGAGCCGGCGAGTCTGCTCGCTGTCTTCGTTGCCGATGACGGCGCGCGGCTGACAACTTTCGATAAATGACGGCAGTTCCATGTGTTTTGTTCAAAGTTCAATGTTCCAGGTTCATGGGAGATCGAGTTCGGTCGTTGAACATTAAGACTGGTCGAACCCGAAACCATCCGGTGATTCTAAGAAACTGGAAACAGGAGATAAATTTATGACATCGAATTATGGTTTGGTCCCCTTCTGTTTTACAGTGTTGCTGCTCATCTCGGGTTGCTCCGGCGTCGGAAGCGATGTTCTCGCCGGTCGCAATGCGCTGCAAACCGGTCGCCCCGACGATGCCGTCGGTTACTTGACGCGGGCAGCCGACGCCGATCCCAACTACAAGATTCCCTACCGGGTTCGCGCGGGCGTATTGGCGTACCTGGGACGCGCATACCTCGAAACCGGCAAAGACAAAGAAGCTCGGCAAACTTTGGAAAAAGCGGTCAATCTCGATAAGAACGATCCGTTCGCACATCTGTACCTTGGGATCGCGATGTTAAAGACCGGCGACCGCGAGCGCGGTCGTAAAGAAATCGACGACGGCCTTAGATCGATCGATGACACGCTTGAGTACATCGCAGCGGACCGCGTCTACGGGTTCTATTGGGATCCCGGCATGCAAATTCGCAATGATATTCGAACATCTTTAGCCGGGAAACTGGATGATGCGCAGCTGACCATGGCAGGCGAGTACATCGGTCGTCAGTTCGACGAGGAGATCGATAGAGCGCGACGCGACGAGGCACGAAGAGGTGGTGGTTCCGACGGCGGCGGCGGTGGCGGGAGTTAATCGCCGGAGCGCAATGTCGGGCCGGTTTACCGAACCAAGTCAGAGTGCCGACGACAAAGGGAGAAGAATGAAAGTCATGCGCTTGTCTGACGGCGCGCCGACGTCTGTATTGATCGAGGACAATGTCCAACAACCCCAACCAGAGCGGGGCGAGCTGTTGGTTCAGATCTATGCGGCTGGTGTGACGTCGAAGGAGCTGCTCTGGTATCCGACCACACACAACAAAAATGGTGAACCACGTAGCCGCGCCGTACCCGGCCATGAGTTTTCCGGCGTCATTGTGGCCGTGGGCGAGGATGCCGCCGGCTTCGCTATCGGACAGGAAGTGTATGGCATGAACGACTGGTTTGCCGATGGCGCGATGGCGGAGTTTTGTATCACACAACCGACCAGTGTCGCCCGGAAACCTTCCCAATTGACGCATGTCGAGGCCGCATCGGTTCCGATCGGCACCTTGACGGCGTGGCAGGGACTGTTCGATCGCGCCAAACTTCAGGCTGAGGAGCGCGTACTAGTGCATGGCGGCGCAGGTGCCGTGGGGATGTTCGCGATACAGCTAGCTCGGTTTCATGGGGCGCATGTGACTGCGACCGCGTCCACGCGAAACCTTGCATTCGTATCGGCGTTGGGCGCCGAACGGGTCATTGATTACCACACGGTCCGCTTTGAGGAGAATGTTTCGCAAATGGATGTCGTATTTGACACCGTCGGGGGAGAAACTCTGCAGCGATCCTGGGGCGTACTCAAGCCTGGCGGAAGGATGATCACGATCGCTGCGGACAGCGAGGCAACTACCGACGACCGAGTGAAGCAGGCGTTTTTCATCGTCGAGCCGAATCATGAACAGTTAATCCAGATTGGAGATCTGTTGGACGCGGGCCATCTCCATACGGTCGTGGATGCGGTGCTGCCGTTCGCTCAGGCGTCCGCGGCTTACACGGGAAAAGTGGAACAAAGGCGCGGTCGCGGAAAACTGGTTGTCGCCGTCGCAACACAGCAAAGCAGTCGTTAAAAACCGGACTGATTTCAAATTTTTTCGGAATAGGGAGAGCACCGATGCCATACGTTACTGTCGGCAAGGAAAATTCCAGCAGCATCGAGATCTATTATAAGGACTGGGGCAACGGACAACCCGTCGTGTTCAGTCATGGCTGGCCGCTGAGCGCAGAGGCCTTTGAGGACCAGATGTTCTATCTGGCCTCCCGCGGCTACCGCTGCATCGCCCACGACCGGCGCGGCCACGGGAGATCGAGCCAGCCGTGGAACGGCAACGACATGGATACATACGCCGACGACTTGGCGAAGTTGGTCGAAGCTCTCGACCTGAATAACGCGATTCACGTCGGCCACTCCACCGGCGGCGGCGAAGTCGCCCGCTATATCGGCCGCCACGGCACAAAGCGTGTGGCCAAGGCCGTGCTGATCGGCGCGGTGCCGCCGCTGATGCTGAAGACGGCCGCCAATCCCGGCGGCTTGGCGATGGAAGTGTTCGACCAGATTCGCGCCGGCGTCGTCGCCGACCGCTCGCAGTTCTGGAAGGATCTCAGCCTGCCCTTCTACGGTTACAACCGGCCAGGCGCAAAGATCTCGGAGGGCGTGCGCGAGTCATTTTGGCTCCAGGGAATGATGGCCGGTTTTCCCGCATCCTATTTTTGTATCAAGGCATTTTCCGAAACGGATCTCACGGAAGATTTGAAGACGTTCGACGTGCCGACTCTGATCATGCACGGCGACGACGACCAGATCGTGCCGATCGGTGCCTCAGCTATGCTCTCGTCCAAGATCATCGCGGGCGCCACGTTGAAAGTCTATCCGGGCCTGCCGCACGGCATGTGCTCGACTCACAAGGACCAGGTCAACGCGGATCTGCTCGCGTTCTTCAAGGCGTGAGCGAAACGTCATGCTGCAGTTAAGGAGCAACGGCATGGGATACAAGATTTTTGAACGGCACACGGCCTTGCCTGTATCTCAGCTGGCGTTGGATGCGGGCAACTTTAGCGCGGGTAACGTCAATCCATTCACGGGGGTATCTCGATGATCTCCTTCAGCGTAAACAAACAAAGTGTAAATCTCGACGTGGATCCATCCACTCCCCTGCTCTGGGTCCTGCGCGATAACCTCGGTCTTACGGGAACGAAATACGGTTGCGGCATGGCGCAGTGCGGGGCTTGTACGGTTCATCTCGATGGAGAAGCGCTACGTTCCTGCGTTGCGCCGGTATCACGCGCCGCCGGCAAAGAAGTGACGACCATCGAGGGCCTCTCGCCCGATCTCAGTCATCCACTGCAGCGAGCCTGGATCGCAGAAGACGTGCCACAGTGCGGCTACTGCCAATCGGGACAATTGATGAGCGCCGCCGTGTTGCTGCGCGAAAAGCCGCGGCCCACCGATGAAGACATCGACCGGGCAATGACGGGGAACATCTGCCGCTGCGGCACCTATCCGCGCATCCGCACGGCGATTCACCGCGCCGCCGGCATGATCGCGAAGGGAGGAGCAAAATGAGCACCCTCCAGATGGAACGGCGGAAATTCCTCAAGTTCTCGCTCGCGGCCAGCGGTGGTTTGCTGATCGGTTTAAATCTTCCTCGCAAGAGTGAACTCGCGCTTGCGCAAGAGAGGGTCGCGAGCGTCTTCATGCCCAACGCGTTTGTGCGCATCGGCGCCGATGAGCGAGTCACGGTCATCGTAAACCACTCGGAGATGGGGCAAGGCGTCTATACCGCGTTACCGATGCTGCTCGCGGAGGAGCTCGATGCGGATTGGAACAAGATCGGCTTCGAGCCAGCGCCGGTCGATCCAAAGTACAACCATCCGGTCTTTGGCATGCAAGTTACCGGCGGAAGCTCGAGCGTCTGGTCCGCCTTTGAACAATTCCGCAAAGCCGGCGCTACAGCACGCGCGATGCTGATCGCCGCGGCGGCGCAGCGCTGGAATGTGGATGGCGCGACTCTGCACACGGCGTCCGGGGCGGTGCTCGACGGAAAAAATCGCAAGCTAACTTACGGCCAGCTCGCCGAAGCGGCGGCCAAATTGACGCCACCGGCTGAAGTCGCATTGAAAGATCCAAAGAACTTCAAGCTGATCGGCAAGCCGATGAAGCGGCTCGACACTGCGGAAAAGGTGAATGGCAAAGCGACCTTTGGGATCGACGTCAAGTTGCCGCAGATGCTGACGGCCGTGGTTGCCCGCGCGCCGATTTTCGGCGCCAAGATGAAGACCTTCGATGACTCCCGGGCGCGCAGCCTACCCGGTGTGCGCAAGATCGTCGCCGTGCCCTCGGGTGTTGCAGTGATCGCAGAGACGTTCTGGCAGGCGAAGACGGCGCGTGACGCGCTGCGCATCGAATGGGACGAAGGCGCGATGCGCGCTTTCAACACCGATCAGATGATGCAGCAATTTCGCGAACAGGCGAAATCGCCGGGCAAGAGCGTCAGGCGCGACGGCGACCCTGATGCCGCATTGGCAAAGGCCGCACAAAAGCTCGAAGCGGTCTACGAGGTTCCCTATCTCTCGCACGCCATGATGGAGCCGCTCAATTGCACCGTGGATTTGCGGGCGGACTCTTGCGAGATCTGGACTGGAACGCAATTCCAGACGGTCGACCGCGCCAATGCAGCCAAAATCGCCGGGCTTCCCAATGAAAAGGTGCAGATCCATACCACTTTCCTGGGCGGCGGCTTCGGCCGGCGTGCGACGCCGCAGTCGGATTTCGTGGTCGAAGCCGTCCACGTCGCAAAAGCTGCGGGTGTTCCAGTGAAGGTAGTTTGGACGCGCGAAGACGATATGCAAGGCGGGTGGTACCGGCCGGCGTTCTTGCATGCGATCACAGGCGGCGTCGACGCCAAGGGCAACCCGATAAGCTGGCGATCACGTCTCGTGGGTCAATCGATATTTGCTGGAACACAATTCGAGAGCATGATGAAGAAACAGGGATACGATCCCGCGTCCGTCGAGGGCGCCGACGATCTCCCCTATGCGATTGCCAATCTGGCAGTCGAGTACTACCAGACTGAAGTCAACGTTCCGGTCCAATGGTGGCGCTCGGTGGGCCATTCTCATACCGGCTTTGCGACCGAGTGTTTCGTCGACGAGCTCGCCGCCCTCGCGCATAGGGACCCCTACCAATTTCGCCGCGCATTATTGCTGAAGCATCCGCGGCATCTTCGCGTGCTCGAGCTCGCCGCGCAAAGAGCGGGATGGAATAAGCCGTTGCCTAAGGGACGCGGCCGCGGCATCGCCGTGCACGCTTCGTTTGAGAGCTATAACGCGCAGGTCGCAGAAGTGTCGGTTACGGACGGAAAGATTCAAGTGCATCGGATCGTCAGCGTGATGGATTGCGGGCGCTATGTGAACCCGAACATCATCGCCGCGCAGATCGAAGGCGGCGCTATCTTCGGCGCGTCGGCGGCGCTGTTTCAAGAGCTTACCTTCGACAACGGCCGCTTGCAGCAGACGAATTTTCATACGTTTCCCATGATGCGCATGAATGACTGTCCGAGAATAGAAACCCACGTTATCGAGAGCCATGAGAAATCGGGCGGCATTGGCGAACCGGGGGTGCCGTGCACGGCGCCCGCCATCGCCAACGCGGTATTCGCCGCGACCGGAAAACGGATCCGCCGGCTACCGATCCGCATGACGGAGGCCGTATGAAACGCTCCTTCAAGTCGCCACTCTTGATTGTCGGCGCCCTTGTTTTGATCTTGTTTGGAGCGATGGCGGGCTACCGTTGGCTCAGCGCGACGGAATCTCAGGCAGCGACGGCGACGGTTGCAGCGGTGCCGGCGAGTGACGATGGAGCTCTGTTCACCGCCTTCGTTTCAGTCTTGCGCAATCCGCGCTGCATGAATTGTCATTCGCACGGCGACTTCCCGCGCCAAGGAGATGACGGTCATCCGCACGCGATGAACGTACAGCGCGGCCCCGACGGCCACGGCGTGAGCGCCGAAAAGTGCGGCACCTGCCATCAGGACCACAATCTTGCCGGCGCGAACCTGCCGCCGGGAGCGCCCCATTGGGGCCTGCCGCCGCCAACAACGCCGATGATCTGGCAGGGCCTCACCGATGCGCAGATCTGCCGTTCATTAAAGAATCCGAAAGAAAATAAGAATCGCAACATCGATCAACTCGTCGAGCATTTTACAAAAGACGAATTGGTGGCGTGGGGCTGGAATCCCGGCGAGGGTCGAAATCCTATTCCGATGCCGCGCGATGAGTTCGTCACTAAAGTGAAACACTGGCAGGACGCTGGCGCGCCCTGCCCGGGCGATGCGGCTCAAAAGACAAAATCATGAACTCGGATAGTCGGCAGTGCGGTCGCAGCGAAAAATATGAGGGAGGGATCGAAGATGGCTTTAGGCAATTCTGAACAGACGGGAAAGATATTGCTGCATCACTGGCAAGCTTTCGGAGCCGGCGATGTCGAGGCGATTATGGCGGACTATGCTGACGATGCGGTGCTCATCACTCCGGAGGGGACACTGAAAGGCGCGGCGCAGATACGTTCGTTGTTCGCAAAGATCTTTGCGAGCATGTTTCCAGCCGACAAGAGCTCGCTTAACCTGACGAAGCAAGTGGTCGAAGGCGAATTAGCGTACATCCTCTGGTCGGGGCACTCGCCCTTTTATAATGCTCCGTTTGCCACCGATACCTTCGTGATACGCGACGGCAAGATCGTCGCGCAAACATTTGCCGCCCAGCTGGAAGCGAAATGAAACAACTATTTCCCAGGCCAGAAGCTAACCGAATTCCATAGCAACTGAACGCCAGCCAACCATCGGAGGAATTATGTCGAAGATGCATGTCGTGCAAGTCACTCGTCCCAATGGGCCTTTGGAAACTGTTGAACGTGAAATCCCCGAACCCGCTGCGGGTTCGGTGCGTATTAAAGTCGAGGCTTGCGGCATATGCCACAGCGATTCCGTCACCAAGGAAGGAACCTGGCCGGGCATCCAGTACCCGCGTGTTCCTGGACATGAGACCGCCGGAATCGTCGACGCGATCGGCGCAGGCGTAGCCGGATGGAAGGAAGGCCAACGGGTCGGCGTCGGCTGGCACGGCGGTCACTGCGGCTACTGTGATTCTTGCCGACGCGGCGACTTCGTGACCTGTCAAATCGCGCCCCAAATTCCCGGCATCGCCTACGACGGCGGCTATGCCGAATACATGATCGCTCCGGCCGGCGCGTTGGCGCTAATTCCGGATGGCCTCCCATCGGTCGATGCCGGACCGTTGATGTGCGCCGGAGTCACCACTTTCAATTCTCTGCGCAACAGCGGCGCGCGACCCGGCGATCTTGTGGCCATACTCGGCATCGGCGGCCTCGGCCACCTGGGAATTCAGTTCGCCGCGAAGATGGGTTTCCGGACCGTTGCCATCGCTCGCGGGTCGGACAAGGAGCCACTGGCACGAAAGCTCGGCGCTTGGTCATACATCGATAGCAAGACGCAAGATCCCGCCGCGGAATTGCTGAAGTTGGGCGGTGCCAAGGTCGTCCTTGCAACGGTGACGAGTGGTGACGCGATGAGCGCGACCTTGGGCGGTCTTGTTGTCAACGGAAAACTAGTTATCCTAGGTGCCGCGGCTGAGCCACTGCAAGTGCCTGGGATTCCCCTAATGCTGGGAAGACGTTCGATCATGGGCTGGCCTTCCGGCAGCTCCATCGATTCGCAGGATACGCTTGCTTTCAGCATGCTCACCGGCGTGCGCGCTATGAATGAGATCTTTCCGCTGGAGCGTGCAGGGGAAGCTTACGAACACATGATGAGCGGCAAGGCGAGGTTTCGTGCCGTTCTCACGATCGCATGAAGGCCTATTCAAGAATGATCGCGGTGAATAAGGATCCGAAATAATCGACGTTTGAGAAATTTTTGCAAGCCGAGAAATCGTTCAAATATCCGAAGGAGATCTAACGCTATGAATAAACTCACGGGCAAGGTCGCAGTCGTCACCGGAGCCTCCAAGGGAATCGGGGCCTCGATCGCGGAGCATCTGGCGGCGGAGGGCGCGTCGGTGGTTGTCAATTACGCCAGCAGCAAAGCGGGCGCAGAGGCAACCGTGAGGCGCATTCAGGAAAAGGGTGGCAAAGCGCTGGCCGTCCAGGCCGACGTCTCGATCCATGACGACGTCAAGCGCCTGTTCGCCGAAACCAAAGCAGCCTACGGAAAACTAGACGTGTTGGTGAACAACGCGGGCATTTACGAGTTTGCGCTGCTTGAATCGATTACCGCAGAGCACTTTCACAAGCACTTTAATCTCAATGTGCTCGCTCTGCTTCTCGCGACGCAAGAAGCCGTGAAGCTTATGGGACCTGAAGGCGGCTCGATTATCAACATGAGCTCCATTGCCGGACGCATGCCGGTGCAGAACGCCTCTGTGTACAGCGCGACCAAGGCGGCGGTGGACGCCATAACGGTGGCGCTGTCGCAAGAGCTTGGCCCGAGAAGGATACGAGTCAATTCGCTAAACCCCGGGATGGTGGAAACCGAGGGCCTCCATGCGGCTGGCTTGGCCGAAAGCGACTTTCGCAAAATGTTGGAAGCTCAGACGCCCCTCGGCCGCATTGCCCAGCCTGAAGACATCGCGCGGGCCGCCGTATTTTTTGCGACCGATGATTCGGGCTGGGTCAGCGGCGAATCGCTCATCGTTTCCGGCGGCAGGCGCGGATAAGCAGTAGGTTGAATTGCATGTGTGACCGCGGCGTCCTCAACGGCTTGACCGCAAGCTACCTAAACTGAGCGACAGAAAGTTAATTCAAGGAAACGAAATACGGTGATAGAAATAGGTACATGCCCATGACGGATAAAACTCCTCAGGTCGCACTGACGCTTTCCTCGGGTGTCGAGCGTATGTTTCCGACGCTGACACCTGCTCAGATTAAACGAATCGCTCTGCACGGACAGATGCGTTCGCTCGGCGCCGGAGAGGTGCTCGTCGAGGCGGGCGCGCGCGTCGTGCCGTTCTTCGTCGTCACGGCGGGCCGGATCGAGGTTATCCGGCCATCCGGCAGCACCGAGACGCTCGTCGCAGTCCATGGACCGGGTCAATTCACCGGCGAAGTCAACATGCTTTCAGGCCGCCCCGCGCTCCTCCAATCGCGCGCCAGTGAGTCGGGCGAAGTGATCGAGATGAATCATGAACAGTTGTTGACGCTCGTGCAGACCGACAGCGAACTGAGCGAGCTGATCATGCGGGCCTTCATCCTGCGCCGGGTGGAGTTGATTGCACACGGGCTCGGAAATGTCGTGCTCATTGGGTCGAATCATTGCGCTGGTACGCTTCGGGTCAAAGAGTTCCTGACGCGCAACGGCCATCCATATTCCTACATCGATCTCGACCGCGACGCCGACGTTCAGGATTTGCTGGACCGGTTTCACGTCAGTGCGGCGGATGTGCCCGTGCTCATCTGCCGCGGTGAGGTTGTGCTGCGGAATCCTACCAACCAAGAGATCGCGGCCTGCCTCGGCTTCAATGAGGTTATCGACCCGACCCAGATCCGCGACGTGGTCATCGTCGGCGCCGGACCCGCGGGACTCGCTGCGGCCGTCTACGCCGCTTCGGAAGGCCTCGACGTTCTGGTGCTAGAGACCAACTCGCCGGGGGGACAGGCCGGTTCCAGCTCGAAGATCGAGAACTACCTTGGCTTTCCCACCGGCATCTCGGGTCAAGCGCTCGCGGGACGCGCCTACAACCAGGCGCGGAAGTTCGGCGCGCAGATGATCATCGCGACGGGCGCCAAACGCCTCGTGTGTGATCGTAAACCCTACGCGACTGAGATGGACGACAATATGCGCGTATTAGCGCGCACGATCATCATCGCTACCGGCGCGGAGTACCGAGTACCGACAATCGAAAACTTATCGGAGTTCAAAGGCGTTGGGGTGTACTACGGCGCGACGTTTATGGAAGCGCAGTTGTGCCGCGGTGAAGAGATCGTTGTGATGGGTGGAGGTAACTCGGCCGGCCAAGCCGCAGTGTTTCTGGCCCAGACCGCGAAACGTGTGCACATGCTCGTGCGGTCGAGCGGGCTGGCGGAGAGCATGTCGCGCTATCTGATTCGCCGCATCGAACAGAATCCGGCCATTGTCCTCAGAACCCACACCGAAATCGTCGCCCTCGAAGGGACTGACCATGTCGAACGCGTGCGCTGGCGGGACGATCAGGCCGGGAACATCGAAACCCATGACATCCGACACGTTTTCGTCATGACGGGTGCGGTTCCTAGCACTGACTGGTTGGTTGGATGCATCGCGCTCGATACTAAAGGATTCATCAAGACTGGACCGGATTTGTCGCAGGACGATTTGGCCGCCGCGCATTGGCCGCCCACCCGGCCGCCCCATCTTCTCGAGACGAGTTTGCCCGGAGTGTTCGCGGTCGGCGACGTCCGGGGCGGCAATATCAAGCGTGTCGCTTCAGCGGTGGGCGAAGGCTCGATCGCGATCTCTTTTGTCCATCAGGTGCTTTCCGAGTAGGAGGACGATGACATGCCAGGCGGAACTTGCTCGCATATCGAAGCCATCACGACCGTCAAACACGCAAAGCGCCGTCAGTGCGATGAGTGCGTGAAAGTGGGCGCTCGTTGGGTCCATCTGCGTGTATGTCAAGAATGCGGCGCGACGCGCTGTTGCGACGACTCGCCGAACCGCCACGCGACCGCGCACGCGCAGGCGAGCCAACATCCGGTGATCGCATCGGCGGAGCGAGGGGAACGTTGGTTGTACTGTTATCCGGACGAGGCCTTCGGGGAGTATTGAACGCGATGAATTCAATCAACGGAATTTCCGGATCGACGCTATCGCCCCGGTGCCTGGCGGACGGTATCCCATTCACCGGCCCGGCAGGGTGGTACTGGTGGCTCCGTGGCGTGCGGCGAAGTGTTTCGGATCCGAATCTCTGCAACCGGTGAGGGTCGCACTGGGAGACGGGCCGTCTCTCCGAAGTCACGGTGCTCTTTGCCGACTGTCGCGGCTATACGCGCTTGACTCATGAACTGGGGATCGAAAAGTTGGCGCCCATTACAGAAGAATTTTTCAAAACGAGCGCGCAAATCATCAGAGAACATCACGGGATCGTCGACAATTTACTGGGTGATGCAATCATGGCGCTGTTTAACGTCCCCATCAAGCACGACGATCATGTGCTTCGCGCTGTCGGCGCGGCAGTCCGTATACAAGCGGGCGTGGGTCACATCAACGAAAAGTTGGGCGATGGGTTCCTTTTGGGAGTGGGCATCGGTATCGCGACGGGGACGGCCCTGGCAACCAACATGGGGTCGCCAAACTGCAGCGATTACACGATGGTCGGCGACAGCATCAACATCGCCTCACGGCTACAGGGGAAAGCCGCAACCGGCGAAATATTGGTCACGGACGAAGCTTACAAACAGATCAGCACGG
>WNGO01000721.1_pt1 | contig 26390 bp, 23 predicted proteins | sample 5400511 | NCBI WGS metagenome assembly WNGO01 (sample SAMN13153380, study PRJNA577476) | soil metagenome | isolation source: 20 cm soil or saprolite under Garry oak tree replicate 2 | place: USA:California | collected 2016-06-15 | reverse complement strand
CGTCACGCCGTGCGCCGACAGCCAGCCTTCGACCTCGGCGCGATACGCCGCGAGGGCCCTGGGGCTGGTCGCCTCGAAGCGCATCACCAGCACCGGCTGCGTGTTCGACGCGCGCAGCAGCCCCCATCCCTCGGGAAACGTGATGCGCACGCCGTCGAGCGTGGCGACGGGGTACTTCTGCTTGAAGTCGCTCGCTGCCTGCTGTACGACGTCGAACTTCTGTTCATCGGGGCAATCGACGCGCAGCTCCGGCGTGGCGTAGGTCTTGGGCAAATCGGCGAGCCGGCGGGACAGCGGTCCTCCCTCGCGGGCGACGTACGCGAGCAGGCGGGCAGCGGCGAAGAGCGCGTCGTCGAAACCGTACCAGTCGCCACCGAAGAACATGTGGCCGCTCATTTCCCCCGCCAGCGGCGCACCGATCTCTTTCATCTTCTGTTTGATGAACGAGTGCCCGGTCTTCCACATGACGGGCTCGAGACCGGCGCGCTTCAGCATCTGCGGCAGGATCTCCGAGCATTTCACGTCGAAGATCACCGGCTTGCCCTTCCCCATGCGATACACGAGATCCCGTCCGAACAGCACCAGCAGCTGGTCGCCGAGCACCGGCTGGCCGGTCTCGTCCACCGCGCCGATGCGATCGCCGTCCCCGTCGAACGCGATACCCAGCTCCGCCTGCTCCTGCTGCACGGCGGCCTGGAGATCGTGCAGGTTCTCGAGCACGGTTGGATCGGGATGGTGATGCGGGAAAGTGCCGTCCGATTCGGCGAACAGCGGCACGACCTCCGCGCCCAGCTGACGCAACGTCTCCACCGCGACGAGGCTGGTCACTCCGTTACCGCAGTCCACAACCACCTTCAGCTTGCGGGCCAGCGGTGCGTTGCGCTTGACGATGGCGTCTCGGTACGCTGTGAGCAGTGCGCCGTGCGCCGTACTGCTGCCCCCCGCCTTTGTCGCGAGTTTCCCCTCGTCGATCAAGCGATAGAGCACCTGGATGTCATCCCCGAACACGGCATCGTGCGCCAGCACCATCTTGAAGCCGTTGAACTCGGGCGGATTGTGCGAGCCCGTGACCTGAATGCCGCCGTCCACGGGCAGGGTCTTGGTCGCGAAGTAGAGGGCGGGAGTGGGGAGCTCGCCGACGTCGATGGCGGCGCCGCCCGCCGCGGTGATGCCCTCGCGCACACCCTGCGCCAGGGCGCTGCCGGAGGGCCGGTTATCACGTCCGACGGCGACGCGGGGCGCCTTGCCGTTGCCCAGCCGCTGCCATGCGAACGTCGTATAGGCCTGGCCCACGGCACGGGCGGCGGCGGGCGTGAGTTGCTCGTCCACGAGACCGCGGATGTCGTACTGGCGGAAAATTGTGGCGGGAAGCTTCACGCTGGCGCTACCCTTATTGGCCCGTCGTGGTCGTCGTCGCCGCCGGTTGCACGCTCTGGCCGGCGGAGCGTGCGAGGTCGAATAGCCGGTTCGGCCAGACTCCGAACAACAGCAGGCCGGCCACCACCGCCAGCACGGCTGCGCGACCCCACCGGTCGAGCCGGACGTCGACGTGCGCGGTCTCGTCCGGCTCCGGTTTCATGTACATCGCCATGATGACGGGAAGATAGTACCCCGCCGAGACGACGCTGGTGAGCACCAGAATCGCGGCCAACGTATTCTGACCGGCGCTGGTCGCCGCAATGAGGATGTACCACTTGCCGATGAACCCGGCCGTGCCGGGGAAGCCGAGCAGCGAGAGCATGCAGATAGCGAGCGCGAACGCGAGCCAGGGGCGCCGGGCGGCCAGGCCGGCCAGGTCATCGATCAGGACATCGCTCTCGCCGGCCCTGCCCTTTGCCGTCAACGCCGCGAACGCGCCAAGCGACATCAGGGTGTACGCGATGACGTAGACGATGAACGCACTCGTCCCGGACGAGCCGCCCGCGGTCACCGCCACGAGCAGGTAGCCGGCATGTGCGACCGAGGAGTAGGCGAGCATCCGCTTGAACGAGCGTTGCCCCAGCGCGAAGAGGTTGCCGCCGATCATCGTGATCGCGGCGAGCCACCACAGCATGTCGTGCCAGGCGGCCACACCGGCGAAACCGGCGACCAGCACGCGAAACAGCGCGGCAAAGGCCGCCGCTTTCACACCGGTGGCCATGAAGGCCGTGACCGGGGTGGGCGCGCCGTCATACACATCCGGCGCCCACATGTGGAAGGGCACGGCCGCCACCTTGAATGCGAATCCCACGATCAGCAGCGCCAATCCCACGAGCAGCATGACGCTGGGCTGGCCCATGAACGCGACCTGCGCGCCGATCAGGCTGATGTTCGTCGTGCCGGTCGCGCCATACGACAACGCGATTCCGTACAGCAGAAAGCCGGAGGCGAACGCGCCCAACAGGAAGTACTTCAGCGCCGCCTCGGCGGAGCGGGCACGACGGCGATCGAAGCCCGCCAGAACGTAGACCGCGACCGACATCAGCTCGAGGCCCAGGAAGATGACCATCAGGTCGGCGCCGGCGGCCATGATCATCATGCCGAGCGTCCCGAACACGAGCAGCACGTAGTACTCCGGGGCCAGCAGCTGCTCGCGCTCGAGATACGCGAACGAGATCAACACCGTAAGCGCCGCGGCGCCGAGGAACACCCAGTCGGCGACCCAGCGGAAGTCGTCGGCCGCGACCATCGCCGCGAGCCCCTCCACTCCGGCGCGGTTCCACCACAACCACCACGTGGCGACCGCGGTGGACAGCAGCGCTGCCAGCGTCAGCCAGCCGGCAATCCGCAGATCGCGCACCGTCTGGTGGCGCCAGGCGACGAACAGCAGCAGCAGCAGCGCCCAGCCGGTGAGCACCAGCTCGGGCAGGAGCGACAGCAGCAGATCGTGGTAGACGGAGGGGTCCAGTTTCATGGCTGTCCCCCCGCTGCCGGTTGTCCCTGCGTCGCGCCCGGACGGACCTGCTCGATCAGCTGCCGCGCGGACGGTTCCATGCGGCGGAGGAACGGCCTCGGATAGATCCCGACCCACAGAATGCACACGAGCAGCGGGACGAGGACGAGCAGCTCGCGCGGCGTGAGATCGGTGAGCTTTTCGTTCTCGTGATCGGTGAGCGGGTTGTAAATCACGCGCTGCAGCGCCGTCAGCAGGTATGCGGCGGCCACGATCACGCCGGTCGTGGCCAGGCCCGTCGCAATCGGGTAGGTGCGGAACGATCCCACCAACACCAGGAACTCACCGACAAAGCCATTCGTCCCGGGAAGCGCGATCGATGAGAGCGACACGATCGTGAGAATCGCGGCGAACAGCGGCACGACGCGCGCGATGCCGCCGTACGCCTCGATCAGGCGGCTGTGGCGGCGTTCGTAAATCATGCCGACCAGGAAGAACAGCGCGCCGGTCGAGATCCCGTGGTTGATCATGATCAGCAACGCGCCCTGCACGCTCTGCAGCGTCAGCGCCCAGATGCCGAGCATCACGAACCCGAGATGCGCGACGGACGAGTAGGCGATCAGCTTCTTGAAGTCCGGTTGTACCATCGCGACGAGACCGCCGTAGATGATGCCGATCAGCGACAGCGCGACGATGATGAGCTGTACGCTCTGGCTAAGCGCGACGGCCGGGAAGAACGGCAGCGCGAACCGCAGGAACCCGTATGTCCCCATCTTCAGCAGGATGCCCGCCAGGATCACCGAGCCCGCCGTCGGCGCCTCGACGTGGGCGTCCGGCAGCCAGGTGTGCAGCGGGAACAGCGGCACCTTGATCGCAAATGCCAGGAAGAACGCGCCGAACAGCCACCAGGCCGTGGACCCCAGCAGCGGCGCCTGAGCGAGGAGATGCGCGTAGCTGAAGGAATAGACGCCCGTAACGCCGCCGGCATGCAGGTACAACACGATGATCGCCACGAGCATGAGCAGCGATCCGAAGAACGTATAGATGAAGAACTTGATCGCCGCGTACAGCCGGTTGTCGCCGCCCCACACGCCGATGATGAAATACATCGGGATGAGCATCACTTCCCACATGACATAGAACAGGAAGAGATCGAGCGCGATGAACACGCCGATCATCCCGGTCGTCAGGACGAGGAGCAGCGCATAGAAGCCGCCCTCGCGCCTGGTGATGTAGCTCCAGCTGCCCAGAATGGAGAGCGGCATCAGGAACGTGGTCAGCAGGACGAGAAACAGCGAAATCCCGTCCACGCCGACCGTGTAGTGGATCCCCCACGCGGCGATCCACGTGCGATCGACCATGAACTGCATGCCGCCCGCCGGCACGAAGGTCCACCACAGCGGTACCGACAGCGCGAACTCCACCAGGCTGGCGACCAGCGCGACGTACTTCGCCAACCGTCCGGGGAGCAACAGCACCACGGCGGCGGCGACGAGCGGCCAGACGAGCAGCGCGGTGAGCACCCAGGGCGCGTACATCAGCCGATCGCCCGCCACAACAGCAGCAGCACGCCCACCACAAACGCGGCGACGTACATGCCCACCTGCCCCGTCTGTAACCAGCGATTCGCCCAGCCGAGGGCCCGCGCTCCCCGCGCGGCGCCGTTGACCGCCGCGCCGTCGATCGCGCGCTGATCCACCTGCTTCCAGAGGACCTCGCGCGACAGCCAGACCAGCGGCCGGACGACCGCCAAGTCATAGATCTCGTCCACGTACCACTTGTCGCGCAGTACGCGGGCGAAGCCACGTTCCTCAGGGGCGCTGCGCGCGGGAACGAGCCCCTGCGGCTTGAGCAGCCGCCAGGCGCCCACGATTCCGATGGCGGCGGCGGCGACCGCCACGGCGACGAGCAGCCATTCGGTCCCCGACGCCAGGCGCGCTTCCGGAAGCAGCGCGGCACTCGGCTCGGTCACGGGCTCGAGCCAGTGATGCAGCCAGGCGTTGCCGTGGTAGAGCTCCGGGACGTTGAGCAGGCCACCGGCGGCCGACAGCAGCCCGAGCAGGACGAGGGGGCCGGTCATGATCCACGGCGCCTCGTGCAGGTGTGCCTGCTCGTTCTCGCCGGTGCGGTTCGGGCCGTGGAAGGTGTAGAGCATCAGTCGCGTCATGTAGAACGCCGTCAGCAACGCCGCCACGAGTGCGAGCGCCCAGAACACGAGCCACACCGGCTGCGTCGACCCCCTGGCGAATGCCGCGGTGAGGATCTCGTCTTTCGAGAAGAACCCCGAGAGCGGCGGAATCCCGGCGATGGCGAGCGTCGCGATCCACATCAACACGGTCGTCCACGGCATATAGCGCGACAGGCCGCCCATGTTGCGCATGTCCTGGGCGTCCTCATGCGCGTGCGTATGGTGATACGCGCGATGCATCGCGTGGATGACGCTGCCCGATCCGAGGAACAGCAACGCCTTGAAGAAGGCATGCGTCGTCAGGTGGAAGATGCCGGCGCTGATCGCTCCCGTGCCGACGCCCAGGAACATGTAGCCGAGCTGCGAGATCGTGGAATACGCGAGGACCTTCTTGATGTCCCACTGCTTCAGCGCGATCGTCGCGGCGAACAGCGCCGTGAGGGCGCCTACGCCCGCGACCACGGCGCCCGACAGCGGTGCCATCGCGAACAGCAGATTACAGCGCGCGACGAGGTATACGCCCGCGGTCACCATCGTGGCCGCGTGGATCAGCGCCGAGACCGGCGTCGGGCCGGCCATCGCATCGGGCAACCAGGTGTACAGCGGGATCTGCGCCGACTTGCCGGTGCAGCCGAGGAACAGGAAGAGCGTGATGGCGGTGACGGTGCCGCCGCCCGCGACGAGTGCCGTGGGGGCGTGCGAGAACACGGTGCCGAAGTCGAGTGAGCCGGTCGACCAGAAGATCATGAGCATCGCGACCATGAATCCGAAGTCGCCGATGCGGTTCATGATGAACGCCTTGCGGCCGGCGTTCGCGTTGACTTCCTCGTTGAACCAGAAGCCGATCAGCAGATAGCTGCACAGCCCCACGCCTTCCCAACCGACGAACATCACCGGGAAGCTCGCGCCCAGCACGAGCACCAGCATGAAAAAGACGAACAGGTTGAGATACGCGAAGTAGCGCGCGTACCCGGGATCTTCCCTCATGTAGCCGATGCTGAACAGATGGATCAGCGAGCCGACGCCGGTCACCACCAGCAGCATCACGGCCGAGAGCTGGTCGACCTGAAGAGCGAAGTCCACCTGCAGCGTCCCGACGGGAATCCACGACCAGTAGCGGAGCACGACCGGCGCTTCCGCATGTAGTCCGGCGAAGGCGCCAAAGACAAGGGCGGAGACGGCGAACGCCGCGATCAACACGCCCGCGCCGATGACTGACACGAGAGTCTTGGCCGTGGGACGGACAAATACCAGTGCGCCGTTCAGCACGAAGCCGAGCAGCGCCAGCGCCGGCGCGAGCCAGATCAGGTCGACGGCAGTGCCGGTCATCCGTCCTTGAGGAGATTCATGTTCTGCAGGCTCACCGACTGCTTATGGCGGTAGACGGCGAGGATGATGGCGAGCCCCACGGCCGCTTCCGCGGCCGCGACGGCCATCACGAAGAACACGAACACCTGGCCGCCCACGCCGAGGCTCTGCGCGAGCGCCACGAACGTGAGGTTCACGGCGTTGAGCATCAGCTCGACGCACATGAAGATCACGATGACGTTGCGCCGGAACAGCACGCCCGCGACGCCCAGCGTGAAGAGCACGGCGGAAATCGCGAGGGCCGGGCTGAGCAGCATGCTACAGTTTCCGCTTCGCGAGCACGACGGCGCCGACGATCGCCGCGAGCAACAGCACGCTGGCGATCTCGAACGGAACGAGGTAGGCATCGAACAAGGGCGTCGCAACGGCGGCGACCATCCCCTGCTGCTGTTGCATCGCCGCAATGGTCCCGGGGGGCAGGCGGATCGCATCCGGCAGCGTCGCCTGGCCGAGGACGCGGAGCTGAAACAGCAGCGTCCCGGCGAGCACGGCGGCGATCAGCAATCCCACCGGCCCCTTGATGTCGGTCGGTCCGGGCCGTCCCAGGTTCAGCAGCATGATCACGAAGAGGAACAGCACCATGATCGCGCCGGCGTAGACCAGCACCTGCAGCACCGCGATGAACTGCGCGTCGAGCAGCACGAACAGCGCGGCCAGCGCGAACAGCGTGACCACGAGCCATAGCGCACTGGCGACCGGGTTCCTGCGCGTGATGCACAACAGCGCGCTCAGCATCGCGATGACGCCGAAAAACCAGAAAAAGGCCAAGCGGCTAAGTGGCAAAGGGGCTACTCACCTTTGGGATCTGAGGGGTCCCACAGGGTCGAAACCGGATGCGTCTGTGCCGTCAGGCGCTCGAGATCGTAGACGAAGCGGTCGCGGGAATACTCGGCGTTCTCGTAGTGCACCCCGACGTGGATCGCTTCCTCAGGGCACACTTCCTGGCAGTAGCCGCAGAAGATGCAACGGAACTCGTCGATCTCGTAAATCAGCGGATAGCGGTTTCCCTCTTCATCCTCGCCGGGCACCAGCTTGATGCAGTTCGCCGGGCAGATCTGCGGGCACAAGCCACAGGCGACGCACTTCGCGCGTCCCTGTTCATCCGTCAGCATGCGGTGCGTGCCGCGCCAGCGTGAGGAGAGCGTCCAGTCTTTGGACGATTTCTCTTCCGGGTACTGCATCGTGACTTTGGGCCGCAGCAGGTGGCTGAAGGTCAGCGCCATCCCCTTCAGCGTGGCACGCAGGTACGACGTCTGAGCGGTTGGCCGCTTCATGACCTTCACGCCAATGGCCATCAGGCCGCCTCCTGCGGCACCGAGCCTGACACGATCCTGCCGCGGTCCAGCCACCACACGAGCATGATCAACAGCACGACGTTGAGACCACCCAACGCCGCGGCCATGCCGCGGCCATACTCCCAGCCGAGCTGGATGCGGATGAACCAGATGGCCACGGCCAGCACGGTGATATAGAGGAGTGCGAGCGGCAGCAGCACCTTCCAGCCGAGCGCCATGAGCTGGTCGTAGCGGAAGCGCGGCAAGGTCCACCGCACCCAGACGAAGGTAAAGAGGAAGAAGAACGTCTTGGCGCCGAACGCCGCGAGTGTCAGCAGCGTCTTGAGGACGCTGGGATCGCCGGTCGAGTCCCAGCTCGTGAACGGGATGTTCCAGCCGCCAAAGAACAGCGTGGCCATCAGCGCGGACGCCGTCACCATGTTCGAGTACTCGGCGATGTAGAACATCGAGAACTTCATCGCGCTGTACTCGGTGTGATAGCCGGCGATCAGCTCGCCCTCAGCTTCGGGCAGGTCAAAGGGCAAGCGGTTCGTTTCCGCGAAGGCGCTGATGAAGAAGATCACGAACGCGATCGTCAGAGGTATCACGAACGGCAGTCCCCGCTGCTGCTGGGCGACGACTTGCGAGAGCGTGACGTTCCCCGCCAACAACAGGACGGCGACGGTGCTCATCCCGAGGGCGATCTCGTAGGAGATCATCTGCGCCGATGCGCGCAGCCCGCCGAGCAGCGCGTACTTGTTGTTCGATGCCCACCCGGCGAGCACGATTCCGTACACGCCCAGCGAGCTGATCGCCAGGATATACAGGAACCCCACCGGGAGATCGGCGACGACCATGGGGACGAGCCCCCATGGCGTGGGCAGCGGGGCCGCGAAGGGGATGACGCCGAAGGTGAGCAGCGCCGGCACGAAGGATACGATCGGTGCGAGCGTGAACAGCGCCTTGTCCGCCATCGCGGGCGACGTCTCTTCCTTCAGAAAGTTCTTCAGACCGTCGGCGGCCGGCTGGAGAATACCCTGCGGGCCGACACGGTTGGGGCCGAGGCGGTCCTGCATCCAGGCGCACACCCGCCGTTCGAACAGCGTCAGCAGCGCCACCCCAACCATGATCAGGTTGAAGACGACGAAGACCTTGATCGCGGACGCGATGAGGAAAAACGTCACGACACCCCCGCCAGGCCGAGCGCGGCGACGAGCTGTCCCAGCACCCAGGCCGCCGGCTGTGCCATGCCGGGCGCCGGCTTTGCCTGGTAGTAGCGTTGCTCGCGGCCGTCGCGATTGGTGAAGGTGCCTTCTTCCTCGGCGACGTTGGCAATCGGCAGAATCACGTCCGCACGCCGGCACGCCGCGTCGTCGGCGAGGACGGTGCCGAGATAGATCAGCGCGCCGTTGGTCTCGACCGCGCAATCGGGATCGTCGAGCACCAGCACCACGGCCGCCGATTTTGCGGCCGCGATCGCCGACGCGTAGTCGCGCGTGTAGCCGAGCTGCTCGGCGCCCCTCGCATTGGGGGCGCGCTCGGCGCGCAGGGCGAGATTCGGCACCCCCGGAAGCGGCGCCTCCTCACCCATGACCACCTGGAAGGCGCCGGTCCAGGTGAAGCTCGCGCCGGACAGGACACGCTTGGCGGCCGCCAGCGCTTCGGTCGACGCCCCGGGCGACACGAGTGCCACCGCTTTCCCGGACGCGCCGCGCAGGATTCCGCCGACGCGATCGAGCGCCTCATCCCAGTCCGTCGCCTTCAGCTCACCACCCTGGCGGATGAGAGGAGCCTCGATCCGATCGCCGCGGTTCATCCACTTGTAGTGCATCCGGCCGTGATCGCAGATGAAGTAGCGATTCACGTCGAGGTTGGAGCGGGGACGCACGCGCACGACGACTTCGTCGCGCGTGTCGAGCGTGATGTTGCACCCCTGCGAGCAGCCGGTGCAGATCGACGCCGTCTTGTCGAGCTCCCAGGCGCGCGCTTTGTGCAGGAAGTCCTTGGAGAGCAGCGATCCGACCGGACAGAGGTCCACCACGTTGCCGGCCCAGGGATGATCGAGCCGGGCTTCAGGGTGAATGCCGATGTACGCGCGGTCGCCGCGCTCGGAGACATTGAGGACCGGCTCTTGAGCGATGTCTTCCATGTAGCGGACGCAGCGCGTACAGAGGATGCAGCGGTTGGGGACGTACAGCACGTCCGGCCCGAAGTCCTCCACGGGATTGAACCGCTTTGCGAACTCGGCGTAGCGGGTGCGGGCCTGACCTTCCTGGAACACGAAGTCCTGCAGCTCGCATTCCCCCGCCTGATCGCAGATCGGACAGTCGAGCGGGTGGTTGATCAGGAGGAACTCGAGCACGCTCTGTCGGGCGTCCTTCGCGGGAGCCGTCTGCGTCTTGACCACCATGCCTTCGGTGACGGTCGTAGCGCAGGCGATCTGAAGCTTGGGGGCCTTTTCGATCTCAACGAGGCACATCCGGCACACGCCGGCGACGGGTAAGCCGGGGTGGTAACAGTAGTGCGGCACGAGCACCCCGGCCTGTTTCGCCGCTTCGATCACGAGGGTACCGGCCGGAACACTCACGGGCGCACCGTCGATCGTCAGGTTGATCATGCCGTCAGCCATCAGCTTGCCATCACTGGTTGTTTCTTCCCTGCCAAATACGCCTCGAACTCGCCGCGGAATTTCTTGATCCCGCTCACGACCGGTGCCGCGCAGGAGTCGGACAGGACGCAGATCGTTTTGCCGGTCATGTTCTCCGCGAGGTCGAGCAGCAGATCGAGATCTTTCGTCTTCCCCTGCCCTGCGAGAATCCGCTCCATGATCTTCGTCGTCCACGCCGTGCCTTCACGGCACTGCGTACATTGCGCGCACGATTCGTGCGCGTAGAAGCGCGCCAGCCGCATGATCTGGTAGACCATGTCGGCCGAGTCGTCGAACACGATGACGCCGCCCGAGCCGAGCATCGAGCCTTTCTCGACGACGCCTTCGTAGTCGAGCAGACACGCTTCGGTCTCTTCACGCGTGAGGATCGGCACGGAGGAGCCGCCGGGGATACAGGCTTTGAGCGTCCGGCCTGCGGGCGGGCCACCACACATGTCGTACAGCAGATCCTTGAGTGGGAAGCCCATGGTGACTTCGTAATTCCCCGGACGCTGCACGTGGCCGCAGACCGAAAAGAGCTTCGTCCCCGTGCTCTTGGGGTTCGAGAGGCACATCCCTTTGTACCAGGCCGCCCCGCGCTTGAGGATGTGCGGCACGGCCACAAGTGTCTCGACGTTGTTGATCGTCGTCGGCATCCCGAAGAGGCCGGCGGCGGCGGGGAACGGCGGCTTGATGCGTGGATTGCCGCGCTTGCCCTCGATCGAGTTCATCAAGGCGGTTTCTTCGCCGCAGATGTAGGCGCCCGCGCCGCGATGCAGATAGATCTTGATGCTGCCGAACACGCCGGCGGCGTTCGCCTCGGCCAGTGCCCGCTCCATGATCGTCCACGGCTCGGTGAACTCGCCACGGATATAGATGTAGACGACCTCGGCGCGAATCGCGTGGGCGGCGATCGCAGAGCCCTCGAGCAGCGCGTGCGGCGTCCAGCGCATGATCTCGCGATCCTTGAAGGTGCCCGGTTCTGATTCATCTGCATTTACACACAGATAGTGAGGACGCTTCTTCTCCTTCGGCATGAAGGACCACTTCAGACCCGTCGGGAACCCCGCCCCGCCGCGTCCGCGCAGTCCCGATTCTTTCACGACGTCGGTAACGGCGACCGGGTCCATCTTGAGCGCCTGCGCGAGCGCCTCGTAGCCGCCGCGCTTCGTCCAGCCCTTGAGGGTGCGCGCGTCGGCGTCGCCGAAGTACTGCGACAGGACGACGGTCTCCTTGGGATGCGACTTATGAGGGAAACCCATCAGGCGCTCACCGGTATTTCCTCACAATGTCCGGAACTTTGTCCGCCGTGACATTCTCGATGAAATCGTCGTTCACGAGCACGGGTGTCGCGAAGCCACAGGCCCCCAGACATTCCACCTCGACGATAGTCCACTTTCCATCCGGACTTGTGGCTCCGGCATCACCGGCACCGGTCTGCTCAAGCAGAGCTTTCACGACCCCTTCGGCACCGCAGATGTTGCACGGCGACGTCGTGCAGACCTGCACGAAGTTCTTTCCGACGGGATGCTGGTGGTACATCGTGTAGAACGTGACGACGCCCTTCACGTACGCGGGTGTCAGCCCGAGCACTTCGGCGACCTCCGCCATGATGCGGTCGGAGATCCAGCCGTACTCGCGCTGCGCGATCCACAGCGCCGGCAGCAGGACGGCCTGCTTGTTGGGATAGCGCTGGAGCATGGTCTGCAGCTCCTCCAGCACCTTCCCGGTAAAGACGGGTTGGTAGTCCTCCTGCACCGTCATCGATCGACCTCACCCATTACGATGTCCACGGACGCGTTGATCGCGACCAGGTCGGACAGCAGGTGGCCTTCAGCCATTTTGGGCAGCGCGGACAGATTGATGAAGGAGGGCGGCCGGATGCGCCACCGCACCGGCTTGGCGGTGCCGTCGGAGACGAGGTAGTTGCCGAGCTCGCCTTTGGGATTCTCGATGCCGACGTAGGCCTCGCCGACCGGTGCCTTCACGCCCTCCATCACCTGCTTGAAATGGAAGATCATCGCTTCCATGTCGCTCATCGCCCGCGTCTTGGACGGGAGGATCACGCGCGGGTCGTCGACGTTGATCGGGCCGTCGGGCAACCGGTCGAGCGCCTGCTCGAGAATGCGGTTCGACTGATGACATTCCTCGAGCCGCACCAGGTAGCGGTCGAAGACGTCGCCGTGCTCGCCGACCACGACGTCGAAATCGTAGGTCTCGTAGCCGAGATAGGGTTTGTCCTTGCGGACGTCGTACGGAACGCCGCTGGCGCGCAGCATCGGGCCGGAGAGCGAGTGGTTGATGGCCTCCGCGGCGCTGAGCGTACCGACGCCCTGCGTCCGGCCGGCCCAGACGGCATTGCGGGTGAGCACCCGATCGATTTCGGCCAGGGTCTTCGGGAAGGTACGGGTGAATTCGCGCAGTTTTCCTGCGAACTGATCCGGGATGTCGGCCATGAGGCCACCGACGCGCGTGAGGCTCGTCGTCAGCCGGGCGCCGGTCCACATCTCCTGCAGGTCGTAGATCCGCTCGCGCTCCTGGAACGCCCACAGGAACGGCGTGAACGCGCCCAGATCGATCGATGTGGTGCCGAGCCAGACCATGTGGGAGATGATACGGCTCATCTCGCAGGCGATGACGCGCAGCACCGTGCAGCGCGGCGTGATCTCGATGCCCATCAGCTTCTCGGCCGCCAGCGCCAGGCCGACGTTGTTGGCCATCGGCGACAGGTAGTCGGTGCGATCGGTGAGCGGAATGATCTGATTGTAGTGCCGGTACTCGCCGAGCTTCTCGAACCCCGAATGCAGGTAGCCGAGATGCGGGATGCAGCGCACCACCGTCTCCCCATCGAGCTCCACCACGAGGCGCAACACGCCGTGCGTCGCGGGGTGCTGGGGACCCATGTTCATGAGCAGATGCTCGCCGCCCAGGTCCGGCTCGGCGGCAGCGGTGAGCGGAACGCGGGCGGGACGCCCGGCGGCATCCACGCCGGGGGTCGCCAGCTCGAGCTCGACGGTTCGCTTGCTCATGCCGCGGAGGGGGGCGGGGGGGGCTCGGGAATCGTACCGCGCTCGCCTCGGCGCAGCCGCTCGCGCATGTCCTCGGGCAGGTCCCCGCCCGCGTCGGCGATCGACAGCTCTTCCAGCGAGTAGTGCGCTTCGGGATTGGCGTTCAACGCCTGGCGCACCTGTTCGGCGCGGGAGAAGCGGCCGCGCAGCGGGAAGTTTTTCCGGAGCGGATAGCCCTCGGCATACGTCTCCCACATCAGGATGCGGCGCAGATCGGGATGACCGCGGAACGTGATGCCGAACATGTCGAAGACTTCCCGCTCCAGCCAATCGGCGCCGTGCCACAGGCTGCAGACGGAGTCGACGGCCAGCTCCGCGTCGGGCGGCAGCTCGACTTTGATCCGGATATCGGCGTTGCGCGTCAGCGAGCGCAGGAAGTACACGACTTCGAGGGGACGCTCGCGATCCCTGAATTCAACCGCGGTCACATCGACCAGGTAATCGTAGTCCTGGCCGGGCGTGTCCTTCAGCCACCGCATGGCTTCGAGCAAACGCTCGCGGGCGACGTAGACGATTTGCTCGCCGTCGCGCGCCACGGCTTCCCGCAAAGCGCCGGGAATCACGAAGAGCGGAACTGGTGGACGGAGTTGCCGAACGGCTCGGAAATCTCGTCGATCGTCTCGGGCGGCAGCCGCAGCCCCTTCTCGTCGAGCGGCTGCTCCTCGCGGCGCTTCACGGCGTCGAACAGCGACTCGCCCTTGATCTTCTTATGAAGGAGGAGAATGCCATACAACAGGCCTTCGGGACGGGGCGGGCAGCCGGGGACGTAGACGTCCACGGGGACGATCGTATCGATGCCCTGCACCATCGCGTAGTTGTCGAAAATGCCGCCGGTGGACGCGCACGCGCCCATGGAGATCACCCATTTGGGCTGCGGCATCTGGTCGTAGATACGGCGGATCACGGGGGCGAGCTTGAACGGCAGCCGGCCGGCGCAGATCAGCACATCGGCCTGGCGCGGCGAGAACGCCTGGCGCTCCATACCGAAGCGGGCGAAGTCGAAGCGGCTCGCGGCGGTGGCCATGAACTCGATGGCGCAGCACGCCGTGCCGAACGGCATCGGCCACAGCGAATTGGCACGCGACGAATTCACCGCCCAGTCGACCAGGTCCTGGAATTTGGCGACCAGGTAGTTCGGGCTCTGGCCGCTGACTTCTGTGGTCTCGCCGACTCGCTTCATAGAACCTCAAAAATCGTTGAACAAAATCGTCTAGCAAAATCGTCTAGCAAAACCGCAACGCCGCTACTCGACGTCTTCCCTTGACGTTCTTGCTTGACGCCGTTGCTCGACGTCGTTAATCCCATTGGAAGGCGCCGCGCTTCCACACGTAGACGTATCCCACGAACAATATCAGCAGGAACACGAGCATCTCTACCAAGAGAAAACCCGTTGTCGCGCCATTCCCCATGAAGATGACCGCCCACGGGATCAGAAAGACCGTTTCAATGTCGAAGAGAATGAACAGCACGGCCACCAGATAAAACTTGACCGAAAACCGCTCGTGCGCGCTGCCGAGCGGCGGCATGCCGCTCTCGTAGGGCAGCTCCTTCACTTCGGTGGGCCGCCGGGGTCCCAGAAAATGCGAGATCACGATCATCGTTGTCGCGGCGATGATGGCCAAACCGAGCAGCATGAGGAACGGGATGTAGGGCTGCATGGGCGCTCGTGAAAAAATTCACTAAGGCTCTGCCGTTAGTCAAGCTGGCCATTACATTGCGCCCGCATGTCCATCAAATCTGATCGCTGGGTTACCAAGATGTCGAGGGAGCACGGGATGATCGAGCCATTCGCGGACCGGCAGGTCCGCGAGGGCGTGATCTCCTACGGCGTCTCCTCTTACGGCTACGACATGCGCGTCGCGCCTGAGTTCAAGATCTTCACCAACGCGCTCTCCGCGGTCGTCGATCCGAAGCACTTCGATCCCAAGTCATTCGTCGAGTTCAAAGGCGACATCTGCATCGTCCCACCCAATTCGTTCGCGCTGGCGAGCTCGGTGGAGTACTTCCGGATTCCGCGTAATGTGCTGACCGTGTGCGTCGGCAAGAGCACCTATGCCCGCTGCGGCATCATCGTGAACGTGACGCCGTTCGAGCCGGAGTGGGAGGGGTTCGTGACGCTCGAGATCTCCAACACGACACCGCTCCCCGCGCGGATTTACGCGAACGAAGGGATTGCGCAAGTCCTGTTCTTTACGGCGGATGAGGGAGACGAGTGCGAAGTGTCCTACAAGGATAAGAAGGGAAAATATCAGGCTCAGAAAGGGATCACCCTGCCGAAACTTTAGCCTTTCGGTTGTACGCATAGGCGACCGCCAGGGCGATCAGTGCCAGGGCAAAAAACGACGCCACGCGATACAACGCCTCCATCGTCGACAGGTCGTACAGCACGATCTTGAGGCCGGCGCCGGCGGCGACGATCAGGCCTGCCGAGCGAATCATCTTCCGGTCGACATCGAAGCCGAGCCAGACCAGGGCTCCCGCGTACAGCAGCCACCAGATGCTCAAGGCGAGGTCAGCCGCGAGCGGACCGATCTGCCCGAACGCGCGCCAGAACTGAATGGACCCACCGAGAAACACGGCTGTGCCACACAGCATCCACATCCATTCGGCGCCCCCGCCCTTCCAGAGCGTGGGTTTGGCTTCGGTGCCCCACCAGCGCGCCGCGACGGCGGTGCCCGCGATGTAAGCGTACAGCGCCAGCGCCCAGGGATCGGTGAACACCGGTTGCTGCTGTCGCGCAAACAACGCGACCGTGAAAAGCGCTACGAATGTCGCCGACGCGAGCCCGACTGCGGCGTGGCGTCCGCCGGGACGCCCGCCCTGCCGCTCGGCGAGCAGCGCGAGCAAGGCCAGAGCCGTCGACCCGACCGTCACACTGGCGGCTGACCATTCCAGTGCCACCGCCAGCGCCTCGAGCGCGAAGCCCATGATCAGGAAGGGAGCCGCGCGCCGCTGCCAACCGGCGAGGAGGTAGGCGGCACCGAGCGCCGCCGGCACGACACCCGGTGAATAGTTCAGCACGACGAAGGCGAGGATCACGAAAGCCAGCGGATTCGCGATAAAGAGCAGCTGGCCCCCGGCGAGGTCTGGCGCGTCCGAGCGGAACGGATCGCGCTCGAGATGTTGCCAGAACAACAACGCGGTCACCGCTGCGATGCCGGCGAGCGAGAGCCAAAGCGCCGGATCGCTCGTCAAGTTGCCGAGATTCGTGCCCAGGATCACCCACGCGAGCAGTACCACGCCGAGCCGGGCCTCCGGCCACGGCCGCACATAGGTGACGTGCAGCGCGAGCAGCGCGGCGGCGACGACGAGCCAACAGCCGGTCGGTGTGGCGAGCGCCGTCGATCCTCCCGCCGCCGCGAGCACCAGATAGCCGAACAGCGCCAGATCAAAGGCGCGCCGCCAGCTCATCGTATAAGCGAGGATGCCGGTTCCCAATCCGACGACTTCGATGTAACCGAGAAATGCGGTCGCGTTCGGCACCGGAGGCTGGAGCAGCAGCGGCGCGAGGTAGGCACCCGCGAGCGCCCAGATCGCCAGGCCCTCGACCTGGTGATGCAACGCTACGAGGGTGACGGCGACGGTCGTGGTCGCCAGCAACAAGATCCCGACCCTGCGCTCAACGAGGGCATACGGTCCCGCCGCCGCCCACAGCCCCAGGAACGCGAGCCCACCGCCCGCGCCAATCAACGACGCTCCATAGCGGCGCATGCCGCGCGTGATCCGTTGATGGCCCCAGGCGGCGACGGCGATGCCCGCGACGATCGCGAGCAGCGCCCGAATGAGCGGCGCGATCCAGCCCCGGTCGATCGCGTACTTGAGGAAAAACGCCGTGGCGGCGAGCAGCGCGATGACGCCGACCGCGAGCAACCCGCGCTGGCCGAACCATTGCTCGAGATCGGTAGCGGCCTGAGGAGATGCGGTGACGGTCGGGAGCGTTGCGCGAACGATTGGCGGGGCCGGAGTACTGGCGCGCTCCGGGGGTTGTTGCGAGTGCGCCGGCACGCGTTCGCCACTCGCGACGAATGTCAGGCGGCGGACAATGTTTTCGAGCGTCGCGACACGCCGTTCGAGCTGCTCGATGGCCTCTTTTTGCTCGTCCGTCACGCGAGGGCCACGACCCGGCGCGATCCAGCCGCCGTGATCGCGGCCGTCACCGCAACGATGATGATGAGATCGGGAATCCAGCCCAGCTCGGTGGCCGGCACCGCCATCTGTAGGAAGTACATCACGAAGTCGAACAACCCGATCAGCAGACCCAGCAGCAGCGTGAGCTGCAGCGTCCGTCCGAGCTTCGCCAGCAGGCTGCCGGTGACGAGTGCGACTGCGCCCTGGGCCGCGGCGAGCGCGACGGCGGCCACGGCGCCGCTGAACAGCGTTTCAATGACGGCCGACCGGCCGGGGTTGTAACTAAAGAACCACGTGTGGATCAGCGCGACGACGAGGCCGGCCACAGCCGAGCAGATCGTGGCCCAGATCGCGTAATAGATGACGATGCGTGTGCGGTCGTGCGGTTCCATCGTGGCTCCAATCTAGCGCAGGGCCGCCGCGGCTTCCACAAGGGCGGCGCGGGCTTGATCCACTCGATTGACGAGATCGACCAGCTCCCTGTTGGCGGTCGCCGCGTCCGCATAACGGATGGCCTCGTTGACGCTCGGAAATGCCATCGTTGCATATCCGTTATCGAGATCGGCCGCAAACTGCAGGCTCCTGAACCACGGCCGGCTCACCAGACCTTCGGGACGCGTCAGCCGGCGCTCGACCAGCATGAGTGACTGGTTGACGCGCTGCGCGCGGTCGGCGTTCACATGCGCCGTGTCGCGCGCGGCGCTAAAAGCGCGGGCGACGGCCGTAAAACGATCCAGCGCGTCCTTCAGCGGTTGCGTACTGACCGTCGCGGTCCATTGCTGCTTCGTGATGCCGGAATCGAGCTGCGCAACCAGTCCGTCCATCTCCACGCCGAACGCGGCGTAATCGAGCGGCAGCAGGTCGTTGTTGGCGAGGCGGCCGAGGATCACGGCAACGAGCTGCGCTCCCGCGCGGTGCGACTTGTACGCCGGATCGCCGAAGCGCGACATCCAGTCGTAGGAGTCGTACATCGAGTGATAGATGCCATCGGGCCCGTCGAAGCCGATGCCGCCCGACGGAATTCCCAGGTGATGGTAGAAGCCGGAGAAGTCGGACCCGCCGCCCAGATTGCCGAACGTCAGCGCCGTCGTATCACCCTTCTTGCTCTTCAACCAGACGTCGTACACGCTACCCGGGCCGGTCGGATCGGGGACGACGCGGGTGGCGGCGCGGAACAACGGCTTCAACGACGGCGATCCGCCGCCGCTGAAGTTGGGGCCGGAAAAAGTGCCGTCCTCGTTGATGTACGCCACGACGTGCGCCCGGAGAGAATCCTCGAGCTCCTCCACCCACTCGGTCGAGCCGATCAGCCCCCATTCCTCGGCGTCCCACGTGACGAAGAGAACAGACCGCGCCGGCCGCTGCCCGTCTTTGGCGAGCGTCGCAAACGCGCGCGCCGCTTCCAGCACCGTCACGGTGCCGCTCACGTTGTCGCGGGCTCCCGGCCCCCAGGCGTCGCGATGGCCGCCGACCACCACCCACTCATCGGGCCACCGCTCGCCGCGAATCAGCCCGATCGTATTCCAGATCGGGTGAAAGGCCCCGCTCCCCCGCTCCGTCTTGACGTGCAGATGGGCGCGCACCGGGCCCGGGCCGACGTGATAGCGGAACGGCAAGCCTCCCTGCCAGCTCTGCGGGACGGACGGGCCGGCGACCGGCTCGAGGAAGCGGCGGGCGTTGCCGTAGCTCATCGGGATGATCGGAATGCGCGGGATGTCGAGCGAATCCTCCGGCAGCCGCCTGGCGCCCGCGACCGACGACCAGCTCGGTGTGGTGGGATCGCCGTTGCCGTTCATCATGCTGCCGCGCTGAATGCCGTTGGGGTTGCGCATCGGCCCCCTGGGATAGACGTCGCCCCGGAAGAAGCCGTCGTCCTGCGGATCGGAGTAGACGATCAACCCGACCGCGCCCCGCTTCTGCGCCTCGCGCGCCTTGATACCGCGGAACGAGCGCCCGTAGCGCGCGATCACGATCTTGCCGTTCACGCTGATGCCCAGCGAATCGAGTGTCTTGTAGTCCTCGATCAGCCCGTAGTTCACGTATACGACTTCGGCCGTGACATTGCCGTCGCCGGTGTAGCCGTTGAAGGGCGGGATTTGCGGACCGGTGCCCGGCTCGCGGAGATCGAGACGTACGGGCTTGCCGCGCGGACCCACGATCAAGGAAGCTGCGATGGTATCGGGCTGCGGCAAATAGACGCTGTACTCCTTACTCCAGGCATCGACGCCCCACGAGCGCAGCTTGCCCAACACGTAATCGCGTGTCATGGCCTGCGCGGGTGTGCCGGCCATGTGGGGGACCGCCGAGAGGTCGCGCGACATCTGGCGCAGGCTGGCGGTGTCGGGGATGGTGATCAACCGTTGCTCAAACGACTGAGCGGTCTGGGCGGTTAAGCGGTTCGGCGGTTGGGCGGTTAGAAGAATTGTCCCGGCGATCACAAACCGCCTAACCGCCAAACCGCCCAACCGCCAAGTCTGTTTGCTCACTGATCCACCCCCGCCAACAGTACCGGCCTCGGCGCCCGCAACTTCCGTACAAGAGCCGTCACGCACATACAGAGTAACGCGCCCAGCGCCGCCAGTCCCATGTCCTTCTGCGGGTCCCAAACGTCGCCTTGTGTGCCGAGCCAGGCGTCCCCCGTTCCCGGCGCCACCAGCGTCGCGATGACCATCTCCATGATCTCGTACAAGGCGCGAAGACCTCGCGGATTGGATATGCCAGCAACAGGCCGAACGAGAAGTGCACGACGCGATCGAACGGATTGCGCGCGAATCCGAACGTGCGCTGGATCCAGAACCCCAACGGGACTTCAGAGTAGGTGTAGTGCGCCCCGTTGGCATGCAACGTCAGGAACGTCGTGATCAGCAAGTACGACAGAGCCGACAACGGAAACACGCGATACGTTCCGACCAGCAGCGCCATGACGGCGAAGACGAGCAGGTTCTCCAGGAACCAGTCGTGCCGGTCCAGGGGTGCGACCGCGGTGATGACCCAAACGAGGGCGTACGTCCCCAACAGCACCTGGAGCAGCCGATGGTCGCGGAAGCGCGCGCGGATGTGGGATGTGGAAGTCGAAATCATCGCGGGTTCAGGATCTGATTGATCCGCGCCTGCAGATCCACAATGTGCGCGCGGTTGGCCCGGTCACCAGCCCTGGCGAGGGCGACGCGCAGCGTGCCCTGCAGCTCGACCAGCTCGAGCCGAGCCTGCGCGCGCGCGTCCGCAGGCCGCGGGGCCGGTGGGGTGAAGCCGGGGAATGGCGTGAATCCCGGCGGGAACGGCGTCACGAGCGGCGTGCTGATGAGCCGCTCCATCTGATCGACGAAGGCGCGCTGCAGGTTGCGGCGGTAGGCATCGACCCGCACGGCACCCCCGGCGAGCTCGGAAAAGGCGCCGCGCCGCACGTCGCCGAACAGATCGGGGATCGTATAGGCCGTTCCGGCGGGCTGAGTCGCGGCCTGCTCGGCGAGACGCGACAGCCGCTGGTCCTGGAACAGCGTATTCAGAATCGCGCTCTGGCGCACGCGCACCCGCTCCACGAAACCGGTCGGCTCGATACGCCGCAGGATCTCGGCATCGAAGAAGAACGACGGCGTCGTCAAGACGTTGTCGTTCAGGAACTGCACCGCTTCCGCCTGTTTCTCCCGCGGCACCGGCTGATAGACCCTGCCCGACTGGCTCGCGTACTTCGTGAACTGGTAGACGCCGCCCACCACGACCGCGACGTGGTTCATTTCCCGGGCCCATTGGGCGATCAGCTCGCCGTACAGGTCGTCGAGGCGGTCGTAATTGTCGAGCCGGTCCTGCGTCGTCGCCGCGATCAGCATCGGCACGAGCCGCTTGATGTTGCGTACGCCGTAGCCGCTGGCGCGCACGGGGTCATCGCCCAGCGCCTCCGTGATGATGCGCGGATCGACCGCCTCGCCGTCGCCGATCCAGCGATCCCAGGGCTGCGAATCTTGTAGACGCGCCAGCGAGTCGAGCGTCGGGCGCTCGGCATCGGGCGTCGCTGCGCTGCGAATGCGGCGGTAGCCCCAATCGATCGCGAAGAAATCGTAGGGCCCGATGCCCTGCATCAGGCAGGCGCTGTCGCCGGGCTGCGCCACGTAGTTGTAGCGCGCGTAGTCCATGATCGACGGGCTCGTGCCCTTCATGCGGCACGTGAACGATTTGCTGCGCAGCGAATCCACCGGATAGTAGGTGGACGCCACCATGTTGTGGCGCAGGCCGAGGCTGTGCCCGACCTCGTGCGTCGCGACGTAGGCCACCATCAGCCCCATCAGCGAATCGGGGAACGGCAATTGCCGCGCGCGTGGATCGGCGGCGCCGGCCTGCGTCCAGTACCACGCCTCCACCAGGCTCGTGATGTTGTGGTAGAAGCCGATGTTGGCGTTCATGATCTCGCCGGAGCGGGGATCGCTGAGCCGCGGGCCGTAGGCGTTTTCGATGGTGGACGGCAGCCAGCGAATCGCCGAGTTACGCGCGTCGTCGAGGTCGAAGTTCGGGTCATCGGTCGGCGCGACTTTGGCCGTGATCGCGTTACTGAAGCCTGCGGCGCGGAACACCGGCTCCCACATTTCGACGCCCTTGATCAGCCACGGCACCCATTTGGCGGGGGTTGCCGGATCGATGTACCAGACGATCGGCTGGACGGGATCCGAGACGGCGGCGTGCGGGTCCTTCGGCTCCAGGCGGTAACGCTGGATGAAGCAGCGGCGCGGGCCGGAGACGCGGTCCTCGTCGTAGTTCTCGAACGAGAGGTTGAAGTAGCCCACACGATCGTCGCACAACCGCGCCATCATCGGATGATCGGGTAGCAGCACCATCGAATAGTTCATCAACATCGTGATCGAGTTGAGCGACCGATTCGGCGGGGCGCCCGCCGGACCCGGCACGGAATCGACCTCGAACGTTTGCAGCGCGCTCACCTCGACATTGCGCGGGAACGAGCGTGCGCGCTCGACGAGCGATCGGGACGGATCCATGCGGCGTGGCCGGATGCCCGACTGCCGCAGGTTCAGCTCGGGGACGTCGGTCGTGAACAGCTTGGTGGCTTCGATCACCGCGCTGCTGTCGGGTGTGTGCCACGCCGCGACGTCGAAGCTCATGATGATCGGCGCGATGTTGGACAGCCGCACGGCGCGGGCGACGGGCTGCGTGCTGTCGGCCCGCATCGCGTACGACACGATGCGCAGCAACACCTTGCTGCCGAGCCGCTCCCAGACCACGATGCGGTTGCTGATTTCCTCCCCGGCGTAGCGTACCCCGCGCATCGTGCCCCGCTGATCGGCGACGAGCAGAAACTCCTTGCCGAACATCGCGCGCGGGATTTCGTAGAACAGCTTCTCGCCGATCCGATGCACGATGAACACGCCGGAGTCCGTCACCGCCCCAGGGGTGATGACCTGGTTGTAGGGCTTCGCTGCTACTTCCGGTGCCTGGACGCGGCCGGATGCCGCGTGGGACGTATCTTGATGAGCCGAGTTCTGAGTTGGGGTCGGGCGCGTGGGCGCGGTGGGGTGCGTGCAGGCGACGACGCCAAACGTCAGAAGCACGGGCAGGGATCGCATCGGGCTGTACCTTGGGCGGTGGTCGGGAACGGGGAGATTAGGCCGCCCGGCGCATCCCGTCCAGTGGCATTCGGAACGGTGGAGGTTGCATTTTGATCGCATGAAGAAGCGTCTCCGCGGGCTGATCATCGTCGTTATCCTCGCTGCCATGATGTATGGGGCGGCGGTGACGCTCGCGCTCACCGGCAACCTCGGCTCGGTGACGGCGGTCGTGGTGTTGATCGTCGGCGCCGTCCTCGTCCCGGTCGCGCTGCTGATCGTGCGGCGCCGCATGTGGACTCCACTGACCGCGCTCGAGCGCGGTATCAAGCAGATCGCCGAAGGGGACCTGAGTATCCAGGTGCCCGTGGCTCATGACGACGAGCTGGGCGACGTCACCACGCATTTCAATCATATGACGCGCGTGCTGCGCGATCGCGCCGAGGAGCAAGGGCGATTTGCGGCCGCGGGCGAGCTGCTCGGCGGCGTCGCGCACGAGGTCAACAATCCGCTGATGGCGATCGCCAGCCACGCCGAGCTGCGCCTGGCGGACACGCAGATCCCCGCCGAGCAGCGCAACGAGATGCAGAACATCCTGCGGCAGGCGCAGCGCGCGGCGAAGCTGCTGCGGGGGCTGCTGCGGTTCGTGCGCGCCGGCGAGAAGCGCACGGCGGCCGTGAACATGAACGACGTGGTGCGCAGCGCCCTCGACCTGGTGTCCTACCGGTTCAGCATCGATGAGATCTCCATCGGCGGGCGGCTCGATCCGGAGCTGCCCATCGTCGTCGGCGACGCCAACCGGCTGGAGCAGGTGATCGTCAATCTGCTCAGCAACGCCCTCGATGCCTTGCGCGGTGTGAAGCCGCCGCGCCGCCTCAACGTGGACTCGTTCATCGACGACACGGGAGGGCGCGTCTGCGTCACCGTGACTGACAATGGGCCGGGGATCGCGCCCGAGATCGCGCAGCGCCTGTTCCGCCCGTTCGCGAGCACGAAAGGGGTGCGTGGCACCGGGCTCGGCCTGTACATCTCGCGCCAGCTGGTGCGCGAGGCGGAAGGGGAGCTCGACCTGGTGAAGCGCGCGGAGCCCGGCGCGCGCTTTCTGGTGTGGCTGCCGTCTGCGCGTGCGTCCGTTCCGTCAGCCCGCGTGGCCGTTCCCCAGCCTACTCCCGCACCGGTCACAGCCACGCCGAGCCTCGCCGGGATTCGCGTGCTGCTGGTGGATGATGAAGAGCTGATTCGCCGGCCCATGGGACGGTTCCTCACCAAGCGCGGTGCCGAGATCACCGAAGCGGGCGACGGACAGGTCGCGCTCGAGCGCTTGCGCGCCGGGTTGGAGCCGCACGTCATCCTCGCCGACTTGCGGATGCCGCGCATGGATGGCGCCGAGTTCTACCAGCGGCTGCAGGCGGAACGCCCGGCGCTGGCCGAGCGCGTGCTGTTCCTCTCGGGCGACATCACGCATCTGGCGGGCCGCGGCCTGGCGGAGGTGCCGCGCGACCGCGTGCTCGTGAAGCCGGTCGAGCTGGCCGAGCTGGAGCGGCGGATCACGGCGTTCGTGCGGGAGAAGGCGGCCTGATGTTGATCGTGGTCGTGCTGTTTGCGACCGTGCTGCTGCGCGCCGCGATCGTGCTGACGTTCGTGTATCTCATGTTGCCGGCGAAGCGCGTCTGTCCGCACTGTGGCGCCCTGCTCGTGCTCATCCAGCATTCAGTCTTGCGGCGGCTGTTGCCCGTCGTCGAGCACCGCTGGTGCCTCGAGTGTGGCTGGAGCGGCATGGTGCGGCAGGCTCAATCGCGCGTGATCAACCGCGCGGCCCGCTCGTAGAAGAAATAGTCCCACGCCCAGTTGATCAACACGAACAGCTTGTTGCGGAAGCCGATCAGCTGGATGATGTGAATGCCGAGCCACATCACCCACGCTATGAATCCGCTTGCCTGCACCCCGAAGACGTTCGCGACCGCGGCATTGCGGCCGATCGTGGCCAGCGTCCCCTGGTCGCGGTAGCGGAACGGCTCGAGCGGTTGCCCGCGTAGCTCGCGGATGATGTTGCGCGCGACGGCTCGTCCCATCTGAATCGCCACCGGCGCGACCATGGGGAGCGGCTCGCCGTTTTCCTCCCGATACGCCGCATCCCCGATGATGAAGACCTCGGGATGTCCCTGCACCTGGAGCGTCGGCTCGACAGCGATGCGGCCCTGTCGTGCCGCAGATAGGCCGAGGGTGGCGTTGAGTGGGGATGCACGCACGCCGGCGGCCCAAATCACGGTGCCCGAGGGAATCGCTTCGCCGCTCTTCAGCGTGATCCGCTTGCCGTCATAATCGGCGACGCTGGCGCCGAACCGGACTTCAATGTACTTGCGCCACAGCGTGCGGCCCGCCGCCTCGCGCAGCCGTTTCGGCATCGCGGCGAGCAGCTCGTCGGTTGCTTCGAGCAGCAGGATGCGGACGTCTTTGATGTTGAGCCGCGGATAGTCTTTGACCAGGACCAGCCGGATCAGCTCCGACAGCGCACCCGCCATCTCCACGCCGGTCGGCCCACCCCCGACGACGACGAACGTCAGCATCGCCCGCCGCCGCTCGGCATCGGGCTCGAGCATCGCCTGCTCAAAGCACGTCAGCACGTGATTGCGAATCGCGATGGCGTCGGGGATGTCCTTGAGCCCCAGGCCATGGCGCTGCATCGATTCCAGCCCGAAGAAGTTCGTCTCGCCACCGGGCGCCAGCACCAGGAAATCGTAGGCGATGGGGCCGGCGCTGGTCTCGAGCCGCCGCGCCGCGAAGTCCACGCGCGTCACGTCCACCATGCGGAAATCGAAGTTCTTCTGGCCGCGGAGAATGGCGCGCGCCGGTTTCGCGATCTCCTCGGGCTCGAGGCCCGCGGTCGCCACCTGATACAGCAGTGGTTGAAAGAGATGATAGTTGTTGCGGTCGAGTAACACGACCTGAGCGGGGGCTCGGCGCAGCGCCCGGGCGGCATTCAGGCCCCCGAAGCCAGCGCCCACGACGACAACAGTCGGCCTCGGGAGAAGCGGCGTCACTCCTTCGCTCGCTTGGGAAACTCCCACATCCCGATCATGGTCTTCTGCTTGATCGGATATCCCAGCAGCCGCGCCTGCAGCACGATTTGACCGCGAGTGTGCGCGTCGTGGAGCATGTAGTACATCAAGTATCCCGCCGCGTCGTGATGAAACCCGACAATCTTGCCGTCATCCTTCAACGCGCCGCCCACAATCGCGAGCACCGCCTTGCGCTTGGCCCCGAGCGCGCGCACGGCCTGCGCCCGCGTCACGCGG
>WNGO01001833.1_pt1 | contig 26440 bp, 26 predicted proteins | sample 5400511 | NCBI WGS metagenome assembly WNGO01 (sample SAMN13153380, study PRJNA577476) | soil metagenome | isolation source: 20 cm soil or saprolite under Garry oak tree replicate 2 | place: USA:California | collected 2016-06-15 | reverse complement strand
GCTGATCGCGAAGCAGGTCTCCGACGTCTTCCCCGCATCCGTCGACGACCTGCCGCTGCAGGACGCCGCCCTCCGCGGGTTGATCGCCCCGCTGCGCGACCTGCGCGTGCCGCCGGTCACGGCCATCAACGCGGTGCCGATCGTCGGCGGCGATTTCGACCAGGAGATCCTGGCCAAGACCCTCGACCACCAGGCGCTGAACCAGGCCGCCGCGAGCCTCTACCGGGAGCGCTTCGACAACACGCCGGGCATCGTCTACGCGGCCGGCGTCGACCACGCGTACAACCTCGCGACGGAGTTCCGCGCAGCCGGGATCAAGGCAGAGGCGGTCTCGGGACGGACGCCGCCGGTGCGCCTCGCCGAGACGCTCGCCGCCTACGAGCGCGGCGAGATCAACGTCCTCATCAACGCGCAGTTGCTCGCCGAAGGCTGGAACTCGCCGCGCGCCACGGTCTGCATGCACCTCGCGCCGACCGCGTCGCGACGCGTCTACCAGCAGCGGATCGGCCGCATCATGCGCCTCCATCCGCGCAAGGAAGCGGGGATCGTCGTCGACTTCGTCCCGAAGGGCGCGACCCACAACGAGCGCGTCGTCTCGCTCCACTCGCTGCTCGACGCCAACTTCTACCGCGAGGGTGCGCGGGTCACCCCGGCGCCGCGCCGCCGCTCGCAGCGCCGCGCCCGCCGCCGCCTCACGCCGGCGCCGTGGCTCGTGCCGGTCACCCCGGACGTGCGCCGTCGCATCGAGGTCATCCAGAAGGAGTGGCAGCGCATCGATCCCAAGTACCTCGACGAGGACGAGCAGCGCTACTGGGCGACGATCGCCGGGCGCCAGATCCGCTTCGACGAGCGCGCGTCGTTTGTCCAGAAGCTGACCGACCGGAACGCGAGCAAGGTCGCGCTCGAGCAGTTCCTCGCGACTGCCGCGGCCGAGAACCCGAACCGGCGGTTGCGGATGATGGCGCTGCAGGACCGCGTCTCGATGCGCGTCGAGCGCGCCGACTTCGACGATCTCGTCACGCTCGTGACGCAGGCTCCGCCGTGGGAGAAGGAGCGGCTGCCCGGGATCCGCATCCTCCTGCGCGCGATCGGCGAGGAGAAGCCGGACGCGCCGGAGCAGATCCTCGCCCGCTGGACGTGGCGGCTCGCGCGCGCTACGCGCAAGGTGCAGGACCGACGCGCCTCGGCGGAGTATCCGGAGGCGAAGCGCCTGCTCGGCGCGCTCGCGAACTCGCGCGGCCACCGGCACGAGGAGAACGCCGCGAAGCTCGTGGCGGCCGCGCTCGAGCTACCTCTGCCGATCGGCGCCGCGCTCCTCGCCTCCGCGGAGGGCTACACGCCGCGCGCGACGAAGCTCATCGACGAAGCGCGCGAACGACTCGGCACGATCCAGGAAGTCGCGCTCGCGCTCGCGGAGAACCTCCCGGCCCCGAAGCAGGGCTCAGGGCGCAGCCGGCGCCGCCGCCGCCGGAGGCGCAAGGGTGGCGGTGCTGCCGCGAAGGCCGGAGCGCAGGCCAAGCAGAACGGCACCGGCGAGACGAAGCAAGAGCAGCCGGCGGAAGCCAGAGACACACCTTCTGCCAAGAGCGACTGATCGAGAGTTCTAGGACGCCGGGCCGCCGGCGCTTTCGCCGCCGTCCTCTTCCTCGTCGCGCTCTCGGAGGAAGCGCGTCAGCTCGGCGGCGAGGCTCTCGCCGGACGGGAGCTCTTCGGCCGCTTCCATCAGGTCGACGCGGCGCTCGAGCTCCTCGACGTACGCGGCCGTCTCGGCGTCGGACGCGACCGCTTCGGTCACCTGCTCGACGTACTCCTCCGCCGCCTGCTCGAGCTCGGCGACGTCGATGTCGGTGCCGAGGAGCTCGCCCAGGCGCCGGCTGAGCGCGAGCGCGGCGCGGGGGCTCGGCGCGAGGGACACATAGTGCGGCACGGCCGCCCAGAGGCTGACCGCCGGCAGCCCTGCCTCCCGGCACGCGTCGAGGAGGATGCCAACGATGCCAGTCGGGCCCTCGTAGCGCGACGGCTCGACCCCGAGCTCCTCCACGAGCGTCGGGTCGCTCGCCGCCGCGCTCACCGGGGCGGGACGCGTGTGCGGCACGTCGGCGAGCAGCGAGCCGAGCGTGACGACGAGCTCGACCTCGAGCTCCTGCACCAGCTCGAGCACGAATGCCGTGTACGTCTTCCAGCGGAGGTTCGGCTCCACGCCGAGCAGGATCACGGCGTCGCGGTCGAGCCCCGGGATCGGCGCGTGGAGGAACGTGTTCGACGGCCATTCGATCTTGCGCGTCAGCCCGTCCTCGAGCGAGACGTTCGGGCGCACGGCCTGGAAGTCGTAGAAGTTCTCGCAGTCGATCTCCGCGAACGACTCGGCTCCCCACTGCTTCGCGAGGTAGCTGCCACCGAGCGTCGCGCCCTTGCCGCCGTCGTTCCAGCCCTGGAAGGCCGCGATGAGCACCGGGCGGCGGAGCTCCGGCCGCGAGGAGACGTTCAGCTCCGACATTGTCCCAGTCTAGGTTGCCCGGCCTAGTGGCCGCGTCTCGCCGGTCCGGATGGGGCGCCAGAGACGCGCGGCGAGCCACACCGTCCAGCCGACGAGGGTCGCCGCCGTGGCGACATGCAGCAGGACGAGCCACCACGGCACGTCGCCATACGTCCGGTACTGCACCTCGCCGATCGCCATCTGCGCCGCGAGGATCGCGAGCAGTCCCGCGCAGCCGCGCAGCAGCCACGGGTAGGTGCTGCGCCGCGTCCACGCCCAGGCGGCGAGCACGAGGAAGACGACACCGAAGACTGCGACCGCTCGCACGTGCCAATGGACGGCGGGATAGAAGGAGCCGAGCCGCGGCACGACCTTCGTGCCCGAGCTGCCGGGGAAGCGTCCCGCCGCGGTCGCCGCCGTCCCGCTGACCGCGAGCACGGTCACGGCGGCGACGAGCACGAGCCCGCCGAGCCGCGCGATCCTGGGCAGCGGCGCTGCCTCCCCGCTCACGAGCCGCGACGCCTCGAGCAGCGTGAGCACCGCGAGCGCGACCAGCGTGAACGAGAGCAGCAGATGCGTGATCACGAGGTAGGGGTTGAGGTCGAAGTAGACGACGATGGCGCCGAGCGGCGCCTGGGCGAGCGTCCCCACGCAGACGGCCGTCGCGAGCCAGCGGCCGCGGCGCCCTAGACCGCGAGTCCGCCATGCCGCGATGGCCAGCGCGAGTGTCGTGAAGACAGTGACCGCCGAGACGACGCGGTTCGAGAACTCGACGTCGGAGTGGTAGCCACGCGGGAGTGCATGGTGCGTCGTGCACGTCGGCCAGTGCGGGCACCCGAGGCCCGAGCCGGTCAGCCGGACGGTCGCGCCGGTGGCGACGATGAGGATGAGCGCGCCGACTGCCGCCATCGCGATGCGCCGGAAGACGACCGGGGAGATCGTCGCCGCGAGCCGGCGCGGCAGCGCAGCCGATGCGGACCCCGCGTTCACGCCCCGAGTGTAGACCGGCCCTTTCGGCGGTTACGCCTCGAGCACGATGCCCGTCCCCTCCTCCACCGAGCCCACGCGGGCGAGGAAGAGGCCGGCGCGCTCGAACTCCGCCTCGAGCGAGAGCGCCTTCTCGGCCGGCAGCGTGACGAGGAGGCCGCCGGCCGTCTGGGCGTCGTAGGCGAGCGCGAGCAGCTCCTCGGGGACGCCGTCGCTCTCCACGTGCGGGCCGGCGAAGTCCCGGTTGCGCGGGTCGCCGCCGGTGCGGACGCCGTCGCGCGCCGCCTCGACCGCGCCCTCGAGCGCGGGAAGCGCGGAGGCCCGGAGCCGGATCCGGACGCCGCTCCGCTCCGCGGTCTCGTGCGCATGGCCGAGCAGTCCGAAGCCGGTGACGTCGGTGACCGCGTGCGGCGAGAACGGCCGCAGCACCTCCGCCGCCCGGGCATTGAGCGTTGTCATCCAGCGGGCCGCCTCCGAGAAATCGCCCTTCCGCGCGAGCACGAGCCCCGTGCCGAGCGGCTTCGTCAAGAAGACCGCGTCGCCGGGACGGGCGCCGCTCTTGATCCAGACGCCGTCGGGATGGACGGTGCCGACGACCGCGAGCCCGTACTTCGGCTCGGTGTCGCGGATCGTGTGCCCGCCGGCGAGGATCGCGCCGGCCGCGCGCACCTGCTCGTCGGCGCCCGCGAAGACCGCCGCGACGAGGTCCGTCTCGAGCTCCTCCGGGAAGGCCGCGACCGACAGCGCGAGCAGCGGCGTGCCGCCCATGGCGAAGACGTCGTTGAGCGCGTTCGTCGCCGCGATCCGTCCGAAGAGCGCCGGGTCGTCGACGAGCGGCGGGAAGAAGTCGACCGTGAAGACGAGCGCGCGCTCATCGTCCAGCCGGTAGACCGCGGCGTCGTCCGCCGGATCGAGGCCGACGAGGAGGTCCTCCGCCTCCGCTGGGACGAAGCCCTTCAGCAGCTCCTCGAGCCGCGACGCGGAGTACTTGGCCGCGCAGCCGCCGCCGACGGTGAGGCTCGTAAGGCCCGTTGCTTCCACAGCCGTTTACTGTAGGCGCAATGCCAGAATCTGCACTCGTCACCGGCGGCTCGTCGGGCATCGGGCTCGCCATCGCCCGGATGCTGCGGGACGAAGGCTTCGAGCTGACGCTCGTCTCGCGTCGGCCCGAGCGCATCGAGGCGGCGGCCGCCGAGCTCGGCGCCGCGGCGATTGCGGCCGACGTCTCCGAGGCGGAGGAGTGCGAGCGGATCGTCGCCGAGCATCGCGACCGGTTCGGGCGCCTCGACGTGCTCGTCAACTCGGCGGGCATCGGGATCGGCGGGCGCATCGAGGACCTGCCGGCGAAGCACCACGATCTCCAGCTCGCCGTCAACCTGCGCGGCCTCTTCCTCGTGACGCAGGCGGCGATCCCGCTCCTGCGCGAGTCGCGAGGCTGGATCGTGAACCTCGCCTCGATCGCCGGCACGCTCCCGACGCCGGGGCTCGCCACCTACGGCGCCACGAAGGCTGCGGTGATCGCGCTCACGCGGTCGCTGAACGAGGAGCTCGACGCCGATGGTGTGCGCGCGATCGCACTCTGTCCGGGCTTCGTCGACACGCCGATGGCTCAGTGGTCCGGGATCGAGCCGGCCGAGATGATCCGCCCCGAGGACTGCGCGGAGGTCGTGCGCATGTGCCTGCGCCTGAGCCCGAATGCGCGAATCCCGCAAGTGATCATCGAGCGGATGCGCTCACGCAACGGCGACGTGAGCTAAAGCCCACGCCGGATGGGAGGTTAGAGCTCGCCGGGGGTGCGGATGATCTTCCAGATCATGTAGAGGCCGAGCACGCCGGCAAGGCAGAAGCCCGCCACGCCGAGCCACTCGACCTTGTCCGAGCGCACGAGCAGCGACGACGAGAGCAGGAGCGCCCCGACGATCATCGCCGCGCCGATGCGGTTCGCGATCGAGCGGAGATTGTGCTCGAGCTCCTCCAGCCCCGTGGGGTGGATGCCGACCTTCAGCGTGCCCCGCTCGAGCTCGGAGACGACATGCCCGACGCGCCCCGGCAGGCGGGCGAGCGGCGCGAGCTGCGTGAAGGCATAGGCGGCGAACCGGTTCGGCTCCAGCCGGCGCTCGACCTCGCGCGTCATCACCTCGACCGACTGCTCCTCGATCAGCCCGACCGGATCGAGCTCCGGGTCGAGGATCCGTGCGATCGAGTCCGCCTGCGCGAGCGTCTTGCCCACCAGCGCGAAGGACGTGGGGAGCGCGATGTCGCGCCGGATCGCGGCCCGCTGCAGGTCGGCAAGGGCGTGCCCCGCCTCGATCGACTCGAGCGGACGGTGGTGGAAGCGGGGGAGCTTGCGGCGGACGTCCTGCACGAAGCCCGCCTGGTCGGAGCGGGTCGAGGTGAGCGAGAGCGAGAAGACGAGCTCGGCGACGTCGTCGGCCCGGTTCTGGGCCAGCGCGAGCAGGAGCAGGGCGAGGCCGGTCCGCGTGTCCTCGTCGAGCCGGCCGAGCAGCCCGAAGTCGAGGAGCGCGAGCCGCCCGTCCTCGGTCAGCAGCACGTTCCCGTGGTGCGGGTCGGCGTGGTAGACGCCCTCGACCACGACCTGGAACACGTAGGAGCGGAAGAACTCGCGCGCGAGGAGGGCGGCCCGCTCCGCCTCGAGCCCGTGGCCCGCCTCGACCTTGCGGCCCGGGATCAGCTCGAGGACGAGCGCCCGCTCGGTCACGTAGGGCCGGATCACGCGCGGCACCACAAGCCCGTCGAACGGCTCGACGAGCTTGCGCACGAGCTCCGTGTTGTGCGCTTCCTCGAGGAAGTCGAGCTCCGCGCGGAGATGGAGCTCGAGCTCCTCCGCGAGCTCCTCGAGCTGGACCAGCCGCGCCGCCTCCGAGCGGCGGGCCGTGAGGCGAACCGTCGAGCGCAGCACCGCAAGGTCGAGCTCGACCTGCTCGACGACTCCGGGGCGTCGCACCTTGGCGACGACCTCCTGCCCCGTGGCGAGCAGCCCGCGATGCGTCTGCGCGATCGAGGCGGTGGCGAGCGGCTCCGGGTCGAGTCTGACGAAGGCCTCCTCGCCGAAGTCCTCCCGGAGCACGGCCTCGATCTCGGCGAACGGGACGGCAGGGACGGAGTCGACGAGGTGGCCGAGCTCCTCGATGTAGACGTCGGGCAGGAGATCCGGCCGCGACGACAGGAGCTGTCCGAGCTTGATGAACGTCGTGCCGAGCTCCTCGAGTCCGCAGCGAAACGCCCGCGCTCCCTCGCGCGTCGCTTCGGACCGGCCGACCACGCCGATCTCGGCAAGGATGCGCCGCAGTCCGCTTTGGTGTGCGACCCGCCCGACGGTCAAAGCGCGCCGAGCGCGCTCGAGACGTGCGCCCACGACGGCCTCATGCCACCGTCGGCGACCTGGGAAACGCAGGCGCGGGGTCGCGCTTGCCGCTTCCCAGGCCTACAGGTGGAGGAGGCCGCCGCCGTCGCTCATTCCGGAGGGGTTGAAACCGGAAAGGCGGAAGCACGCGAGGAAGTACGCGAAGAGCGATGCGATGAGCAAGAGGTAGATGAGCCGTGATTTGGTCAATTCGTCACCTCCTTCCGTTTTCTAGAAGCGGACGTCTTGTAGAGCCTCTGCGGCCGTCCGGTACAGCTTGGCCGCCCGTTGGTGGTCCCCCCGTCGAGCTGCCAGGTCGCCGCGTGCGACCCACACGGCCGCGCGGTGGCTACCTGATCCGAGCTCGCCGTAGCTCGTCTCGGCGGCGGCGAATGCCGTCTCCGCCTCGTCGAGCCGTCCCTGTTCGAGCAAGGAACGCCCGAGCACGAGCTGGGCGCTCCCGATCTCGTCGACGTAGTCGACGCGTCCGTCGAGGAGATCGAGCGCCTGGCGCGCCTGGTCCTCGGCCAGCTCGACGTTGCCGGTGCGCAGGTGGACCTGCGCGAGCGACGAGACTGCGCGACCGGCGTCGGCGTCCCGCCCCAGGTCGAGCGCGATGGCGAACGACTCCTTGAGCAGCTTCACGGCCTGGTCGGTGTTGCCGAGCAGGAAATTCAGGCCGCCGAGGTTGTTCGTCAGCTGGCTGACGTGAACACGGTCGGCGAGCTGCCCATAGGCCTCGCGCGCGCGCTCGGCGTAATTGCGCGCCAACACCCAGTGGCCCTCGCGGTCGGCGATGAGCGAGGCCTGGAAGTAGGCGGCGCCGATGGTGCGCAGGTCTTCGACACCTTGCGAAAGCTCGAGCGCCCGCTCGACGTCGTCGCGGGCTGCCTCGAAGTCCCGCTGGCGCTGCCAACAGCGCGAGCGCCACGAGAGGATGTTCGCCTTGAGCGCGTCACAGGGCAAGCCCGAACGCTCGGCGAGCCCGAGCGACTCGTTGAAGAGCGCGAGCGCCGTCTGGACGCTCGTGAGCTGGTAGCGGCAGCACCCGAGCCAGAACAGCACGTCCGCCCGCTCGACGTCCGAGAAGGACTCGGCCTCGGTGATCGAGCGTGCCTCGTTGAGGAGCTCGACCGCGGGGCGGTGCTCGCCCGTGCGCATCTTCGCGAGGCCGCTGCCGGCGAGTGCACGCACCTGCAGCTCCGGCATGCCGGTTGCGCGGGCCGCGGTGACCAGCGGTTCGAACGCTTCCACGGCCTCCGTGTCCTGCTGCGCCTCGTACATCGCCTCGGCGCGCGAGAGGGCTCCTTCGAGCCGGGCGCGCTCGTCGGTTGCGACGCCGCTTGCGAGGAAGCCGGCGTCGACTCCCAGGCGGTCGGCGAGCCATTCGATCGTCCCCTCGGTCGGGCGCGTCTTGCCGCGCTCGATCTGGGACACGTACTCCTTCGAGAAGCGTTCGCCCGCGAGCTCACTCTGCGTCAGTCCCGCGGCGACGCGCAGCTGGCGGAGCCGTTCTCCGAGACGGAGTCCTTCGGGGCTCGTCCTGCGAGCGTTGCGGCTGGCTGTTTCTCTCATGGGCATGCTCTCGGCGCGCTGTTTAGTCAAGCGCATACTTCACTCAAGCGCAAGTTCGCCGGTCTGACCATCCCTCGTTTGAGCGTATTCATCGCAAAAGTCGGTCAACCATGCGGAACGCAGAATCACTTGACCGAGTTACTTGACGAGCGGGCGAGACGCTCCTATAGTGAGCGCACCTTGCAACCAGGCCGGACGCCAGGCCGAGGTTCGCAGGGGGTGCGCCGGACACTCCCGGCAGAGGAACGGAAAGCGGGTGGGCCGCAGATCCGCCTCCTATTTCCCGCCGAGAGTGGCGCACCTCTCGAGAAGGCCCCGGAGCCGCAGCCGGGGCCTTTTCATTGGTCCGCGCCCGCGCATGTCGGGCGCGGCACGAGGGAAGAGCTAGGTCAGCCCCGAAGCCAAGACAGCCGGGCTGCACGGATTGCCTGGAGCTCGCTGTCGTCTAGCAGACCGACGCGGCGGCCGACCATGCCGAGGATTCCGCCCGCGAGCATGATCCACGCCTCCGCGTCGGCGTCGCGATCGGCCGCGATCGCTCCCTCGTTTTGACCACGCCGGACCAGGTCTGCGACGAAGTCGTGGACCTCCCGCATGTGCCGGCGCAGGTGGCGCTTCAGCTCGGGGTCCTCGGAGGCCTCGCCCAGCGCGTGCACCCAGAGTTCCGCGAGCTGGAGCTTCGGCGACCGGACCGAGACGTGTCCCTTGCTGATGGCCTCGACGGCGGCGCACGCGTCGGACGCCTCGTCGAGCGCCCGCTCCCAGGTCTCGCGCGTCTTCGCCCAGACGTGCTCGAGCGCGGCGAGGTACAGGTCGCGCTTCGAGGCGAAGTGCCGGTAGAGGATCGGCTCCGAGACTCCGGCCGCGCGGGCAATCTCCGCTGTCGTCGTGCCGTGGTAGCTGCCCTCGGTGAAGAGGCGGATCGCGGTCTCGACCAGGTGCTGCCGGCGGTCGGCCGCCGCCATCCGCGGCGCAGCGATGCTCACGCCGCCAGCTCCGCGATGTGCTCGCGCACGACCTCGGGCCGCGTCCGCACGGTGACGACGGCGACGATCGCCGCTGCGAACGTGATCGCCGCGCCGACCGCGAAGCCCGCATGGAGGCCGTTGACGTAGTCCTGGGCCGCGAGTGGGCTACGCGGCGGGTGGTGGAGATACGACGCCACGATGGCGCCCATGACCGCGATCCCGAGCGAGCCGCCGACCTGGCGGAAGCTGTTGAGGACGCCGGAGCCGACGCCGGCCTTGTCCACCGGCACCGCCCCCATCGCGGCCGAGGTCATCGGCGACATCGTCATCGCCATCCCGACCCCACCGAGGATCATCGACGGCAGCAGCGTCCAGAAGTCGGAGTGCACGGTCACGCGCTCGTAGAGCAGGAGCGAGAGTCCGACGAGCGTCATCCCGCCGCCCATCAGCCAGCGCGAGCCGATCCGATCGGACAGCCTGCCGGAGAGCGGCGCGATGAGGATGATCAGCGACACCATCGGCAGGAACGCGGCGCCCGCCTGGGTCGCCGAGTACCCGAGGATGTTCTGGATGTAGAGCGAGACGAAGAAGAAGACGCCGAACATCGAGAGCGAGACGAGCATCGCCACGACATTCGCGCCGGTGAACGCGCCGATCTTGAACAGCGAGAGATCGAGCATGGCCAGCCGCTGCCGCTTCTCGAGCACGATGAAGGCGCCGAGCAGGACAGCTGCCGTCGCAAAGAGACCGAGGATCTCGGGCGAGGTCCAGCCGTGGCTGTTCCCCTCGACGAGCGCGTAGCTGAGCGAGAAGAGGAAGCCGGCCGAGGTCAAGAGGCCGGGGAGGTCGATGCTCTGCTCGTGCGAGGTGTCGCGCGACTCCCGGATCGCGAACTGCGAGACGGCGATCCCGAGGACGCCGACCGGGACGTTGACGAAGAAGATCCAGTTCCAGTTCAGGTTCTCCACGATCAGGCCGCCCCCGAGCGGGCCGATCGCGAGCGCAAGAGCCGACACGCCCGCCCAGATCCCGATCGCCTGCCCGCGCTGCCGCGGGGGGAAGGTGGCGACGATGATGGAGAGCGTCGCCGGGTTCATGAGCGCCGCGCCGACGCCCTGCACCGCGCGCGCTCCGATCAGGAAGCCCGCACTCGGGGCCAGCCCGCAGGCGAGCGAGGAGAGCGTGAAGACCGCGAGCCCGACGACGAAGATCCGGCGCCGCCCGTAGAGGTCGGCGAGCTTGCCGCCGGTGATCAGGAGCGCAGCGAACGTGAGCGCGTAGGCGATCACGACCCACTCGAGCGACGCGAGCGTGACGTGGAGGTCCTTCTCCATCGTCGGCAGCGCGACGTTCACCACCGTGTTGTCGAGCATGATCATGAACAGGCCGAACGAGACCGCCGCCAGCGTCACCCACTTGCGGTTCTCTTCGGCCAGAAGGACGCCAAGTACCCGTGCTCTCACCTATTCCCCCCGTCCGGAAGTTAGCGCTCACTAGGTTAGCGCACGCTAACTTGTCTGCGAGAGAGCCTGCCGCCGGGTGGTTTTCGACTGTTAGGCTGAAACTGCCATGAGGCTCGCACTCGCGCAGATCGATCCGACGGTCGGCGACCTGGAGGGGAATCGCGGCCTGATCCTCGCGGGCATCGAGGAGGCTCGGACGGCCGGTGCCGATCTCGTCCTCCTCCCCGAGCTCGCGGTGACGGGATATCCGCCCGAGGACCTGCTCCTACGGCCCGGGTTCGTGCGCGCGGCCCACGCCTCGCTCGAGCGCATCGCACCCGAGACGCGGGGCATCGTCGCGCTCGTCGGTGTACCGCTCTTCGACGGCGTTCTCTACAACGCGTGCGCGATCTGCGCGGACGGCGAAGTCACCGGCTGGGCGAAGAAGTGGCATCTGCCCAACTACGGCGTCTTCGACGAGAAGCGCTACTTCGCTTCCGGCGACGAGCTCGCGCTCATCGACGTGGCCGGTACGAAGGTCGGGATCACGATCTGCGAGGACATGTGGGTGTCCGGGCCGCCGACAACCGAGCTCGTCTCGGCGGGTGCCGAGCTCGTGGTCAACCTCTCGGCCTCCCCGTTCCACGTCGGTCGAGCACAGGAGCGCGAGGCCATCTTCTCCGCGCGGGCACGAGAGTGCGGTGTGCGTGTTGCGCTGTGCAACACGGTCGGCGGTCAGGATGAGCTCGTCTTCGACGGACACTCCCTCGTCATCGAGAGCGACGGCAGCCTGCTGGCACGGGCGCCCGGGTTCGAGGAGACGTTACTCGTCGTCGACCTCGAGCGGCCCGAGGCGGCGACGGTCGCGGCGCTCGGCGAGGACATCGAGCAGATGCGGCGTGCGCTCGTCCTCGGGCTGCGCGACTACGTCGCGAAGAACGGGTTCGAGGCCGTCGTCGTCAGCGTCTCGGGTGGGATCGACTCCGCCGTTACGGCCGCACTCGCGGTCGAGGCGCTCGGGCCCGACTGCGTTCACTGCGTCTCGATGCCGTCCCGCTATTCCTCGGAGGAGACGCGGGCCGACGCGCGCCGGCTCGCCGAGAACCTCGGCTGCGACTTTCGCGAGCTGCCGATCGAGCCCGTCGTCGAGGCCTACACCGGCGTGCTCGCCGATTCCTTCGCCGGGCGCGAGCCGGACGTCGCGGAGGAGAACCTCCAGGCGCGGATCCGGGGGACGCTGGCGATGGCGCTCTCGAACAAGTTCGGCTGGCTGCTCGTCGCGAGCGGCAACAAGTCGGAGCTGTCGGTCGGCTACGCGACGCTCTACGGCGACATGGCCGGCGGGTTCGCGCTCCTCAAGGACGTGTTCAAGACGGACGTTTTTCGGCTCGCGCGCCACCTGAACGAGCAGGCGGGACGCGAGCTCGTCCCGCAGTCGACGATCGAGCGGGCGCCGAGCGCGGAACTGCGGGAGGGGCAGCTCGACGAGGACTCGCTGCCGCCGTACCCCGAGCTGGACCGCGTGCTCGAGGCCTACGTGGAGGAGGACCGCTCGCTGGACGAGCTGAGCGCGGACGGCTTCGACCCGGACGTCGTCGCGCGCGCGGTCGCGCTCATCGACCGGGCGGAGTACAAGCGGCGGCAGGCGCCTCCGGGGGTGCGGCTGCGGCCGAAGGCGTTCGGCCGTGACCGGCGGACGCCGATCACGAATCGCTGGCGGAGCTGAGCCTCTCCGCGAGATCGCGCGGCCGCGTCGACACCGTCTTCAGGTCCGCAGGCGAGAACCAGCGAGCCTCGTGCGCCTCGGTGAGATGCGGCGGCTCGAAGCGATCGACACGAACGCGGTAGATACGGGAGAGAAAGCTCCCGAAACCGGGCTCCTGCCGGGTCCAGCCCCGCAGCTCCCAGAGCAGCGGGCCGAGATCGAACCCGACGAGGCCGATCTCCTCCTCGAGCTCGCGGCGGAGCGTTTGCTCGTCGGCCTCTCCCACCACTCATCGAACTCGTCCCGGTAGCGGAGCAGAAGGATGCGGCCCTGCTCGTCGACGACGGCGGCACGGACGGTCTGGCGTTCCGGGAGGCCGCTCTCGCGTCCTGCCAGCTCGCGGAACCAGCGCACGCGCTCGTCCCACGGCACGGCGGCGTTCGCCGGCGAGGTGGAGGGAAGGACGAAGAGCTTCGTGTCGCCGAGCATCTCTCGCTGAAGGCCGAGCTCGGGTCGCGTGCCGAAGGCGCCGCGGTACGCCTCCTTGCCGACGAAGGCGAGCCACCGCGGTCGGAGCTCGCGGGCGATCCGCTCGAGACGATCGGCAGACCCGGTGAAGTCGCCGCGAAGCAGGTCACTCGAGCCGGGTGTCGTCCGGTAGGCAGCGTTCGTCACGCCGATTCCCTCCTCGAGCAGGAAGAACTGCTCCTGGGGCGTGTAGAGACGGGACGTCAGTTGAGCCGCGTGGAGCAGCCGCCAGAAGTCGTTGCGCGGGTTCGCGAAATGCGCGCGCGCTTCGGCCGACACGCGACCCGGGTTGATGCCGACGAAGACGATCCGGAGATCCGGAGCGAGGACGTCGGGCACGTCGCTGGGCGTCGCGTCCCCTCCGGCCATGTCCCTGGTGTGAACCACTCATTCCCCCAATGGGGGAGCGAGGCCCCCTTTGCGAACCGTAGGCGACGAGCCCTCACGGCGAGGTGGCAACTCTGTGCCGGGATGGTCGCCGCGCGGCTACGCGGCCTCGGCAGCAGCCTCTGCCGCGTCGAGCTCCGCCATGAGCTCGTCGGTCCGGGCCTCGATGCGCGCCTCGAAGTCGCGCCGCAGATCCTCACCCGACACGGACAGCTCGTACCGCGGACGCCGCGGCTCGACCTTCACCAGGGTCACCGTCGAATCCCAGCCGCCGTATAGACGAACGTAGCACTCGGTCTCCGACAGCGTACGCAGCCGCCGCACGTGCCGCAGCGTACGACGCGTCCCGGACGGAGCAGGACTTCTGAGACCATGCGAGCCGTGGCGGTCAGAGCGAAGGAGCTGCGATACGCGGTCGACCTCACGACGGCCGGCGAGCTGACGGACGAGAACGGCGTCGCGCTCGACGCGCCGGCGGAGTGGTCGCCCGAGCACCTGCTGCTCGCGGCCCTCGTCCGCTGCTCGCTCAAGAGCCTCCGCTACCACGCGGAACGCACGGGCGTCGACGTCCGCTCGGCCTCAGGCAGCAGCCGGACTCTCGTGACGAAACGGGAGACGGACGAGCGGTACGCGCTCGTCGAGACGGACCTCGAGCTCGTCGTGGAGCTCGCGCCGGAGCCGGAGCCGGACGCGCTCGTCGAGCTGCTAGCGCTCGCCGAAAGGGACTGCTTCGTGGGCTCGTCCCTCACAGCCCAGCCGAGCTATCGGTGGGTCGTGAACGGCCGCACGGTCGGCGCGTGAGCGGCACGCTGACCCCGCCCCAGGAGCGGCTCGACCGCGGCGAGGGCACCGGCCTCGGCCGGCCCTGGCTCGTGATCGTGCTCAACGACGACCACAACACCTTCCAGGGCGTCGCGGCCGCGCTCTCGGCGGTCGTCCCGGGCGTCTCGTACGACGACGGGATGCGGCTGGCGAACCGGATCCACAACTCGGGGCAGGCCGTCGTGTGGTCCGGCCTCCGCGAGCAGGCCGAGCTCTATTGGGAGCAGCTGCGCGAGCATGGGTTGACGCTGGCGCCGCTCGAACAGGGATAGATGGCGTCTTCGACCATCGACCTGGAAGCGGTCCGCGCACAGTTCCCCGCGCTCGACTCCGGCGTCGCGTTCCTCGACGCACCCGGCGGCACGCAGTGCCCGCGCTCCGTGATCGACGCGATCGCCGCGTATCTCCGCGAGTCCAACGCGAACCTCGGCGGAGCGTTCGCCGCCAGCCGCCGCAGCGACGAGCTCGTCGAGCTGGCGCACGCGACCGCGGCTCGCTTCCTCGGCTGCAGGACCGGGGAGACGATCTTCGGCCAGAACATGACGACCCTCAATTTCGCGCTCACGCGCGCGCTCGGACGGACGCTCGCGGCCGGCGACGAGATCCTCGTCACGCGCCTCGACCACGACGGCAACATCGCGCCGTGGCTCGAGCTCGGCCACGACCTCGACCTCCGCGTCGGCTTTGTCGACATCCATCCGGACACGACCCTCGACCTCGACGACCTCGAGCGACAGCTGACGGATCGAACCCGCGTCGTCGCCTTCCCGCTCGCCTCGAACGCCTTCGGGACGGTGCCCGACGCGGCGCGTGTGGTCGAGCTGGCGCACGCGGCCGGGGCGCTCGCCTGGGCGGACGCCGTCCACTACGGGCCGCACGGGCCGATCGACGTCGCCGCGCTCGGCATCGACGTCCTCCTCTGCTCGCCGTACAAGTTCTTCGGCCCTCACCTCGGCCTCGCGTTCGGCCGCGAGGAGCTCCTGCGGTCGTGGCGTCCATACAAGGTCCGGCCGGCGGCCGACGAGCCGGTCGGAAGCCGGTTCGAGACGGGGACGCTCGCGCACGAGTTGCTCGCCGGCTTCGTCGCCGCGGTCGAGTACCTCGAGTGCCTGAGCTGGGACGCGATCCAGTCTCACGAGCGCGCGCTGGGGCGGCGCTTCCTCGACGGGCTGCCCGACCGCTGCACGCTCTACGGCCCCTCGACCATGGAGGGCCGGGTACCGACCTTCGCGTTCCGGGTCGCGGGAGCTTCGTCCCGCGCAGTCGCCGAGCGGCTGGCCGCGCGAGAGATCGCGGTCTGGGACGGCGACTACTACGCCTTCGAGCCGATGACGCGGCTGGGGCTGCAGCCGGAGGGAACGGTGCGCGCCGGCTTCGTCCACTACAACACATTCGACGAGGTGGACCGGCTGCTCGCGGGCCTCTAGGAGGGCTTGGCGGAAGGCCGCTCGTCGTCGGCGTGCGATGGTCGTTCGCTGACAAGGACGCAGGGAGCGCAAATAGCAGCGCTATTTGCGCGACCGAGGACGCCGCTCAGCGGGCGAGCAGCGTGCGCCGGCGGCTCAGTCTGACTTTCGCCAAGCCCTCCTAGGCGGCGTTGTCCGCCTTCGCGGCCTTTGCAGCCGCTGCCCAGCGCTGATCGTGGCGGCGGATCCGGTCCGGTTCGCGCCCGCGACGCTCGGCGAGCTCGACAGTGAGCCGCTGAAAAAGCACGATGTCGACGACTGGATGCCGGGTCGGCAGCAGGTCGACCTCGCAGCCGAGCGCCCGCAGGGCCGCCGCTGCCGCGGCCGCCCGCTCGGCCGCGACGCCTTCGCCCTCGAGGACGAAGGCCCGCACCGACTCGTCCACCGCGGCGAGGTAGCCGTGCAAGAGCTGCTCCGTCTCGTACGCCTCGGCTGCGATCCAGGCCCCCTCGCGCAGCTTCAGCACCGCCTCGTGCGCGGTGGCCAGATCCCGGCCCGCGCCGGCCACGAGGAAACGCTCCTGCTCCCCTACCTCGGGCAACGGCACCGCCAGCGCTTCCTCCACCGCGCCCGGCAACCACGCGATGTCCTCCCCGTGGAGCCCAGCGATCGCCGCGACCGCGCACGTGTAGCTCACGGTGTGGCACCAGCTCTCCTCGATCTCCGGCGTACAGACCACGACCTCGTCGCACAGCTCGGCGATCAGCCCGTCCGCCCGGCCGGTCACGAGCCATCGCGGGCCGGGCCAGGCGCGCGCCGCCGCGAGCGTCAGCGGCGTCTCTCCCTCGTGCGAGACGAGGACGAGCAGGTCCGCGCGCCGCCCCGGCCGAAGGACGAGCTCGAGCGCCTGCACCGCCTCGCCCCCGGTCATGGCCGCGTGGAACGACGTCCCGCAGCCGGTGAAGAGGATCCGCGCGCCCTCGGGAAAGCGCCTGTCGGTCGGCACCTGCGCCAGCCACTCGGGCTGCGCGGCCAACGCCCGTCTCGTCTGCTCGCCGTGCACGAGCGATAGCTCTATACGATCGAGCGTCGTGACGGTGTTCCAACGAGACACGCTCGACAACGGCCTCCGCGTCCTGACGGCCGACCTGCCGTACGCGCAGTCGGTCGCCGTGCTCGTGATGCTGGCCGCCGGCTCCCGCTACGAGACGGCCGAGAACGCCGGGATCGCGCACTTCTCCGAGCACATGTTCTTCAAGGGAACCGAGAAGCGGCCGAGCGCCAAGGACATCGCGGGCACCATCGATGCGATCGGCGGCGAGTTCAACGCCTTCACCGGCAAGGAGTACACGACGTACTACGTCAAGTGCGCAGCCGAGCACCGTGACGTGGTGCTCGACGTGCTCGTCGACATGCTCCGCAACTCGCGCTTCGAGGCGGAGGAGATCGACCGCGAGAAGGGCGTGATCCTCGAGGAGATGAACATGTACCAGGACACGCCGCGCGACTTCATCGGCGGCGTTTACGAGCATCTCCTCTGGGGGGACCAGCCGCTCGGCCGGGAGATCATCGGCCGCAAGGAGACGGTCCAGGGCGCCACGCGCGACACCTTCATGAGCTACCTCGATCAGTGGTACAAGCCGTCGCGGATGCTTCTCGGAGTCGGGGGCCGGATCGGCGACGGGCTGCTCGAGCGGGCGCAGGAGCTTCTCGGCGACCTCGAGGACGCCGAGACCGGCGAGCCGGAGCCTGCCGCGGCGCACGCGAACGGCCGCGTCAAGGTCCACACGAAGCAGTCGGAGCAGGCCCACGTCTCGCTCGGCGTGCACAGCCTGCCGCTCGACCACCCCGACCGCTACGCGATGCAGCTCATCGCGACCGCGCTCGGCGGCGGGATGTCGTCGCGGCTCTTCAGCGAGGTCCGGGAGCGACGAGGGCTCGCCTACTACGTCTTCGGGCTGAATCACAGCTACACCGACGCCGGGACGCTCTACACGCAGGCGGGCGTCGACATCGCTCGCATCGACGACGCCGTGGCGACGATCGCCGCGGTGCTGCGGAAGATCGCGGCAGAACCCGTCCCGCCGGAGGAGCTCGAGAAGGCCCGCAACTTCGCGAAGGGCCGTTTCGTCCTGTCGCTCGAGAGCCCGCAGGGCCTGATGATGTTCGGCCTGCGGAAAGAGGTGCTCGAGCGGCGGCTCCCGGATCCCGACGAGGTGATGCGCGGGCTCGACGGGGTGACGAGCGACGACGTGGCGCGGGTCGCGTCCGAGCTGATCACGGCCGAGCGCCTGCGGCTAGCGGTGATCGGACCGTTCGACGACGCCTCGCGCTTCGAGCCGCTGCTCGACGGCTAGCGGAGATCGTCGCCGGAGCGCTCGGCGTCGAGCTTCGCCTGGGCACGCTCGGGGAGCTCGCGCGACCGCCGGACGTTCGCCATCGCCCGCTCGTGCCGGGCCCTGAAATCCGCCATGGCGGGGGCGTGAGCCGGGACTTCGGTTCGGCGCCATCGGGCGCCGGGAGTAGAGGCACGCCGAGCAGATGTGCCCGGCGCAGAATCAAGAGGGCGGGCGGCGGCGCGTTTCGCAGGTCGGCGGTCCAGTTGGCACCTTGCCCGGATCCGCCCGTTGGAGTGCCTTCGACCTCCGCTGCCGCTCCGTACGTGCGGTTTCTACCATTCGCCGCGGACGGCGCCTGGCCTCCTCAGAGGGGGAGCGCCTCGAGGTCCGCCTCGATGTGCTTCCGGTCGTCCGGGTCCGCGATCTTCGCGACTTCGGCGCGCCCGAGCTCGACGTGGCGGCGCGCCTCGGCCAGCTCGCCGGCCGCGAGATGGGCGCGGGCGAGCGCCTCGTGCGCCCCCGCGAGGTCCCAATCCTCCATCTCCTCGCTGTGGCTCTTGACGAGGAACAGGCAGCGGCGCGCGTGATGGAGTGCACCCTCCGGCTGCCCGGCGGCCGCGTGCACGCGAGAGCAGAGCCAGTGGGAGCGGGCCCGGTTCGCCGCCGTGTGCGGCGCTTGCAGCCAGTGGTAGGCGGAGGCGTGAGCCCGGTGGAGCATCTCGTCGTCTTCGTCCGGCGTCCGGTCCTGGCGCTCGATGAGCTCCCAGGTCCCGTTGTAGAGCTCGACGCCGAGCCGGCGATGCTCCTCAGGTATCACGCCTCCTAGCCTACGCGTCTAGGCCTCGTCCTCCTGGGCCTTCTCGTCGGACGCGCGCTTCTCGATCTCGTCGACCACGGTCGGGTCGGCGAGCGTCGTCGTGTCGCCGAGCTGGCGATTGTTAGCGACGTCCCGCAGCAGGCGGCGCATGATCTTGCCGCTGCGGGTCTTCGGCAGCTCGGGCGTGAAGACGATGTTCGCCGGCTTCGCGATCGGCCCGATCTTCTGCGCAACGTGGCTGCGCAGCTCCTCGAGCTTGTCGACGGAGCCCTCGGCACCGCCCTTCAGCGTCACGTACGCGACGATCGCCTCTCCCGTGACGTTGTCGGCCCGCGAGCAGACCGCCGCTTCCGCGACCTCCTGGTGGTCGACGAGCGCCGACTCGACCTCGATCGTCGAGATGCGGTGCCCGGAGACGTTCATGACGTCGTCGATCCGGCCAAGCAGCCAGTAGTCGCCGTCCTGGTCGATCCGGGCGCCGTCCCCGGCGAGGTAGATGTCGTCGTACTTCGACCAGTACGTGTCCCGGTAACGCTCGTCGTCGCCGAAGATGCCTCGCAGCATCGCCGGCCACGGACGCTTGAGGACGAGATAGCCGCCTCCACCCGGGCCGACCTCGTTGCCCTGCTCGTCGTACACCGCCGGCACGACGCCGGGGAACGGCTGGGTCGCCGAGCCCGGCTTGAGCGTCGTGATCCCCGGCAGCGGCGTGATCAGGATCATCCCGGTCTCCGTTTGCCACCAGGTGTCGACGATGGGGGTCCGGTCGCCGCCGATGTTCTCGCGGTACCAGACCCATGCCTCCGGGTTGATCGGCTCGCCCACGGAGCCAAGCAGGCGCAGCGAGGAGAGATCGTGCTGCTGCGCGTACTCCGGCCCCCACTTCATGTGCGAGCGGATCGCCGTCGGCGCCGTGTAGAGGATCGTCACCTTGTATTTCTCGACGATCGACCACCAGCGGTCCTTGTCGGGGAAGTCGGGCGTCCCCTCGTAGAGGACGGACGTCGTCCGGTTGCAGAGCGGCCCGTAGACGATGTAGCTGTGGCCGGTGATCCAGCCGATGTCGGCGGCGCACCAGTAGACGTCCTCATCCCGCTTCAGGTCGAAGATGTAGTGGTGCGTCGCCGACGTGCCGACTAGATAGCCGGCCGTCGTGTGGATGATCCCCTTCGGCTTCGCGGTCGTACCGCTCGTGTACATGAGGAAGAGCAGGTCCTCGCTGTCCATCGGCTCGCACGGGCACGACTCGGGATCGTCCGAGACATCGCTCTCGAGGTCGTGCCAGTAGTGGTCGCGGCCCTCCTGCATCGGCACGTCGCCGCCGGTGCGGCGGAGGACGACGCAGTGCTTCACGCCGGGCGCCGCGGCCATCGCCTCGTCGGCGACGGTCTTGAGCCCGATCTTCGAGCCGCGCCGCCAGGCTTCGTCCTGGGTGATGACGACCTCGCACTTCATGTCGTTCATGCGGCCCGAGAGCGAGTCGGCCGAGAAGCCGCCGAAGACGACGGTGTGCGGAGCGCCCAGCCGGGTGCACGCGAGCATCGCCACCGGCAGCTCCGGGACCATGCCCATGTAGATCCCGACCGGCGTCCCCTTCTCAACGCCGAGCTTCTTGAGCCCGTTCGCGAAACGGACGACGTCCTTTTGCAGGTCGGCGTATGTGATCGTCCGAGTATCCCCCTCGGGCTCGCCCTCCCAGTGGTAGGCGACGACGCCACCTGCGCCGGCCTCGACGTGCCGGTCGACGCAGTTGAAGCAGACGTTGAGCTTGCCGCCGAGATACCACTTGGCGTAGGGCGGCTCCCACTCGTAGAGCTCGCTGAACGGCTCCGACCACGTGACCCGCTCGCGACCTTCACGCTCCCAGAAGTCCTCGAAGGGGGCGTCGTAGATGTCCGGCTGCGCGTTCGCCTGGGCCACGAAGTCCTCGGGAGGCGGATAGGTCCGCTCCTCGAGGAGCATCGTGTCGATCGCATGCTGGCCCGTCTCCGTTGCCACTCTTCGGCCTCCGTTCTCTAGCGGGCTGCGGGTTCGGCAAGTCTAGGTACGCGGCCCCAGAGCGGCCCGCCGACCGGCACGACCGGCCTTGCCGCCATTCCGTTCACGACTCCCGCTGCCGACGTGTACCACGCGACAGCGGCCGTGGCGATGCCGATCCATCCTCCGATGTGGGTGACGTACGGGCTGAAGCCGTGGGCCTCGCGGAAGAAGCCGATCGCGAGGACGATCTCGGTCACCTCCAGCGTGAGGAAGACCCCGAAGACGGCGAGGTTCACCCGCGTGCTCCACAGGAGCATGTACGTGTTGAAGATCGCGAACGCCACGAGGAACCACGCGACCGCGTTCGGCAGGTTCGCCCCGGCGAACGCCGCCGCGAAGTGCGTCGACAGTGATGCGAGCATGACGACGACCCCGAGCGACAGCCAGAAGCCGCCGTACGTCGAGAACGCCGTCGCCCCGAAGACGTTCCGGTTGCGGAACTCCCACATCCCGGCAAGCAGCTGGATCAGCCCGCCGTAGAAGAGCGCTGGGCCCACCCAGATCAGGTCCGGGATGAAGCTCGCGTTGTGACCGCTGAGGATGAACGTCGTGAGCGCGAACGCCCCGAGTCCGAGAGGAGCCGGGTCAGCCGGCATCCATGACGGAGCGGTCTCAGCGTCGAGTGCTGCCATTCCAACCGCCTCCTTTTGGCGCCGGTGCGCAGCTCTCGCGGCTCCCCCCGGCGCCGGTCCGTGTACGTCCGCCGTGTTCCCGCTCGGACCGCTATGTAACCTGCGCTACTAGCCGGGCAACGCGTGCCATAGCCAGAGCACGAGGACGAGCACGCTTACAGCGCCCCACAGAAGGCGCCGCAACTCGACGTGGACGTCGAAAGCCGCGAATGTGGCCGCCTCGACGCTCATGAGGCCGCGGGGCGGATGCAGCGGTGCGCCCGCCGCGAACATGAGTGGACGCGAGGTGTGCCGCTTCGGAGGAGACATGACGCCGTTCACCGCTCTCTGTCTCATAACACAGGGCCCGCCCCTGATCCAACCCCTGTTCGGGCTACGGCTCCAGGTCGTACGGGTAGTTCGTGAGCACCTCGGCGCCGTTCTCCGTGACGAGGACGATGTCCTCGAGGCGGACACCGCCGTAGCCGGCGCGGTAGAGGCCGGGCTCGACGGTGACGACGTCACCGGCGACGAGCCGTTTGCTGGCCAGCCGACCCATGCCCGGCGCCTCGTGCACCTCGAGGCCGACGCCGTGACCGAGCCCGTGGAAGAAGCCGTCGGCGAGCGCCTCGCCCGGCTGTTTCGTGCGCTGAGTCGGCTCGCCCGCCGCCTCGAAGATGTCGCACGTGACGTCGAAGACTGCGCGCGCGTCGACGCCGGCGCGGATCTCGGTGACCGCCGCGTCCAGAGCCTCCTTGCACAGCCGATGCCACTCGCGCACGTCGTCGGGCACGTCGCCGACGACGAACGTGCGCGTCATGTCCGTGTAGACCGCGGAGGCGTTGTCGCGCGGGAAGATGTCGACGACGAGCGGCGTGCCCGGCCGGATCGGGCCTGAGCCCATGTCGTGACCGACGGCGCCCTGCGCTCCGGGCGCGACGATGTACTCGTCGGCGGTCGTGTCGTGCGCAGCAAAGACGACGTTCATGTCCGCCTTCACGCGCTCGACGGTGAGCTGCTCGCCGTCGAGCAGCAGCTCGTCGCCGCGGGCGTCCGCCCGGCGCAGGAGCTCGCGACACGCGTCCATCGCCGCCTCCGCGGCCCGCTGCGCGCGCTTCATCCCTGCGAGCTGCGCCTCGGTCTTCGCGCGGCGGCGATCGTCGAAGAGCTCCTGGTCCACGTCGAGCTCGACCCCGTCGGCACGGAGCCGGTCGGCGAGCCAGACCGGGAAGTTGTCAGGCACGGTCGCGCGCTCGAGCCCGAGGCTCGCGACGGCCCGTAGCGCGAGCTGCGCACCCAGCTCCCGATAGTCCACTCCCGACTCCATCAACTCGTCGAAGCCGAGCTCTTCGTGCGGGTGAACCTCGAAGAGCCCGAGCTCACGAAGGCGGGTGGCCTCCATCGAGCTCGCGAACACGTGCCTGCTGCCGTTCTCCTCGGCGTAGAGGAACGGATCCGGCACGCCGAGCGGTACCGCGTGCCGCATGTCGGCCGAGCGGAAGGAGTCGGCGTAGATCAGGACCGCGTCTGCCACGGGGGACCCGATGCTAGCGACCGCCTGCGCGTTCCCCTGGCGCCCGGCCCAGCCAGAGGGGATACTCGCGGCTCGATGGCGGCCACCGGCGAGAGAGAAGACCCGGCATTCCCCGTCGGAGCCGCCTGCCGGATCGACTCGCGCTCGCCATGGCGCCAGATCGCGGAGATCCCGGTCGGCCTCGACCCGGAGGGCATCGCCGTCGACGTCGAGCGCCGGCGCGCGTTCGTGGCGTGCTCGCGCAGCGACTTCGTCTCGGTCGTCGACCTCGAGACACACGAGGTGATCGGCGAGATCCGCACCGGCAACGAGCCGATCGACATCGGTCTCGACGAGCAGACGGGCCGCGTGTTCACCGCCGACGCCCACTCCGACCAGGTGACGGTCATCGACTCCGCGCCGCTCGAGGTCGAAACGATCGTGCCCGTCGGCGGCTATCCCTCCGGGCTGACCCACGTTCCGGAGTTCCGGCGCCTCTACGTCGGCAACTCGCTCGGCTCGACGATGAGCGTGATCGACCTCGACACGCTCGAGACGGTCGCGACCGTGGACGCGGAGCCGGGCGCCGGTGCGATCGGCGTGGACCCCACCCGCCGCCTCGTGGTCTGCGTCAACTTCGTCGCGGCCTCCGCCAACTTCTACGACGCCGACTCCTTCGAGGAGGTGGGCCGGCTCGAGCTCGGCACCGGCACCTGCGCGATCGGGATCGTTCCCGAGCGCGGCGAGGCGTTCATCGTCAACTCGATCGCCGGCACGGTCTCGCGTGTCGACCTCGACAAGATCGAGGTCAAGGAGGAGATCCGCACCGGCTCAGCGCCGGTGGGGCTCACCATGCATCCGTCGCACGACCGCGTGTATGTCACGAACCGTGGCGCCGGCTCGGTCAGCGTGCTTGGCGTAGCCGACGGAGTCGAGTGGTCGCAGATCCCGGTCGGCGGAGGACCGGGCGGCGTAGTCGTCGACCGACACGACGGGCGCATCCTCGTCGCCAACGCGGGGAGCCAGACAATGTCGATCGTCGAGGACCTCCTCGCTGCTCGGCCCCCGGCGCCGGTCGTGGAGGAGGCGAATCCGTGGATCGGCAACAAGCTGCCCGCGTTCGCGCTCGAGGACTTCTGGTCGGGAGAGCAGCGCACGAACCGCGACTGGGCCGAGAAGAAGTACATCCTCAACTTCTTCGCCTCCTGGTGAGGGCCGTGCAACGCGGAGGCGCCGTTCCTCGAGGATGTGCGCGTTCGCGAGGAGGCCCGGTCGGGTCTCGAGATCGTGCTCGTCGACATCTGGGAAGGGACGCAGCCGCGCCCTGAGGTCGAGCGGTTCTGCGAGATGTGGGGCATCAAGGGGCCGATCCTCCTCGACCCCGGCGCCGAGCTCGCCGGCACGCTCGGCGTGCGCGGCGTGCCGACCAACGTCGCCGTCGACTCCGATGGGACGATCCGCGCCTTCGGCGCTGCCCGGCTCGACGAGCTCGAGCAGGCGATCGACGAGCTCTACGGCCGGGCCTAACCTCTAGCCATGGCACTTCTGCGCGCCGAGGAGGAGGCGAAGGTGCGTGAGTGGTTCGCCGAACTGGAGCGGCCGGTCGAGCTTCTCGTGGCCATCGGGCCGGAGGAGACGCCCCGGACGGGGGCCGGCGACGTCGACTTCGGCGCGGAGATGGTCCGTGTGTGCGAGGGCCTCGCAGAGCTCGGCGAGGGCGTGACCTGCCGAATCGAGCAGGAGCCGGAGGGCTTCCCGCGCTTTCCGGCCGTCTCGATCCGTCCCGATGGTCGCGATGCCGGCGTCCGCTACGACGGCCTGCCCTGGGGTTACGAGCTCGGCTCGCTCGTCGGTGCGATCGTCGAAGCGGGTCGCGAAGAGCCGACGTTGCGCCCCGACTCGCTGGCGGCGCTCGAGCAGCTCGACCGCGACCTCGCGCTCGAGGTCTTCGTCACCCCGACCTGACCGCATTGCCCGCCGGCCGTGCTGCTGGCGTTTCGTTTCGCCCTCGCCTCGGAGCGCGTGTCGGGGACCGCGATCGAGGCGAACGAGTTCCCGCAGCTCTCACAGGAGCTCGGAGTCTGGGCGGTGCCGCGGATCGTCGTCGACGGCGAGCCGCGCTGGGACGGAGCCGTGCCCGAGCCGGAGTTTCTCCGCCGCGTCCTTTCCTAGAGGCGCGCTCGGAATGAGCGCCGCGCTCCGCGCACCGGCGGACGCAGCTCGACGCGCGCGAGCACATCCCCTCGCAGCCCTCCGCGGTACGGGAACACGGCGATGCCGGCGCTGTGCGGAAGGAGCTCCCGGCTCCGCGGCCGCAACGTTACGACCTTCCGGCCGCCAGAGAGGAGCGAGAGCCGCAGCCCGTCTCGGGCCAGCCGTTCCGTCACGTTGCCACGGTTGACGAGGTGCAGCTCGAGCAGGCGGAGCGCCTTGCTGCGCCGCACCGTGAGTGCACGCGCGTCGAGGCGCCGCACGATCCGGCCCCGGACGCGGAGGACGACGATGACGCCGACCCGCAGCCGCAGCCGCACGTGCTTCACGCCGAGCGGCCGCGTCGTCAGGAGCACGAGCGCCGGGTGATCGCCCGGCGCCGTGTGCCGCCGAGGAACGGCGCGGACGTGGAGGACCCTCTTCGCGCCGGGAGCGATCCGGATCCGCCTCGGGCGCATCCGGAGCCATCCCGCGGTGCCGCGAGCCGGCCGCACCCGCGGCTTCCCGCGCGGCGAGCGCGCGAAGCCTCCCCGCGAGACGTCGACGAGCAAAGTCCGCCGTCCCGGGTTCCGGAGGACGACTGCGGCGGTCGACGCTCCCCGGAACGTCAGGCGCAGCGGGCTCGCGCTGAGCCCGATGCCGCGGCCGGCCGCGGCACCCGGGATGGATGCCGCGGCCGCTGCGAGGACCAGTGCCGCGAGGGCGCGTCTCACTTGCCGATCACCGTGAACGTCAGTGTCGCGGTGTAGTGCCCGGCCGCCACGACCGGCAGCGGCGAGACGAAGCCGACGCTCGTCGCGACCGTGTCGCCGCCGCTTCCGCTCGGGCCGCTCGTGGTGGCGAGGGACAGGTCAGGCGCCGGGGCGATCGGCACCGCCACGAGGGCTCCCGCGCCGACGCCGATGCCGAGCGGCAGGTCGTGCGGCGAGAATGCCGTCCGGTGGACGCTGAGCGTGTAGCCATTTGCATCGTTGCTCGTCACCGTGACGTGCTCCGGCAGCGGATCCGGCGTCGTGCCCGGCACCGCGGCGGGGAAGCTCAGCGTCGGGTGGTCGAGGGCGATCGAGAGCACCGGCTGGATGTCGACGTCGACGCCGGCCGACCCGCTCGGTCCATTGGGAGGGGGTGTCGCCGAGCACGTGCTCGCCGCCGCCGACGAGTTCTGCGGATCGGGTGTCGCCGCTGCGAAGTCGGCGGCGTTGTCGTCGGTGTCCGTGCAACCGCCGTCCGCACGCACCACCGCATTAGT
>WNGO01000399.1_pt1 | contig 26449 bp, 18 predicted proteins | sample 5400511 | NCBI WGS metagenome assembly WNGO01 (sample SAMN13153380, study PRJNA577476) | soil metagenome | isolation source: 20 cm soil or saprolite under Garry oak tree replicate 2 | place: USA:California | collected 2016-06-15 | reverse complement strand
CGAGGAAGCTCATTTCCCCAGATAAAGATTACGGGCGGTGCGGAGATGGCTGAATGCGTCTTTTTTCTTGCCGAGGGCGTCAAGAATGAGTCCCAGATTGTAATGCGCGTCGGCAAACGCAGGGTCTTTGTCGATCGCCTTCTCGTAGGAGCGAGCGGCTTCGACCGGGCGTTGTAAATCCTCCAGGAGCAGGCCCAAATTAAAATAAGGCGCCGCCTCTTCGGGAGCGAGCTCCATTGCCACTTGATAATGCTGCTCGCTGTCTTTGAGCATTCCGGCGTTGTGGTAAAGGCGCCCCAAATTAATGTGCGCCTCATACATGGATGAGTCCATTTCCAGCGCTTTTTTATAAGCCTCCATCGCCTCGTCAGCGGATTTTTCTTCCAGCTCACAGCCCCGGTTAAACCAGTCCTTCGCGGTGCTGCCATTCTTGGGCAGATGCCGGGAACAGAGTTTTGCGGTGCTTAGGACGGTATGAGGATCGAAATCGAATAAAAACTGACCAGTGTCGGGCTGATACCGAGCCTTCCCGTCGCACACGACGATGCGCCGGCCATCGGCGTAAATCTTTAGCCTGGTCAGCTGTTCTTCCGGCAGGCGCCGCTTCAAAGAAGCGAGCATGCGGATGATTTTTTTTGCCGGAACTTGGGAATCTAGCAGGCTTTTGGCGGTTTTTAAAAACAGCAGGTCGCGAAAATTGAATTGCAGCGTCTTTTTTTTGTTGCGTTCCGGCACAATAAAGCCGGCGCGCACGAACGACCGAACGCGACTGTTGGGCAGGTTGAGAATGTTCGCGACTTCGTTGGTGGAGAAAAGTTTCATTTCTTAGCGGACTGCGCCTTTTTGCGCGCTTTTTCGGGTTCGCTGGCTTTGGCCCGGACCGCGGGTTTTCTCTCTTTGGAGACGCTGCCAAGACTCTTTTTCAAAGCTTCCATGATGTCGATGACGTTGCCGCGTTGCGGCGGAGCTTGAGACACGCTGATTTCCTTGCCTTCCGCCTTTTCTTTGACCAAATTCAGCACCCGTTGCGCGTATTCGTCTTCGTATTTATCCGGTTCGAAGACGTCGTTGGAGAGCTCGTCGATGAGCCGGGTGGCGAGCTTGGTCTCGGCGCCGCTGATTTTGGCCGATTCTCCCTTGCCAATCTCGCCGAAGTTGCGCACCTCGTTGGCAAAATACATGGTGTGAAGCACCAGCCCGTTTTGCGCCGGACGGATGATTACCAGATTTTCTTTCCCTCTGAGAACAAATTTGGCCAGCGCGACTTTGCCCGCCTCGACCATCGAATCCGTCAGCAGCCGATAGGCTTTTTCACCGCCTTTGTCGGGGCCAAGGTAATAACTTTTTTCGAAGTAGATCGGATCGACTTTCGCTAACGGCACAAATTCAAAGATCTCGATCGCTTCCGACGCTTCGCCCTCGAGCGCTTTGAGCTCTTCATCGGTCACTCTCACGTACTGGTTCTTTTCAATTTCATAACCTTTGACTAGATCTTGACGCTCGACGACCTCATTGCAAACCGGACAAAGGCGCTGCTGCTTGATCCGGCTGCCGCACTTGGCGTGCAACAGGTTGAAACTAGGCGATTCAGACGAGGTCGCCAAATAGAGATTTACCGGAATGGAAACAAGTCCGAAGGAAATAGCACCGGAACCGATTGAGCGTACTGCCATAAAACCGTCCTCCTTAGCCCCGAGGTTATCAAATCGCGTCTTTACAATCTACAAGTTTTTTGCGGAGTTGGAACATGCCAGAAGCGGTCGCATTGGCCTCTGTTGGGCATTTGCTTGAGTTAGCCCCAGAATCCGAGTGCAGTTAAAAGCTTGTCATGCCGGTGAACGCCGGCATCCAGGTTGATTTTGAGTGCAGGTTCAGATTCGATTTCGCGAATATTGAACTACCGCGTCCGATTGTACACGTAGTCTTCACGCTCAGTAGTTCCGATACGCAGCTCGGCCGGCAGCGGAGCGCGGGTGCTATTTGCTTTCGCGTGCACGTCCAACGCGGCCTGATCGGTCCAGCGTTCGAGAATCGTCAGCTTGTCGGGATTCACCACGCTCTGAAAGACTTCGAACTGTTCACAGCCCGGCTCGGTCACAATTGCCGCGCAGCGAGCCTTGTACAGCTTCGCCAGCTCAGAACCTTTTCCCGGCGCCGCGTTGATCCCCACAATGAGTCGGATGGCCATAGTTTCTCCTTCGTGCGCCGCTAACCGGCGTATCATTTTTCAACAAACCGCACCAACTATCATTCAAGTCTTCGAACGGTGTCAAGCAGGTTCGATCCGGTAAACGCCATCCGGTGAATTCAACCGAGCCGCTCACCGCATCGACCACCAGCCGCGGTCGATGGTGTGGGCACAGAAAGGACGTGGTGAGTCGAGCGGGGCTTGAGCGCCGTTGCCCTTCGTCGGTTGAATTCCCTAGGTTATTTTACCAGAGACCGTAACACAGGTTCGAGGACTTTCCACACGGTATCGGCGACGATTTGATGTCCTTTCGCCGTTGGATGCATGCCGTCGGGCAGGTTAAGTTGGTGGACGCCGCCGACGCCTTCGAGGATGAAGGGAATGAGCGGCGCGTTGTTTTTCTTGGCGAGGGCCGGAAAAATTGCTTCGAATTCCTTGCCAAAGTCGCGTCCCATGTTCGGTGGAACTTTCATTCCGGCGATGACAATTTTTGCGCCCGGATACTTGGTTTTTGTCCGATCGATGATCGCCTGGAGATTTTTCCTCGTCGTCTCGGCCGGGAGGCCGCGTAAGCCGTCGTTGGCGCCGAGCTCCACCACCAGAACGTCAACGCGATTCCGCAATAGCCAGTCGATACGACTGAGCGCACCGGCACTGGTGTCTCCGCTCTGACCGGCGTTGACGACTTTGAATTGCCAATGTTTGGCATCGATCTTATTTTGAATGAGCGCGGGATACGCTTCGGAAAGCTCTAGCCCGTAGCCGGCCGTGATGCTGTCGCCAAGGAACAACACGACGCGGGACGCTGGCGCTGCGGCGGTCAGCACGACGAAAAAGATTGCGATGCATGAAGCGCCGCCGAGCAGTTTTTCGAGGTGCCTGAGTTGTGTCGCTATCATAAAAATTCTACAGTTGAGCTACCGTAAATGATGCATCCTTGCGTTGATTTCTCCATCGTTAAGTTCCTTCCAATGATCTCCGGTGCAGCATGAGTGCCAACGCCATTTTAAGCGTAGAGCATTTGGGTAAGATTTTTAAGAGCGGCGAGCATGTGGTGAACGTGCTCAGCGATGTTTCCTTTGCCATCGAGCCGGGCAGCACTTGCGCGATCGTCGGCCCGTCGGGCAGTGGCAAAACCACGCTGATTGCGATCTGCGCCGGGCTCGAACGGGGGAGCGAAGGAACGGTCAGCTTTGACGGGGTGGCACTGCATCGCGCCAGCGAAGAGCAGTTGGCGCGACTGCGCAACGAGTCCATCGGCTTCATCTTCCAAAACTTTCAGTTGCTGCCGTCGCTGACGGCGTTGGAAAACGTCATGGTGCCGGCGGAGATTCGCGGCGAGAATCACGCGCGCAGTCGCGCCATCGATCTCTTGAAACGAGTGGGCCTCGACGGCCGACTGCATCACTTTCCGATTCAGCTTTCCGGTGGCGAGCAGCAGCGCGTGGCGATCGCCCGAGCCTTCATGAATCAACCGAAGATTTTGTTTGCCGATGAACCCACCGGCAATCTCGACGCGGAAACGGCGGAAGAAATCATTAAACTGATATTTGATCTAAACGCGACGCGCGGCACGACGCTTCTCCTCGTCACCCACGATCGCGAGCTTACCCAGCAGGCGAGCCGTCTCATCCGTTTAAGAGCCGGCAAGCTGGTTGCGGATAACGGCGCATGAAAGCAATGGCTGCTCAGGCATAGCGTTGGCCGACGATGAAAGGCTTTACGAAAGCTTGGGTGTGGCGGCTGGCGCTGCGCGACGCGCGACGCGGCTTGCGGCCACTGCTGTTTTCCATGACGAGCGTCATTTTGGCCGTCGCCTCGGTGGTGGCCGCTTTTTCTTTTCGTGAAAACCTACAGTCCAATGTTCAGCTGCAGTCGAGGAGCTTGCTCGGCGCCGATCTCGCGCTCGATAGCCGGGAGCCGTTCTCGGCGGAAGATGAAGCTCTGTTTCGGTCATTGGGGGGCGATCAATCGCGTCAGATCGGCTTTTCCTCGATGGCGTATTTTCCCCAAAGCGGGGCTTCGCGGCTGGTGCAGGTGCGCGCCATCAATGGGAGTTTCCCCTATTACGGCGCGCTGGAAAGCGAGCCGGCATTTTCGCGCCAGAGTTTTGCTGACGGCGCCAATGCGCTGGTCGATGAAAATGTGATGCTGCAATTCAACGCTCACGTCGGCGAGCGGTTGAAAATCGGCGCCGAAGAGTTTCGCATCGTCGGTAAGCTGCGCAAGGTTCCCGGTGAGACTCTGGCGTTTTCGCTGATCAGTCCGCGGGTCTATATTCCAATGGCCTATTTGGATCAGACCGGGCTTGTGCAGAAAGGCAGCCTGGTGCGTTATCGAGTTTATTTCCAGTTTCGCCGAGGCAGCGACGTGGATCGCATGATCGCCAATTTGGCGCCCGAACTGGAGCGCCTGCGTTTGAGCGCCGACACGGCGAGCCGGCGCGCCGCGACGATTGCGACTTCGCTGGAAAATCTTTCTCGCTATCTTACGCTCGCGGTATTCATCGCGGTGCTGATTTCGGGGGTTGGCGTCGCCAGTGTCGTGCATGGGTTCGCGGCCGTCAAGGCGCGCTCGGTGGCACTGCTCCGGTGCATCGGCGCGGCGCCGCGGGAAACGGTTTGCGTGTACGTGATCCAAGTGGCGGTACTGGCGTTCGTCAGTGCCTTGTTGGGAACAGCCCTCGGTGTGGCGGCGCAATTTGCGCTGCCCTATGCGCTCAAGGACTTCCTGCCGGTGACGACCGTGATGCGCCTTGCGCCCGCGGGAATTGCCGCGGGATGGGCAGTGGGTTTGGGCGCGGCGCTTTCTTTCGCGCTAATTCCTCTGCTGCCGCTACGCAAGATCTCGCCGCTGCTCGCGTTGCGCGCGTCGTTCGATACCGATCGGCGCACACGAGATTGGCTGGTGTGGATGCTCTTCGCGCTCCTTGGCGCTGGTGTCTGGGCTTTTGCGGTGGCAACGACGGGAAGCAGGACTTTCGGTTCGTGGTTTGCTTTGGGACTGCTGGCGGTATTCGGCATTCTAATTGTCCTGGCGCGAACGGCGTCGGCATTGATGCGCCGGCTTGCGCCCGGAGTTTTCTCTTTCGCCTGGCGCCAAGGGCTCGCCAATCTACATCGTCCGAATAACCAGACGACCGCGGTAACGCTGGCGATCGGCTTGGGAACGTTTTTGCTGGTGACGCTCTACAGCGTGCAAGATACGCTGGTGACGCAAGTGACCGCCCGCGCCGGTGCGGGCGAGCCGAATCTCGTGCTGTTCGACGTGCAACGCGACCAGCGCCAAGCGATCGCCGAGCTGATTAAGTCGCAGGGAGTTTCCTTTCATGGCGAGGTGCCGATCGTCACCATGCGTCTGAGCGCGGTCAAGGGCCGAAGGGTCGAGGATCTGCGCGCCGACCCAAACGCTAAAATTTCTGCGTGGGCCCTGCGTCGCGAATATCGATCGACTTATCGCGCGGAATTGACCGGCACCGAGAAAATAATCGCCGGCGCTTGGCAGGGGAAAGTCGCGGCCGACGCCGAGCCGGTGCCGGTGTCCATCGAGAAGGGCGTCGCCGGCGCTTTGAAGGTTGGGTTAGGCGACGAATTGCAATTCGAGATCCAAGGCGTGCCGATTACCGCCCGTGTCGCGAGTGTCCGTGAGGTCGACTGGCAGCGTGTCCAACCGAACTTTTTCATGGTGTTTCCCGAGGGCGTCCTCGAAAGCGCGCCGCAGTTCTACGCCGTGGTTGCCCGCGCCGAGTCCAATGAAGCCGCGGCGCGTCTGCAGCGTGCCATCGTCGACCGATTTTCAAATGTTTCGATGATCGACTTGAGACTTATCCTCACCACGTTGCATTCGATCCTCGGCAAGGTTTCTGCCGCCATGCGTTTCGTTGCGCTGTTCACGATCGTCACTGGCCTGGCGGTGTTGGCGAGCGCTGTTCTCGGCAGCCGGACCGAGCGCCTTCGGGAGAGTATTTTGCTCAGAACCTTGGGCTCGTCGCGCCGTCAGATTCTCGGTGTCATCGTGGCGGAATATTTATTTTTAGGCGCCATCGCCGGTCTCGTGGGTACGCTGCTCGGAGTCGCCGCGACTTGGGGCTTGAGTCTTCACTTTTTCGGCACGCCGGCGACGATCTTGCCGGCGCCGGTATTGCTGATTTTCATCGTTGTGGTTATTGCGACACTGCTGGCGGGCGCCATCGGCTGCTGGGGCATTTTTCAACGCTCACCGCTCGAAGCGCTGCGCGCTGAGGCTTGAGCCGACTTGATCACGTTTGTATCTTGCCTATGTCGGTAATCCGGCGCAGGCTTCAATCGCATTAAGCTAGAGGGAGTCACCATGACAGCAGAGAAACTGTATCGATTACCCGCGACCGTCACGCCGGAACGCTATCAGCTTAGGCTGACGCCGGATCTGACGACTTGGACCTTTGGCGGCGAGGTGAAAATTTCCATTCGAGTCCATGAACCGGCGCGCGAGATTATACTCAACGCGGCCGAGTTGGAGGTTCATTCAGCTTCCGTCAGACTGGCGGACGGCAGGGTGCTTCCCTGCGGCGTAAGCCTGGACGCGCAAAATGAGCGGGCAACATTGAGCTTCGCTGAGATTGTCCCGCCGGGTGCCGGCGAGCTGCAGATTCAGTTCTCGGGAATTCTCAACGACAAGCTGCACGGGTTTTATCGCAGCACTTACAAAGGCACCGACGGCAAGGACAAACCGCTGGCATCGACGCAGTTCGAGTCGACCGACGCGCGGCGCGCCTTTCCCTGTTGGGACGAGCCGGCGTTTAAAGCGGTGTATCAAGTTACGCTGGTCGTCGACGAAAAGCTCACCGCAGTTTCCAACGCTCGCGTGTTACGCGAAACGCCGTTGCCGGAAAAGGGGAAAAAGGAAGTTGTGTTTGCGGATTCGATCAAGATGTCGACCTATCTCGTCGCGTTCATCGTCGGCGAGTTCGAAGCGACCGAGCCGGTCCTGATTGGCAGGGCGCCATTGCGGGTCTTAGCGGTTCCGGGAAAGAGACATCTTGCGCGTTTCGCCGTCGAGATCGGCAAGGCATCGTTGGAGCATTTCAGCCGCTACTACGACATTCCTTATCCTGGCGACAAATTGGATCTGATCGCGATCCCCGATTTCGCCTCCGGCGCGATGGAAAATCTCGGCGCGATCACGTTTCGCGAGACCGCACTGCTCGTGGATACCGAAAAGGCCACGCGAAGTGAACTGGAACGCGTCGCGGATGTCGTGTCGCACGAGAACGCCCATATGTGGTTCGGCGATTTGGTGACGATGAAATGGTGGAACGGACTTTGGCTCAACGAAGCGTTCGCGACCTTCATGGAAATGCTCGCCGTCGATGCCTGGAAGCCCCAGTGGCGCCGTTGGGATAGCTTTACCGTGTCGCGCGCGGCGGCCATGCAAGTCGACGGGCTCAAGAGCACCCGGCCGATCGAGTTTCCGGTCGAGCGACCGGAAGAAGCCGCGGGCATGTTCGACGTCCTGACCTATGAGAAGGGCGCGTCGGTGCTGCGCATGCTCGAGCAATATCTCGGCGCCGGAGCGTTTCGCGACGGTATCCGTCTCTATCTGCGCCGCCACGAATACGCCAACGCGGAGACGACGGATCTCTGGGATGCGCTCGAAGATTCGACGAAACAACCGGTGCGGTCGATCATGGACACGTGGATCTTTCAGCCGGGTTATCCGCTGATCGGAGTCGAAAAAACCGCCGGCGGGTTGCGCGTGTCGCAGCAGATTTTTCGTTATCTTCAGGATGGTTCCGACCGAGAACGAAAGTGGCAGGTACCGATCTTCTTGCGCGCCGGAACGAGTGCGGGCGTGGTCGAAAAAGTTTTGTTGCTCGACCAGCCGGAGCAACGGATCGAGCTCGGCAGCGAAGTCGAGTGGGCGGTCGTCAATGCTGGCGCCCATGGCTTTTACCGCGTGCGCTACAGCAGAGAATTAATCGACGCTCTCAAGCGTGGCATGCACCAGCGGCTTTCTGCGGTGGAAAGATTCTGCCTGCTGAACGACACTTGGGCGAGCACGCTCGCCGGACTTGCCGAGCTCAACGATTATTTGAATCTCATCGACCTTTTGCGCGAGGAGAACGACGTCAACGTTTGGACGACGGTGATCGGCTCCTGCCATCATCTAGAGCGAATTCTCGACGACGCGCAGTGCGCGACGGTGGCAAAGCGCTTGCGCGCGCTCCTTGCGCCCGCGGTGCAACGCTTTGGCTGGTCGGCCAAGCAAGGCGAGAGCGATCTAGAGAGCCAATTGCGCGGCGACCTGATCGCCGCGCTCGGCACCCTTGCCGATGATAAAGATTGCCAAGAGCGGGCGAGCGAGCTATTCGCGCAGTACGAACAATCACCGGCAAACGTGGAACGCAATCTTATTCCCGCGTTGGTCGGGATCGTCGCACATACGGGGACCGCGGCAGATTATCAAAAATTTTATCAGAAATTTAAAAACGCCCAAACGCCCCAGGAGGAAACGCGTTATCTGTTTGCGCTCGGAAACTTTCGTCGGCCGGAGCTGATCGACCGCACTCTGGAGCTCACCCTTAACGGTGCAGTGCGCACGCAGAACTCCCCGTACTTGATGCGCGGAATTCTTCTTAATAAGCATGCCCGCGAAAAGGCATGGGCGTTCATGAAATCGCACTGGGATGAGATGCTCCGGCAATACCCTGACAACTCGATCCCGCGCATGTGCGAAGGCATCGTCGGCCTGGCGACCCCCGAATTGGAGGCGGATGCGCGGGATTTTTTCGCCCAGCATCCGGTCAAACAAGGGAGCAAGCAGATGGAGCAGCACTTGGAGCGCCTGCGGGTCGCGGTCGAATGCAAGCATCGCTGGAAGGATTTCCTGCGCGCCTAGCTCCGCCGCTGATCCCAAAAATTTCCTAATATTGCAAGCTTAGAAGTTGCCTGCATGACGCAAGCGCAGAGCTAGAATTCGGCCTTGACAACTTTGGTGAGTAAATGCTAACTAACATCCGATGGCAAACCTACGGCGCTTGTCTGCGGAGGCGCGAAAAGAAGCGATCGTCGAGGCGGTGCAGGACGTGTTTGCCGAAAAGGGGTTCGATGGAACCACCACGCGAGAGTTAGCCAAGGCGGCAGGAGTTTCCGAAGCGCTGCTTTATAAGCATTTTCCGAGCAAAGAATCGTTGTATGCGGCCATGCTCGATGGCTGCGCCAAGGGTCCCACTTTCGCTGAGGCGAGCCGGATATTGGCGCTCGACGCGTCGACCTCCACGCTGGTGGTGATGGTTCATTTTATGATTTCGCACTACGTGCTCGGCCGCCCCGGCGATGTGCATCGAGCCGCAATGAATTCTTTACTGGTGCGCAGCTTGCTGGGGGATGGAGAGTTCGTTAAGCTAATGCACAAGAAGCTTGCGTCGGCATGGCTGAGAAAGTTCGAAGCTTGCCTGCAGGCAGCGGCGAAGGCGGGGGAGATGCACGAGGTGCCGATTCGCCACGATCTTTGTGTTTGGTTGGTGCAGCACGTCGCTTTTTCTTTGATGCTGCATTTGCAACCGAAAATACCGGTCATCAACTACAAGGTTTCGCGGGAAGAGTTGGTGTCGCAGGCAACCTGGTTTGGGCTGTTGGGAATCGGTCTCAAGGAAGAAGCGGTGCGGCGCTATTACAGCCCGAAGGCGCTTCGCCTGCTGGCCAGCTAAAAAAACTGATCGCGCGGGTGAGTAAAGATTTACTCATCGACTTTTTACGCCATACGGAGGGGAAATGATACTCAAGGCTTCAAATAACAACGGCCCGGCGCAACGGACCGCCGGCTTGGATGAAAGAGTGGGTTCGCTATTTCAGCCCGACACATTGTTGGGCGAAGATTACGCCGCGAATTTCCGGCGTAAGCTCCCGCTAGAACCCGAGCGGACGCTTTTGCTCGCCGTGCTCGAAGACGGCATTCGTTGCTATCAGGAAAATCTCTACGCGGCAGGCGGCAAACGGCGGACGCTATTCGAAGAAGCGAAGGAATGGCTGTTTAGCGACGACGCGGACTGGTTTTGCTCGTTCGTATCGATCTGCACTTTGGTCAACCTTGAACCGAATTACATTCGCCGTGGGTTACGACAATGGGAAGCCAACGCGCGCCAGACAACTCAGAAAAAATCTAACGGAGCGGTCCCCATCGATCAACGCCTGGTGGCGTGAGCTCGAGCTTTTCGTGACATGCAAGAGACAAACTTGGCTAGGCGCTACACGCCTGCTCGGGGTTGGCCTGGTTGTTTTCGGCTCGGTGGTGGGGTGCCGCAGAGATCCACAAGCCAATTTTGAACGTCCACCGGCGCCGGTCACCGCCGCTACGACGGTGGTGCAGGACGTGCCCGTCTACGTGGACGCCGTCGGCAAAGTTGTCGCGCGCGAAGTGGTCTCGATCCAGCCGCAGGTTTCCGGGCGCATCACCAAAATTCACTTCACTGACGGCGCCGACGTCAAAGTCGGCGAGCCGCTTTTCACCATCGATCCGCGTCCCTACCAAGCCCAGCTCGACCAGGCGGAAGCCAACCTTGCCCAAGCCGAAGCGGCGCTGAGCCTGGCGAAAGTCAATTTAGCGCGGATGGAAAACGTCGTCGATCGGCGCGCGGTGTCGCGGCAAGATTACGATGCCAAGAAGAATGCCGTCGAAGCCGGCGAGGCGCAGGTCCGACAAAACCATGCTGCGGTGGAAAACGCGCGCCTGAATTTGGAATACTGCACGATTCGCTCGCCGATCAACGGCCGGGCCGGCCAGCGAAGCGTCGATATCGGTAACGTGGTTTCCGCCAATGCGGGTTCGCTCTTGGTGATTCAGCGGCTCGATCCGATCTACGCCGACTTTACCGTGACCGAAGGCGAGCTTGGCGCCGTGCAGCGCAACATGGCGAAGGGGGCGTTGAAAGTCGAAGTGCGCCTGCCCGACGACGATACTCAAGCGCGCGAGGGCAAGCTCACGTTTCTCGACAACTCGGTGCAAGAGGGCAGCGGCACAGTAAAGCTGCGCGCCACGCTCAGTAATGCCGACCGCCGTTTCTGGCCGGGCCGCTTCGCCAAGGTTCGTCTCATCCTGGAAACCCGCCGGGGCGCCGTGTTGGTTCCCGCCGACGCGCCGCAGCTTTCGGCCAAAGGCTCGTTTGTCTATGTGATCAAATCGGACTCCAGCGCCGAGCAGCGCCCGGTCAAAGTCGGACAGCGCCAAGGCGATCTCATCGTCATCGATCAAGGCGTTAAAGCGAACGAGCGCGTCGTGGTGACCGGCCAGCTCGCGGTTACGCCCGGCGGCAAAGTCCGCATTCAGCAAACCGCCAACTCAACCAATTCTCCGGCGCCAGCCAGTCCGGCGGGCAAATTGTGAATTTTTCCGAACCTTTTATTCGCCGCCCGGTCATGACCGCGGTGTTGACCTTGTCGGTGATTTTTTTCGGCATTCTCAGTTACTTTCGTCTGCCGGTAAACGACTTGCCCGCCGTCGATTATCCCGTCATTCAGGTGCAAGCGGATTATCCCGGCGCCAGCCCGGAGACCGTCGCCAACAACATCGCCACGCCGCTCGAGCGCCAGTTCATGCAGATCAACGGATTGGAGCTCGTCACCTCGAAGAGTACCCAGGGCCACACGAACATGACCCTGCAATTCGCCCTGAGCAAGAGCATCGATGCCGCGGCCACCGACGTGCAGACCGCGATCGCGCAAGCCACTGGCAATCTGCCGGTGGATCTGCCGTCGCCGCCGACTTTCTCCAAGACCAATCCCAACGATCAGCCGATCATGTACATCGCGCTCACCAGCGATTCAGTGACGCGCGGTCAACTCTACGATTACGGCAGCACGCAAATCGGCCAGCGGATCAGCATTTTGCCAGGCGTGTCGCGCGTCAGCGTGTTCGGCACCAAGTCCGCGATTCGCATCAAAGCGGACCCCTCGGCCATGTGGGCGCGCGGCATTTCCATCGATGATCTCACCGCGGCCGTCAAGAACGGCACGAGCTATACAGGCGCGGGGCAATTCGACGCGCAAAGCGGCACCACGCTGCTTCGACCGCAGGGCCAGCTCGATAGCTCTGACGGATATAGCGATCTGATAGTCGGCTCGGCCAACGGCGCGCCGGTCTATCTTCGCGACGTGGCCAAGGTACGCGACTCGGTGCAAGACGAGCGGCTGAACATGCGCTTTTGGGCGCGCGGTTATCCGGTGCCCGGTGCCACGGTGGTGCTGGCGGTCTACCGCCAGGCCGGTGCTAACGCCGTGGAGGTCGCCAACAGCATCAGAGCTTTGCTGCCGCAGGTCAGCGCCGAACTGCCGGGATCGGTGCGCATCACGCCGCTCTACGACCGCTCCCGCGGCATCGTCAACTCGGTCAACGATGTCCAAGTCACGTTGACCATTGCTTTTGTTTTGGTGGTGCTGGTCATTTTTCTATTTCTCGGCCGAGCCACCGACACGCTCATTCCGGCAGTCGCGTTGCCGATTTCTTTGCTGCTGACCTTCGTCGCGATGCAGATCCTGGGATACAGCCTGGATAATCTTTCGTTGATGGCGCTCACGCTGGCGATCGGCTTCCTGGTGGACGACGCCATTGTGTTTCTGGAAAACACGGTGCGCCGGATGGAGCACGGCGAGGCCGCGCTCGAAGCGACGATACATAGCGCCAAGGAAATCAGCTTCACAATTCTCTCCATGACGATCTCGTTGGCGGCGGTTTTTATTCCGTTGGTTTTCATGTCGGGTTTGGTGGGCCGCATCTTCCGCGAGTTCGCGATTACGATCGTCGTCGCGATCATCGCTTCCGGGCTGGTTTCGTTGACGCTTACCCCGCTCATGTGCGCACGCCTGCTCAGCGCTCGCGGCGCCGGCTCCAAGCGCACCTGGATGGAACGCGTCATTGGCGGCGTGGAAAGGCGTATTCTCAACGGTTACGGCAAGCGTTTGTCGTGGTTTCTCGAACATCGCTGGATTTCAGCTTTGATTTGGCTGGCGTGTCTCGGGGGCACGGTTTGGTTTTTTATCGCGGTGCCCAAGGCCTTTTTGCCGCCGGGAGACAGCAGTGTCGTGACCGGTGTATTTATTGCCCGCGAAGGATCTTCTCCGGAGCAAATGCGCGCCATTCAGCAGCGTGTGGATGACGTGCTCTTGAAGGACCCGAATGTCTTAGCGACTATCGAGGTGACCGGGCTGAGCCAATTCATCGCTTCAAACCAGGGCATTATGTTTACGTTTCTCAAGACACCGGATGCGCGCCCGCCGATCCAGGAAGAAGTAGCGAAGCTGATGGGGACCATCGGATCGATTCCCGGCGTGATGGCGTTTCTACGTCCTTTCCCGGTCCTCGAAATCAGCACCGGCGCGACCAATCAGAATCAGGGGCAATACGCATTTTCAGTTTCCGGCGTAAATCCGCAGGAGGTCTATGACGCGAGCGAGAAGCTACTGGGCAAGCTGCGCACATTTCCGGGCTTTCTCTCGGTGCAGTCGGACTATTATAACAACACGCCCAATCTCGATATCGAAATCCGCCGCGAGCAAGCCAAGATCAACGGTGTTTCCGAGGCGCGCATTCTGGCGTTGTTGCGCAACGCCTACTCGCAAAACTATCTCTACCTCATCAAAAAGCCCGCCGACCAATATCAAGTGATTTTGGAGGCGCAAGACAGTGCGCGGGAAAACTCCGACGATCTATCGTTGCTGTATATTAAATCGGATGACGGCAAGCGTCTGGTGCCGCTGAACTCGCTCGTGACTTGGAAATCGTCGATCGGGCCGCAGGCGGTGAATCATCTCAATCAATTCACGAGCGTTACTTTGAACTTCAACCTCAAGCCCGGCGTCGCCATCGGTGATGCCACGGATTTTATCACCAAGGCGGCGGCGGAGGTCGTGCCGTCGACCTTGCGCGCTGACTTACAGGGCGAAGCTTTGACGTTTCGTGACACGGTAAGGGATCTCACGGTTCTCATGGCGTTGGCGGTATTTGTCATGTACGTGATCCTGGCGATTCTCTATGAAAGCTATCTTCATCCGCTGACGGTGCTGTCAACGTTGCCCACCGCTTTGGTCGGCGGCTTAGCGACGCTTTATTTATTCGGCGAGCAGGCTTCGCTCTACGCTTTCGTCGGCATGTTTATGCTCATGGGCATTGTGAAGAAGAACGGCATCATGATCGTCGATTTTGCGCTGCAGCGGGTCGATATGGGCGAGCCGGCGGAGAAAGCGATCCACGACGCCAGCATGGATCGCTTCCGGCCGATTCTCATGACCACTCTCGCCGCCGTATTCGGCGCGATCCCGATCGCCCTTGGGTTTGGCGCCGACGGCGCGTCGCGCCGTCCGCTCGGTTTGGTCATCGTCGGCGGCTTGATCGTCTCGCAATTTATCACCCTGTTCATCACACCGGCGATTTATCTCTATTTCGAAGAGTTTCAGGAAAAAGTGTTGAACCGCACGTCGTTTTTCCGTTCCGAACACGGCACCTCGGGAGCCAAGACAAGCTGAAAGACTGAAGCGAAATGAAACCTATGGACAGCGCTAGGTCGAAGGGTTTGTTTATCTCGTCACCGCCGGCGTCCTCTTGTTTTATTCGTGGGAAACTGTAAAAACTATAGCAGTTTCCAAAGTTTCATGAAGACCCAATCCATCGAACCATCAAATCGCGCTGTGCGGGAACTTGCTGCATCGAGTCCCGCGGCCCAGCGCATTGTCTCGGCTGCCCGCGACCATTTTTTTGCGCACGGTTTTCGCAGCGTCACGATGGATGATCTGGCCGCCGAGCTGGGAATGAGTAAAAAGACGCTTTACGCGCAGTTTCCCAGCAAGACGACTCTCGTGCGGGCGGTGATGCTCGATAAGTTTCGCAGCGTGGAAACGGACCTCGACACTATTATGACGCGCTCGGCCGCGGATCCGTTAACCGCGCTGCAGCAGCTGCTCGGTTGCATGCAGCGGCACACCGGCGAGATTCAGCCGCCGTTCGTGCGCGACATGCGGCGCGAGACGCCGGAGCTCTTCAAGTTGGTCGAAGAGCGTCGCCGGCAGGTGATTCAACGCTATTTCGGGCGCATCTTTAACGAGGGGCAGGGGGCGGGAATCATCCGCAAAGATATTTCAAGCGAACTGATCGTGGAGATTTTGCTCGGTGCCGTGCAGTCGATCATGAACCCGGCGAAGATGGAGGAGCTCGGTCTGGCGCCGAACACCGGATACGCCGCGATCATCGCGGTGATCCTCGACGGCGTGATGGTCAAGAAGGCGAGGTCGAGATGATTCGGTCCGGTGCGGCACCGAGGGTGATGCGGCGACGCGCAGGTGCGGTATGAAAAGAATCCTGTTGATTGTGCTCGTCATCGCTGCGGTTTCGGCGGCGGGTGTGGCTTGGTGGCTTTCCCGGCGGCAGGACGTCGCCGGCGAGCTGGTGCTCTACGGCAACATTGATCTGCGCCAGGTCCAGCTCGCGTTTAACAACAGCGAGCGCATCGCCGCGGTGCTGGTTCAAGAAGGCGACCACGTAAGCAAAGGTCAGGTGCTGGCGCATTTGGACACCAGCCGTTTGGAGCCGCAGATGGCGCAGGCGGCTGCGCAAGCCGCGGCTCAGCGCCAGGTGGTGACACGCATGCGTAACGGCAGCCGGCCGGAAGAGGTCGCCCAGGCGCGCGCCAATGTGGAATCGGCCAAGGCCGATCTCATCAATGCGCAGCGCCAATACGAGCGCTACAAGAACGCCGCAGAGGTGTCCGCCGGACGCGCAGTGCGCCAGCAGGATGTCGACGCCGCCAAAGCCACCTTGGACGTTGCCGAAGCCAAGCTTGCAGTCAATCAGAAGTCTCTCGATTTGGCCTTGCTTGGCCCGCGCAAGGAGGACATCGCGGAAAACGAAGCGCGGCTGCGCGCCAACGAAGCGCAGGCGGCGCTATTGCGCCAGCAGTTAGCCGACTCGCAACTGATCGCTCCGTCCGATGCCGTCGTGCGCACGCGCATCATGGAGCCGGGAGAAATGGCGACACCGCAGAGCGCGGTTTTCTCCCTAGCGGTCATCGATCCCAAGTGGGTGCGCGCCTACGTTTCGGAGCCCGACTTGGGCAAAGTTCGTCCCGGCATGGCGGCGTCGATCGGTGTCGATACTTTTTCCGAGCGCCGCTTTGATGGCTGGATCGGTTTTATTTCTCCGGTCGCCGAGTTCACGCCGAAGGCGGTGCAGACCGAGGAGCTGCGCACGAGCTTGGTTTACGAAGTGCGCGTGTTCGTCAAGGATCCGGGTGATGAATTGCGCTTAGGCATGCCGGCGAGTGTTTATCTATCCCTTGAACAAAATAGTCAGGGCGCCGCCTCATCGAACAGTTTGCCCGTCAATGGTCGCGCCGACGAAAAATCCCGATGAACGAATCGGCAAAGCGCAACGCGGCGCTCTTCGGCCGTGGTATCCGAAAGAGCTTTGCGCGGAATAGCAACGAAGTTGTTCACGCGCTGGATGACGTCTCCATCGAGCTGGAAGCCGGCACGCTTGGCGCTCTGGTGGGACCGGACGGGGCGGGCAAGACGACCCTCATTCGTCTCGCCGCTGGTTTGATGACTGCCGACGCGGGCGAGTTGAAAGTGTTAGGCATCGACGTAAGCGCCAACCCGCAGGAAGTGCAAGATCGAATCGGCTACATGCCTCAGAAGTTCGGCTTGTACGAGGATTTAAGCGTCCAGGAAAATCTCGATCTCTACGCCGATCTGCATGGGATCAGCTTGGAAGAAAGAAAAAATTCCTATCCGCGCCTGATGGAAATGACGGCTCTCGGACCGTTCACGGAAAGATTGGCGGGCCGATTATCAGGCGGGATGAAACAAAAGCTCGGCCTCGCCTGCACGCTGGTATCCCGGCCGGAGCTTTTGCTGCTCGACGAGCCGACCGTCGGCGTCGATCCGTTATCGCGCCGGGAGCTCTGGGAAATTATCCTGCAACTCGTCAACGAGCAAAGCTTGACCGTGCTGATCAGCACTTCCTATTTGGACGAGGCAGAGCGTTGCGGCCGTGTGGTGGTCATGCATCGCGGCAAAGTTCTCATGCAAGGCCGGCCGAGCGAAGTGAGCGCCCTGGCAGCCGATTGCGCTTTTCTCGCTGATCCGCCATCGGGGCGAAAGGCGAGAGAATTTCAAGCGCGGTTGCTCGATCGGCCGAGCATTATCGATGCCGTGCCGGTGGGTGGACAGGTTCGATTTGTCCGCGCCGCGAGCGACGGTACGATGAACGAAAAGCGCACGCCGAACCATGACGCCGATCCGCTCGCAGGCGCTTCGGCCGTCGCCGTGCCGCCACGGTTCGAAGACGGCTTTATGGTGTTATTGCATCAAACTAATCCACCGCGCGAATTCTTCGGCGCCATCACCGTTGCACCCGTGCGCGAAGCGGAGCGCGGCGGCGCCGCGGTGCAGGTGCGTGATCTCGTCCGCCAGTTCGGCACCTTTACCGCCGTCGATCATATCAATTTCGATGTTCAGCGCGGCGAGATCTTCGGCCTGCTCGGCCCCAACGGCGCGGGCAAGACGACGACGTTTCGCATGCTATGCGGCCTTCTCCCCGCCAGCAGCGGCACGCTGCGCGTGGCGGGGATGGATTTGCGCCGTGCGCGCGCTTCGGCGCGTCAGCGGATCGGCTACGTGGCGCAGAAATTCTCCCTCTACGGTCAGCTCACGGTGGCGGAAAACCTAGAGTTCTTTGCCAGTGCGTATAATTTGCGCGGGGATAAAAAGAAGGCGCGCATCGGCTGGGCGATCAAGCAATTCGATCTTGCCGAGTTCATCGATCTGACCGCCGGCGATCTGCCCGGCGGCTTCAAACAGCGCCTGGCGATGGCGGTGGCGCTGTTGCACGAGCCGGAGCTGCTCTTCCTCGACGAGCCGACCAGCGGTGCCGATCCGCTCGCGCGCCGCGAGTTTTGGCGGCGCATCACCGCGCTCGCCGAGCAAGGCGTCACCGTGGTGGTGACGACGCATTTCATGGAAGAGGCGGAGTACTGTGACCGAGTGGCGATCATGGACGGCGGGCGAATATTGGCTCAAGGCACGCCCGCCGAGATCCGCGGCCGCGCGCCCGCAGACCGAGGGAAGGCGCCGACCATGGAAGACGCGTTTATCACGGTGGTGGAAAAGGCGCGCGAGAGCGAAACCGCGCCGCGGGGGGCGGCATGACGAAGCAAAGTTTGCTGCTCGCAAAACTGCACCGCACGGGCTGTCTGATTCGCAAGGAAGCGCGACAAATCGTGCGCGACCCAAGCAGCATCGCCATCGGCATCGTGTTGCCGGTGGTGCTGATCCTGTTGTTCGGGTACGGCTTGTCGCTCGACGTCACCGAGGTGCCGGTGGCGGTGGTGGTGGAAGACCCGTCGCCGGCCGCGGCGGATTTGGCGGCAAGCTTTCGGTTGTCCCATTACTTCGATGTTCAGCTGATGACTTCCATGCTACACGCGGAAAATCTCATGCTGGAGCGCAAGGTCGACGGCATCCTGCGGATCCGCCCGGAGTTTTCCCGTAATCTAAGCCTTGGCAGTGCCGAAGTGCAGGTGCTGGTGCACGGTGTCGACGCCAATCACGCGCGGATCATCCAAGGCTACGCGCAAGGCGCGATCGGCCAGTGGGCGGGACAGCGCGCCGCCCAAGGATTGGCGACCGTGAACGGACCGGTGACGGTACAAAGCCGCATGTGGTTTAACGAAGCGAACGAGAGCCGTTACTTTTTGGTGCCGGGGCTGATCGTTTTGATCATGACGCTGATCGGCGCTTTGCTCACCGCGCTGGTGATGGCGCGCGAATGGGAGCGCGGCACGTTGGAAGCCTTGTTTGTCACGCCGGTGCGCACGGATGAAATTCTCCTCGGCAAGACCATTCCATATTTTATCCTCGGTGTGATTGGCTTGGTCTTATGTCTGCTTGCCGCTAAATTTCTCTTTGACGTGCCGTTTCGCGGTTCATTGACGGTGCTGACCGCCGCGTCCATGCTTTACCTGCTGGTCGCCCTAGGCATTGGCCTGCTGATTTCGTCTGCTTTTAAGAGCCAGTTCGTGGCGATCCAAATCACGGTGCTGGTCACGTTTTTGCCAGCGGTGATGCTTTCCGGCTTTCTCTTTGATCTGCGCAGCATGCCGGCTCTGGTGCGTCTCTTTACCTATGTGCTACCGGCCCGCTACTACGTCGCGCTGCTGCAGACGATTTTTTTGGCAGGCGATATCTGGGCGGTGATTTTGCCTAACATGGGTGTGCTCGCGCTCATGGCGGCGGCGTTATTGGTATTGACCTATCGGGCCATGCACAAGAGTTTGGCTTGAGAGGAAATATGTTGGACGCTTTTTTTCGCATACTGGCGCTTACCCGCAAGGAATTGCTGGCAATCCTCAAAGACCCGCGCAGCCGCTACAGCATGCTCATCCCGCCGGTCCTCCAGTGTCTGATCTACGGTTACGTCGCGACCTACGATTTGAATGACATTCCGTATGCGGCGTTCGATCAGGATCGCAGCGCTGCGTCGCAAAAGTTGCTGGCGGCGTTCGACGGGGCGGGCGTGTTTCGCCGGGTCGGCAATCTCAACCGTCCAGCTGAGGCGAAAAAGATGATCGACGAGCGGCGCGCGTTGCTGGTGATTCAGATCGATCAGGATTTCGAGCGCCGATTGCTTTCTGGCCGCGCTGCGGATGTGCAAGTGATCGCCGACGGCCGGAATTCCAACACGGCCGGCACCGCAACCGGTTACGTAGGCACCATCGTCGAGTCGTTCAATTCAAGCTGGCGCAAGGACCACGGGAAGCGCGGCGCGCCGATTCGTCTCACTACGCGCGCCTGGTACAACGCAAACTTGGAAACCCGCTGGCATATGATCCCGGCTTTGATCGGCACGCTGACGTTTATTCAAACCTTGATGCTCACCGGCCTGTCGGTGGCGCGCGAGCGCGAACAGGGAACGTTCGATCAATTGCTGGTCACGCCGTTCCGACCGGTCGAGATCATGGCGGGCAAAGCGCTGCCGGCGATATTGGTTGGGATCGTCCAGGCGACAATGGTTTTGCTTGTCGCGCAGCTCTGGTTTCGCATTCCTTTCGCTGGATCGTTCATCATTTTGTACGTGGGATTGAGCGTATTCCTAATGGCGGCCGTCGGTATGGGGTTGCTCTTGTCATCGGTGGCGACGACCATGCAACAGGCAATGCTTTTTTCGTTCCTGTTGATCATGCCTTTTGCGCTGCTGTCGGGGCTTACCACTCCGGTGAGTAGCATGCCGATGTTTCTTCAATACGTAACCTTGATCAATCCGCTGCGCTACGCCATCGATATCGCGCACCGAGTTTATCTGGAAGGAGCGGGCCTGTGGCTACTGATGCCCGAACTTTGGCCCTTGGCGATCATCGCCGTTGTAACCTTATCGGCGGCCTCCTGGATGTTTCGCCATCGGCTGGCGTAGTTGAGAAATTATTCTGCTCGCAAAAAAGGAATTGAAAATGATATACGCTCGAATCGTCCGAACGATTAATCCAGCGTCGATAACGCTGTTGCTTCTTGCTGCCGGCTGCGCGGTGGGACCCAATTACCAAAAGCCGGACACCCCAGTTCCCGCCGCTTGGCAGGAAGGACAGCAGAAAGGCGTCGACACGCAAGCGGCCGAGTTGGCGCATTGGTGGAAAGAATTCAAAGACCCATTGCTCGACTCCCTGGTCGAGCGCGCGGTGAAATCCAACTTAGATCTAAAAGTTGCCGAAGCGCGGGTGCGCGAGGAGCGGGCGTCGCTCGCTGCGACGGCGTCGGGACTCTGGCCGACCCTCGATGTTTCCGGCTCGTACAGCCGTAATCGTGTGAGCAAAAATGGCTTCTTTTCCGGCAACCCGATCCCAGGCAGCTCTTCGTTTGCAGGCGGAGGCAAATTGGAAAACAACTTTTACAGAACGGGGTTCGACTCCAGCTGGGAGATCGACGTTTTCGGCGGCACCCGGCGCCAGGTCGAAGCGGCGGAAGCGACGTTAGCGGCAACCGTCGAAGATCAGCGCAGCGTGCTGGTGACACTGCTCGGTGACGTGGCAAAAAATTATATCGATCTGCGCGGCTTGCAGCGGCAGCTCGTGGTAGCGCAACAAAATCTAGCAGCGCAACAAGACACCCTGGGATTGACCAAGGTGCGCTTTGAAGCCGGGTTAGCGAGCGACTTCGAAGTAGCGCAAGCCGAAGGGCTAGTGAATAGCACTGCGGCGCAGATACCGACGCTACAGAGCGCCTTGAAGCAGGCGGCGTACCGGATCGATGTTTTGCTCGGCACGCGACCGGGGTCGGCGTGGAGCGAGCTTGCGAAGGACGCGGCGATTCCCGCGCTGCCGCCTAAGGCGCAGGTCGGTTTGCCGGCCGACCTGCTCAGGCGTCGTCCTGATATCCGCCAAGCTGAGCGTCTGTTGGCCTCAGCCACCGCGCAAGTCGGTGCCGCCACCGCGGATCTTTATCCAAAATTTTCACTGACCGGCAACATCGGCTTGCAAAGCATCAGCGCGAGTAATTGGTTCAGCGCACAGAGCCGCTTCTGGTCGATCGGCCCGACGATCACCTGGCCGGTTTTCGACGCAGGCAAGATCCGGGCAAATATCGAAATTCGCAACGCGCAACAGGAGCAGGCGCTGCGTCTCTATGAAAAGTCCGTATTGACGGCGTTTGAAGACGTCGAAAACGCGCTGGTCAACTACGGCAACGAACAAACTCGCTATCGTTCGCTGCTCGAAGCGGTCGCGGCCAATCGCCGCGCACTGCAGTTGGCTGAGGAGCTGTACACCCAGGGCTTGGTGCCTTTTCTTAACGTCCTCGACGCGCAGCGCACTGTCTACACTTCGGAGAACGATCTTGCCCAAAGCGAGGCAAGCATGGCATCGAACTTGGTCGCGCTCTACAAAGCGTTGGGTGGCGGCTGGGAAACCAATTGACCTATAGGGCGACGGCGCGCTGCGGACTGTCTCATCCGCCGTTTACATGGAGGTTTCGCATCATCCGCGAAGCCACTTGGCAGTGACGTACTGAGAGAAGCAAACTCGCGCGCATGGAAAACCTTCTCGTGGGTCATTCGTCTGATGCTTATACCTCTGATCGTTGCTGCTTCGGCGTGCTATCGTTGGCCCTTGCCGTGACCGCTAGTTTGATCTATTTAGGTTAGACAGTTAACAACTCCAACAGCAATCGTAAGAGGAGCACGCCATGAAAGACGGATTCAAAGTCATCGATGCCGATCGGCATATCTTAGAGCCGACGGACTTGTATCAGAATTATTTGCCGGAAAAATTCAAGCATCGAGTTCGGCTTGCAGGCCCGAACCAAACGGTGCGCGAAGTGGATGGCAAGCCGGTGTCCGATTCAGCGCAGCGTCCGGGTCGCGTGATGGAAGACCACGGCTACATTTTTTCTTCGTCGAAGCGCTGGCGGGAATGTTTCGCCGACGCTTACGCGAACAAGTTCGATCCGGCGTCGAATCTGCGTGACATGGAACGCGAAGGGATCGATGTCTCGGTGCTCTTTCCGACGATCGGTCTGTACATCATGTGGCGCGACGATATCGACCCGGAGCTCAGCGCAGCGATTTGCCGGGCATATAACACCTGGTTGGCGGATTACTGCGATCATGACCGCAAGCGGCTTTACGGTGTCATGCTGCTGCCGCTGCAGGATCCGGCGCGGGCGGTTGAAGAATTAAAATATGCGCGTGAGAAATTGGGCCTCGTCGGAATCTTCTGGCGGCCGAATAAGTTTTGCGGCCGCACGTTTGCCAGCCCAGATTATTATCCCATCTATGACGTCGCGTCGGAGTTGGGAGTGACGATTTGTGTTCATGAAGGCGCTCGCACGGTCCTGCCGCAGGCGGGCTCCGACCGCTATAGCGAATTCGGCCGCCACGTGGCATGCCATCCGTTGGAACAGATGCTCGCTTGCTTGAATTTCTCTGCCGACGGTGTCCTCGAAAAATTTCCCAAACTCAAGGTTGCTCACCTCGAGTCCGGTTGCGGCTGGGTGCCGTTCTGGCTCGAACGGATGGACGAGCACTGGGAGCATGAGTCCCACGGGTCGGCGAAGATCACCAAAGAGAAGCCGAGCTACTACTTTAAGCGAAACTGCTGGGTGAGCTGCGAAGCGGGCGAAGAGTTGGCGCCGGCGTTCATCGAACATGTCGGCGACGAATATTTGATGATTGCCACTGACTACCCGCACAGCGACGCCATCGACAAGTTTCCGGACAAAACCGTCGGCGCGATCAGCAGCAACGGCAAAATCTCTCGCGCCGCGCGTACGAAAATTCTCTGGGATAACCCGACCAAGGCGTTCGGTTTGGGCGCATAACGCTCAGCTAAATTTCCTTCTCAGAATTCCTGTTGGCGAAAGGCCCGAGTCGTTTTGACTCGGGCCTTTGTGTTTGAGACGGGCGATTCAGCGCCTAAGTGAAGTTCCTTGACTCTCGCTCATGCGGCCCGCGGTTCTACTGTCCGAAGATTTCTCAGGAAGCGAGCGGAATAGAATGAGGCACCGAAAAAGTGAAAGTTGAACCCTCGCCAGGATGACTTTCAACGCGGATATCACCATTCATCAGATCAAGATATTTTTTCACGATATTTAGTCCGAGACCGACACCATTGAAGTCTCCGGTATGAGCTTCCTTTATTTGCTCAAACGCGGTGAAGATTCGATCCATATCACGCGGCTCAATCCCAATCCCTGTATCGGCGACGGTAAATTCGATGCGGCCACCTTCAGGGATATTTCTAACGCGTAGCTCGATGCGGCCCCGTGGAGTAAACTTAAACGCATTGCCAATGAGATTTTGTAAAATTTCCTCGAGCTTAGTCGGGTCGGTGACAATCTGAGGAAGGCCCGGTTCCACAGACCATGAGACCTGCAGACGATCGAGCCGGTTAAGTTGTTCGACGTGGCTTTTAGCGTGAGCGAGGACTTCATCGATATCCACGGTCGCCAATTCCAGCGACATCTTTTTTGCGTCGAGCGCTGACAGAGCCAACACGTCATTGACCAGCTTAAGGAGAAACTTACCATGATGCCGGATTTTCATCATGGCATTGGTTTGATCGGCGTTAACCGCGCCAAAAAAACCGTCACCGGTTAGCTCGGCGTTACCCATAATCACGTTCAGCGGGGTTCGAAGTTCATGGGACATGGCGGCAATAAACTCAGTTTTAGCTCGGTTCGCTTCTTCTAGCTCCTGGTTCATCTGCCCCAACTCAGTTGTCTTCTGGTTCACTTGCTCAAAAAGCCGCGCATTTTCTGCGGCGACACCGATTTCGTGGGCAATGGACTCGATAAGCTGCAATTCATCGTGAGCGAAATGACGTTTTTCTTTGGTGGCAAGGTGTAATACGCCAATGACGTTGTCTTTCGCCTTAATCGGGAATCCCGCAAGGCTGGCAAATCCCAAGGAGCCGACCTTCTTTCGAGGATTGAGCTGCGTGTATGCCATGTCATTCTGAAGGTCTTCGAACACCAATTGCTTACCCGTCGCGAAAATTTTACCGCTTACCCCCCCGGCGGATAAATCACGTCGATCGAACGAGTGCGCTATCTCTTCGCTAAAGCCCTTGTAGGCCTTGAGACGAAGTTTCGCTTCAGATGGATCTAGGATGTAAATCCAGGATGCGTCGAAATTGAGCGCTTCGATCATTTTTTCGATGGCTTCTTTTAGGACTGTCTCCAGATTCAAGGACTGGCTAACAGCCGCGCCAATCGTGTTAAGCACGGCGAGTTGCTGGGACCTGGTCTCCGATTGGCGGAACAATCTTGCCTTTTCAACGGCCACGGCAAGATGCTCGGACATGGACGTAAGCAATCGTATTTCATCGCTCGTCAGTTTTCGCGGAGAGCGTGCGTTAAAAAGTATTACGCCGAAGATGCGGGATCGGGTCTTGATCGGAAAGAGCGCAAAAAAGCTCAGATTGGCGTTGCGCGTCGCTCTACTCGAACTCAGCGCCGCATACTGCGGGTCCGTGCGGATGTCTTCGAATATCATTGGCTCGGCTGATTCGGCAACGCGGCCGATGACCCCTTGTCCGCGCTTGAAGGTGCGTACTCCAGTCGCGTGTTCCCGGCTTAGTTCATAGGACGCCCGCAATTCCAATTCTTCCATCTCGTCGTTAAAAAGGAAGATCCTTGTGCTCTCAAAACAGAAAATCTCCGTGATTTTTGCGATCACCGCATCCAAGATGTCCTTCAGAGCCAAAGATTGGTTAATCGCTGTCGTAGCGCTATAGAGCGCGGATATTTCCTTGGTCCTCTGGTCCACCTTTTGTTCCAAAGTGGCATAGGAGTTTTGAAGAGCGTCGGTCATCTTGTTAAATTCAGCCGCTAACTCCTCGATTTCGTCGCCGGTCTTAATATCGGTTCTGTGTTCGAGATTGCCGGCTCCAATCGTTGCCACATCCTGCCGGAGTTCTTGTATCGGTCTAGTGATCTTTTGACTGACCCAAGCGATGATGGCGGCTCCGACGAACAGACCCACCACCAGAAACAGCAGTGCTGAGCGCTTCAATATTTCCACATTGGCCAACGCTGTATCGATGGGTTCTTCCAGGACAACCGACCAGCCTAACTCAGGGACCGGCGCATACGTGACTAACACGGGGCTCCCCGTCAATCCTCTCCCTTCGTTCGCGGGAGTGGAGTCTGAACGCGTAGGGTTGCGCAAAAACTTCTTGACTCCGTCAACCTGTCGGAGGTCCATCCGCTTCAATACCAGCGTCGCGTCTTTATGGGCGATTAGATTTCCATGCTCGTCTACTAGGTAGGCGTAGCCCGTAGTGCCGAAGTGAATTTTTGCAAGCACTTCCCAGAGAAAGGAGAGATCGGCTTCGGCGGAAACCACGCCGATAATACTTTGCGCGGCACCCCACAGCGGGATCGCCAGCGTGACGTACGGTTGGGCCTGAGTCGAAGTGTGGACCGGGCCTATGTAATCCTCACCCTTGAGCGCTTTGACGAATTCGGGCGATTTACTCTGGTCGGTTAGATCGGAGGGAAAATAAACTTTTCTGTCGGATTTCTTCACGACCTCCATACCGTCCGAGTTGATAATCGAAGAGTCGGTGAAGCTGCTGTCGTTTTTAACCAGGAGAGCCAGCAGTAACTGCTGCTCTTTGCTTCCCAGTTGATAGAGACTTAAGGCCGCGGCGTTATCGGAAAACCGCTCGATCTTGCGTCGCACAAAGTTGCGAATTCTCTCTGCGGTAACCGAAGCGAGCTCCGACTGCAACGCGGCGGCGTCTTGCCGGAT
>WNGO01000398.1_pt1 | contig 26480 bp, 20 predicted proteins | sample 5400511 | NCBI WGS metagenome assembly WNGO01 (sample SAMN13153380, study PRJNA577476) | soil metagenome | isolation source: 20 cm soil or saprolite under Garry oak tree replicate 2 | place: USA:California | collected 2016-06-15 | reverse complement strand
GCCGACGCGCCGGTGCTCGTTCAGTGGGCGGACATCGCCGGCGCCCGCGGCGTGACGTTGTGGCTGGCGTGGTGCAACGTGGCCATCGTTGAAACGGCAACTGACGTGCGTGGTGCGTGGTACGTGGTGCGTGGGTACGGCGTCGTGCTGGTCACGGTGCTGCTCGCGCTGGCGTACGGGGCGTGGCGCGTCAGGACGCTGCCGTATCGCGAGCTGGGCATCGCGGGACTCGTCCAGCCCAACGAGAGATTCGACGAGAAGGGCGATCCGGCACACGCCGACAGCGTCGTCGGCACGTTGATCGAAGGCACCCGGCAGCTCATGAACGACTTCCCGTGGCCACGATTGATCATCTGGCCGGAAGCGGCGATTCCCGATTTTCTGTGGCGGCGGCCGAGCTGGGTGAATCGGATCACCAATCTGGTGCGCGACGGTCACGTCCCGATTTTCACGGGCGTGGTGTGGGCCGATCCGACGTGGCGCAGCCGGCTCGATCCGTACTACAACGCGGCCATTTTTATCGATACGACAGGGAACTGGCGCCCCTATCCCGTCTACGCGAAGCACTACCTCGTGCCCGTGACCGAGCGCGTGCCGTTCGTACCGGTCGGCGTCTTCCGCGCCGTTCCCGGCCTCCGGAATTGGTCCGGGGGGTTCTCCCCGGGCCGCGATCTGCCGCTGTACACGTCCGAGTTGGGCCGCTTCGGGGTCATCGTCTGCTATGAGTCGGCGTTCGAGGACTTGCCGCGCAAATATCGCGCGTTGGGCGCCAACTTTTTGGTCAACATCACCAATGATGCATGGTTCGGGAAAACCACCGCGCCGCGGCAACATGCATCGCATCTGATCCTGCGCGCGATCGAGACGCGCATGGGCGTGGCGCGCGCCGCGAATTCCGGGATCTCCGAGTTCGTGGACCCGATGGGTCGCGTCTACGCGCCGACCAAGCTCGACGAGCGCACCTTCGTTGCCGGCGTGGTGCGCACGACCGACGTCATCCCCCTGTACGTGCGGTTGGGGGATTGGGTGGGCACGCTGGTCGTTGCCCTCACGCTCACCGGCATCGCGTTTCTCGTAAAGCGCCGCTTCCGTCCATGACCCGCGTCGGTGTCGATGTCGGCGGGACGTTCACCGATCTCGTCGCACTCAGACCCGACGGCACGATCGAAATACGCAAGGTCGCGAGTACGCCGGCGGACCCGAGCATCGGCTTGTTCCGAGCGATCGATGCGTTGGGGACGGGGGACGGGAGACGAGGGAGGGGTGTACCGGTCCCCCGTCCCCCCTCCCTCGTCCCCATCGACGTTCTGGTTCACGGTACGACCGTGGCGACGAACGCGCTGCTCGAGCGCCGCGGCGCGCGCCTCGTCCTGGTGACGACGGCCGGCTTCGAAGATTTGCTCTGGCTGAGGCGCCAGGATCGGGCGGCGCTGTACGACCTGACGCGCGACCATCCCGCTCCGCTCGTCGCGCGATCGGACGTCATTGGCGTCGAGGAGCGCATGGGACCGGATGGAGTGATCCAGGCGCTGTCGGACGGCGAAATCGCGCGCGTCACCGCTGCCGTCCGCGCCCTCGCGCCGGAAGCGATCGCCATCGCGTTCTTGTTCGCGTTTCGACATTTCGAGCACGAGCGCCGGCTGACGGCCGCGCTGCGTGAAGCATTGCCCGCTATCCCGATTGCGGCGAGTCACGAGGTGTTGCCAGTGTTCCGTGAATACGAGCGCGCCAGCACGACCGTCGCCGAGGCCTACTTGAGGCCGAAGGTCGGTGCGTACGTCGCGAAGACCGCGGCGCTGAGTGAGCAGCACGGGGTGAAGTCCCTCCGCATCATGACGTCGGGCGGTGGTACGCTGGGTCCCGAGCAGGCAGCGCGTCGGGCCGCCAGCTTGGCGCTTTCCGGTCCGGCGGGAGGCGTCGTGGGCGCTCGACTGGTCGGTGCAACAGTCGATGCACGCGACCTGCTCACACTCGACATGGGTGGTACGAGCGCCGACGCCAGCCTGGTCAGTGGCGGGGTCGCCCTCACCGAAGGCGCGGCAGCAATTGCGGGTGTGCCGCTCGCATTACCCGCCATTCTCATCGAGACGGTCAGTGCGGGTGGCGGCAGCATTGCGTCGCTCGATGAAGGGGGTGCGCTGCGCGTTGGCCCGCGCAGTGCCGGCGCAGAGCCAGGACCCGCGTGTTATGGCCGCGGCGGAAGCGAACCGACCGTTACCGACGCGTGCCTCGTCCTCGGCTGGCTGGATCCCGAATACCCGCTCGCGGACTCGGTGCGACTGGATCGGGCGGCCGCAGAGCGCGCCCTCGCCACACTGGGCGGTGACGCTACGGCGATGGCAGCCGGAATCGTCCAGGTCGCGACAGCGGTCATGGCGCGCGCGCTGAAGCGCGTCAGCGTGGCGCGCGGCATCGATCCCCGTGGCATGACGTTGCTGCCGTTCGGCGGGGCGGGCCCGTTGTTCGGCTGTGCGCTCGCCGATGCGCTGGGGATGTCCCGCGTCGTGGTCCCGCCGCATCCCGGCGTGCTGAGCGCGCTGGGACTCGCCGCGGCGCCGGAGCGCGTGGATGTGGTGGCGTCGTTGCACCGTGCGCTGCACGAGCTGAAGAACGGCGATCTCGCCAAGGCCTTCCAGCCGCTCGACGACGCCGCGTCTGCGGCGCTTCCCAGTGCCGAGCTGACACGCTTCATCGATTGCCGCTTCGCCGGTCAAGGTTACGAGGTCACTGTTCCGGCGCCGCGTGACGATCCCGCGACGCTTGCCGCCGCGTTCCGAGTGGCACACCGGGCGCGGCACGGTCACGCTGACAACGAGCTACCGGTGGAGCTGGTGAATCTCCGGGTGGTGGCGGAGCGGACGGTGCTGATGAAGCGGCGGCGAGGGGCGGTGAGGGGCGGCGAAGGGGCGGCGAAGGGGCGGCGAATGATCGTCACGCGCGATGGCAAGCGGGTACGCGCGGACGTCTGGCCCCTGGGAGAGTTGCCGGCGGGACGCCAGCTCAAAGGCCCCGCGGTGCTGGCAGGCCCCGATGCGACTGGCCTCATCGAGCCCGGCTGGCACGGCGTGGTGCACGACTCAGGCGCCGTGATTCTGGAGCGGGGGGGCGCATGAAACTCGACGCCGTCGGGCTGGAGGTCATGTCGCACGCCTTTGCGTCGATCGCGGAGGAAATGGGACTCGTGCTGGTGCACAGCGCGCTGTCGCCCAACATTCGCGAGCGGCGCGACGCATCGGCGGCGTTGTTCGACGCGGGCGGCGAGATGATCGCGCAGGCGGCGCACATTCCCGTGCATCTAGGTGCGTTGGCGGACGCCGTCGCGGCGGTGCGCGGCCTGGACCCGCGCCCCAACGAGCTCTTTTTGCTCAACGATCCGTATGCCGGCGGCAGCCATCTGCCCGACCTCACGCTCATCGGCGCAATCGACATTGACGGACGAGTCGGCGGCTACGGCGTCGTCCGCGCGCATCACTCGGATATCGGTGGGATGACGGCGGGCAGCATGCCGGCGGGCGCGCGGGAGCTGTATCAGGAAGGGCTCGTCATCCCGCCGACGCGGTTCACGCCCGATCTCGAGCGGCTGCTCCTAGCGAATGTCCGCACGCCGGCGATGCGGCGGGGCGATCTCGCCGCGCAGCGTGCCGCCGTGGAGCGCGGCGCGGAGGGATTGCGCGCATTGGCGCGGCGCCACGGCTGGGACGCGCTGCGCGCGGCCGCGGGCGAGCTGCTCGATTACGCCGAGCGACGCACGAAAACAGCGCTCAGCCGTCTGCCATCAGCAGCGCCGATGATCGCGACGGACTATCTGGAAGGTGATGGCGTTGTGGACGAGGACCTCGCGATTCGAGTCCGTATTACAATCGAGGGCGACGTCCTCCACGCGGATTTCACCGGTACCCACGGTGCCGCTCCGGGCAACGTGAACTGCCCCCTCGCGGTGACGCGCTCGGCAGTGCTGTTCGTCGTGCGCACGCTGCTGCCCAACGATGTCCCGATGAACGGCGGCGTGTCGCGCGCCGTGCGGGTGACGGCGCCGCCGGGATGCCTGGTGAACGCCCGGGCGCCGAGTGCGGTGGCCGCGGGGAATGTCGAGACGTCGCAGCGCATCGCGGACGTCGTGTTTCGCGCACTCGCGGTCGGCGGTTGCCACGTGCCGGCGCAGGGACAGGGGACGATGAATAACGTCACCTTTGGAGGGAGCACGGAGCAGGGAGCAGGTTGGACGTACTACGAGACCATTGGTGGCGGGCAAGGGGCGAGTCAGGGAGCCGACGGCCCAACCGGCGTGCATGTTGGGATGTCGAATACGCGGAACACGCCGATCGAGGTGCTGGAGATGGAGCATCCACTTCGAGTACGGACCTACGCGCTTCGTCGTGACAGCGGGGGACGGGGGACGTGGGAGGGGGGAGAGGGCGTCGTGCGCGAATTCGAGGCGCTGGCGCCGATGGAGGCGACGCTGCTCACCGAGCGACGGCGCCATGGTCCCGCGGGAGGCGCCGGTGGCGGTGCTGGCGCGGCGGGCGCGAATCTGCTGAACGGCGAGTTGATTCCTTCGAAAGCTACTCTGCGACTCAATGCGGGGGACGTGCTCCGCATCGAAACCCCGGGCGGCGGCGGCTGGGGGAAAGGGCACCACACATGACATGGGTTCTGGTCTCACTACTCGGCTTGCTGGCTGGTGTGGTCTCGGGGCTGTTCGGCGTGGGGGGCGCCGTCGTCATCATCCCCGGACTGGTCCTCATCACCAGGATGCCGCAGCATACGGCGCACGGAACGTCGCTCGCCGCGCTGCTGCTGCCGGTCGGGTTGCTCGGCGTGCTCGAGTACTCCAAGCGACAGCAGGTGAACTGGGCGTACGCGGCGGTCGTGGCGGTGGGTTTGTTAATCGGCGCCTACTTTGGCGCCAGGCTCGCCGGCACCATTCCGGATGCGACCCTGCGGAAGGCGTTCGGCGGATTTCTGCTGCTCGTGTCGATCAAACTGTTGGTTTCCTAGGGCGACTCCTCCGCCTGGCGCTGGAACACTTTGCCGTCGATGAAGAGCTTGAACAGCTCGGCGTCGAGCTGTCCCTCTTTCACCTCGATCGTGAGGATGTCGAGCGCCCGGTCGATGGACACGGCGCGCTTGTAGGGCCGGTCCTGCGCCGTGAGCGCGTCGTAGATATCGCTGATCGTCATCATGCGGGTCTGGAGCGGAATCGCCTCGCCGGTGATCCGCCGGGGATAGCCGCGGCCGTCCATCTTCTCATGGTGCCCGTAGGCGATGAGCGGGATCTGTTGCAGCTCCTTCGTCCACGGAATGCGCTGCAGGAATTGAAACGTGTGCGTGACGTGGCTCTCGATCTCGTGCCGCTCGGCGTCATCGAGACTGCCTTTGCGGATCGTGAGATAGCGCATCTCGTCAGGTGACAGGAACGGCTCCGGGGCGCCGTCAAAGGCCAGGTAGGTGCGCTTCGACCACCCCTTCAACTCCTCGAAGCTGCCGTCGGGCAAAATGCTCGGCTCATTCGCCTGCAGCACGATCTCGAGAAAGCGATCGAGCTCTTGCAGCTCCTGCTGGTGCGCCTGCTCCAGCTCCTGGATGAAGCTCTCGTAGCCCTGCTTGCCGTTCGCCTCGAGGAACTCGGCGCGCTTGCGCCAGAACTCGCGCTCCGCCGTACGGCGGATGAATGCATGGCGATGGCGCACGAACCCTAGATCGGACGGGTAGAGCTTCTTCGCCTTGACGAGCACCTCCTCGCGCACCCCGACCTTGCCGAAGTCGTGCAGCAACGCGGCGTAGCGGATTTCCTTGATCTGCTCGCGCGAGAACTTCACGCCGCGAAACGGCCCGTCCCCCGCCCGGTCCACCGTTTCCGCCAGGCCCACGGTCATGCCGGCCACCCGGCCGCTGTGACCATACGTCGTGGGATCCCGCTGCTCGATGGCGTGCACGGCGGCCAGGACGAAGCCTTCGAACAGCTTCTCGATGTCCTCGTACAAGCGGCTGTTTTCGATGGCGACCGCCGCCTGGCCGGCCAGCGCCGTCACCAGCTCGACGGTGCGCTTGGAATAGGGGACGACCTGCTGCTCGACATCGGCGGGCGTCGCGAGCACCGCGTCGAGGTTGCGCTTGCGGTTGATGAGCTGCAGCACGCCGATGATCTCGTCCTTGTGATCCTTCATGGGAATGACGAGCATCGACTTCGTGCGATAGCCGTAGCGCTCGTCGAACGTGCGGTTGATCGTGTATTCCACGTCGGGCGGGAGGAAGTACGCGTCGTCGATCACGAGGGGATCGCCGGTGACCGCGCAATAGCCGGCAAGACTGGTGCGGTCGACCGGAATCGTGAACTCGACGAACGGCGCCTCGGGCTTGGAAAACGTCTGCGCCAGTCGGAACCGCAGTCGCTTCGTCCCTTCCTCATTGAGCTCGACCAGGTACAGGCTCCCGGCATCGGACTGTGTGATGCGGCGCGCCTGCGTCAGAATCAGCTCCAGCAGCGTCTTGATATCGCGCTCGGTGCCCAGGGCGACGCCGATGCGCGTCAGCTCACCGATTTCGCGGGCCCGCTGCGCCGCTTCGCCCCGCGCGCGTGCCGTCTCCGCCCGCGCGGCGGCTTCCCGAAAGCCGGCGCGGATCGCGACCAGCAGCCGCCGCGGGCTCGTCGGGTGCGTGAGAAAGCCCGACAGGAATTCGGTCGGCAGCGTTTCGGGAACGTCCGTCTCCCCGTCGCGCCCCAGCGCGACGATGGCGCCCCCCGCGTCCACGAAGCCGCGCATGACGTCAACCGGAAACGCCGATCGGCTCTCGGCATCGAGCAGGAAGACCGTGGGCCGGTCGTCGGTGACGGCGAGCTCCCGGGCCTGCCGCACGGCGCGCGCTTCCACCTGCGACGTCTCGAGCGCGGGCGCCACGGCATCGGGGCGCCACTGCGGCGGATGCAGCAGGAGATATCTCACGGCTTAGCGCCTACGGGAGAGATCTAGGACGCCTTCTCCCGCTGCAGGCCTTCCTGCGCCTCGGTGTAATCGGGGAATATCGCCAGGGCGCGTGTGTACATCTCGACCGCCTTGTCCTTCTGGCCGCGATCGTGGAAGAGGAGGGCGCGCGAGTAGTAGGTCAGCGCCTCGGTCGGCACCTGCCGGCTCATGCGCTGATCCGACGCCGGCCGCTGCACGGCGGGCAGGCTCGCGTCCTTCATGAGCCGGGCGGCGACGTTGCGGATGATGTCGAACATGTGATCGCGCTGCATCCGCTCCGACTCGGTCTTCACGATCTCACCGGTCTCGACGTTGACGAGACGGACGTCCACGCGGAAGTCGCCGTAGAAATCGATGAACGTGCCGGCGACGACGTAGCGGGCGCCGACCAGCTTGCCGACCTTGGCGGCGGTCTGCGGATCGACACGGTTCTGGGCGCTGAGGTTCTGCTCGTCCAGCAGCCGCTGGATCTCCTGCCGCTCGACCACGCGCGCCGCGGGATTCTGGGCCAGCTCGGAAATCATCATGCCGGCAATGCCGCGCTCGAGGGCGTCGAAGTCTTCCTTGCCCTGACCGTAGGAGCCGCCGTTGTTGAACGGAAAAACGGCGATGCCCGGGCGGGTGTCCTGACTACGCTGCTGTGCCCCCAGGAGGACGGGAACCAGGCTCAACACAGTCATCACTGCACGCGAACGCATAGCTACTCCTCGGGTCACAGGGTCACCTGCATGCCTTCCTGGGCGGCTCGGACTTCCAGGGATCCACCGCGCGCCTTGGCAAACTTGCGCGCGGCCGCCTGCAAGCCATCCATCGCCTCGTCGCCGTGCTCGGGCTCGTGATGAAACAGTACGAGCTGCTTCGCGCCGGCCTCCTGCGCCAGGGTCACCGCTTCTTCATATGTCGAATGTCCCCAGCCGCGGTGCTGCTCCAGCTCTTTCGGCGTATACATGGCGTCGTGAATCAGGAGATCGACGCCCTTCAGAAACACCACGAAATCGCGGCGCCAGCTCGCCGGGACGTCGTACTGCCCGCCGGAGCCCAGCTCGTTATCCGTCACGTATGCGATGCTCGGTCCACTGGGCGCCTTTGCCGGCGTCAGCCGGAAGGCCAATGTCGTACCGGGGTGCCGCAGCTTCATGCTGCGAACCCGGAACTCCCCGACCGAGAACTCGTCCGTGTCCACCTGCTGCACGGTGAGCGACGCCGACAGCGCGTCGAGCGGAACGGGGAACACCGCCGGGTCCATCTGTTGCCGCAGGATCGCCTCGAGGGATGCCGTCCCCTGTCGTGATCCCCAAATGCGCACGGTGTTGCCCGGCGCGAAAAACGGTTTGAAGTGCGGGAGCCCTTGAATGTGATCCCAATGCGCATGCGACAGCAGAATTTCGACTTTCGCGGCGCCATTTTGTTTTGCCACCAGATCGAGACCGAGTGCTCGAATGCCGGTGCCCGCGTCCAATACGACCAGCTGACCCCCGGCGCCTTCCACCGCGACGCACGGCGTGTTACCGCCGTAGCGCGACGTGCCCGCCCCGGGAGTCGGAATGCTCCCCCGGGTTCCCCAGAATGTCACCGTGTAGGCCATGCGTGTCGGCACCCGAAAACTCGGGCTAAGTTACTGGTAATTAGTGACGTAGAGCCGTGACGCCAGTCACGAACGCCCGGCCGCCTGCTCGAGCGAGCCACGGTCCTTGATCACAATGTCCTTGCGACTTACGTCAATCATTCCTTTGTCGACGAGCTCGCGCATCGTGCGCGACACCGTTTCGCGCGACGAGCCGATCATCTGAGCGATGGTGTGATGGGTGAGGCGGCGCGTGATGCGCTGGCCGTCCGTTTCGTCGGCGAGATCGAGCAGCAGCTGCGCGACGCGCCCGTGCACGTCGAGCAGCACCAGGCTGCCCACCTTCTCATCCACGCGACGCAGCCGGCGCGACAGCTCCCGCAGCAGTGCGAGGCCGATCCCCGGCGCGTGCTCGAGGATGCCCTGGAAGTCTTCGCGCCGCAGCACGTACAGCGTCGAGTCTTCCATCGCGATGACGTGCGCGGAGCGCGGCTCGTCGTCGATCAGCGCCATCTCGCCGAAGAACTCTCCTTCGCCGAGCACCGAGAGAATGACTTCGCGGCCATCTTCGCCGATCAGCACGACTTTGACCTGGCCTTTGGCGACGACGTAGAGCGCATCGCCCGGATCGTCCTCGAACAGGATGACGGAATTCTTGGGGTAGGCCCTGTCGCGGGCGACTTCCACCACCCGCTGCAGGTCGGTGGAGGACAGTTGACTGAAGAGCGGGACCTTCTGGAGGATTTCGGTTGCCGACACGCCGAACAGCTTACGGCCTGTCCACGGCGGTGTCAATCGAAGCGCGAGGCTGAGCCTTGCCCCCAAGTTGGTGTCCCGGCTATATTTCCGCACTTCGTTCTGTCCGACTTTCAGGCAAGGATACGTGCAGTGAAACCCGGAATTCATCCCAAATACCAGCGGGCCACCGTGCAGTGCGCGTGTGGCAATACGTTCATCACGCGCTCCACGACGCCCCTGATTCACGTCGAAGTCTGCGCCAGCTGCCATCCCTTCTTCACGGGTAAGCAGAAGCTGCTCGACACGGCCGGCCGCGTGGAGCGGTTCCGCCAGAAGTACGGAACCAAAGCGAGCTGATCCCGTGGAGACCCGCCTCCGCCAGGCGCTCGCGCGGGCGGAGGAGGTCGCCCGGCAGCTGGCCGATCCCGCCACCGCGCGGAATCCGGCGAAACTGAAGCAGCTCGGCCGCGAGCACGCCCAGCTCGACGCCATCCGGCTGGCGCACCAGCGCCTGGAGCGCCTCGAGGCCGAGCTGGCGCAGGCGCGCGAAGTGCTCGCCGACAAAGATCCCGAGTTGTCGCAGCTCGCCCGCGCCGACGTCGAACGGCTGCGGCCCGAGATCGACCGCCGCGAGACCGAGCTGGCCGAGCTTCTGACCCCCGCCGATCCCTTTGACGACCGTGATGCCATCGTGGAGGTTCGCGCCGGCACCGGTGGCGACGAGGCGGCGCTGTTTGCCGCCGACCTGTTTCGCATGTACACGCGCTTCTCCGAGCGCCGCGGCTGGAAGGTCGAAATCCTGTCGCTTTCGGAAGGCACGCTCGGCGGCCTCAAGGAGGCCGTGTTTGCGGCGCGCGGCCCCAAGGCGTATGGCACGCTGCGCTACGAATCGGGTGTGCACCGCGTGCAACGGGTGCCGGTGACCGAGCAGCAGGGCAGGATCCACACCTCGGCGGCAACGGTCGCGGTGCTGCCGGAAGCGGAAGAGGTGGACGTCAAGATCGAGGATAAGGATCTGCGTATCGACGTGTTTCGCTCGGGCGGCCCCGGCGGCCAGAGTGTCAATACGACGGACAGCGCCGTGCGCATCACGCACCTCCCCACGGGCCTCGAGGTGAAGTGCCAGGATCAAAAGTCCCAGCTGCAAAACAAGATCAAGGCGATGGAGATCCTGCGCTCGCGACTCCTCGACCGCAGAGTGGCGGAGCAGGAGGCGGCCCGGTCGCGCGAGCGGCGCTCCCAGGTCGGCACCGGTGACCGTTCGCAGAAAGTCCGCACGTACAACTTTCCGCAGAATCGTGTGACCGACCATCGCATCCACTTCACGACGCACAGCGTGGATCAAGTGCTGGATGGGAAGCTCGATGATTTGATCGCCGCCGTGAAACAGGCGCAGGAGAAGGAGCGGGTGAGTGCCTGAGCTGCGGTCAAGCAGCAACGGCGGCGGTCAAGCAACGACTGCGGCGGTCTGGGCAGCACTTGCCGGGTCGACGGTCGGCGAAGCGTGGGTACGTCGTGACGAGCCGAAGTCGCCCGACCTCGTTGCCAGGTATCGGGATGCCGTTGCGAAGTTGAAACGTGGTGTGCCGTTCGCCTATGCGGTCGGACGTGCCGGCTTCCGCACACTCGATCTCGCCATCGATCCGCGGGCGTTGATTCCACGTCCCGAGACCGAAGGTCTGGTGGAGCTCGTCTTGGCACGGTGCTCGACGGGACGCGTCGCGGATATCGGTACGGGCTGCGGTTGCATTGCGCTGTCGCTCGCCGTCGAGGGCCGGTTCGATAGCGTCGTCGCCGTCGAGCAATCGCCTGCGGCCGCCGCGCTCGCGCGCGAGAACGTGGCGCGCATTTCACCCGTGACACCGGTTGAGGTGCGCGAGGGGAACCTGCTCGCGCCGCTGGTGGACACAGGGGAACGGTATCACGCGGTCGTGTCGAATCCGCCGTATCTCACCGAGCGCGAGTATGCGGACCTCGACCCATCGGTTTCGGAGTTCGAGCCCCGGCATGCCCTGGTGAGCGGCGCCGACGGCCTCGCGGCGACGCGGACGCTGTTCGCCGAGGCTGGGGCGCTGCTCGAGCCCGGCGGGCTGCTGGCGCTCGAGATCGACGAACGGCGAGCCGATGCCGTTCGCGCACTGGCCCGGGAATACCAATGGGCGGTGGAAATCCACTATGATCTGTTTGGTCGCCCCCGTTACGCGCTTTCTACACAGGAGGACTAGTGCTCGAAGAGAAGGCAGAAGACCTGGGGCGCGTGCTCGGCCAGACCGACGAATACAAGGCGTTGCGCCGTGCGACGGAGGCGCTCCGCGAGGATCAGGCCGTGCAGAAGGTCCTGGCGGAAGCCGAGCGTCTCGCGCAGGAGATCGAGCGCGTCGCGCAGCAGGGGAAAGAGCCGACCAAGGAGCAGGTCGAACAGTACGACCGCGCGCTCCAAGGCGTGCAGGGAAATTCGGTGTATCAGCAGATGGTCGCGGCGCAGGCGAACTTTGAAAAACTGATGGCCAAAATCAACGCCCGGATTTACGAAGGCATCAAAAAGGGCGCCGCGAGCCCCATCATTACGCTCGGGTGAATCCGTTTATCGTGGTCGAGGGTCCCGAGGGTGCCGGCAAGTCGACGCTCGTGCGTTGGCTTGCAGGCCAGCTGCGCGCTGACAGTCACAAGGTCGTGACGGTCCGCGAGCCCGGCGGCACGCCGATCGCCGAAGCGGCCCGCAAGCTGGCGTTGAAGTCGCGCCACGATCGCGCATTCGGCGCCGAGCTGTTCCTCTTTCTGGCCGCGCGTGCCGACGTGGTGGAGCGGGTGATCCGGCCCGCGCTGGCGGACGGCCAGATCGTCATTGCCGACCGCTTCGGCCTGTCCACGATGGCGTATCAGGTCGCGGGGCGGGGGTTGCCGCGGGAGGATGTGGAAGCCGCGCTGCGGGTCGCCACGGGCGGGCTGGCGCCGGACCTCACGCTGGTGCTCGATGTCCCCGTCGCGGTGGGACGGGAGCGGCAGCGGAGCGCGGGGAAGGTCAAGGACCGCATCGAGCGGGAAGATGACACGTTTCACACACGGGTCCGGGAAGCGTATAGGAGCGCATCCGGGCCCGGGATTGTCCATATTGATGCCAGTGGAGCCAAGAAGGCCGTCCAGGAAACCGCCTGGCGGGAAGTTGCGGCGGCAACGGCACTATCGCTAAGGGGTGCATGATGATTCGTCATAAAGGGTCCGTGGTCGCCGTCGTCGCCCTGGCCGCGTTGGTCAGCGGCGGCTGGTTCCTGCAGCGGCAGACGGAGCCGGAAGGCTCGGTCTATCAGCAGGCGCGGTTGTTCGACGACGTGCTGGCCCATGTCGCCGATTACTACGTCGATTCACTGGACGAGCGCCAGCTCTATCAGATGGCGATCGACGGCATGCTCGATCAGCTGGGCGATCCGTACTCGGTCTTCCTCAAGCCGGACGACTTCCGCCAGCTCTCCGAAGCCACGACCGGTAACTACTCCGGCCTCGGCATTCAGATCGACGTGCGCGACGGCTGGATCACCGTCGTCGCGCCGCTGCCCGATACGCCGGCCGAGCGCGCCGGCGTGCTGACGGGCGACCGCATCGTGCAGCTCGATGGCCGTTCGACGGAAGGGTGGAAGCAGGATCAGGCGGTGAAGGAGTTGCGCGGTCCGGCTGGCACGACGGCGGAGCTGTCGATCCGGCGTAGCGGGGTCGACAAGCCGATCACCTACAAGCTCACGCGCGCCACGATTCACATCCGGTCGGTCGATCCGCGCATTACGATGATGCTCAACGATCGCGTCGGATATATCGCCCTGGCGCCGGTGAGCGAGAACTCGACCCGGGAAGTGGCGCAGGCGATCGACACGCTGAGCAAGCAGGGGATGAAGTCGCTCATCTTCGATCTGCGCAACAACCCCGGCGGCCTCCTCGACCAGGGTGTGGCGGTGTCGGACCTCTTCCTCGATCCCGGCAAGGAAATTGTGGCGACGCGCGGGCGCGCACCGGGCTCCTCGCACGAGTTCGATGATAAAAACCCACAGCAATGGCCGCGCCTGCCCATCGTCGTCATCGTCAACGGCGGGACGGCGAGCGCGGCGGAGATCATCTCCGGCGCGTTGCAGGATCACGACCGCGCGGTGCTGGTCGGGACGCCGACATTCGGCAAGGGGTTGGTGCAGTCGTTCTGGCGGCTGACGCCCGAAACGGGCCTCAAGCTGACGACGGCGCGCTGGTATACGCCGAGCGGCCGCACGATTCAGCGCGTCACGCGCAATGAAGCCGAGCAGGAGGCGCAGGTGATCGCCGCGCAGCGCGGCCAGGACACCAAGCCCGACTCGACGTTGCTCTTCCACACCGACGCCGGCCGGTCGATCTACGGTGGGGGTGGCATCCGGCCCGACATCTACGTCGTTGCCGACACGTTCACGACGGCCGAGCGGGTGTTCGTGAAGGCGCTGGGTGACAAGATTCCGCTGTACCGCGACGCGCTCACGGCCTACGCCATCGACCTGAAGGATGGGAACCGGTTGCCGTCGGCGAACTTCACCGTCACGGACGGTATGGTCGATGAGATCGTGCGTCGCGTGCGGGCCAGGGGTGCCGAGCTGCCGGACTCCGTTGTCGCCGGCGCGCGCACGCTGATTTCGCAAGAGATCGGTTATGAAGCGACGCGCTACGTCTTCGGGCGCTCGGCGGAATTCCGCCGCCGCATGGCGGACGACCAGCAGGTGAAGCGGGCGCTGGCCCTGGCCGATCGCGCCCGATCGCCGCAGGACCTGCTCACGCTCGCTACCCCGCGCCCTACGGCAGAACGCAATAGGTGATCCAACAGTCTGCCCGCGCGATCGGGATCATCGGTCCCGGTCGCGCGGGAGTTGGACTGGCGCTGGCCCTCGCCCAGGCAGGCTACTCCGTCTTCATCCATGGGCGTAAGAAAAAAAGCATACCCGCATCCCTGACACTCACCGTCGGCGACGGCGGGACACCACCGCCGTGGATCGGCGACACCGACGTCGTCATCCTGACGGTCCGCGATGATGCGATCACACCGCTGGCGGAGTCGCTGGGGCAGGCGCGCGCGATCGTCGAGCGCCACGTCGTCCTGCATCTCTCCGGGAGCCAGGGCCAGGAAGCGCTCGGTCCCCTCGTCACGAGCCGCGCCGCACTCGGCTCCCTGCATCCGCTCCAAACGATCGTCGAACCGGAGCTCGCGCCCGCTCGCTTGCAGGGCGCGTGGGCGGCCGTCGAAGGAATGCCGCGTGCCGTGGCTGCGGGCGAGCGGATCGCGCAGGATCTCGGCATGCGGCCATTCCGGATCGCCACGAAAGCGAAGCCGATTTACCACGCAGGCGCGGTGTTCGCCTCGAACTATCTGGTCGTCGTCGAGGCCGTCGCGCAGCGGCTGCTGCGGCACGCGGGGCTATCCGATGCCGACGCCTGGGCGGCGCTGCGTCCGCTGGTCGAAGGCACGTTCGAGAATCTCAGCCGGCACGAGCCGCGCGAGGCGCTGACGGGCCCGGTGGTCCGCGGCGATACGGCGACGATCATCCGGCATCTCCAATCGCTGGCGGTGGATGACGCGAAGCTGTACCGGGCGCTCGGGCGCGCGGCGCTCGAGCTGACGCAAAAACAGGGGATGGATGTGAAGACGGCGGAGAAGGTCGCGGACGCGCTGGCTACTGATCTACCACCTGTAATCCGGCCTTCGGGGAGAATCTGAATTCGCGGGCGGGAATCGGTTTGTTCACCGCGAGATGCTGCAATGTGATCGTTCGCCGCTGTCCCGATGTCTCCACGATCTCGATGCGCCGCACCAACCCATCCTGCCTCGCGATCCACACCGTCGCATCGGAGTACGCTAGATCCGTCGCGTGCGGCTTGAGCGCGATGACGTCCGCGAGGCCGTCCGGAAGCGAATCGACGCGCACATAGCGGGCGTCGTAGCGCTCGCGCGGTCGCTCGACAAACTGCCCGATCAGATTGGGACCGGTCGTGCCCGTGCCGGGGATCGCCGTGCGGATCACCTGGCCCGGCGTGGTGCTCGGCGTGTAGAGCCACAGCCGCCGTCCGTCCGCGACGATGCGGTCGTTCTTGGGCTCCGTGAAGCGCATGGCAAAGTAGTTCGGCCGGCGCTGGAACAGCTTGCCCCGGGTCGCATCGGGATCGCCAAGCATCGGGTTGTCGATGATCTGGACGAAGTCGGCCTGGAGCGTCCGGACTGTATCGAAGGATGCGGATGCGCGATCGAGCACGGGCCAGGGATCCTGAGATGGAAGGTTGGAAGGTTGGAAGGTTGGATGGAAAAGCAGCATTCCAACCGTCCAACCTTCCAACATTCCAACCTTCATGCCCCTACCGCTGCCGGCTCCGCCACCCGTCGCCCTATAGCCTCGGCGATAATGCGGACCTCACGCATCAGCTGCGCGAACTGATCGGGGAACAGCGACTGCGCGCCGTCCGACAGCGCTTCCTCGGGGTTGGGGTGCACTTCCACCATGATGCCGTCGGCGCCGGCCGCGACCGCCGCGCGCGCCATCGGGATCACCTTGTCGCGCAGGCCCGTGCCGTGTGACGGATCGGCGATGATCGGCAGGTGCGACAGCTTGTGCACGACCGGAATCGCCGTGAGGTCGAACAGGTTACGCGTGGCGGGATCGAAGCCGCGCACGCCGCGCTCACACAGAATCACGTCGTGATTGCCTTCGGCCAATAAATACTCCGCCGACAGCAGCAGCTCCTGCACCGTCGCGCTGATGCCGCGCTTGAGCAGCACCGGCTTGCCGCAGCGTCCGGCGACCTTGAGGAGCGAGAAGTTCTGCATGTTGCGCGCACCGATCTGCACGATGTCCGCCATCTCGGCGACCCAGCCAAGCCCCGTTTCGTCCATCGCCTCGGTACAGATCAACAACCCCGTTTCTTCGCGGGCCTTGGCCAGCAGCCGCAGACCCGGCTTGCCCAATCCCTGGAACGAATAGGGGGAGCTGCGGGGCTTCCACGCGCCGCCGCGCAGCACCACCGCGCCCGCTTCTTTTACCTGTCGCGCTGCTTCGACGATCTGCCGCTCGCTCTCCACGGAGCACGGCCCCGCGATCGCGACGACTTCGGTGCCGCCGAACGCCACGCCGCCTGCCAAGCGGACGACGGTGGGATCTGCTTTCCACTCGCGGCTGACCTGTTTGTACGGCTGAGAGACGTGAATGACTTCATGGACTCCGGGCAGGCCCTCGAGGCGGGAGGCATCGACACGCCCATCGTTGCCGACGAGGCCTACCGCGGTGCGCTGCACCCCGGGCATGGCCTGCGCCTGATAGCCCATCTCCTGGATGACGGAGATGACTTTCTCGACTTCGTCGCGCGTAGCGCCATGACGCATCACGATCAGCACAACTAGCGTCTCCCGTCTCCGATGGTGAAGCGATCGCCGTCTTGCGCGGCCGTGACCGGCCCGCCGAAGCGTGTGCCGGCGAGCTTTGCCGGGTCCGAAGTTTCTACAGGAGGATAGAAGTGCGTCAAGACTAGTCGCTTCGCGGCGGCCGCTTTCGCCAGATCCCCGGCACGCTCAGGAGTGAGATGGGTGTCCATCGCGCGCGCTTCGGGGAGCGAGCACTCCGCCAACAGCAGGTCGCAGCCGCCGGCCCAGCGAGCCAGCTCGGAGCTGGGCCCGGTATCGCCGGTGTACACGAGACGCCCCTCAGGCGCGACCAGCGAGAGCGCTACGCTCTCCGTCGTATGCGGTACCGGGAAGGTCTCGAGGCTGACATCGGCGTTCAGCGGGAACGGCTCGCCGTCGCGCACGTCGAGAATGCCGATCGGGAAGCCGGGATCGAGCAGCCAGTGGCCGTACCCCTCGGCCAGCGTGCGCAGCAGCTGCACGACGCCGGGAGGGCCGAGGATCACGAACGGCTCGCGGCGCGGCGGCTCCGTCGTGTACTTGAGCGCGTACACGAGCATTGGCAGCTCACCCCAATGGTCGGGATGGAAGTGCGTGAGGATGACGTGCGTCACCTGATGCCACGGCAACCCGAACTCCGCCAGCCGGTGTAGCGAGCCGGCGCCGCAGTCGAGCAGCATGCGCAGATCGCCGCGGGCCACCCAATGACAGGGGCAGGTGCGGCGAGCCGAGGGAGCAACCGTGCCGGTGCCGACGGTGACGAGTTCCATACTCACCTTCCCCTGAAGACGATTCTCTTGAACACCAGCAACCCGGGAGCCTTGAGCTTGGCGAGATATACGCCGGCGGGCAACGGGTGCCCGTCATCGGCCCGGCCGTCCCACATCAGGCGCGGATCGCAGATCCCTCCGCCCCCCCCGCCCCCCGACGAGCCGCGGCCGTAGCGGCCCGCGGGCAGGATTGCCGGGAAATCGGGCCCGGGGATAAAGTGCCGCACGTGGTTGCCGCGCAGGTCCAGAATATCGAGCGCGACCATGCCGGTCGTGGCGACGTCGAACCACAGGCACGTGGAATCGCGTCCGGCGGCGGGGAAGGGGTTGGGGAAGTTCTGATACAGCAAGGTCGAGGTCGGCACGCCTCCGTCCACCACGAGGAACGAGCCCTGGCTCCTGATCATACTGGTATCGGAACCGGCGTGCACGACCAGTATCCAGCGATACGCCGTGTTGCGCTCGAGCGGCTGCGGGAGGGTGAAGCTCGTATCCCGCAGGCCGGCGATGCCGAAGTCGAACAGTCCCGTCACGATGCGCTGCACCTGCAAGTCATACGTGAAGGGACCAGGCGGTGATGACACCGCCACCGGGTCCCAGGTGAAGGTCGGCTGGGCGGAGTCGGTGACGGCACCGCCCGGTGCGCTGAGCGAGGTCAGAACCGCCCACGGCGGTACCACGAGTGGTCCAACGCGTGGCGTGCTTGCCGTGTCGCCCGTGTCCGCCCGTCCATCCACGCGCCAGAAGATGGACGCGCCTTTCAGCGGGCGAGTCAGGTCGAACGACAGCGCGGTCCCCAGCGCGGTGTCGAGGACGACATTCGCGAACGAGCTGTCGCGCGCGATCCGCAGCCGGTACGTCACGGTCGAGCCGGACAGCGTTCCGGCATCCCAGGAAAATGTGGGCGTGATGGTGGTGAGCGGGCTGACGACGGGCGCGAGGGCATTGAGGTGCGGGGCGAGCCCGGACGATGCGGCGAAGTCGGGGCTGCCCCAGCCGAAAGTGGAATCGGGTGAAGCGCGGTGGGATGCGAACGCGCGCAAGGTGTCGCGCATCGCGATCGGTCCGAGCGTCGGGAGTAGCTCCTTCATGAGAGTGACGCCCGCGGCGGTGAGCGGCGTGGCGAACGACGTGCCCGCTTCGCGCAGCAACGCACCGGGGCCGGTAACGACGCAGACGGCTACGCCGGGGGCGGTGAAGTCAGGCTTGAGCCGGCCGTCGGCGGTCGGCCCGCGGCTCGAGAAGAACGCGATGCCGCCGAGTGAATCTTCGGCGCCGATGGTGAGTGCCGAATCGGCGTCGCCTGGCGTCCAGACCGTGCGGAACCCCGGCCCTTCGTTGCCGGCGGCGGTCACCACGATGATCCCCCGTCGAGCCGCCGCATCGACCGCCACGGTGGTCACCGCGATGTCGCCGTTGAGGTCGGATGGCGCGTAGCTGAACCCGTTATCGAAGATGAGATACGCGAGGCTCGAAGAGACGATGTCGACCCCGATTGAATCCGCCCACTCCAGCGCGTGGACGTAGTTGTCTTCCTCGACCCGGGTCTCGGTTCTCACGTCCTCGGTCTTGGCGAGCAGATAGGTTGCGTCCGGCGCGATGCCGCGCAGCCGGCCGGGGACGTCGCCCGCGAACAGCGACCACACGGCCGTCCCGTGGAACTGGGCGCCGCTGACATCCTTGCCGGGCTCGTCGCGCACCACGCCGTCGTTGAACACAAAGTCGTGCTGCGCGGTCACGGTGACGCTGCTGAACGCGGGGTTCTGCGTGTCGAAACCGGTGTCGAGAATGCCGACGCGCACGCCGGCACCGCGATGGCCGCGGTCGGACAGCGGCCGCAGATGCAGGCGCCGATAGGGCATGTCGGATGGGCCGTAGACTGGATCGCCGCCGGCCGGGCAGGTATCCGCGCCGCTGGTCGGCGACTGCGGCAGCTCGGGAGCGCGGAGGGGGGCCGGGATCCGGAATCGCCCCAGCGGCTGCACACGGCGCAAATCGCGATCCTGAACCAGCATGCGGAGCGCGGCGCTGGGCACATCGGCACTGATGGCATTGAGCCAGCGGCTGCGCACGCGCACGCGCGCGCCGGAGGCGGTTACGCGATCACTGAGCGCGTCGAGCGAGACGCCCGGCCGGGCGAAGAGCCAAACCGACACGGTGGTGTCTTGCACGCGTTGCAAGAGCTGTGGCAATACGGGAGAAACCGCGGGCCGCTGCGCTGCCAACCCAGCAGGCAGGAAGACGAGCCAGAAGAACCGTCGCATCAAAACGGGAAGGGGGAAGGGGGACGGGGGACGGGTAGAAAGGGCTCGCTAGACCGGTTCCATCTGGCCGAGGCGGACCCCGACGATCGTCGAGACACCCGGCTCCTGCATCGTGACACCGTACACCGCATCTGCTGCCTGCATCGTCCTTGGATTGTGCGTGATGACGATGAACTGCGTCTGATCCTTGAACTCCGCCAGCAGGCGGACGTAGCGGCCGACGTTGGCGTCGTCCAGCGGGGCGTCCACCTCGTCGAGCAGGCAGAACGGGCTCGGCTTGGCGAGGAATATGGCGAACAGCAGCGAGACCGCGACGAGCGTGCGCTCGCCGGAGGACAACAGGTGAATGCGCTGTGTCCGTTTGCCCCGCGGCGCCGCATGGATCTCGATTTCGCTTTCCAGCGGCTCGTCTTCGTTCGCCAGACGGACATCGCATTCGCCGCCGCCGAACAACGTCTGGAACACCGAGCGGAAATGCTCCCGAACCTTGGCGAACGAGTCAAGGAAGAGCGCCTTCGCCGTCTGATCGATCTCACGCGCCGCCTGCTGCAACGAATTGCGCGCGGTCACGAGATCGTCGCGCTGCGTCTGCAGAAACTCGAGGCGCTTGGTCTCTTCCGCGTGCTCCTCGACGGCCAGGGCGTTGACGGGCCCGACGGCGTCGATGGCACCGCGCAGCCGGTCGTTTTCCTGCCGCAGCCACTCGATGTCTCCCGAGACCTCGGGCGCTGCGGCGAGCAACTTGTCGAGCGGCTTGCGCCATTCGGTTTCGACGCGCTCCACCAGCCCGCGCTTGCGCCCCTCGACTTCGGTGCGCTCGAGTTGCAGCCGGTGCTCCTCCTCGCCCAGGGCGGCGAGCGCCTTCCGCGCCTGATCGAGCCCGCCCTCGGCCTGGCCGAGATCGGCGTCGGTCATGCCGACATTCGCCTCGGCATCCTTGGCGGCGGTCTCGAGCTCGACCAGTGCCAGGCGGCGCTCCTGCAGCGTGTCTGCCCACTGTGCGCGTTGCGTCGTGAGCGCCGCCGTCTCGCGCTCGATCCGGGCGATCTCCTCGGCGCGAGCCCCGGCCTGTTCGCGGGAAGCCGTCGCCTCCGCGTTCGCACGACCGGCGCGCTCGGCGGCAGCGGCCGAGCGCGCCTCGACCTGCGCCGCCTCGACCTGCCAGCGCACGCGTTGCTCGCGTGCCGCTTCCTGCTGTGCTTCGAGGTCGGCGAGCCCCGCGCGCTCGGCCCCGAGCTGTTCGGCGGAGCGCAGGCGCTCCATCTCACGCTCCTGCAGCTCGACGTGGACCGCGCCGAGCCGCGTTTCGACTTCCGCGAGGCGGCGCGTGAGGCGCTCGACCTGCGCGCTCGCTTCTTCGGCCTGGCGGCGCGCATGGATGAGGCCCCGATCGGCTTCGCCCTTTTCCGCACCGGCTTCCAACTCGGCGTGGCGCGCCTGCTCGGCGTTCTGTCCCGCCGTCGTGAGACTCGCTTCCGCCGCCGACAGTTCCTTTACCGTCGACTCCTCGGCCACGCGCGCGCGATCCCGATTCGTCGCGCCGTCGCGCACTTCCTTCTCCAGCGCTTCCAGCTCGGCGCGGCGCTGGAGCGGCCCGGCGGCCGGCGTGCTGCTGTCGAGGAACACGGCGCCGTTGGCGCGGCGCAGCGCGCCGCTCCCGATGACCTCGTGGCCGGCGAGCAACGCGCGAACCCACGCCGCCGCGGGCCCGTCGACCCGCAGCTCGTCCTGCAGCGGGTGGCCATCGGCGCCGAGCCGCGGGCCCGGGACGCAGGGCAGTAGCACCAGCGGTCCAGGCTGCGCGTCCGCGTGCCACGCGCTGATCGCCTCGATGGCGGACGCATCGCGGACCAGCACCGCGTGCAGCCATTCGCCGAGCAGCCGCTCCGCCAGCTCGGCATCGCGCCGGCTGGTGCGCACGTAGTCAGCGAGTGGTCCCAGCACACCCGGCAGACGCGCTTTGAGCAGCGCCGCCGCCGCCGGCGCGAGACCTACGTGCTCGCGATCCAGCTCGCTGAGAGCGTCACGTCGCGCCTCGAGCTGCGCCAGCGCGGCTTCCGTCTGACGCCGCGCCGATCGGGCACTCATCTCCTGTTCATGCAGCGTGGCGACGTGCCGGCGTGCATGCTGCAATGCTTCCACAGCCCGAACGGCGGCTTGCGCATCGCGGTTGACGCGCTGTGCGGCGGCAGCGGCATCGCGCGCGGCAGCCTGGGCGGCGGCCTCATGGTCCTGCCGCTCGGCGGTGGCGAGCGCCAGCTGCTCGCGCAGCTCGCTGCGCTCCCGGTCCAACGCCCCCCCTTCGATCTCGAGCGCCCGCGCGGTTTCGGCGCGCCGTTGCAGCGCCTCCTCGAGCTCGCGTACGGCGAGCCGCTCCGCCGCGAGACGGCCGCGCACCTCGTCTTCTTCGCCGGTTCGGTCGCCCAGCTCGCTCTGTACGGCGGCGAGATCGCGCTCGGCCGCACTGCGCTCGGCGGCCGCCGCTTCATGCTCGCGCTCCGCCTGCGCCGCCCGCCGTTCGGCCTGCATGCGCTCGTCGGCGGCGGTCTGACGCCGCTGCCCCGCGTTGCCCAGGCGCTCAGCCGCCAGCGCGAGGTCGCTCTCCAACCGGCCCACCTCGAGCTTCGCGTCGCCGAGCCGCCGCTCGACTTCGGTGCGCCGCGCTTCGGCGGTGTGGCGCGCCTGCACGCGGGCCTCGCGCTGCCGCTCGGCATCGCCCAGGCGTGCGCGCGCCGCGGGGAGCGCCTCCGCCAGCTCGCGCGCGCGCACGCCCAGCGACCCCAGCGATAGATCGAAGTCCTCGATCTCCCGGCGTACCAGCGTCATCGCGATCCCGAAGCGCTCTTCGATCATCTTGCCGTGGCGTTCGGCTCGGCCGCGTTGGCGGGCGAGACTGCGGACCTGCGTCTGCACTTCGGCGATGAGATCTTCGAGGCGGGCGAGATCGGCCGCCGTCTCCTCGAGCCGGCGCTCGGTGCTCTTCTTGCGGTCCCGATACAACCCGATGCCCGCCGCTTCTTCGAACAACGCCCGCCGCTCCTCGGCTTTCTCGGAGAGCAGCGCCTCGATCATCTTCGCTTCCATGACGACGGCGGCGTCCGCGCCGAGACCCGTGCCGCGGAACAGGTCCTGGATGTCCCGGAGCCGTACCGGCGAACGATTCAGCATGTATTCGCTCTGACCGGAACGCGACAGGCGACGCGTGACCACGACTTCCTGATACGCGACCGGCAGGCTGCCGTCGGAGTTATCGAAGACCAGTGACACTTCCGCGACGTTCACGGGCCGGCGGCCGGTGGATCCCTGGAAGATCACGTCTTCCATCTTCCCCCCGCGCAGCAGGCGGGGCGACTGCTCGCCGAGCACCCAGCGCACCGCGTCGGAGATGTTCGACTTGCCGCAGCCGTTCGGCCCCACGATCGCGGTCACGCCTTGCTCGAAGGGCAACTCCACCGATCCGGCGAACGACTTGAAGCCCGAGAGCTCGAGCCTGCTCAGTCTCATGGTGTCCCCATGCGAGGGAGTAGGTTCGCGCGCACGCCGGCGCGCTTGAGTGCAGCCTGGGTAAACGCCGCCTGTTCCGGTGCCTCGAAGGCGCCCAGCAGGATGACGCCGCTGGACCAGCGCACCGCCGGGAGGCCGCGGCGGCGCAGCATGTCGAGTGTCGCGCCCGCCGGCGCGTGATACGAATACGGAGCGAGCAGCAAATCGCCGATCCCTTCCGCGGCGATGCCGCGACGCCACAGCTGCGCCCGTGCGTCGCCGGCAGCGGCCCGCGTCGCGTACGATCCCGCCAGCACGCGATACCAGAGGGTGCCTCGGTTCCCGCTCTGCGGCACCGGCGTCACGAGTGCCGGCACACCGGCATCGGCGGCGAGTCTGTCAGCGTAAGCGAGGGCCTTATCCAGGGATGCGTATGCCGCGAGCTGAATGGTCCAACCGAGGGTATCGGGTTTCGGAGGAGCAGGGAGCCGGGAGCTGGGAGCAGGTGCGGGCATAGTGTGGGGAGCGGGGGGAGGGGGAGCGACGAGGGCTGACTCGCGCGCTCGCGCGAGCAGCGTCCATCCTCCCACCGCTAACGCCGCCACCAGCAGTGCCACCAGCACGACGCGAGGCCCGCGGCGCGGCTCGGTCACGACGGGCACCGTCATTGGCGGCGAGCTGCGCCCGCCTCCAGTCGATGGCAGCCAGCGATCGCGCACGACTCCGAGCAGCGGGACGTCGCGTCCGATCGCAAACTCCGCGGTGACACCCTCCGGGGCGAGCACGATCACGCCATCAGGATCGGCCGCGAGCTGCGCCAGTCCCGAAGCCGGCAGAAACGCGAGCAGCAGCGCTCCTTCCGAGTGGAACCCGGCATGCAACTTCCGCCAGCGCGCGTGACCGTAGACCTCACTCGGATTCGCCGTGTCCGAGCCCGCCGGAATGATGAAAACGCCGGTCACCTCGTGCGCCGCCTTGTTCAGCGAAACGCCATACTCGAACGCATCGACGATCCCTTCGGTGCTCGCCAGGCCCGTGATCTCGTGCAGCGCGGGATGCTCGAGGCACAGATCGACGAGCGCAACGCGGCGTCCGTCCCGTGCGGCGATGCGGGCGATGTCCCACGCGGCTTTCGCCGCCCACTGCAGGTCGTCGGTGACCGGCATCAGCGCGACCAGCGCCGCATCGTCGATGAGCGGCGGAACGAGGTGACCGAGCCGCGAGAGCGGCAGCTGGCGGAACGTGGTCACGGTGACGGTTGGTAGATCCAGAACGGCCGGCCCAGGCGCCGGCCTGTGGCTTCAGCCTGCGCGCGCGTCGCATAGGGGCCGAGCACGACGCGATAGCCGTCGTCGGGATGTTGTGGCGCGAGGACGCGCGCGGCCAGGCCCGCGCGCGTGAGATCGTCGGCGAGATGCCCCGACCACTCCGGATTCTGCGAGGTGGATACTTGCACGTACAGCGGGCCTTCCGCACCGGCGCCCGCGCTCTCGGCGGCCGCCGTGCTCACCGGGCTCGCCGGCACCCCGCGGGGCAGCCACGTGGTCAGGATCCAGATGTCTGCGGCGCCATTGGTTACCTTCCCGATCTCCGTCAGGGAATCGGGCCGCGCCGACACGACGTCGCGGCCGCGGCGGTAGATGAGCATCCCGTCGGGCGAGATCGCCGGCAAATCGGGACGCCAGAGCGTCGGCACGATGCCGGTGTGCCGCTTGATCGGCAGATCGACGATCCATGCCGAATCACCGACCGCGGGGCGCGCGAGCAGCCAGCGGCCGAGCGGGTCGAGGCGCAACGCCGCGACCGGGCCGGGGAGCGCGACGCCGTCGATCTCCGTGCGTTCGTAGCGATCGATGACGGCCAGCCCGGGCACGTTGCGCCTGGCGACGTAGATGCGGTGGCCGGACGGCGAGAACGCCAGCGCGCGCGGCGCATCCGCGAGCTTCACGAACGCCGGATCGCGGCGGCCGAGCGGGTCGTAGAAGGTGACGCCGGAGTCGCTGGCCACCGCGACGAGGTCGCCCCAGCGGCTCGCCGTCACGTCGCCGCCCGCGGCAATCGGGCGCACCGTCGGAGGCTGATCGGCGGCAGCGATGAGGAGCCGGTCCTGCGGGATGACGCCGACGAGGTGTTGATCGGTGGCACCGAAGAGATCGCGCGGCAGCGCGGTCAGCGGTTGTGGCCACGTGAAGCGCGTGCGGCGCGACAACGAGATCACGTGGCGCAGCGTATCCACGGCGTACAGCGTGCCGTCCGGACCGAGCGCCGCCTGCGCGATCGCCACGGCCACCGTATCGACCCGGCCGCTGCCGAGATCGACCGCCAGCAGCTCGTGCTTGGCGGTCGTTACAAAGAGGAATTCCGATTCTGGATCGAGACCAACCACCCGTTCGACAGGGGGGAGCTTGCCGCGCAGGACCCCGTCGACCGCCGTGAGCCGGGGAAGGCGGTAGAGCTGCGGCGTCCCACCCTTGGCGAGCAGCCGGATCGCCACGCCGGGCGAGCGCGCCAGGAGCTGTTGCTGGCTAAGCCGTTGTGGCGATTGTTGTTGGGACGACACGGCCGCCGGCGCCTGGGAGCCACAACCCCACAGCGTGACACTCGCAACGAGAAGGAAACGGGAGATAGGCAAATGGCCTCGCCGGACAAAATAGACAACCGGCGAGGCCAGTGCAACTGTTTTAGTGAAGCGGAGTTAGAACGTTGGACCCAAACTGATGGTCCAGTATGCGTGGATCCCCGCCCGGTCGAGCGGTTTGGTGTAATCGAGTCGCATGATCAGCAGGCCGAACACGTTGGCGCGGATCGAGCCACCCCAGCTCCGCAGCGGCGTCCTCACGAGCCGCGGGTCATCGCTCGCGGACCGATTCCATTTGACCGTGCTCGCATCGTCCCACGCCATGCCGATGTCGTAGAAGAACGCGCCTTCGATCGGCGGGAAACCGACGGGGAGGAACCCCAGCACCAGGCTGCGGGTCAGCGGGAAGCGCAGCTCCACATTGCCGACCGCCACCTTGGAGCCGATCAGCTGGTCCAGCTCCGCGCATCCCGTCTGCGAATTGGCGCTCGAGGCGAGATTGGCGACGCACTCGTGGTTACGGATCGAGCCGGCCGTATAGCCGCGCATCATGTCGGTATTGCCGACGAAGATCGGGAAGCGGTCGGCGTCGCGGCCAAAGCGTCCGAACGTCATGCCGCGGAACGCGATCGTGAACGGGCGGAAGAAGATGTACCGCCGGTAGTCCACGAGGGCGTTGGTGAATTGCCACGACCCGAACGCGGGGGCGATGGAGAGGCGCGAACGGG
>WNGO01002905.1_pt1 | contig 26487 bp, 23 predicted proteins | sample 5400511 | NCBI WGS metagenome assembly WNGO01 (sample SAMN13153380, study PRJNA577476) | soil metagenome | isolation source: 20 cm soil or saprolite under Garry oak tree replicate 2 | place: USA:California | collected 2016-06-15 | reverse complement strand
CGGCAGCCCCGCCGTCCACCCGCAGCTCGGTCAGTCGCTGTCCCGTGTCTCTTTCCATGGCGTCGATGACGTCGCGGGTCTGATAGGCCATCGATTCGACGGCTGCCCGCACGATCTGGGCGCGACCGCTCCCGCGCGTCAGGCCCACGATCGTGCCGCGTGCATACGGATCCCAGTGCGGTGCGCCCAGTCCGACAAAGGCGGGGACCAGGAAGACTCCACCGGCATCCGGAACCGAGGCTGCCATAGGGCCGGATTCGCTCGCGGTTGCGATGATCCCCAGCCCGTCGCGCAACCATTGCAGCGCCGCGCCGGTGATGAAGATCGCGCCCTCGAGCGCGTAGCTGAGCTCCCCGGCACGGCGCCACGCGACGGTGGTCAGCATGCCCGCCCCTGAGGCCACGCGGCGCTTGCCGGTCTGCATCAAGACGAACGAGCCCGTGCCATACGTGTTCTTGGCCATGCCGTCTTTCGTGCAGGCCTGACCGAACAGCGCCGCCTGCTGGTCGCCCGCGACGCCGGCGATCGGTGCCTTGATGCCAAGAAACGCATCCGCGTCAGTGGTCGAGATGGGCCCGCTCGAATCGGCGATGCGCGGCAGGTTGCGAAGCGAGACGCCGAACAATTCGGCCATCTCGTCGCTCCATTCACCCCTACCGATGTCGAACAGAAGAGTGCGCGACGCATTCGAGGCGTCCGTGACGTGATCGTGACCGGAGGAGAGGCGCGCGATGAGCCAGGAGTCGACGGTTCCCGCGGCCGCCTCGCCGGCTCCCCCGATGTGTTTCAGCGCCCAGGCGTATTTCGTCGCCGTGAAGTAGGGGTCGAGGACCAGCCCGGTGGTCTCCCGCACGCGGTCCTCGTGGCCCGCCGCGCGCAGCCGCGTGCACTCGTCCGCCGTCCTGCGGTCCTGCCAGACGATCGCGCGAGAGATCGGCTGCAACGTCCGCCTGTCCCAAAGCACCAGCGTCTCGCGCTGGTTGGTGATGCCCAGGGCGCGCACGTCACGCGGCTTGGCGCCGGCTGCATCGAGCGCCTGGCGCGCGCTTGTCTGAACGGCGGACCAGATCTCGATAGCGTCGTGCTCGACCCAACCGGGCCGCGGATAGTGCTGGGCGATCTCTGCGTAGCCCTTGCCGCGTACCTCACCGTCGATGCCCACCGCGATCGCGGTGGCGCCGGTCGTCCCTCCGTCGAGGCTCAGGACGACTTCGCTGATTGCTCTGGCTTCCAGGTCCGGTTGAGACTTCCGGTCGCGTACCCCTCGAGGTCGGCCGAAACGAACTTGTAGCCGGCCTCCCGTACTGCGCTGGTCACGCGTCCTCGCTCAGCCAGGAGCCGCGGGATCTCCCCCTCGTCGACCTCGATCCGCGCGACGTCGCCGTGGTGGCGGACCCGGACCTGGGTGAACCCGAGCCCCTTAAGCGCCGCCTCCGCGGCTTCGATCTGCCGCAGTGCCGCCACCGTCACCGGCGTACCGTGCGGAATTCGCGACGACAGGCAGGCAAAGGACGGCTTGTTCCAGTTCGGGAGGCCCAGCGCCCGAGCCGCGGCGCGGATCTCCGACTTGGGCATGCCCGCCTCGAGCAGGGGGAACCGCACACCACGTTTGATCGCCGAGGCATGGCCCGGTCGGTGGTCGCCTGCGTCGTCGGCTGTCGCCCCATACGCGAGATGCGAGAGGCCAAGTTCCTTCTGCACCGGGGCAAGAGTGTCGAAGAGCTCTTCCTTGCAGTGGAAGCAGCGATCGGGGTTGTTGCGCGCATAGGCCTCGAGCTCGACCTCGCTGGTCGCAACCTCGATCAGCCGTGCGCCCAGTTGGCGCCCCAGCTCACGAGCCTGCGACTGCTCGGACTCGGGGTACGCGGGCGAGCTTGCGAGAACAGCGACCGCTCCTTCACCCAGCTCGTCCAACGCGAGCTTCAGGAGCAAAGTCGAATCGACGCCGCCCGAGTACGCGACGAGTACCGATCCAAGTTCGCGGACGTGTTCGCGCGCGGTTTTCAGGCGGCTCGGATCGTATCGGTCGAGCTGGATCATCACCCAGCTAGGAGGTTAGCTCGCCTGGGCCTCGGAGGGTTCCATCGCCGGGGTGCCGCACCAGGCTTCGTAGTCGATCAGCGAATCGACCGTCGGGTTCTCGCCGCACAGGGGGCACGCCTTGTTCTGGCGCAGCCGCAGCTCGCGGAACGACATGTCCTCGCCCTCGAAGAGGAGATAGCGACCGATCATGGGCCGGCCGATATCGAGCAGGTACTTGATCGTCTCGAACGCCATCATGCTGCCGATGATCCCCGGCAGGACTCCGAACACGCCTGCCTCGGCGCAGCTCTGCACGCTGCCAGGAGGCGGAGGTTCGGGAAACAGGCAGCGATAGCAGCCGGTGCCTTTCGCGGAGTCGAAAAGGGCGAGGCGGCCTTCGAACCGGAAGATGCTTCCGTGCACGAGGGGCTTGGCCAGGAAGTGGGCCGCGTCGTTGGCCAGGTAGCGGGTCGGAAAGTTGTCGGTGCCGTCGACGATCACGTCATACGGCGAGAAGATGCGCATCGCCGTCTCCGAGTTCAGGTGCTCATTGATCGCCACAACCTCGACATCAGGATTCAGGTTGCGAAGCGTCTCGGCCGCCGACTCGACCTTCGGGCGTCCGATGTCGTCATGGCCGTGGAGGAGCTGGCGCTGAAGGTTAGACGCGTCGACGACGTCGAAGTCGACGATGCCGACCTTGCCCACGCCGGCCGCGGCCAGGTACATGGCCGCCGGCGAGCCCAGGCCGCCCGCGCCCAGCAGCAGGACGCTCGAATTCAGCAGCTTGCGCTGGCCGGCGCCGCCGACCTCGGGCAGGATCAGGTGGCGGGCGTAGCGCGCGACCTGGTCGGGGGTGAAGCTTCGAGCTTGAGTCATGTCTACAGGGACTATACCCAGGGTGCTTTCGGGCTTATTCCTATAGTGGGAGGGCGCCATGGAAACTGAATACCTGGACGAAGAGCAGGTCATCGCCCTCTACAACAAGGTTCGGACCGGCAAGAAGACCTGGCCGACCGGGATCTGGAGCTCTCCCGCCGCGCTGCAGTACGCGGTCACCGTCTTCGACTACTGGATCCACAACGTGATGGGCTGGAAGGGGTGGCCGGAAGCGCGTGGCAAGGTGACGCCTGCCCTGCTCGAGGAGCACCGCCTGGCCGACCTGGTCGAAGCGGTTTTCGTGCCGGAGTTCGGCGATGACTGGCTCGACTTCGAGGTCGTCTTGAACGAGAGCATGCGGCTGTCCGAGGACGAGGGCTGGGCGCCCGACGTATCGGACCGCCAGGAACGCGTCGAGGCTGCTTTCGAGCACGCCTTCGAGAAGCTCGTCGGCTCACCGAAGCAGCAGCCCAAGCTGCTGCCGACTTATCACCGATTCCGGAACCACCTTCTGCGCATGTGGAGCGCGTTTCAGGAAGCGCAGGCGGAGCACGACAAGGCCGAACGCGAGTCAGCCGAACGCTTCTGGGCGCAGCTTCGGCTGGTGAGAAGCAGCCGCGGGCAGGCAGCCGAGGCCTGGTCGATCGTCAACAGCGAGGACGAGCGTCGCGGCGAGGTCGTCATGCTGTGGGGCGAGCCGCATCCATACTGCGTGGTCGTGCTCGACGACGACGTCGAGGCGGGCGGATGGGAGCAGGTGATCTACCGGCTCGAGCAGGAGATCCTGGTCGAGGAACCCGGCATCGTCAGCTATGCGGTGTGGCACAAGGGTTTTGTCGGCGAGTACTACCGCTGCGCCGACTGCGGCGAGCTGCACAGCCAGTTCGACGAAGACACCGGCAACGGCCTGAGGCTTGACGACCTGGAGCCACCCGAAGAGCGCTAGAGGAATAACTCTTCCCCATTCATGGGGAAGTACCGGCCCTAGGCCGGGGATGGGGCGGCCGCAGGGTTACGCGGCTCAGTCGACGGTGAGGGAGAAGTTCTTCCCTTCCCAGCCGGTCATGTAGTGCGCGGTCCAGGACAGCTCCGCCCCTCCGGGCAGCTTGTCGCACGGCACTTCAGCCACCCAGACGCCAAGCGTGGTGTCGATGGCATCGACTTCCATGTGCGAGGCCCAGTTGTCGAACGTGTAGTGGACGGCGCCGGGCCTCGGCAGCTGGACGCGAAGCCGCCGCCCCGCGGCGATGCGTGTGATCTGGTGTCTGTGGGACCAGATGAACGGCGGTTCCTGCGCCTGTCCCTCGGTGTAACGGCGGCGCGCCGGCATGACGATGTCCGGAAACCCGGCGAGCGCGATCGTCACGAGGAGCTCGAGATACTCGGCGTGTGCCCAGCCGAGCGGGCAGGCGGAGCCGTTCGGCTTGCCAAACTGAAGACCGCGCGTCGGAATGTCCGGCCCGTCCCACAGCTGCTCTGCCAGCGCGAGGCCCTGCCCCGCAAATCCTTCGAGAGATCGCACGAGCTCAGCGGCAGGCAGCCCCATGGAGAAGAAATGACGGGCGCGCTCACCCGTGAGCACCGGCCAGGCCCGGCCCCGCCCGCCGCCGTCCCACGGCGAGCCGTCCTCATGCTCGCCGTAGCTGTCGCCGACATAGCGTCGCCAGCTGGGGCCCGCTGGGAGACTCACCTTCAGCGATGTGTCGACGCCCTGCAGGCTGCGCAGGACGCGTTCGTCCTTGGGCCTGCGCAGCCCATAACGAACAAGCTCGAGGAATTCGGGCGCGATCGCGCCTTCGGTCGGCCGCCGGTCTGGATCGGAGCCCAGCCGCACGTACTGTCCGGAGGGAAGCGAGCACCAGGCCTCGACCCTGTCGTTCCAGTAGTCCGCCACCGCGCGTAAGTGACCCGCGGCGATGTGCTCCCCCGCGTCGTTGGCGAACTCGGAAGCGACGATGAGCGCCGCGATGCACGCCGCAAGGGTCGACGGCGAAAGACCGCCTGAATCCTCCCATCGGTCGAGGGTTGTCAGCGGACCCTCGCGGATGATGAATTGCGCTGCCCGTCGAACCATCGTCGGGTACGGATCGTGGTCCAGGCAGCCGGCCACGCCCAGCCGCCATGCAAGCAGGATCGGGAGCGCGACCTGGTCCAGCTCGGTCGACTGCCAGTGAGGAGTCCCGTCGATGGTCCAGTTCTGATACCAGCCTCCGTCCGGCCGTTGCTGCGCTTGCAGGTGGCGGAACGCGCGCAGCGCCGCGTCGCTGTCGCCGGCATCGAGAAGCGCGGTCGCGATGCGGCAGAGGTCCCGTGGCCACACGAGCTGGTAGAGATGGCTACCGTCGTGATTCAACTCACCCCACGGCGCGGCTGGTGCCGCGATGAAGGCTCCTGCGTGGGACTTGTCCTCGAGACAGTGCAGCAAGGCGAAGGACGCACGCGCGAGCATTCCCTCGTCACCGCTCACCTTCTCGAGAGCACGCGGGATCTCGGCCTGAGCACGCCACGCCCGTTCGAAGGCCTGACGCACGCTCCCGGCGCCCTTCTGCAGCGCGTTCCGCGCAACCTCCTCCGCGTCGGCTCTCGAGTGCGCGAATCCGATGGCGAGCTGGAACGTGCCGGCGCGCACACCGAGCTCTGTTCCGACCGCGACATTCCCCGGACCGGCCCGGTCATACATGGCGGTCAGGTATCCGTCGGCGTCGCTCAGGTCGATGTGCACGTCAGAGCTTCGGAAGTAGCCGACCGTGGCACGGCTGAACGGCCCGACGAAGCAGATCCACACGTCCTGCTGCTGGAGCAGCAACGCCGGAGGATGTGTGTCGAGGACGCTGCCGAAGTTGCCTTCGGTACCCGGCTGCAAGTGGGCGGAAGCTTGTAGGTAGAGGCGCAGGTCAGGCAGCTCGGGAGTGAACGTGGCCGCGATGAGCATCGCGTTCTCTTCCGGGTCGGAAAAGAACTCTTTGGTCAGCCGGTATTCGTGATGCGTCGAATCGACGCGAAAGGCGGGCACGCCGGGGCTGATCCAGCTGATCGAGTGCTGGCCGTCCGCCGCGTCATCGACCGGCGGGGCGCCGCTGGCGGACACGAAAAAGCGCAGCTCATGCAGCGCGACGCGGTCGAGATAGGGAAAAAACACCTCGCTGAGGTTGCCGTCCGCGAGTGTGTACCAGACCTTGCTCCTGGAACCGGGCGCCGCCCCGAACGCCATCTTGCGTCCAGGTCCCCACATCGGGGGCGCGCCTGGTCCGCCGGGAGCTTCCATCGGCTTGTAAGTATGGAGAGCGATGGATGCAGGCTGGGGTCGATAGAATCGAGCGACAGGCTCCCTTGTCGGGGAGGTGGCTGAGTGGCCGAAAGCACCCGCCTGCTAAGCGGGTAGGGGGTGTAAAGCTCCCTCGAGGGTTCGAATCCCTCCCTTCCCGCGCCCTCTACCTCCGCCATCCTCGAATCCCTTCCCGCTGAACCCGCCGCCTTGGAAAGGCAGCCCTCTCCCGTTGCCGGGAGAGGGGTGGCGGGTGTGTTACCACGTCACGCCAATAACAACGAAACCCGTCGAAAAAGTGGTCGCCGGATGTTGCCTCATCGCCGGAGCCGGAGCCGGACACCGCCGGCGGGTGAACTCACCCCGCCCATGCCACGAGACGAGTGTCCTATTCCGTGGGCGTCAAGTCAGGAGTTAAGTCAGACCGGTGGCTCGCATGGGAGTGGGGAGGGCCTGCCTCCTCGCGGTACTGTGCTCGACATACGCGGTGCTCCTGCAGCACGTCCCCGGGGTTGCTGCTGACTCGGCGGCGCCAGCGGTCGTCGTCGCCCAGGGCGTGAACGACACTCATGTCGCGCTTATCTGGACGGCTGCGGGAGGCGCGTCGTCCTATGACGTATATCGCAATGGCACGGTGATTGCGAACACATCGGCAACGAATTTCGATGATGGAGGCCGCACGTCTCTCACGCAGTATCAGTACCAGGTGGCAAGCGTCGTCGCGGGCGCGGAGGTCGGGCTGTCCCCGACTGCAACAGCCGTCACGCAGGCACCTCGAGATTCCACGCCACCGACCGAGCCGGGCGCCATCACGGTGTCATCCATCACACAAATGTCAGCGAAGCTCACATGGCCGAAGTCAACCGACAACATCAAGGTGGAGGGATATCGCGTTCTGCGCGGCCAACCAGGCGACCCGCCAGCAAATCTCTCATATATCTGGACGGTCGACGCGTTCAAGAACACCTACACGGCCACAGCGCTGCGCAGCGGAAGTTCATACCAGTTTGGATTGGTAGCGCTCGATCCTGACAACAACCTCTCATCGATTCGCACCGTCACGTTTACCATAGCCTCGACTACGGATGCGACGGCACCCACGCCACCCTCATCAACGAGCGTGGCGCTGAGGCCGTTCTCGTCAAGCCGCATCGACCTGACCTGGGGAGGATCGGCGTCGACAGACGTTTCTGGATATCTGGTGCTTCGGAACGGCGGTGTAGTCGGTCATGTGGATCTCCCTTCGAGAACGACATATTCAGACAACGGCCTGACGGCGGGGGCGACATACTCGTACTCAATCGAGGCTGTCGATTCGGCCGGAAACATTTCCGTTCCCACGTCGCCGAAAAGCGCGACCACCCTGGCGGCGGGTAAGGTCAGGATCGCGAGGGGCCCGTTAGCGCAATGGACGACGGCTACATCTGCACGCGTTGCGTGGTGGACTGACCTGCCGACCCAAAGCGTTGTCTCGTATGGAATTGGAGGCTTGACCGCGCAGCTCGTCGACCGAGTTCCGACGCTGCATCACGTGATGCTCATCGGGCCCCTGGCCGCCGGGACCACGTACCAATATCAGGTCGGTGACGGCAACATCGCGAGTGCCCTGGCGACGGTCACCACGCCGGCGCCGGCGGGAACCACATTTTCGCTCGCGCTGATCGGCGATTACGGAGGCAACTCCCCAGGCGAATCGCAGAACGCGCAGCGCATCAACGCGGACAGCACCCAGTTCATCCAAACCGTCGGCGACAATATTTACCCTGACGGCCGGGATCCCGACTTCGCCACGTTCTACTCCGACTACGACAACAGGCTGTTCAAGCAGTTTCAACCCGCATTCATGCACGAGACCTTCATTACCGCCAACGGGGAGAAGGAGTACTTCGGAGACGGTGCATTTTGGCGCGATTTCTCGTTGCCGAACAATGAGCAATGGTTCAGTTACGACTGGGGTGACGCTCACATCCTGGTCCTCGACACCGAGCGCCCGTACTCGCCAGGCTCGGCCCAATACAACTTCGCGCAGGCGGACCTGAACGCGCATCAAACAAGTAAATGGAGAATCGTCGTCCTTCAGAATCCGCCCTACAGCTCGACGACAGCGAACTCGAGCTCGATCCCCGTCCAGCAGTACATCGTCCCGCTCATGCAGCAGGAGCATGTGCAGCTCGTAGTTTCAGGAAACTCGCACAACTACGAGCGCAGCTATGCCCTCACCGACGGAGTTCCGGCTTCCGGCGGCGTGACGTACGTGGTGAGCGGCGGCGGCGGCAACGGCTTCAACCAGTTCGCGATCGCGAAGCCGGCCTGGAGCGCTTTCCGTGAGGACACCTCCTACGAATACATACATGTGACCGTCAGCTCGTCCACTCTGCAGCTGCAGGCGGTGAACGCCTCGGACGGCACCGTATTGGACTCCGCGTCGCTGTCATCACCGTGACGTGGCATCCACTGCTCTCGACCACGTGCTCCAGGGCACGGCCGGGTAGCCCAGTTTTGCCCCCAGGAATTCGAGAATTCGGCGGTTTGAGATGACCTGGTTCGGGAGCGACGCCATGCCATGTCCCTCGTACTCGAAGATCAACAGCTCGGCGCCGGTGGCCTCCACGATCTGAACGAAGTTGTCCGGGGTCGCCGTCCGGAAGCTGCTGGCCGAGCGTCGGCTGAATCTTGCGGAGAGCGCCTTTAGGGAGCTGCGACCGAAGCCGGCCACGTAGGGCCAGCGTGGGTTTCGCCAGCTACCGGTTCGAAACCCTCCCTCTCCGGGCGTCCCCTCCGCCCTCCCCCCGGAGGGGGCAAACGGGCTATCCCCTAGCCCGGACTACCGGCTTACCGATGCCGCAGAGCGTTTTGTCTGAAAGGTGCTATCTACCTATGGCGCCGCGCGACGGTTGAACAAACTGCGGCGATATTCCTTGCGGCGCAGCGTTGTTCTGCGCTCTTTTGCATCGGCCGGGTCGCTGCGCGTCGTAGCGACGCGCCTGTCTGTGCCAGACCTCCGGTCGGCGCGACGACGATCCGCTCCCGACCGCCGCTCGGTGGTCCTGCGTTCCATCGTGCCCGGGCATTATCTGCCTCCTTCGTTGCCCACGCCATGAGCAAACTAGCCCCTGAAGTGGCTGGGAGACTGAGCGGGTCGGTCCCCTCCAATTTGGAAACGTGTCGACCCTCCGCTCTGGCTCGAGCCAGGCGTCGGGCACCCGACGAGTTAGGACTCGCCTCCAAATTCACATGCGCCAAGAGCGGGGAGAAGAACGAATCCCTCCCTTTCCCCCAGGTGGCCATCGCTTGCTCCATGACTGCCGCCTGGAGATCAGCGGACTGGCCGCTCCCCGGTCCTGAGCTCATGGAGCGTGACGAAGCCTTCATAGACGAAGGTGATCACCATCACCGCGAGTGCTACCTCAATCAGGAGTGGGCGCTGCGCGGCATCACAAAAGACAAGTAGCAGCGCAAACATCACGATCCGGTTCGTGCCACCGACCACCCTCCCAACCACGCTGTGCGCAGAGATCCAGCGGCGAATGAGGCGCTCGCCGACGACGAGGATGCCAAGACCGACAAGAATTCCCCACGTCCCAGTTGATATCGCCGCGGCTGTGAGTCCGAGTCCGACGGCGGCGTGAAAAGCCACGTCCGCGAGGCTGTCGAAAGCTGCGCCCAAATCGGACTCGGCCTTCATGGCACGAGACAGGAATCCATCCGCTACGTCGCTGAAATATCCCCCGAGGTAGAGCCACGCCCCGGTTGCCCCATTGTCGGATAGCACGGCGACGCCTGAAGCGATGCCGATGATGGGACGAATGGCGGCCAGTGCGTTTGGGGCAACTTGCACGAGCCGCGCCGCACCTGCCAGCGCGTGTGATTCCGGCCAGCTGATCAGGCTATGTCTGCTCGATGCGTGCGACCAACCTCACCTTGGCAGCAATCTCCAGGCTCGACGCGTCAACGCGGTCTGAATCGCCAGACGCACCGACATGAAAGCCTCCGTCGATACGGTTGGACTTGACCTCGGCGTGGCAGAGGCCGATGCGCCGCTCAACGCCGGCTCAAGGGCGAGGATGCGATTACCGGGTGGAGCCGCACTTGACGGATTAGCAGGAGATCGGGCGGGCAGTGGCGCGGCCGATGACTGGGCCACCCCGCGCAAGCCGCGCCCATTCGAGCTGAGCTCGTCCAGGTAGACACCGTACTGGCTGGGGCTCTGCCATAGAACCGCATCTTCAACCGCTGTTCCCTCTCCCCATTCATTGAAGGTTGTGATGAGTTGCCAGGGCGCGCCCGACGCGACCATGGCCTGGACGTCGAGACGCCAGCGGCTGGGATCCCGCACGAGCCGCGGCAAGGTGTCGGTCGCCAGCCAGAAGCCCGGACTGATGCTGAACGAGTAGCCGTTCTGCTTGTCCTCCGCGGATGTCGGTGCGTATTGGTGCCAGCTGTCGGGCTGGTCAGGACAGTTGCGATATAGAGGGAACACCTGCGGGTCGAGGTAGAACCCAACGTTGGCCGTCACCCAGTCAGTGACGTTGGCGCAGGTCGATGCCCCGCGTGTGTATATGAAGATGACCGGCTTGCCGTTGACATGCAGGTAGTTGGTGTCCGAGGCGTACTTGGTGGCGATGTACGTGAGATCCGCGGTAATCTGGCTCGTGCCGCCCGTGATCGCAGGTTCGTAGTAAAGCGTCCAGTAGAAGTTCCTGGTATGAGCCTCCGCGAGCAGGAGACTTATCCGCTGGTCGGTCTTGGTCCCCGGTCCCCACCAGGAAGCGATGGCTGTAGTAGCCGAGGGTTGGCGTGTAGTGCGTGTACCGGTTGCTCACGGGCCCCCAGGTCTCCGGGAACCACGGGTAGTAGAACGCCGCGCGGATCGGGAAAGTGGGCGCGGCGGCTTGGGCACTCGTGGGGTGCGTGGCCAGGAGAGACAGCGGCAAAATGAGGATGGTGAGGAGGGCGGGGATTTTCATATCGCGGTTGGCGGTTCGGGACAATACTCCACCGCCCCCCGGCTCCTCAATAGGTCGCCTGTCCCATCACCTCCGCAGCGGTCGAGCGGGAACCTGCCGGCGCGCTAAAGGTAGCCCACGACAGCGCCATGAGTCAGCTTGAAGAACAGCGTGCGCGAGCTGCCGTCGGGGCTGAAGAAGTAGGTCCCGTCAAGGCTCGCGTTGCATGGTCCACCGCCCCAGTCCACGTAGGCGCACGCGTGCGTTGCGACCACGCGCCCGTCGGGCAGCCAGGCGTCGGGGAGGTAATCGATCGGACCGAACGCGCCAGCCGTCGGGGACGTCAGGTCCGTCAATCCGGCCATCAGCAAACGATCTGCGGCAGATCATCGTCCCGTCATCGAGAACGGCGTACACGGTGCAGGTCGGTGACACGATGGTGACCTTGTGGCTGTTCAAATCGAACTTCGCAAGACTGAAGCGATATTCCAGAAAGGGTCCAGCGCCGCCGAGTCCCGTCGGCTGTTGTGTCAGATAAACACCGCTGGCGTTCCAGGTGAAACCGGCGTAACTGGTGTCTGTGGCCGGCGCAGCCACCGCGGCGATCTCGCTGTCAGTCGTCGCGGTTCCGAGGTGTACGTGCGTCGTGAATTTAGAGTCGGTCAGCGTGTAGATCCAACGGGAAAGGTCGGGGCTTACCGCAACTCGGCCGTTGTCGAACCCGCTCAGACTTGGAGCGAGCTGGCCGAGCTTGCGCACCGTCCCGCTCCTGTCGAGCGACTCGAGGATTCGTCCGTTGAGCAAAATCACGTGATCGTTGACGATGCCCTGGTATGAACCGGCGACCTTTGCCGTGTCGCGAGCGTCAAGTCTCGCCAGGCGAACCTGGTTGCCCTGGACATCCTCGATCACCAGCCGGATGTCCGACGATGACGGCGACGCGGTCGCGCCGGCTGATGGGCTAGCGCTTGTCGTCGCAACAGAGGCAGTCGGTGAGTGAACCGAGGCAGCTGGGGAAGCACCGCCGCAGGCGGCGAGCAATACGACCGCAACGGCGGCGCTCAAGGTCGTACCGCTAAGCCTTGGCCTCATGATCCGCAAACGAGACAGCCCCGGTGTCCGTTACGGGAGTCGCTCTGACCAGGCCAGCCCACCCAGTTGTCGCTCAAGGCACATTTATACGGTTTTTTTGGCGCAACCAGGCGTTCTCCCAGTGAGTGAGGAGGCTGACCCGCTCAATCTCCTCACCGATCCGAATTGCAACCCGCAGCGCCAGCGCGTTGCGGCGAACTGCCCGAGAGGGCAGCTTTCAGGTACGTGCGCTGGCAAAAGGGGAATGCGAAATGATCGAACAGAGGAGTGCCACCAGGCGTTCGGGGGCGGAACGACGCGCGTCCGAGCGCCGAATTCCCAGACCTCACCACCGATTCGCCGCCGGACCCGGCCCTCCGCCAGTCCCTCGAGAGCGCAGAAAAGGCCTGCGCCGGCTGGAATATCGGCGCAGAATCGCCAATCGCCGCGGCTCGGCCTAGCCGCGCGGAGCCCCTACGCGGGGTCGAACCTGTACACAGCACCATCGAAGTTGACCAGGTACAGCTCGCCTGATTCGTCTTCGCCGAACGACGAAACCAGGAACGCAGTATCCATTAGGGTCGCCATCGTCCAGCGCCCGCGAAACGGGACGAGCGTCCGCAGGACGCCGCTGCAGTAGTCCGCGAACACATAGAAACCGAACATCGACGGTATCTTCTGGCCGCGGTACACATAGCCTCCTGTTATGGAGCAGCTTCCGCCCGCGTGCGAGTACTCCGCCAGCGGCTTGACATCGCCCGCCAGCCGCACCCCGGATCGGTATACGTGCGACGCCTCGAACACCGGCCAGCCGTAGTTCTCGCCGCCCTTGCTCGACGAAGCGCGGAAGTCGACCTCCTCCCACGCGTTCTGGCCGACGTCGCCGATGTACAGGTCGCGCGTGGCACGGTCAAAACTGAATCGCCAGGGATTGCGCATTCCATATGCCCAGATCTCTCGGCGCGTTCCTCTTCCCAGGTTGGGATTGCCGGCCGGCACTGTGTAGGGACCGGTCGCCGGAACCTCGATCCGCAGGATCTTTCCGAGCAATGTCGTGAGGCTCTGCCCATTGCCCTGGGGCGCATGGCCCGCGCCGACATCGCCTGCGTTCCCTCCGTCGCCCATCCCGATGTACAGGTATCCGTCGGGTCCGAATGAGACTAGACCGCCGTTGTGGTTGGGCTGCGGCTGCGTGATGGTCAGCAACGACTGGCCCGAGAGCGGTCCGCCACGTCGAAGCCAGGCACGGCCTTGTAGCGCGCAATCACCGTGTCGCCAACATGGCTCGTCGAGCGGGTGTAGTCGACGACGAAAACTCCATTGGTAGCGAAATCTGGATGAAATGCGACGCTCAGGAGTCCACGTTCTCCGCCTGACGCAACCAACGAGCGAATGTCGAGGAAAGGCGTGGGCAGCACACGACCATCCTTCATGACGAGGATGCGCCCCGCCTGCTCGACGATGAACAAACGACCCGAGCCATCGGCGGCATTTGTCACGTAAACCGGACTCTTCAAGCCCACGGCGACCCGTGTGAGCTTGAATGAACCGCTCCTGACCGTCGCGGACGTGGGCGACGCCAAGGGCGGCGACGGGGTCGGCGAAGCCGAATTGGTTGGACTCGAGATCGGGGATGGGGACGGCGACCGCACCTGAGATGTGTTCTGCTGGCCGGCACAGCTGACCGCGATCAGAATCGCAACGCAACAAGCAGCGCTTCGCATCCGGGCTAGGTTGACGGAATCCGCTGCTGAGGGCTAGCTGGGAACTGGGTGTGGTTACATTCCAAGCGTGACGGGTCGCGTCGCAAAGGTCCTGGTACTCGTCACGATCCTCGCCGTTGCGTGTACGCGAAACTCGCCGGCGCCATCGCACAGCCCCAGCAACGTGCCACCGCCTGGGAACATCGCATGGACCGACTGCGGCGGTGGCTTCCAGTGCGGCACATTGCAGGTGCCGCTCGACTACGACCATCCGGACGCGCGAAAGATCTCGCTTGCATTGGTCCGCATCAAGGCGAAAGATCAGGCCAATCGCATCAGCTCGCTCCTGATGAACCCGGGCGGCCCCGGCGAGTCCGGCATCGAGTTCTTGCGCAGCGACCTCTCCTCGCTGAACAACCTGAATCGTCGATTCGACCTGGTGACCTGGGACCCTCGGGGCGTGGCGGCGAGCACGCCGGTGACCTGCGTCGACGGCCCGCAGGAAGACGAATACCTGGCGATCGATTCGGTGCTGGACGATCCAGGTGAGAAACAAACCGCGATCCAGGCGGATAAAGAATTTGCCGCGGGGTGCCAACGACGCAGCGGCGACCTGCTTCCGTTCATGGACTCGGCGAGCACCGCGAGAGACATGGATCAGATCCGGCTGGCGGTCGGCGATTCGCAGCTGACCTACCTCGGGTTCTCTTATGGGACGTACATCGGCCAGTGGTACGCACACCTCTTCCCCACCCACGTGCGCGCGCTGTCGTTGGACGGCGTCGTCGATCCGACAGTTCCCGCCAACGAAAGCCTGCGCGGCCAGGTCATCGGCTTCGAGGAAAACCTGAAGGCTTTCCTGGCCGACTGCCGCTCGCGAAGCACGTGCGGGTACGCACGCTCCGGCGACCCAGGGACAAAGCTCACCGCTCTGATGGCGCGACTCGATGGCACCCCGCTCCACGTCGGTGGCCGGCAACTCACACGGACGCTCGCCATGACGGGGCTTCTCGTCACGCTCTACGACCAGAGCCTGTGGCGCTACCTCGACCAGGCGCTCACGGCCGCGGACGGCGGCGACGGCCGCATCCTTCTCCTGCTAGCTGACGCGTACAACCATCGCAACGCGGACGGCACCTACGCGAATCTCTTCAATGGAGCTTTTCACTCCACGTACTGCCTCGACTTCCCTGTACCAACCGACATCGCTGCGTATGACAAGCTCGGGCCGGGGTTTGCGAAAGCCTCGCCGCTGTTCGGACCGTGGAGCCAGTACTCCAACCTGCAGTGCGCTCTGTGGCCCGTGAAGCCGAAGAACCAGCAGGGCGCCCTGACGGTCAGCGGAGCGCCCCCGATCCTCCTGGTCGGCGGCACCAACGACCCGGCGACCCCTTACGCCGACGCGCAGTCCGTCAACCGGCAGATCGCGGGTTCGGTGCTGCTGACAAGACACGGCAACGGCCATACGTCGTACGACTCGAGTCCTTGCGCGCACGCCGCCGAAGACGCCTACCTGATCAGCCTGACCCTTCCCGCCGCCGGAACCGTTTGCTCGGGTTAGGCCACCGGAGCAGCTGCGCGCGACTTCGCTCTGGCAAAGGTGAGCTGGTCGCCCTTGGCGTCGACTTCGACCGCGTCACCATCAAGGTAAGTGCCTTCCAGCAGCAGCATCGCCAGGGGGTCCTGGACCAGCCGCTGGATCGCGCGCTTCAGCGGTCGGGCGCCATAGACGGGGTCCCAGCCACGCTCGATCAGCAGCTTGCGTGCCGCGTCGGTGACGGTCAGCGAGATCTTGCGATCCTCGAGACGCTTCCGCAGCCGGGCCAGCTGGATGTCGACGATCGCGCCCAGCTGTTCCTGGGTCAGCGACTTGAACACGATGATGTCGTCGACGCGGTTCAGGAACTCGGGGCGGAAGTGGTCGCGCAGGACAGCCATGACCGCCTCGCGCACCTCATCGAACGAACGACTCGACATGTCCTGGATCAGCTGACCGCCGAGGTTGGAGGTCATGATCAGCACGGCGTTGCGGAAGTCGACCGTGCGGCCCTGACCATCCGTCAACCGCCCGTCGTCGAGGATCTGCAGCAGAACGTTGAAGACGTCAGGGTGCGCCTTCTCGATCTCGTCGAACAGCACGACTGAGTACGGCCGACGCCGAACGGCCTCGGTGAGCTGGCCGCCCTCGTCGTAACCCACGTAGCCAGGCGGCGCGCCGAGCATCCGTGCGACGGTGTGCTTCTCCTGGTATTCAGACATGTCGAGACGGATCAGCGCCTGCTCGTCGTCGAACAGAAACTCCGCGAGCGCACGTGCCAGCTCCGTCTTTCCGACACCCGTCGGCCCGAGAAAGATGAACGAGCCAACCGGCCGGTTGGGATCGGCGAGGCCTGATCGCGAGCGGCGCACTGCGTTCGCCACTGCATTGACTGCTTCGTCCTGGCCGATCACCCGAGCGTGCAGGCGGTCTTCCATCTTGATGAGCTTGGCGACCTCGCCCTCCATCAACCTGGAGACAGGGATCCCGGTCCACTTCGCGACGATGCGAGCGATGTCTTCCTCGGTGACCTCTTCGTTGAGCAGCGGATGTCCACCTTGCAGCTGCGCGAGTCGCGCGTTGGCCTCACCAAGCTGCTTTTCGATCTCGACGGCCTTGCCGTAGCGGAGCTCGGCGGCCTTGGCGAAGTCGGCCGCCCGCTCGGCGCGCTCGGCGTCGCCCCGCACCTCCTCGAGCTTCGCCTTCAGGGTGCGGATCTTCGCGATCGCTTCTTTTTCCTGGTTCCAGCGGGAGCGCAGCGCCGTGCGCTTCTCCGACGCCTCGGCAAGTTGCTTCTCCAGGGTCGCAAGGCGCTCTTTGGACGCGCGGTCCGATTCCTTCTTGAGAGCCTGGCGCTCGATCTCGAGCTGTCGGATCTGGCGCTCGAGCACGTCGAGCTCGGCGGGCATGGAGTCGATCTCGGTCCGCAGTCGCGCGGCCGCCTCGTCGATCAGGTCGATCGCTTTGTCGGGAAGGAACCGGTCGGTGATGTAGCGGTTCGACAGCACGGCAGCGGCCACGATGGCCGCGTCCTTGATGCGCACGCCGTGATGTACCTCGTAGCGCTCGCGCAGTCCGCGCAGGATGCTGATCGTGTCCTCGACCGACGGTTGGTCGACCAAAACTGGCTGGAAGCGCCGTTCGAGCGCAGCGTCCTTCTCAATGTGCTTGCGGTATTCGTCCAGGGTTGTCGCGCCGATCGCACGCAGCTCACCGCGCGCCAGGGCGGGCTTCAACAGGTTGGCGGCGTCGATTGCGCCCTCGGCAGCGCCCGCGCCAACCAGCGTGTGCAGCTCGTCGATGAACAGGATCACCTGGCCGTCTGAGCCCTCGATCTCCTTCAACACCGCTTTGAGGCGGTCTTCGAACTCGCCGCGGAACTTGGTGCCGGCGACGAGCGAGCCCAGGTCGAGCCCGATCACACGCTTGCCCTTGAGGCCTTCCGGCACGTCGCCCTGGGCGACTCGCTGGGCGAGACCTTCGGCGATCGCTGTCTTTCCCACGCCCGGTTCACCGATCAGGACCGGGTTGTTCTTGGTCCGCCTGGAGAGCACCTGGATCACGCGGCGGATCTCCTCGTCGCGGCCGATGACCGGGTCGAGCTTGCCGTCCTTGGCGAGCTTGGTCAGGTCGCGACCGTACTTCTCGAGCGCCTGATACTTGGACTCGGGATTCTGGTCGGTCACGCGCTGCGTGCCGCGTACAGGGCGGAGCGCCTTAAGCAGGGCCTCATGCGTAGTTCCGGCGTCCTTCAGGATCTTCAGATCGCTGAGCGCCAGCAGCAGATGCTCGGTCGAGATGTACTCGTCCTTCAGCCGTTCGGCTTCGCGCACGGCCTGCTCGAGGGTTTTGTTCAGGCCCTCGCTGAGGTAGGGCTGTCCGGCCCCGCTGACCTTCGGAAAGCGCTCGATCGCCGAGATGAGCGCCGGCTGTAGCGCCTGGACGGATGAGCCCGCGTGCTCCAGGAGAGCCCGGGCGACGCCCTCATCCTCGCGGACGAGCGACAGCAGAAGATGCTCGGGCTCGACGGCCTGATTGCCAGTCGCCCGCGCGAGCTCCGCAGCTTCCTGCAGAGCCTCCTGGGCCTTCTCTGTGAATCTGTCGAGTCTCACGTTGGAGTTATCCCAAGCGGTTTAGGTGGCCAAACAGATTGTCCGTATCTTTTCGGCATGCCTGAGCTGCCCGAGTTGGAGGCCCTGCGGCTGCGAATCGGCCCGCGGGTCGAGGGCAGGCTGATCACTGCTGCGACGGTCAATCCCAAGAAGGCGCACCTGCTCCGCTACCCGGTCGACAACTTCGCCCTCGAGCTGCCGGCTCGGCGGATCACCTCCCTCACACGCCGCGGAAAGCACATGGTCTTCGCCACCGAGCTCGGCGGCGGAGGCCAGTCGAGGTGGCTCGTCATCAACCCGATGCTGGGCGGCCGATTTCAGATCGTCGGCGGCGACGCTCCGGTCCCGGCGACCGAGGTTTTCACGCTACGGCTGGAGGGCAAGCAGGAGCTGCGCTACCTGGACTTCCGCGACATGGGCCGGATCTACTGGGTGAGCGACTGCTCGCGTGAGGTGCCGGCGTGGGAGGGCCAGGGTCCGGAGGCGGACTCGGTCGGCGAGATGGGTCTGGACGTGTTTCGCAAGCGGCTGCGGCGTTTTCGCGACGAGCTGAAGGACCTGCTGCGCAACCAGGAGTTCCTGGCCGGCATCGGCAACGCGTACTCGGACGAGATCCTGTTCGAGGCGCGCCTGCTGCCGCTGCGGCGCCGCGCCTCGCTCAAGCCTGAGGAGGAAGAGGCGCTTTTCCGAGCCATACCTCTGGTCCTGTCACGCGCGGTCGAAGCGATCCTCGCCAACGCCAACTACGACGAATCGAAGCAGGACAGGACCTTCATGGCGGTGCACATGAAGGGGGGCAAGACGTGCCCCAGGTGCGGCCACCGGATCAGCCAGCTCGGCTCCAACCGCGAGCCGCTGAACTTCTGCCGAGGCTGCCAGCTTTAAAAAAGCCGCACCTCCGGCGGGCCCTCCCTTCTGTTTCCGGCCCCCTCCCCCGACCGGCCAACCTCAATTCAGCGTAAGGCCGGCGTCAACCCTGGCTATTAAGAGCGGTGGCCGGCCCCGGCGAGGTTGCCCGCAACGGCCTGCAGCAAGCGGTGCGAAGCGACGCTTATCTCGTCGATCGCCACCTCGAACGCCGCCTCGTGGCGGCTCGAGGGCTTGGTGAACCCGCTCACCTTGCGAACAAACTGCCGCGCCGCGGCGCGGATCTCGTCATCGGTGGCGACGACGTCGGCATGACGGAGGGTCTTGATGCTTCGACACATGGCTCACAACGATAGAGAGCCCTAAGGGCCGCGATGCGGCGGCAGCTCAGGAAGGTCGGGCGGCGCGAGCCGCGTCGGGTCGAGCCCCGCGCGTTTCAGCATCGCGTTCGCCAGCCGTTCATAGCGATGCTCGACCAGGTCGCCCACCGGATCGGCGCTTGCGCTCATCAGCTGACGAAAGCTCAACGTGGACACGGCCCGATACGCAAGCACGGCTCGGGCGGCGTCCGCTCGCCCCGTGATCGAGGCCACTCGCACGAACGCGAGCGCGGCGCCTGTCTCTCGCATGTCGCGCCATCGCCACCCGCTATACGGCAGCAGCACAAGAAGGATGGGCGGCAGCGCGACCAGCAGCGCCAGGGTGATGGCGACGCGGATGATCGCGTCGTGGATGTTGTGACCGGCTGACACCAGTTGGTCGCCGGAGTAGTGCTGAAGAGCGTTGGCCACGTCCTGGAGAAACTTCGTCAGGAGAGGAATGTCGTTCGGGATGACCTGCCTGAACGCGGCAATCCATCTGTTGAAGGTGGCGCCGGTATTGGTCATGCCATCGGCGATGGCTTGCAATCCCATCACGGTCTGGTAGATCAGCCATCCCAGGTATGCCCAGACAACAGTCCAGAAGAAGACGACGGTGTCGGCGAGAACCCGCAGCAATGCAGGCCATCGGCTGTCCGGGTAGGGCTTGAGCATCATCGTCCCGCGCACGATAAGTCACCGGCCACCAAACCGAGCAGCGCCGACCTCAGAGTTGGTCCGACTGCGGCGCGGACGCGATCTAGGCGATCGAGTAGTCGACCTCCACGCTGACCTCCACGTCCAGGTCGCCGACCGGGACCTGCGTCACCGCCTTGTCAGGCGCGGCCAGGGCCCCCCCATAGGCGTACGGATACGGGGTCCTGGTGTTGACCGAGACATCGCTGACGCGAATCACCTGGCCGACATGCACGCCCGCCGCCGAGGCCATCGCCTGGGCCTTGGCTTTCGCATCGGCGATCGCAAGCGCGCGTGCCTCCGCTTGTGCCGCCTTGGGGTTCGCGAGCCCGAAGCCGATCGAAATGTTTGTCGCCCCGCCTTCCTGGACGATGGCGTCAAGGGTCCTGCCAACCGTGTCGACGTTGTGCCACTTGACCTGCAGCTGCTCGCTGGCACGATAGCCGGTGATCGTCTGACCGGTCGATCCGTATTCCGGGCCAATCCAGTAGCCCGAGGTGCTGAGGTCCTTGTCCGCGACGCCGAGCGACTTGATCCTGGCGATCAGCTTCGCTGCCTTGGTCGCCAGCTCGCTCTGAGCGGCGGCGGCCGTGCTCGCCCTCGATTCGATCCCGGCGCTCAACAGGGCAAGATCCGGTTTCTTGGAGACGGTCGCATCGCCGCTTGCAAGGATCGCGGAGTCGATCCCTGACGTGGTCGTCGCGGACCGCACGTTGACCAGGACCGGGGCGCGGCTCGCCACGACCACTGCCGCGACGGCCACCGAGCAAGCGACCACGGCGGCGATCGGGATGACCAGAAGGCGGAAGGATTGGGGCATGTGGCGTGACCTCCTTGTGCCTGCGGGAACGCCGCCGGACAGCCCCAGGTAACAGGCCGCCTCAGATCCGCCCCAATTCAGTCCTCCGGCTCAAAATCCGGGAACGATGGCGGGTCGAAGCCCACGTTGGGCATGGTGCCTGTCCGCCAGTACACGCCGCGCCGGCGCTGCATGAGCTCCTCGTCGACCAGGTAGCGCCGGAGCGCCGCGAAATCCGGATGCCGGCGCAAGATGATGCGATTCACCTCTGACTCCGGGTAGAGCCGGCCCGGCTGAAAGTCTTCGACGAGCCACTTCAACACGGCAAGGCGCTTTTTGTGCTGGACCGGGATGCTGATCAGCCGTCCCGCGAGGTCCACGAAGTTCTCGAGCACGCGGTCGTCATCCTGGCCTGGGGTCCGTGACATCGATTCTCCAATCAGGAAATTACACTCACCGGTACCAGGCTCCGATCGACAGCCTCTGCCCGGTACGTTTCAGCCGGTGATGACCACCAGCAGTGCCGCGTCGGCGATCAGCAGCAGGTAGAAGCAGCCGGCGAGGATCTTTCCGTTCATTCCGATCCGATCGCCCGCCTCGAACATCGTCGACGGCGATATGGCTTGGCTGATCGTCTTGAGACTGACCAAACCCAGCGGCCAAGGCGAGAGGCGCCGGCCGGTCAGGTTCACTTGCAAACGGCGAAGCCCAAACTCGAGGATCGCGGCGCCGGTGATCACCAGCGCAGTCAGCGGCAGGAGGAGGGGCACGGCGACCTTGCCTCCCGCGAGCAAGATGGAAACTGCACAAACGCCGGCCGTTCCGGCAAACACGAGGAAGCCAAGGACGAACCACGCGGCATCCTCGGTCGTGGGGAACTTGACTGGCTGGGACGTCGTCTGGGCCAAGGCGCCGATTCTATGGCCTAGCACCCGGCCTGACGAGCGGCTACGGCCTGGGCGTCCGCCCAGTTGAATGCCGCGACCGGCAGCGAATAAATTCGCGGGCCGGCGCACGCGGCATCCGTGACCTGCTGTCGCAGACCGGGGTCCAGCCCCGCGCGGGAGGCGAGCAGCGCTGGAGTGGCATCGCTCGAAAGCTCCGCGAGGTAGGCGCTGTCGATCTTGTGCGTGATCTGCGCGTGGTCCGTGTTCAGTGCGACCACGATCGCCTCTGGACTCGCGATATTCAACCCAAGAAGTACTGCCGCCGCGGTGGTTGCTGTTGCGCCGATGAACCACCGGCGGTGCGACCAGAGGCCGATGAAGTCCGCTGCGAGCAACAGGAACACGAGCCCGATCCACACCGCGAAGACGTGGCTGTACAGGCGCCGCGCATTCGGCCAGGACCAGAAACGCGAGACGGGTCTTCGACTCTTTGAACGCGCTGATCCGGCTGAAGAAGATCAGCAGCGCGAGCGTGATGCCGCTCACCCACAGGAGCTGGAAGAAACCCGACCGGGCGTAGTCGGAGTAGGTGACGCCCGCGGATCTCAGGGTCTCCGCCGCGGCGCCGGTCGCGGCCATGACCTGAGCCAGCGCAAAAGCAAGGAAAACCGCGTCCAGGATCGCGAGGACGACGAGCGCTTCAGTGGCGCCCAGTCGCCACACGGGTCCGTCCACTCGGTCCAGAGGCTCCGCCAGCGCCAGACGAAGCAGTCCCGCCGCGACGAGCGATCCAACGGCGACGAAGAACACGTCGAGCAGCAGCTGCCCGAGGTCGATGTTGAGATTGAAGAAGGAGGCAAACACAGGGTCCGCCGAAGCCAGGAGCCCTGCCAGAAGCGCGGCGATCGGGAGGGCGATCAGCACGCCGCGCGCAAACGGAATCGCCGAAGAGACGCGATTGCGCGACCGGAGGATGGGCCGGGCGACGAAGCCAATGCCGGCGACGAGTTGAATCATGCCGTGGAATGAGCGGGCCAACGCGTCGATCGCACCCAGGTCGTAGACCGAACCTCGAACCGCGAGCGAGGCCGCCGCACCGAGCAGCACAAGGGCCGCGATGAGATCCGGCCAGAGCAGCCAGGGGCTGGCGCGCAGGCTGCACCACGCGGCGAACACAACCCCGATGGCAATCAGGGTTCTCGACTCCAGGCGCATCGGGCGCCCGACCCACAGCAGGGCGAAGGCCGCGATTAGAAGAGTGAAGGAAGTGGCGAGGCCGAACTTCCCATTACGGAGAGCCTGGTCGGCCATGACCCCGGCTGCGAGAACGAATGCGACGGCCGCCCAGGTCGCCGTGGACCTGAGCTTGGTGCCCGCCCAGGCCGGGAGATCCGCCGCCAGCGGGCGCCACGCCGCGCCGTCCCAACGCCACCGGCCGTCGGGAGAGAGTTGACCCACGGGAGTAGGCGTGACGTCGGCCACCAACCACATGAAGCGCTTCGGCGCACCAAATGGTTACGCCCGCGACTGCCGGCACTCACAGGTTTGAAGTAGCGAAAATTTGCCGCGACGGCCGGCCGTCGCGGGTTTGGCGGAGGGGCAGGTGATGGCGGAGGGGCAGGGATTTGAACCCTGGATAGGCTTGCACCTATAACAGTTTTCAAGACTGTCGCCATCAACCGGACTCGGCCACCCCTCCACGAGGGCACGAGCGATTATCGCGCTCCGATCAGCTCCACCCCGCCCATGTAGGGCTTCAACACGTCCGGCACGCTGACCATCCCGTCCGCGCGCTGATACGTTTCCATGACGGCGTCGATGGTCCTTGGCAACGCCAGTCCGGAGCCGTTGATCGTGTGCGCAAACCTCGGTGGTGTCCCACGGACCGCGCGGTAGCGGATGTTGGCGCGCATCGCCTGGAAGTCGTTGAACGTCGAGCACGACGACACCTCGAGATAACGGTCGAGGCCTGGCGCCCACGCGTTCAAGTCGTACTTCTTGTATTGCGCGAACCCCATATCGCCGCTGCACATCGCCATCACCTGGTAGTGCAGGCCAAGGCGCTGCAGGATGTCTTCCGCATCGCGAGTCAGCTTCTCGAACTCCTCCAGCGAGGTCTCAGCGCTGGTGACCTTGACCAGCTCGACCTTGGAGAACTGATGCATGCGAATGAAGCCTCGCGTGTCCTTGCCCGCGGCGCCCGCCTCAGTCCGCCACGACGGCGCGTACGAGACGTACTTGAGCGGCAGGCGCTCGGCGTCGAGGATCTCTTCGCGGTGAAGCGAACTTGGGCAGGTTCGCGGTCCCTGTCATAGATGCGATGTTCACGAGCATCGGCGTCCAGAGCTCGACATATCCGTGTTCGCGGGTGTGCACGTCGAGCATGAACTGAACGAGCGCGCGCTCGAGGCGGGCACCATCCCCGACTAGAAACGCGAATCGGGAGCCGGCGATGCGCGCCGCATGCTCGAAATCCATGATCCCCAGCGCCTCGCCGAGGTCGTAGTGCGTGCGAGGCGCGAAGCCGAGCTCGGGCTTGCTCCCCCACTCCCTGGTCACAACGTTGTCCGCCTCCGTTTCCCCGATCGGCACCGACTCATGGAAGACGTTCGGTACCCGCATCAGCAGGTCATCGAGCTCGCGCTTCACCGCGTCCGCGACCGAGAGCTCGCTCTTCGAGGTGTCGGCCATCTGGCGCAGCCGGTCCTTCAATGCTTCGTCGCGCGTCCTTGCGAACTCTTTCGAGAGCTCGTTCTGCTCTGCCTTGATCGTCTCGGCCTTGTGCAGATGCCCCCGCCACGCCTCGTCGAGTCGCAGGATATCGTCGACCGGCGCCGGCTCGCCCTTCAGCTGCGCCGCGCGCTTGACGGCGTCAGGGTTCTTGCGGATGAACTCGAGGGACAGCACCGCTACGCCTCGGACTTCATGACCGGGAAAAGGATCACGTCGCGGATCGAGGGCTGGTCGGTCAGGAGCATGACCAGGCGATCGACACCGATCCCCAGCCCACCGCACGGTGGCAGCCCATACTCCACAGCGCGCAAAAAGTCCTCGTCCATCGGATGCGCCTCGACGTTGCCGGCCGCGCGCATCGCGGCCTGTGCCTCGAAACGCGCGCGCTGATCAATCGGATCCGTCAGCTCGGTGAATGCATTGGCGTATTCGCGTCCGAGGATGATCAGCTCGAACCGCTCGACGAACCTCGGGTCGTCCTCGCGAGGCCGGGCCAGTGGCGAGATCTCGACCGGATAGTCGAGCACGAACGTCGGCTGCCGCAGCCGCGGCTCGACGTGCTCTTCGAAAAGGTCGTTGAGCTCTTCGCCCACCGCATGGCGGCCTGTGTGCTCCAGCACCAGGTCCGCCATCCGCGCGCGACGGTAGGGCGGCGTGAGGTTGACCGACTCGCCCTGGTATGAAGTTTCGAGGGGCCGGTCCGCGGCCATCGCCGACACCACCATCAGGTCTTCGACCAGCTGCATGACATCCTCATAGTCGGCGTAGGCCTGGTACGACTCGAGCAGGGTGAACTCCGGATTGTGGCGCGGGGAGAGGCCCTCGTTGCGAAAGACCCGCCCGATCTCGTAGACCCGCTCGAAGCCGCCGACCAGGAGACGCTTCAGGTGCAGCTCGAGGGCAATGCGCAGATAGAGATCGCGATCGAGCGAGTTGTGGTGAGTCAGGAAAGGACGCGCGTGGCCGCCGCCAGGAATCTCCTGCAGGACCGGCGTCTCGACGTCGACGAAGCCGCGCTCGTCGAGCAGACCGCGGATCGCGGTGATGATCTTGGTGCGAGCGCGAAAGACAGCGCGGACCTGCGGGTTTGCGATGAGGTCGACGTAACGCTGCCGGTAACGGATCTCCACGTCCTTGAGGCCGTGCCACTTCTCGGGCAACGGCCGGAGCGATTTCGTCAGAAGCCGAAACGAATGGACCTCGAGCGTGATCTCGCCCCGCTTGGTGCGAAAGATCGGGCCGGAGACGCCGATGATGTCGCCGGCGTCCAGGTCCGCGAAGCGCGTGAACTCCTCTTCGCCGAGTTGGTTCCGGTTCGCCATCAGCTGGATCCGTCCATGACCGTCTTGCAGGTCGGCGAACACGAGCCCGCCCTGCAGCCGTTTCACCATCAGCCGGCCCGCGAGGGCAACCGGCTGGCTGCGCTCGGAGTCGCCAAGCAAAGCCCTGGCGCCTTCGGTGGTGTTCGTGGGCAGGAATCCACGCGAGTAGGGATCGACCCCCGACGCACGCAGGCGCTCGAGCTTTTCCCGCCGATCGCGCATCACAGCCGGCAGATCGAGCTCGGTCTCTTCCGTCACGATCCGTGAACCGCATCCGGCAGACGGTGTGCAGATCGCGGCAGCCGCCGGAGGCGGCGGTCGGGTCGCCGAGACGAAGGAAGGGGTGGCCGGAGGAGGAGCGCATCGCAGATGCGTGACGACGAAAGGCCGGGCCCCCTGACGCACGGATCGGCGGCCCGAGCCGATGAGATGCGCGCCGGATGACCGGGGCGGTTCACGACAAAAGGTTAACTAGAGGCTGAGCTCTTGTTCCTCAGCCGCCGGGAACGAGTTCACATCCGCGCCGCCGGCCGCACGGTGGTTACCGAGTGCTTGTTCGATCAGGGCGTCGACGTCGGTGTCGGAATGCACCGGGTCGTGATGGAAGAACGCAAGCTCTTTGACGCCCGCCATCTCGGCCAGCGACAAAGCCTCTTCATACGTCGAGTGACCGAACCCGGCGTGCGTCTTGTACTCCTCGGAGCTGTATTGCGCGTCGTGGACCAGCAGGTCCGAATCGCGGCACCAGTTGGCGAGGTCTTTCAAGGAGCCGTTGCTGCCGTTGGCGAA
>WNGO01000397.1_pt1 | contig 26531 bp, 19 predicted proteins | sample 5400511 | NCBI WGS metagenome assembly WNGO01 (sample SAMN13153380, study PRJNA577476) | soil metagenome | isolation source: 20 cm soil or saprolite under Garry oak tree replicate 2 | place: USA:California | collected 2016-06-15 | reverse complement strand
TGGCCTATTTCACTTTACGCGCTCTTGCTCAACGCCGCCCCGCTCAACGGCGGCTCCAGCGCCGCGCGAATCCGTCGCGTGTTCGATCCCGACAGATACACTCCCAGCACGCTCTGCGCTACCTCCCGGCTGCTCCTCCGGTACCGCGGCACCAGCTGACTCTGCCACTCGCGCTCGCCGCCATCGGCCTCCGCCAGCCGCTCTGGCTGCGCGGCGCACCCAGAGCGGCTTCCACTTCCTCCTGCAAAACCATCTCGATGGTCTCCCTCACGCGCTCACGAATCGCGGCCTCCATCCAACCCCTCTCGTAGACAACGCTGAAGCATAGTTCGCTTACCCGAGAGTTCGGAACGAGTTAGACCTAGCTGCAAATTTTTTTGTCGCGAAATAGTAGTGAACAGAGAAAAACTCACAGATGATGCTCGTCCGGATCGACCACTGGCGTGCGGCGAGAAAGATCGGGGCGAACTGAAATCGTGTCGGGCGTTAACCCGAATTTCCACGGCTGCGTGTTATGGCCGTTGGCGGTAAGCGTGGCGCAGCGCACGAGTTCTTGAAGCAGCGCCTCATGTTCTATCGCCGAAGCCGGCTAACGCGGCCAGCGGTAACTGGCCAGCGCCTCGGGGTTCAGTGTCACGCCGAGTCCCGGTGTCATAGGAACACCAACGCATCCGTCAGATTCGACCGGGAAGTGTTCCATCGTGGTTTCCCAGCGCAAAGGTGAGTGGCTCAAAGAATACTCCAGAATTTCCTCCTTTTCCTGGGCAGCGAGGAAGTGGAGGTTCGCCGCGATTTCGATGTTGGTTTTGTAGCCGTGAGTAATGACGCGTTTGCCCCGTTGGAACGCCGCAGCGGCGACCTGCAGGATGCCCGTAAATCCGCCGACCTCCGTGATATCCGGCTGGCAGATCTCCGCGCCGCCGCTATCCATCATTTCGATGAATTCGCGGACGTGAGTGAGGCCGAGATCTCCCACTCCCAGCGGAAGCCCGTGCCCCGCCATCCGCGCGTGCCCTTCAACGTCGTCAAGGGGAAGTGGCGCTTCAAGAAACCAGATTCCTGCATCTTTTAGCACCGGGATTAGAAGCAGGCCCTCTTCCGCCGAACGATAGGAAAGAGCGGCATCTACGATGAGGCGGGCGGATGCGCCGGTCGCTTCGCGCGCAGCGAGGAGCAGGGTCCTGGTCAGACCAAGATCATCCATCCACCAGGGATCGGCGCATAACTTGAATGCTCTAAGGTTGAGCTTTTTCCCGGCTTCCACTTGCCCCTTCACGCCTTCGGGCGTGCGCTCGATCGGATAGATTGTGCCGTAGGCCGGTAGGCGATCACGTTTTGCTCCCCCAATCAGCGCGTGAACCGGCTTTCCCTCCATTTTCCCGAAGAGATCCCATAGTGCCAGGTCAACACCTCCGATCGCGTGCATCACGAGGCCGCGGCGCCCGACGTAGTCCGTGGCTTCATACATGCGTTGCCAGAGCGCCTTCGGATCCGACGGATCGCAATCAACCAGCACTTCCTTCAGTGCGCGAGCGTGGCTGTGTGCCGAAGGGCCGTTGATGATCGCTTGGATGGCAGGCGCCATCGACTCGGTTTCGCCGAGACCTATCAAACCCTCGTCGGTGTGAACCCGAATCACGCAATTGTCGTATGAACCGTCGAACAAGGAGATGTTCGGGTCCTCCACGCGCATGTGAATCGCTTCAACGTTCGTGATCTTCATCCGTTTCTCGCACAGGTTGCCGCAGAGATGATACGGGACGCGTAATGCAAACGTGGAGTCAAAATACCAGTGATGGCGCTAAAGCGAAGGAACAATCAGGTAATCGAAGGTTTGCATTGCACATGGCGGTTGTTTCCTTTGTCTGTGATGGGTATGCTCTTGCGTCCTTACGAAACGCCATGGAGACTACAACCAATCCAGCTTCCCAACGGCGGCTGGCAGGAATGCCGGCCTGGCTTGCGTATTCACTTCTGACCATTGTGTTTTGGGGCGCGTGGGGAGCTCTTTCCAAGGTGGCCTCCGGCGGAGTGGACGCAGATACCAACCAGATTTTCTTCACTCTTGGACTCCTTCCGCTGATCCTGTTAGTGCTGCCGTCCCCCAGATTGAAATCCGGCCAGGAGCGCCGTGCGGGAAAAGCCTGGGCATTTCTTACCGGAATTCTCGGAGGGACAGGCAACATCGCGTTTTTTCATGCGCTGGTCATCGGAGGCCAGGCCTCCATCGTGATTCCTGCGACAGGCCTCTTTCCACTCGTGACCGTCATCCTCGCGACAATTTTCCTGCGAGAAAGGCTGGGCAATCTGCAGAAGATCGGCGTGGTTCTGGCGCTCGCGGCGATTTATCTGTTGAGCCTCTAGGTATAGAACATGGCGCATCTACCCCCCGCCTGGCTGATGTTCACGGTGATTGCGCTGGTGTTCTGGGGCATCACCGGCGTAACGCAGAAGCTCTCCACCAACAGGATTTCCAGCGAGCTGTCTTTCCTGTGGTTCGCGTACGCAATGATCGCCATTTCGGCGGTCCTGGTGCTGACAGTCTCGATTCAGTGGTACGTCCGGCCGTTGATGTTCTGGCTGGCCGTGGCCGGAGGAACCTTGAACGGACTCGGAGCGCTAACTAGTTTTGCCGCTCTCGAATCCGGCGGAAAAGCTTCCATTGTCATTTCACTTATTTCCTTGTTTCCTTTGGTCACGGTGGCCTCCGCCGTCATCGTACTGCGGGAGCACCTGACCGCTGTGCAGACTACTGGGGTGGCGTTGGCGATTCTGGCTGCGATTCTACTCTCGATGGAGCCGAAGGTATCTTCCCCCACGGAGTAAACAGGCAGCCGAGAACCGAATTTGGGCTCGGCTGATGGCTAGTCCGGGCGTTCAATCTGTCGCTTCGAATGGAATGCCGTCTGGGCTTACGCTTCCAACCGAGCGGATGCCCTCCCTCATGCTGAAAACCACCTCGGTAGTGAGCTTCTGTTTTGCGGAGAGCGTCTTGTGGTGCCCAGCGGCTTGCATGGCCGCGAAATTCAAGGGGTAACCAGTGCAGGGTTCGAGCACGGCAACATTGTAATTGCGCCAGCCGCCATAGGTGGCAAAGAGCCAGCAACACGGAAACACTTTAGGGTCAAACTGCAGAATGGAGCTCAAGCGGGTGGCAGTGTCTGTCAGAGCGCACCAGCCTTGCCGCAGCTCCGTTCCGTAAAAGAAATAGAGCTGTTGTTCGCTTTCGGACGGAATCCGGCGGAGATCAACTGTTTTCGCGCCAATGCGGGCGTGTGGCCAGGCGAATGCTGGAGAGGCCCCCGCCAGTGTGCCGGGGAAAGCAGGTTCGAGAGTCACGCGCATGGGAGGGAAATCGATGCGATGCTGTGGCGTCACTTCGAACGCGGGATGAAGCTTCCAGAGAAAAGGAAAATCGGAGTGCCCAAGATTTGTGAAGGTGTGCGAGAACAGCAATTGGGCTTCCCTCCGGGGAAGAACCACTCTCTTTTCGATTTGGACTGAGCTGATGGGAGTCAGATATCTGAGCGTAACGCCGGCTTCGCTGGCGTCTTCGAAGACGTTTGCGTTCCACTCGCCCATCCAGAGTTCGCCGTGATCGGGATAGTTCTCACCTGCAATGGTGGCCACTTCATCATTGGGGAAAAGCTCGTCCCAGCCGCCGCTCCAAACGTCGTCGTAGCACGCGTTGATTGATTGCCGCGCAGGGGTGATGCGTGGGTTGTTCCAGAGCAAGTTAGCATCGAGCGGTTTATATGTAATCTGCCAGATCTTCGCGCCGGCTTCCGGCAGGATGTGGACCCTTAGATAATGGTTCTCAAGCGTGACAACCTTCAATCCATGAAACTCCCCGTCCGTGGCAACACGAAGCTCCCTCATCGCAGGCCGTTCCTCTCCACACTGTTCTTTAGCCGAGCTGCTTCAATCTAGAATTTCCGCCCGGCCGGACCGATGAATATACTCCGGCGGGACGCTTGGATGAGCAATTTTGACCCATGCCTGGTCGGAGGCGACAATCCCGCAATCGAACCTCACTTGCGTGAAAATAGTTTTGCTGTGGCCGCCCAGCCGGATCTGGCTGGTGGCCAAGTCCGGCCGCTCTTTTGCCAGCCGTAACGCGCCAACGCTGCCGCCTTCGACGCGCACCTGCGCTTCTCCACCCACGGCCATCCAATCAGCATAAATCTCCGAATCATGCAGAACGAGCTTCGCCGCGCCGTCCGCATTCAATTCATCAATTTCGCTGCGCTCGAACGTCAGATCGGCATGCCCGCCCGCATAGACGTCCCAGGAGTCCACATTGGCGTTCTGCAACGTGAAGCTGAACGGGCAGTTGGACTTCCCGGGCTGGGGAAAGACAGCGGGGGCCTCTAGGCTGCCCAGCCGACCGCGTGGCAATTCCATCCTGCCCTGGCAATCGGAGAACATAGCCAGCTGCACGCGTTCCATGCCGCGAAGCGTAGCATCCGCATGACCGTGGATGTACAACAGGAAAAACTGTAGCTGCGTGTCTTCCAACTCCGCTTCGGCACCGGATCCCATTGCCAGTTTTTTCGTGAACGGTTTATCGGCAGGGATATCTTCAAAGAGTACGTGATCGTCTTCTGAACTGTGCGTGGAAAGGAATACGAGACGAAGGTGTTTTGCAGCGACGTGGCTGGCGTGAGAGATTTCCAGCTCGAAAATCTTCAGACGATCAAGTGCCGCCTTTGATTTGCTCAGGTGGAATTCCGCATTCTCAGTCTGAAAATTGCCGACATTGAGCTCTCCTTCGAGGTTCCAGATCGGATGCGCGCTGTCCTTCGTAACCATCGTGGAATCTGAAATGAGAAACTCCGCAGGACCCTCACAGCGCAGATTGCTCGATCCATTCGCTGACCCCGGCCGGTCGGAGACGATCAGATGAACACCCTTCAGCTCAAACTTCGCCCCGCGCGCAACCACGATCGGAGCACTGAGCTTCAGCGTAAGGTTTTCTAGCCGGACGTGACCGTCGACCCGCAAAGGACTTTCTTGGCGGAAGGTGCCCGGACCGGATACGACGCTGCCATCGCGTAGGGCAGGCAGCGGCCGCTCACGATCGGCGTCGGATGCGGGTGTAATCACGAAGAGTGCAAACAGCAAAAGTGAAAACATGGCTTTGCGCAACACAGGCAAAATGCGTCGTTCGCCCGTGGGGAAATGATAACCATTTGCCGATGGAAAATACGTTGGTTATTAGATTTTTTCACGCAAATTCTGTCATGGTTTGTGAGAGGGGGAGGTTGGGACTTATTCTAGTGGCTGTGAACGTTTTCAGAAATCATTGTAGCGGCTGCTGCCGCGGCATTGTGCTGCTCTCGAGCTGCGCCCTGCTTCTATTCTTTGCGCATGACCTGGCTGCGCAAGACGTCCAAAAGGACGCGAGCTCAGCAGAGGAAATCCTTCATCGGGCGTTTGGTTTGCACCAGGCAGGGCAGTACGCGGAAGCCTTGCCACTTTTGCAGCAGGCCCACAAGCTGCAACCCCACGATTATTTCATTAACCTGTTGATGGGAATCGATCTGCTTCGCACCGGCAAGAATGCGGAGGCGATTCCATTTCTCAATGTGGCGGCAAAGCAAAAGCCACGCGAAGAATTCGCCTACGAATATCTGGGAGAAGCACAGGCGAGTTTAAAGGATTTTGCCGCTGCTGCCTCCGCTTATGCACAAGCCGTTGCCGCGGCGCCCGATTCCGCGGACGCGGCCGTGGCCTACGTGAATTTCAACCTCGCGCGATTTGCGACGATCGCCGGCGAATTGCGCAGAACGCGCGTTGGCCTCTCGTTCTCGTACCGTCTGCAGGCATTGAGCGGCGGCACGCCGGGGGCCTCGAAAGTGGGACTTCTTCGGCGTGCCGCCTCGCTGTCAGAAGATGCGCCGGGTATCTGGAGCGAATTGGCGATTGCGGAAATCAACGGCGAGTTCCAGGACGAAGCAGTGAACTCACTCCAGCGCGCACTGCAGAAGAATCCAGGTGATTTACGCGCATGGCAGGCGGAAGCCTTGCTCGATGCGCAAACCGGAGACTGGAAAAAGGCGGCACAAAAACTCGAGGAGATGGGGAAGTGTTCTCCGAATGCTCTTCTCGCCGCCCGGCAGGAGTGGCCGGCGGAGCTCGTTGTGCCCGGCGGCACCCCCCTGGGCCCCCGCGCCAAAATGTTTTTCCAGTGTCTTGCCGAAAAGGAAAAGGATTGCACTCCCGAACGATTTCGACGGGAACTGCTCCCGGCGGAACGAAAGAGAGGCGCTTCTCCTGCGGCATTGTTCCGGCAGCAGAGGTGGGAGAGTATTGTTGCTCTTCCTCCACCGGCCAACGAAGATGCCGAAGCCTGGTCGCAGCGGGGAATCGCACTCGCACGAATCGGACTTTGCCGAAAAGCTATCCCCGCTCTCGAGCACGGGCTGCGCGGGAATAGCCATGCTTTTGAAAATAAGTACTTTTTGTCCGTTTGTTACGCGCGGGAGACTGGTTCGGTGACGGAAAGACTTCAACAGGCCGCGGGAGACGATGCCCCGATTCACCTGATGCGAGGAGATGTATTGCTGCGGTTACGCGGCGACGCTGCCGGCGCTGCTGCGGAATACCAGGCTGCGCGTACACGAGATGCGAATAATCCGGCGGTCTGGGAGCGTTTAGCAGAGGCACAACTCGCAGCCGGACAGGAGGACTCTGCGCGCGCAAGCAGCCAGGCGGCCTTGAGGCTTGATCCACGCCGGATTTCCGCGCGGCGCACCCTTGCGAAACTCGCCATGCAACAGCGTGACTATGCAAACGCCCTACCCTATCTGCGGCAGATTGCAGAGCAGGATCCGCGCGACGTGACCACAAAAATCGAGCTTGCGACTGCGTGTGCACAGATCGGAGACCCGGAGGAAGCGCGGCGCAACCTCGCTCCCGCGCTCGCGCACGGCTATCCCGACGAAAAGGGCAGCCTGCACTATCTCCTGGGAACGGTGTTGCGCCGGCTTGGGAAAGCGGAAGAAGCTCAAAAGGCCTTTGCTGAAGCCCGCGAACTCTCTCAGGAGTTTCAGCGCACATCTCATGAGGACCAGGATGCCAAACCCTGAGCCGTGGCGCTTCTGGCGCCGCGATTTTCTACGGTTGCTCGCAGGAGGAGCTTATCTTGCAAGTAGCGCGGGAAGATTCACTCTCGCTCGCGGAGTCCCCAGCGGCCCCATTCTTCTGGAGAATGCAGCGCCTCGTTGCGGCCTGGACTTCGTTCTGCGGAACGATGCCGCAGGCCGCAAATACCAGGTCGAAACCTTGTTGGGTGGCCTGGGAGTCATTGATTTTGACTCGGACGGATGGCCCGACCTTTATTGTACCAACGGCGCCGCGCTCCCCTCTCTTGAGAAATCGGACAAGAAATTCTACAACCGCCTATACAAGAACAACCGCGACGGAAGCTTTACCGATGTGACTGAACGCGCCGGTGTCCAGGGGCGCGGATATTGCATGGGCGTGGCCGTCGGGGATTACAACAACGACGGATATGAAGATCTCTACGTCGTGGGCGTCCACGGCAACACCCTGTTCCGAAACAATGGTGACGGTACCTTTATGGATGTAACCGAAGAAGCCGGTGTTGGCGGTTTGGATTCTAAGGGAAAAAGATTGTGGTCGGTAGCGGCGGCTTGGGTTGACTACGATAATGATGGACTTCTAGACCTCATTGTTTCGAACTATTGCGATTGGAGCGCCGGGCGGGACCCTGTTTGTGGCGGGCTCGATCAAACAAGCCGGAGCTATTGTCACCCGGACATGTATCGCGCCGAGCCTCTGCTCGTTTACCACAACAAAGGCGATGGAAGGTTTCAAGAAGTCTCGCGCGAGGCCGGACTGCAGCAAATTCTAGGCAAGGGCATGGGCATTGCCGTCGCGGACTTCGATGGAGATGGCCGGCCGGACATCTTTATTGCCAACGACAATGACCGGAATCTCTTGCTACGAAGCAAAGGAAAAACTCTCGAAGAGATTGGAATGGAAGTCGGCGTCGCCTACAACGGTGACGGACGTCAGATTTCTGGAATGGGCGCGGACTTCGCCGATTTCGACGGAGATGGTCGACCCGACATCGTGATGACCGGGCTGCGCGGGGAAACCTTCGAACTCTTTCATAACCGGGGTGATGGCACCTTCGATGACGCGAGCGCAAGCAGCGGACTGCTTGGACTGAGTCGCGGCTGGAACGGCTGGGGCTGCGGGTTTGTTGATCTAGACAACGACGGCTGGTTGGACGTCTTCGTGGCGACCGGAGGTCTCGATGCGAACGAGCCGCAATCTAACCGTGTCTTCCGTAACCTTGGAGGGCGGTTCACGGATGTATCGGAAGGAGCCGGGGCAGATTTTGCTCTTGCCGCACTGCACCGGGGCGCAGCCTTCGCCGATTTCGATAACGATGGCCGGATCGATGTCGCCGTGACCGCGCTCAACGCCCCGATCGAACTATGGAGGAACTGCAGTCCGGAGAAACATTGGTTGCAATTGAAGCTCAAAGGTAGGAGAAGTAATCGCTCCGCTCTGGGCGCGCGCGTGGTTTGTCGCAGTGAGAGCCGGACGCAGGTCCGTTTCGTAGCCAACAGCGTCGGTTATGCATCTGCAAGTGACTTGCGCCTCCATTTTGGGTTGGGACAGGACGCAAAAGCTACCTTGGAAATCTTCTGGCCCTCTGGTATCCACCAGAATATAAAAGAGATATCTGTAAATCAGCACATGGAAGTCATCGAGCCGGACAGCCCTCCAAAAACAATTAAATGAAACTGCCGCTCTTTGCCCGGTTGATTAAACACAAGTATTAACCTGAAACTGCCTAGCTATCCCCGCTCGAGACCATTAAAGTGTACCTTCGATTTTTTCAATCTTTTCCTTCGAAAATTCAAATCATCCATCTGGGCAGAGGGGTATGATGATCATGGAATTCCAAACATTTGAACCGGGTACGAAGCGTTGCTTAGTCGTGACGGTAACTTTGCTTGTGGGGATCCTCTTCAGCTCTGCTACTTGTGCCATGGCCCAGTCTACTAATGCTCAGGTTAGTGGCGTGGTGACGGATTCCAGCGGCGGCTCAGTGGTGGACGCGGAAGTCGCGGCCAAGAACTTAGCCACGGGAGTAACCTCCGCCAGCTCGACGAACGGAGCCGGCGTGTACGTGGTACCGGAACTCCTCCCCGGACCGTATGAGATTACTGTAACCAGGCAAGGTTTCGGACCGGTCACCCGTTCCGGGATCGTGCTGCGCACCGGAGACCATTTGTCCTTCAATTTCACTTTGAAGCCGGGCGCCGTCGAACAATCCGTTATCGTGACGGGAGAAGAGGCTCCCATCATCTCCATGGACCAATCCAGCACTTCGCAAGTTCTGGACAACAAGATGATCACCGAGCTGCCCCAGCTGAATCGCAACACCCTCGGTCTAACCGCGGTAACTCCGACAGTGCAGGGCAAGGGACCTCTCAGTGACAATATCGCGAGCCTGGGCAATGCGACCTACTTAATCGCCAACACCGGGAATTCCTACACTGTCTCCGGCGGCCAGGTGAACGGCACAAGCATCAGCGTGGATGGCAATCAATTGCAGGACGCGGAGTTCAACGCCGTCAATCGCTCCATCCCGACTCCCGACACCATCGGCGAATTTCGCGTGGAGAGTGGCGTACTGACCGCGGATCATGGGCGCTACTCCGGCGGAGTCGTCTCCATCAACACCCAGAGCGGCAACAGCCAGTTTCACGCGCGGCTTTTTGAATATTTCCGCAATCAGGCGCTGAACAGCAACGACTGGATGTCCAACGCGCTTGGGCAACCCAAACAGGCCTTCCATCAAAACAATTACGGAGCGTCACTCGGCGGACCGGTCTCTATTCCCAAAGTATATTCCGGCAAAAACCGTACTTTTTTCTTCTTTGGTTGGGAAGGAGAGCGCTTTTCGCAGGGCCAGAACGTGCAGAGTTCCGTGCCCACTCTCGACCAGCGCAAAGGCTACTTCGGTTCCACGATCATTAACTTCCAGAACGGCCAGCCGGTTTACGCGAAGATTTTTGACCCCTTCACAGGATATACGGATAGCCAGGGCAATTGGGTCCGCCCCGAGTTCCCGAACGATACGATTCCTACCACTGCCGTGCCCGTACCCGGGCGGAACACCACATTCTCAACGCAGAGTCAGCTCTTCTTGAAGTATCTGGCTCTCTGGCCTACACCCAATCACGCGCCGGCCGCAAACACCGACCATACCAACAACTATTACTCGACCATCGCCTATCAGCGCCCGTCCGACCGATACTTCTTCCGTATCGACGAAAATCTTTCGAACAACCATCGGCTTAATTTTAGCTTCAGCCGTTCGAGTCTGACGAATTCGATTTCTGCACCCTTCTTCCATGCCGCGGGCTCCATCACCACCGATCACGATTGGAGCAGCAGCGTTTTGTATACCTGGGTGATTTCTCCCACTTCCATTCTCGATGTGCACCTCGGATTTGGCGTCGCCAAGCTGGTCAGCATCGGCGTGTCCGGCTGGGGCGCGGCACCCGATCCGAGCATTGATACCACAAAATGGCCGTTCGATCCGCTCGTCGTTAGCAATCCCGAACGCACCACAAATCAGATCCCCCCAGGTCTGAGCATTCCCGGTTACACCGGTGTTGGAGGATCGGAGTTCGATTCCTTCACCAACCAGACAGCGAACGGCACGGTTTCCTTCACCAAGGTGCTGCACCGGCACACCCTGAAATTGGGCTATGAGCACTACTTTGCGCGATTCAATGAAAACGGGGGTGATCATACCGGTGTGGCGTGGGTCAATCCTGGGGGTGGTTCCAACCAATTCTGGAACAACAACGATGGTTTAACCGGCAGTCCCCTCGCCGAACTGATGATGGGCTCATCCAATTTCTTTCAATGGGGCAATTGGAACATCGCGCCATACGGATGGAACGAAGCTGCCTACGTCACGGACGACTGGAAAGTGAACAATAAGCTGACCATCCAAATGGGACTCCGTTGGGATCACGACGGCGCGCGTCAGTCCCGCTATCCGAAGGGCAGCATAATGTACGATCAGCAGGCGAGGAACGTGCTGACTCCCAACTCAGGATGGAATTGGAGCCAGGTCACCTCAGCTGTTCCCGGACTGGCCAGCCTACCGCAGCCTGCCTGGCTCTCACTGGGAGCCACGGGACGCGTCGTGCTCCTCGATACCCCGGAATATCCCCAAAAGAATCTCTACACCACGGACTGGCTGAATTTCCAGCCTCGGCTCGGTATTTCCTACGCCTTCAACAATGACACGGTCCTCCACGCGGGCGCAGGCATCATTTATCAGGGGTTGAATGGACTCTCGACAGACTGGTTCAGTTTCTATTACAACTCGATCACATTTAATCAGATATCGGCGCTTGACGGTCAGCACTGGGTCAGCGAGTTCGGCAATGATCACGGACTCGGGACCTTTCCAATTCAGGGTTCCGGCACCAATCTCGGCTACTACCCGCCGGTAACTACCAACGCTGCTTATGGCTACCAGACGTTCGGCGCCGCCGCGAACCTTGATCAGGCTGGCACGACGATCGGACACTTCAACAGTCCGGAAGATTACATGTTGACGGCCAGTTTTCAACGCCAGTTGGGAAAGAATTGGACGGCTACCGTCGAGTACATGGGTATACGCGGCATGCACCTGCTGATGCCTGTTTGGGGTTGGAGCACAAACAATATTCCGCTGAACTACTACCAGTTACAGAACCACCTGAACGACCAGGTGCCCAATCCCTTCTATGGACAATCTCAGGCATTCGCGAGCCAGCCGACGGTTCCTCTCTCTCAGCTCCTCGGACTCTCGCCACAATACACAAACCTCTCTCCGGGACAAGCAACCTGGGGCAAGTCATTCTCCCATTTCTTAAATTTCCAAATCCAGACGCGCGGATACCATGGATTGGCTCTGCTCGCTTCCTACTCCATCCGCAAGACATTGACCAACACTGGAGGCAAGGACATTCAGCACGGAGGTCCGGTGGGGAGCGGTTGGTTGCAGAATCCGCACAACATCATGGAGGGTTACGGCCTTGCACTCTATGAAATGCCTCGGACACTGCTTCTCAATTATTCCTATGACCTTCCCTTCGGCCATGGCCGGAGATTCCTGAGCGCGGGAAACGGCTGGAGCCAGCGCTTCATTGATGCCTTCATCGGTGGATGGGGATTTGCTGGCGTGTCCACGTGGCACCCGAAGGGTACGCCTGTCCTGATGCCCACCGTCAGTGGCGGCGTCACCGCGCCTGGTGCGGCCCTTCGTTGGTCGCACGCTCCAGGCACGAATTACGTCACCGACAAGGACTACGGGCGTGGCTTGATCGTCAACGGCGCATTCGCGAGTGCCAATCCTCAGGGAATCTTCAACTCTTCGGCCTTCGTACGCACGTCGGACTACGGCCTTAGCAACGCGGCCTTTGTATTCCCCAACGTCCGCAATCCGGGTAACTTCTACACCGATGCGACTATGCTGAAGAAGTTTTACTTCTTCCATAGCGAAGCGCGTTATGCAGAGTTCCGCCTTGAAGCCCTGAACATCTTCAATCACCCGAACTATGGCACGATTGACAACAATCCGGATTCCCCGACGTTCGGGGGCGTGAACGGAAAATCAGGAAGCAGAACGATGCAGCTCGGTTTGCGCATTTTCTTCTAACATTCCAACCTGGCGCCGGCCGCCAGATCGGCTGGCGCCCGTCTTGCTTGCGGAGATCTTCATGATGCCTGGTTATTGGAAGCGCTGGCAGGTTTGTCTGCTGGGACTTTTCTGGTGTTCGGGGGTTGCCGCTCAGACCGAGCTGCGTTTGCAGACGTCCGACACGGCCCTGGTTCTGGAAGCAGCAGCCGATGGACCCCGCGTGAAGGAGATACGAACGGCTGGTCAGGTAGCCTGGTCCAACCGCAGTCCGGAATCATTGTTTGATCACGCAGAAGTGGACGGACAGCTCGTTCCCTTGCATTGGGTGCTGAATTCCAATGCCACCCGAAGAACGGGAGATCACGCCAAATTCGTTTACGATTCAAGCGCTCCTCATCTGAGGCTCACGTGGGAGTGGGCCGCTCGCGCCGTCTTCGGCCCGCTCGAACATCATATCAGTATCGAAAACCTCGATGCCAAGCAGGTCTGGCTGCCCTTCCAGGACAGCTTCCAGTTTGATTTTCTGGTTCCCGGAGACTCCGCCCTGAAGCACTTTTTTGTGGAAAAGGGAGCCGACACTCCCTCAGCAGTCGGCATGCACGAGCTTCCTCTCGACGAGGGATACGCCTGGCAAGGAACCTCCAGCACCTATGCTCATCCCGCCAAAGGAGAAGCCCGCGAAATCATCCCCTGGTTTCTGGTACAGCGCATGGATGCCTCTCGCGACGGTTGGTACGTGGGAGTCGAATTCAGCGGCAGAACGCGGCTCGCCATTACTCGAAAAGGGGATTCCCTACAGGGTGCTGCTGGATTGAATCCATCTCCCGGACCATTCCGAACCAAACTTCTCCCGGGAGAATCCTTTCAGACGCCCACCATCTTCCTCGGAAGCTTCCATGATGGGCCCGACGGCGCAGGCAATGTCCTGCGCCGGTGGGTTCGTGAAGTCCTGACCAATCCCCTGACCTGGAAGAATCCCAACTATCCCCTGATGGTGAATAACAGCTGGGGCAGTGGAATGTCCGTGGATGAACAATTAGCGAAGAGAATGATCCGCGATTCCTCCGACCTTCAGTTTGATATGTTCCATGTGGATGCCGGGTGGTTCCGTGGTGTGGGCGATTGGTATCCCGATCCCGTAAAGTTTCCGCACGGGCTGGCGGCCATTGCTGATGACGTCCACCAGCACGGTTTGAAATTTGGTCTCTGGGTGGACTGGACGCAGGCAGCACTCGATACCGCGCCCGGCGCTTTGAACCTCCGCGACCCCAAGGTTCGCGATTGGTTGGTAAGCGATGTCCCGCCAGATTGGAAGCCGGAACCGTTCAAAGGACAAACCATCGACATAGGTGACCCCAGTGCAAAGGCCTGGGCCGAAAAGGAAGTGAACCGTATCGTCGATGACTACCACCTCGACATGCTTGAGCACGATGGATATCTGGTCGCTCAGGGATGCGACCGTTCGGATCACCCGCATGCTCCGCCGGACCCCGCCAGTACGAAAATCGCGAAAGAATGGGGATCCTACTTCATGCTTGGACCCAATTCTACGGACGTGAGCTATCATGCCGTGCGGGCGTACTACGACATTTACGAGAATCTACGCAAGCAACACCCCGGGCTGCTCCTGGAAATCTGCAACGATGGCGGCCGCATGGTGGATTTTGGGAGTGCCTCGCATGGTGACTATTTCTCGATCACGGATACGTACGATCCCCTCTCGAACCGCCGAGCCTTTTATGACACGAGCTTTGTCCTTCCCTCCGCCATGCTGGAGACCTACGTCGAAAAGTGGCCGGTGCCAACGATCGAAAATTTTCGCTATATGCTGCGCAGTGGCATGATGGGCTGGCTAACTATCATGCTGGATACCACAGTTTGGAACGAAGAAGAGCACTCCGTTGCCAAGGAAGAGTTCCTAACCTACAAGACGCAACTTCGACCGCTGATCCGCGATGCTTGGCTGTTCCATATCTCTCCCCGGCCGGACGGTATTCACTGGGACGGAATGGAATATTTCGATCCAAAAAGCGGCCAAGGCGTTGTGTATGCTTTCCACGGTTCAGCCGAAACGGAACCCTCGCATACTTTCTTGCTCCAGGCTCTAAACGCAGAGCGGAGTTACACCCTGCGCTTTCAGGATCGCAGTTCTCCCAATCGCACCGTAAGCGGCAAGGAACTGCTCGAGGAAGGTGTAAGTGTCCATCTTTCGCAGCCGAATACGTCGGAGCTGATCTTCCTTCAGGAAGTGCGGAAGACCCAAGCAATCTCCAAACGCGTAATTAACAGCGCCGGCATCCAGTCAAAAGCGTCCCGCAGATGACGAGTTTCGGAAAACGGCTGGCGGAGCGTACTGCCCTCGTGAGCGGCGGCGCTCAGGGCATTGGCCGCGCCATTGTTGAGCAGTTTCAATGCGAAGGCGCGCGAGTCATCATCCTTGATTGCGATTTGGCAGCGGGCGAAGCGACGGCAAAAGAGCTGACGGGGCGAAGTCCCGATCTACCTCCGGTCACGTTTCTTCTGGTGGATCTGAGCCGGCCCGAGGAAGTTCAGGAAGTGATGAGTGTTGTCCCACATCATTGCGCGCGGTTGAATGTCCTGGTCAACAACGCCGGTATCGAAGTGGAAAAACCGTTTCCGGAAGTAACGCTCGCCGAGTGGGAAGAGGTGATGGGAGTAAATCTGCGTGGGGCGTTCTTGCTCACTCAGGCGGCGCTTCCTCTCTTCGCACCGGAGGGCGGAGCCATCATCAACGTCAGTTCCATTCACGCGACGCGTGCGTTTCCGGATTCGACCGTCTATGCCTGCTCCAAGGCGGCGCTTGTGGCGCTGACTCGCAATCTTGCGCTGGAACTCGCCCCACGGCACATTCGCGTCAACTCCATAAGCCCAGGCTACGTTGACACCCGCCTGTGGGAAGAATATCTGCGCCATTCGCCGAATGCCGCATCCGTCGCACGGCAAACTACCGCGCTTCACCCTCTTGGACGTCGCGGCGTTCCCGCCGATATCGCCGAGGCGGCGCTATTTTTCGCCGCGGATACCGCTTCCTTTGTTACCGGCAGTGATCTCGTTATTGACGGAGGGCTTACGGTTCGCGCCCACGGCCCGATTAGTTAAATCGATTTGCCTATTAATTTTTGATTTGATTGCGCGGTGGGTTCTACTACAATTCGCCGGGAACTATCGGAAAGGCAATCCAGCATGAAAAATCGGCAGACCTTCTTCAGCGGCACTCTCAAACGAGAATTCCAGCGTGACTTAGAGCTCTTCAAACATTTCCTGTTGCTCCTCAATAATTCCGGGCCCATTCGTAACGTCGAGCTCATCTGGAACGAGGAAATCGATCCGATGAAGCGCAAGTTCAAGAATCGCGTTGGCACGGAAGACGCCTTGATTCAATTGCAGCCGGCTGGCACACCCGCAACTAATCGCACCTCTCCCAGCACCCTGTTTTGTGATCTTGTCCATGGCTTCGGCGCGCATGAGGAAGAAACCTGCGCCCATTCCGACCTGCCCGCGCAGCAGCGCTGCCGCGCCACGGGTTGCGCCCAGGTCTACGCTTGCCACGTCGGACTGACGGACATCGCCGTTCCCGTCATCAGCGACGGTCAGTATCTCGGAACCCTCTTTTCCGGGCAGGTCTTGACGCATCCACCGACGCGGGAAAGCTTTAAACGCGTCCAGGAATCCCTCAAGGACCACGCCCACATTGACTTGGTCAGCCTCGAAGCGGCCTATTTCCAGGTGCCAGTCGTCTCTGAGGAACAAGTCTCCCACATGGTCAGCATTCTGGAACTTTTTTCCCGCTACATCGCAAATTCCTGGGAAAGACTCCGCCTCATGGGTGAGCATCAGCGGCAGCATGAGCGCGAACTTGCCATGGACCGGAAGGAGCTTGCCTCCATTCTTCTGTCCGGAGAAATCGGTGACCGCAACGAGTTGAAAGATCTTGCTGCTCGTGTGGGTTTGCAGAGCAATCCCGATCGCGTCCTGGTCGTCCAGATTCTCTACCCTCCGGTTGGCCGTGACGCTCGCTCGGCCATGGCAGACCGCATGACTCTGAGCCGCGCCTCCCATGAAGTGGAAGATTACTGCCGCAACTGGACGGCAGCACTCGCCATGGTTGTACGTCCCGGAGAGGTTTGCATTTTCACCAGTCAGGAAGCCCGCAACAGCGGGCACGAAAAGATCTCGCTTGAGGAAATGGCCAAAGCGTTGCTCAATCATGTCCGCGTGCAATGTGGAACCAGCGCACGGGTCGGCATCAGCGCACCCCACTCCCAGCCTTCGGAACTCATCCATGCCTACCAGGAAGCCTGCGCTGCCCTCGAATCAGGCGAAGGACTCGTGTCCTTCTTCAGTGATCCTTCCTCCCTGGGCAGAGGTCCCATGGAAGCGCTCGAACGCTTGGTGCGTTCGATCCAGCAAGGCGAAAATGCACCGGCAATTCTCCGTGAATTTTTGTCCCAAGCCGTCTCGGCGGACCGCTCACCGCTGAAACTGCAACATTCGCGCGCCTTGCTCACCTGGGCGATAGAACATATCACCTTGGAGGTGGCCAGCTTCGGCGTGGAGCAGAATCGCTTTGGCGCCGCGAAGAAGCAGGCTGTCAACGGAGTCTTGAACGCCGCGAGCGCCTTCAGTGCTTGCGAATCCCTGCGCCGGTTCGTGCACATCGTGACCCAGGAAGTCGCCTCTACCTTCTGCCAGAGGGAACGCAAGATTGTTCACGTCGTCGAACGCCTGGTCGAAGAGCGCGGCGTGGCCAACGTCACCATTCAGTCGAGCGCCGATGCGCTGCATCTTTCCTCAGGCCACCTCAGCCGTGTGTTCCGCCGCACCACCGGGATGACTTTGGAGGTATACCTGATCCAGCAGCGCGTGGAATTAGCAAAGAGGTTGCTTCTCGACCCGCGATTGAATGTTGCGGAAGTCGCGGAGCGCTGCGGATTTTGCAATCCGGCCTATTTCGCTTCAGTCTTCAAGAAATACGTGCAATGCACACCGCGCGAGTTTGCAAGCCACCCGCAAATTTGGCCACCTGCGCCGCAAGTGCTCTCCTTCACACGCGCCGCGTCCTAGCTTGCGGCCGAGAGTTCTTTGGTAGCGAGTAATGCAGCAAGGTGCCGCCAATCCCGCAGCGTGAACAGGACTCGATGGTCCTCTACTGCTCAATCGCCGGCTGTAACAAAAGCGAATTCCATTTGCGACAACGATAACGATGAAGCTACTTCGCAATGGGCCGCCGGGGCAGGAAAAACCTGGCGCGTTGGATCAACAGGGCCGAATTCGAGATTTGTCTTCCATCGCGCCAGATCTTGCCGGCCCGGCTTTGTTGCCGGATTCAATCGATCGGCTGCGCAAAACCGACATGTCCAGTCTGCCGCTAGTCTCAGGAACGCCGCGCCTCGGGCCTTGTGTCGCCCATGTAGGCAAGTTCATTTGCCTCGGTCTCAACTACTCGGATCATGCCGCCGAGACCGGGATGGCCGTGCCCGCCAAACCTGTCGACTTTATGAAAGCCACCTCATCCGTCTGCGGCCCAAACGACAATGTGGTGATTCCCAAGGGCTCAAAGAAAACCGATTGGGAAGTCGAAATCGGGTGATCGGCAACCCCGCCAAGTACGTAAGCGAGTCCGATGCTTTATCGCACGTTGCGGGCTATTGCGTGGTCAATGACGTTTCGGAACGTGGCTTCCATTGCTGCTACAGCCAGAGCTTCCAAGACGATCTCCGGCTCAATACTGAGGTGTTATTGGGAGGCATCGAAGCGTTTTCTTGGATGCTCACCGCGGTTCTCTCGAAGCGTGCGTGACTCGGGAGCGATATTCTTTCTTTCCGCGTATATTCGTACTCAACTGATACAAAGGCCCTCCGACATATAGTTTTTCCGGTTCATAGCCAAGTGGCGCAAGCGAGAGCACGTTGCTTGCCGCAGCCGATGTGACAAAAATTTCGTTCAGGTTCGGCCCGCCAAAAGTGAGAGATGAAGTCTGTGCAGCCGGGGTGGTGATTCGCCGTTCGAGCTTACCGTCCGGATCATAGCGTGTCAGGCATCCACCAAACCAGTGGGCACACCAGACAAAACCTTGGGCGTCCGCGGTCAAGCCGTCAGGCAATCCCTCCTCGCGGGGCACGCGCACGAACACACGGCGATTCCTGAGGGCTCCATCCTCGCGATGCCAATCGTAAGCATAGATGCAGCGCGCGACAGTATCCGCAAAATACAAGGTGCTGCAGTCGGGAGAAAATGCAAGTCCATTCGAGAACTGAACGCCGTCGTCGGCGACGTGAACTGAACCGTCAACATCTACTCGAAACAGAAAGCTGGGCGGATAATCCCCGCTGGGGTCGTAGTGGCACGAACCGGAGTACACTCTGCCTTCGGGGTCGGCGATGCAGTCGTTCATGACGCACTCTTTTCCCTCGGCTTCCGATGCCAGCAGTACGGGTTTGCCCCCCGGGCTCCACAGCCAGATTCCTTGGCTGTTTGTCACCACGAAGCCGCCGCCTTCTTGTATGCAGAATCCTCCGACTTCGAAACCCTCATGAATTGGTTCGTGCCGCTGGTTCTTCCACCAATATCGAAAGAATCGTTTTCCCGTTATGTCCGTCCAATACAAAACTTGGTTTCTATCGTCCCACAACGGCCCTTCACCACAGAGATTCCCGTAGTCCGCAACCAAACGGATGCCCGGATTCGAGGGCCCTTTTTCAATGCTCGTTCCAGGTGCCATGATGCAGTGTCCAACGATTAAGTCAATGGCGACAACCAATCTTCGCCCGACGCACTGTATACCGCGAGCCACCAACCATGTCAAACAGTGGATGAACGAAACGCGCCAATTACAGCACTATCAAATACGTTTATCTGTCCATTTCATTCACAAGAGTGAATTGTTTCTTGTAGAACGTTCATACACCGTGGTAGTTTTTTCCGGGACGTGGCGACGAATTTCAGGAGACTCAACGGTGCGCCTAGAGGGCCGGGTTGCTCTTGTAACCGGAGCAGCAATGGGAATCGGCAACGCCATCGCGCAATTATTCGCGCAAGAAGGCGCTCGCGTCGTTGCGGCCGATATTGACGGGCATGCCGGAGCTGCAACGGCCAAGAAGATTCAGGAGGCAGGCGGACACTGTTTTTTTCGTCATTGTGACGTGAGCGAAGAGAGTGAAGTCAAAGCAGTGGTGGCATCGGGAAGCAAAGAATTTGGCCAGGCCATCGATGTCTTGTTGAATGTGGTCGGAATCGCTCATGAGTCCCCAGCTCATCTTCTCGATTTGGCCGACTGGGAGCGGATCTTGAAGGTGAATTTGACGAGCATGTTTCTATGCTCGAAGCATGTGTTACCCGGAATGCTGGCCGCGAGACGCGGAGCAATCGTAAACATTGCTTCCGTGCAGGGGCTGTTTGGGTTTCCCAGCAATCCACACTATGCCGCCAGCAAAGGCGGCATCATTAGCTTGACGCGGCAGATGGCCCGAGAATACGCCAGTCAGGGAATACGTGTGAACTGCATCGCACCGGGAACAGTGGAGACACCGATGACCGCGCAGGTTATAGCGCGGGCGCCGAACCCCGCCGACCTGCGAGCAGCCTGGGAGAAGATGCACCCGCTGGGAAGAGTCGGACGTCCGATCGATATCGCCAGGGGGGCGCTGTTTCTGGCGAGCGATGAAAGCTCTTGGGTCACTGGACAGTGTCTTGTGATCGACGGGGGCTTGTCCTCCGCAGTCCTTTAGAGCGCGGCTCACAAACGGTTATTTTGCCGCCATTCTTCAGGTACTCGAGAGCGGATGGTTGCGCCTTCGATTTGCGCGCTTGGCAAATTTCCAGAGTGGCGTGCCGGAAGCCATCGCGCGGTTCTTTGAGAAACGAACATTCTTGTCGCAGAACTCTCGAATCTTTCCAAGGAGCTTTCTCGCCGCTCTTTCTGATGATCAGCGGATTTGGTTTTGGATTCAATGGAGGACTCTCGCGATGCGTTGTGACCGAATAAGGTGGCGCGGTCGAGAAGCCTGCTTAGTCGGAAATGACCTCGTAGAATTAATACATCTCACAGGCGGCGGGCACATCGTGGACTACCATTTCAGAGAAAAGAATTGCGACGTCAACCCGTTCTGGGTGCCACGTTGGAAGACGCTGGAGCCGTTTAGGTTCAAACCTGAAAAGCACACAAGGATTTATGGAGAGCCGGAAACGGGAAGAGTCTTGAGCGGTATTGCAGGGCATAGCTTATGTCTCGACCTGTTTGGAATGCCCTCGCCTGAGGAAAGCAAATTCGGAGAAACAATTCACGGCGAAGCGGGAGTTTCAAAGTGGAAGTTCTCTCTCAAAACACGCAAGGACCAGGCGACTCTGTTGTTTTCGGTCCGGCTGCCGCGAGCAGCTCTGGCCTTTAGACGTTCTCTGTTGCTTAGAAGGGGAGAATCGGTCATTTACGTGCGCGAAACGGTCAAGAATGAACGCAAGCTGGACCAGTTCTTTCAATGGCAACAGCACGCCACGCTGGGTGCGCCTTTTCTCTCGAGAGACTGTGTGATTGAACTACCTGGGGCTCGAGGGCGGACCTACCCTTCAGGGTACGAAGGGCGCGAACTGTTGAAGAGTGACACCGAATTCCAATGGCCAAATGCGCCGCGTTTTGATCGCGGCCGCGTGGATTTGCGCCGGGCACTCACCACCCCCTCACGGGGTTTCGTTGCTGGCGTCCAGATTGCCCCGAACCGCAATCATGCATTTGCTTGTGCCCTCAATTGGAGGTTGTCGCTCGTAATCGGATACTGCTTCCGGCGTGATGATTTTCCCTGGATCGCTCTGTGGGAGGAGAACGGCGCGCGCCGCTACTCACCCTGGAGAGGCCGGGAAAAGACGCGAGGGCTCGAGTTTGGTACCAGCCCCCTACCTCTCACTCGTGCTGAGAATTTCTTGCAAGGGCAGATGTTTGGCACGCCGACACTAAAGCATATTCCGGCCGGAGGAACGCGAACCGTGAACTATGTCCTTTTCCTTGCGCGCGTGCCTCAGGGATCGCGCTCAATTGCAAATGTGGCAGTTAAATGGGATTCGCTAGAGCTGGTCAGCCCTTCTGACAGGGTCATTAGCTCACTGTCGGCCGGTGCTATCCGGGAATACCTGCCACTCGCCCAGCCAGCACAGGGCTGCTCCTAGAACCTAGACTCACGGTAGGAATTGTTGCCACAGACTGCGAAGGCTTGCTGGATCGGATACCCACTGAACGGAGTCGGGATGACGACGAAACTGTTCATAAATGGGCGCTGTGGCGGAAAGACCGAGTTCCGGGTAATTTCTTGTTTTCCTGCATTCCAGTTTGGAAACGAAATAGGTTGGGTTTGGTTCCCAGCTAATCTCTCCATCGTCAGACAGCAGCGGGTACCAGGCGAGGCCGTGATGCGCACGCACTTGGGTGTAATCAAAGGCGTATTGCCGATCGCACCAGGCGCCGAAGATCAACGGCGAATTCATATCTGCATTTGCAACGTAGTGCGCCCAACCGGGTGGCATTACCACCTGTTCGCCTGGGCTGGCCTCGACGGCAATGCAACGGCCGGGGTCATCGCCGGATTTTTCCTGGCCATAGATGATTCCACGCCCTTCCCAGATCTCGAACAACTCGGGCGTTGACCATCCGCAATGGGGAGCGACTGCGTGGACGTGACCTTGACTCCGAACAGGACCGTCACCCAGCCTCCCGCTGGCGTAAATGACAACCCCGAAGAGCAACATGCGTCTCCTCAGCTCTTGCAGGTCTTCTAAGCGGCCGACATCCATGGCGATGGCATAAACCGGGTCTGGTCCAGTGCAATTCGGATCCCGCAAGCTGCCACGGATAGCATCAAGCAAACGGTATTCCGGTTTTGGCCCAAACACTCCAACGCCATAATCAAATTCCAGAGTTTCTTTCAGAAATCGTATGTCGAGGCCGGGATCGAACTCCCGCCCAGGTGCCGAGGATTTGGACAAGTACGAGTTCACACGGCACTCCGCACTAGAGTAGCTTTCCCATCGACACAGACAACGCGGGCGCCAAAGCCGTGCTTGCGAATTGATTCGTAGTCGTGCCCCGCATCGCTTGGCCAGCAGGCCACAAACCGAAGAGCATTGCTGCCAGTGTTGGCGACGCGATGGGCCACATGGGGAGGCACGAGATGTACGCTTCCGGGCGACATCGGCTCCATCCATGTTGTTCGAGTCTCATTCATCAAGATCAGCGCCCCCTCGCCTTCGACCGTCGCGTAGCATTCGGTGCGGTCCCGTTTGAGGTGAAAATGTCCGTGAGTCATAAAGTACTCAGAATCGACTCGGCCGGGCTCGACGACCGTGGTCCCCCAAAACAGCCCACCCTCCGTGCCCTCCGGCACAGGGCACCACGCTTGAACCCGGTAGACGGCTGTCCGTGGGTCCATGGCTTTCAACGCAGCAGCGTTCTCGAATATTCCTTCCAACTGACCGAGCGTCTTCACACTTTCATGGACTTCTTTGCTGGGTTGCAGAAGGCCGCTAGCCCAATCCATTCGGATCATTGACCGGCTCCATTTTTGTGAAATTCCGTTTACGCAATTTCGCCATTCTCCCCTGCCGACTTGTCCAGAGAATCTCTCTGGAACAAGGCGATGGGATTACGGACTCGAGCGGCTGCGCACCCTCGGCAAAGTCATCTTCCCCCCACTCCTCTAGTTACTGGGCAACCCTGAATCACCACGACAGGATGATACAGGTTCATGTTGTTGGTAACATCGCTTTCAAGGGCAGCGTTGCAGGCGTAAGTTAAAGATAAACGAAGTCAGTACGCTCGAAAGCAAAAGTAACGATGAGAAGCGAAACCCTTTCCCTCTCGAGATCAAATCGAACCTCCGTTTTTGACAGGGCGGGCGGTTCTCCGTTTCAGAACATGAGCTTTAGGGCAAATTGGGTCTGGCGCGCGGTGCCAGTGCCGATCTGACTTCCGTTCACGTCGGCGATGGTTTGGCCTGTGCGGCCGAAGTTCTTGTTGATAGCTGGAATGTGATTACCCATAGAGTCAACTGTATAGCAGTCCGCCGGCATGGTAGCTGTTGCTGGCTGAACTGTGGTGCAGATCCCGGCATCCGGGGGACCGAAATTCGGATGGTTCAACATATTGAAAAGGTCTGCTCGGAATTGCAGCTTTAGCCTTTCCGTAACCCGAAAATTCTTCATTACGGACCAGTCCAATTGGAAGAATGCGGGGCCGCGAAGGGCGTTGCGCCCGACGGTTCCGATCACGTCGCCCCATTGGCCGTTGTAGTTCGGCTCTAGCGCAAACGCCTTGATGTTAAAGCTCGAGTCCGGCCAATGAACGCTGGGGAGGTACGTCTTCTGGCCTGCCACAGAGTTGGGCCGCATGGGGATCCCAAAGAAACCACTTATGAGTTGGACGTTCGCAGGAAGACCTGAGCGCGTCTGGAGAATGGTAGACGTTTGCCATCCCCCGAGCGCTGTGCGAACAAGCGAGTTGGAGTTTTTCGGTTCCGGAAGGCTGTAGACCGCACTGGCAGTCAGATTATGTCGCACGTCCCAATCTCCGCTGCCGCGATCGAGGCTGGGTTTCAACGGATCCGACCAACCGCTGAAGACATTGACCAAATCGTCTATTTCGTGTGACCAAGTGTAATTCGCTTCCATGGTCAGCCGGCCGGCATTGCGGCGGAGTTGCACTTGGAGCGCGTTGTAATTCGAGGAGAGGGTGTCGGAATTGAGGTTCTCGTTGGCAAAGCCCGAAAAAGTACGGGCTTGGGTAACGATGTTGGCGGGATTGGCATTCGGAGCAGCGAAACTAACGCCCGCTTGCATATGCTGCGTTTTGTTCCCCGTGTAATTCACGGTCAGAACCGTGTTGCGCGCCACTTCCTGCTGTATGCCGAGCAGCCAATTAGTGGAGTACGGATCTTTGGGGTTTTGAGGGAAGGCGTTCACGTTTTGCGTGCCCGCTTGCAGCGGTGGGTTGGGCGAGGGGTAGGCAATAGAAAAGGGCGGGTTCCCAAAGATGGCTTGAAAAACATCTACGTTGTAGCTCGAAAGTGCCGGTATGTTGGTGACCAGTCCGAAACCGAACTGCATGGGCATATAGAATATTCCCCCATACCCGTGGACGACAGTTTTTCCCTTGCCAAACGGATCCCAGGAAAAACCGATCCGGGGCGCAAAATCGGTCCGGCGCGCGTTGTAGGACTTGCCGGCTGGAAGAAACGATTGGGTGGCAACGTCAAAATTCTGGAGACGGCCATGCCCTTCGTTCCAAGCCGTGTTGTACTCGTACCGCAGTCCCAGGTTGACGGTAACTCTGTGGGTCACTCTCCAGTCATCCTGGACGTAGAAATCCCAGTTGGAGTTCCGGATACCGACAAAACCAGGGAATCCGATTTTCGACAAGACAAAGGGGTTGTCGTTTTCCAGATCGGAGATGTTGCCGAAATAATAGGTTTGTTGGGGGCGCAACCATTCATTCAGCCGATTAGCGCGGATTTGAGTGCCAAACTTAAGAGTGTGGTTCCCCACCGTTTTGGTCAAGGTGTCAAACACTTCAAACACCGAAAATGGTGTGATCTGGTTGAAGGCATTCGGTCCCGGCAGCGACCCCAGATCGGTGAAGAAGCCGGAAAACCCAGCAAGCGGCGTGGGGGTATTCGAATTGGTGTCGGAATAGAACCGGTTGAGGCCAATGCTGAATTCATTCAAGAACGTCGGACTGAACGTGTGGGTTTCGTCGATCTTCCCCAATTGCGTTCTCAATTTCTGAGGGGATACCTGCCCTTGATTGAGGCCAAAAGTATAGTTGGTTAGTGAGTCGTTGATGTTGTACCGGCCCATCAAGCGATCTTTGTCTGAAATATTGTAATCGACCCTAATAGACCCGGTATCCTCCCGGAGAATCGTTGGAAGAGCGGCAGGATCGTAAACCATATTCGTATTTATGGACTGTCCGGCGGAATTTTTCACATCGAATCCGGGATACCAACAGGATTGAGGTGGAGGATTACCGGAGCAAGCCGAAGGCAGAGGCGCCATTTGTGCCAATACGGGCTGCATAGCAGTATTGAAATGCGATCTGGCAAAGGCGCTCACGGTATGGTTGAGCGCGTTGATGTTGGTGATATGTTGGCGAACACCCTCGTAATTCGTAAAAAAGAAGACCTTATTCTTGATGATCGGACCGCCCAAATTGCCGCCGAACTGGTTGAGCCTTAAAGGCTGTTTCGGTAAACCTGTCGTCGCGTTCTCGAAGAAATCTTTGGCATCCAGAGCGTCATTGCGGAGAAATTCAAATACCGTACCGTGGTACTCATTGCTTCCCGACTTGGTGATGATGTTCATCTGGGGACCAAGCGAGAAACCGTTTTCCGTACTATAGCCGTTATTGGTAAAGTCGATTTCCTGAATACTATCCACGCTCGCCCGCGTAACCCGGGCTTGTTCTTGCCCTTCCGTCTCCAAGAAGCCGTTGATATCGCCGCGCGAGGCATTCTGGCCGTCCAACTTGATATTTAGTCCGGTAAAGATGTTCTCCAGGCCGTTGACGCTACCTTGGAAGAATCCCGTTGAGTTTATCGATCCGGGCGCTATCTCAAGAAAACCGCTCACGTCTCTGCCATTGATCGGCAAGTTAGCGATCTGATTCGAGTCGAGAGTCGTGCCCGTTGCGGTCGAAGTAGTATCTATAGTCGTGGACGTACCGGTGACCTCAATCTTCTCCTGCGTGGCAGTCACTGTCAGACCCAGATTCACCTGAACCGTCGCGCCCACGTTCAGCACAATCGGTTTGCTCGTGGCCTCTCCGAATCCGCTGGCGGTG
>WNGO01000396.1_pt1 | contig 26535 bp, 12 predicted proteins | sample 5400511 | NCBI WGS metagenome assembly WNGO01 (sample SAMN13153380, study PRJNA577476) | soil metagenome | isolation source: 20 cm soil or saprolite under Garry oak tree replicate 2 | place: USA:California | collected 2016-06-15 | reverse complement strand
ACGAACCCGAGCCCCTGCATAAGCACCAGTTTCAATACATCGCCAGGACGAGCTCCCAGCGACATGCGCACGCCGATCTCATGTGTCCGCTGTGCAACAGAATTGGCAATCACTCCGTAAAGCCCAACCGCGGCCATTAAGAGGGCCATTCCCCCGAATGCGGCCAGCATCAGCATCATCACCCGCTGCGGTGCCAGCGACTCAGATGCCAAGTCGCTCATGCTCATTACGAACGCGACTGCCTGATCCTTATCCACAGACCAAATCGCGCGTTGCGCTGCTTTGGCGACACTGTACGGGTCTTCTGCGGTGCGGACTGCGAAGCAAATAATCGGCGCCGGAAGTTGCGCGAAAGGCAAATAGATCCCTGAAGTCATTTCCGACGTGATTCCAAATTGATGCACATCCCGTGTGGTCAAAGAACTCGAACGGCTTGAAATGGCGTGGCTTAGAATTTTGCACCGGCTCCCTTTTCGAATGGGCTTCTCCGACCCAGAAACAGCGCCTACAATCTTGCCTTCACGAAGTTATAGATTACAGGGGAATCCAAAATGCTTTGGGCGCGCTTGCTTGCCTATGTCACCGGGACAGTGAATCAAGAACTCCTATTGCGAAACGAATATTTGGCCGCGGAGAACCGGATCCTGAGAGGTCAGATCAAGGGTCGGCTGCTGCTTTTGGAGGGAGAAAAGGCGACGCTGGCGGAGATCGCGCACCGCCTGGGTCGCATGGCTCTGGAGGACGTGGCAGCAACGGCCAAGCCCGATACGATTCTGGGTTGGTATCGGAAGCTCATCGCAAACAAATTTGATGGTTCGAAATTCCGTCGAGACGTAGGGCGCCCAAAAGTAGATCATGAAACAGAACGCCTGGTCTTGCAGATGGCGAGGGAAAATCCGAGCTGGGGCTACGATCGAATCGTAGGTGCCATGGCAAACCTAGGTCATCGTCTGTCCGATCAGACGGTGGGCAACGTCCTCCGTCGCCACGGCATTTCTCCAGCACCCAAGCGAAAGCAATCGGTCTCTTGGAAGAACTTTATCCGCGCACACCGGGACGTTTTGGTGGGGATGGACTTCTTCACGACGGAAGTCCTAACGCTCAAAGGGTTGACCACCTACTATGTGCTGTTCCTCATTCACTTGGAGACTCGCCAAGTGAATCTGGCAGGATTCACCGCATACCCCGATGAGGAGTGGATGAAGCAGCAGGCGCGAAACATGACGATGGAGGAGTGGGGATGCCTGAGAGGCTGCCGCTATCTGCTGCACGACCGAGATGCGAAGTTCTGCCAATCATTTCGAGAACTGATCAAGACAGGAGGCGTGAATCCACTTCGGTTGCCAGCAAGGAGCCCGAATCTGAACTCGTACGCGGAACGCTGGGTGAGGTCGGTCAAGGAAGAATGTTTGTCGAGGCTGATCCTGTTTGGAGAATCGTCGCTGCGGCGAGCGCTGCAGCAATACATCGTACATTACCACGCGGAGCGCAACCACCAGGGCAAAGACAATCGGATCTTGTTTCCTTCGCGCTCGTCGGCAATAAGGAACATGGGAGCAGTGCGCTGTCGAGAACGACTGGGCGGCCTGCTGAAGTACTACGAGAGGGAAGCAGCATAAAGTCGACGAGACCGCGGACTTAATAAGGATGCCGGGGAATTATAAGGATGCCGGGGAATTGCTCTGGCAAAAGACCTCCCGGGCCTATTTGTCATCAACGTGCGCAGGGGAATGATTTCTGGCTCAGGGCAGCGACCAGTACGACTTTTTTGACCGTTCGAGGTGGACCGGGGGATGGCGGCATTCCTAGGCCGCTTTCCTGCGATTCCCCCGAATGTCAGTCCGCACTTGCCATGGTCGCCACGGATAGAAATCGAGTGCTGAGCAAATGTGCTCAGGTAGAAGCGACGAAGAGCCGACGCGATACCTTGTCGGCCATCGCCGGGTTGTTGTTAGCGGCGGCTGTGGCACTCCTAATCGGCGCCGGGGCCGCGACCGCGACAGTGTTTGGGATTCCACTAGCCTATATATTGTTTTGGGCTGCGGTATCTCTGTTTGCCACCGCGGTGTTGTTTGGAATCTTAGCTCTCATCACGGCCGCTCAGTACGGCGTCCAGCAAGGTGAACTGAATGGAGAGCGAACTCGGTTCACCAATGATGCCTCAGCGGCAATGACTTCGTGCCCCTCGACCTGCTGGGGTGATCTAACGCTACCCGCATGTCCTGATTGATATCGACACCTAATCCAGACAAAGCCGGATAATGCCTCGAATCGCTCGAAAGAAGCGAAGCTCATTCCCCTGCGCAGGTCCAGGGGTTCGTCCTTGGCAACGGCCGAAAACTTCAAGGGCCGGAAAAATCTATTGAATGGAGTTTGGCGAAGAAGTCAGGAGTGGGCATCGGCGAAATCCTATCCTCATAATATTCGCCAACCCGGAGGCGACGAGGGGGACTGCGCCTAATGCAGCCTGCTCTTCGTTCTAAGACGAGCGTGGCGAGTTTATGCGTTCCGGGTACCCAGGCTCGGGAATCACCCCATGTGGGGCTAACGCACGTTTCGCCTTCTCGGATTACAAGGCCGGACTGACCATCCGTATTTGATCCGAGGACAGTTCGAGACTCATGAATCGCCGCGCAGATTGCGCCGTGCAATTCACGCCTCAACGCGGAAATATTACCACACCTTGAATCTGACGAGAACCACGTGGCTTCAAGACCTAAGCGGTATCACGGATAAAGAGTGAAGAGTTGTCCCTCATTGAATGCGAGATACAGAAACACACGGGCAAAAGGTCCTGAATCTTTCTCCAAGTTCTTGCGAGCTTCGCGGAGAATATCTTCGAGCTTCCAATTGACGCCCTCGAACAGCCAATTGTGAAGGATGCCGCGAATTCCGTAATGCGACAGCAAGGCCAGTTCCGAAAGTCCGTGTTCGGCCTTCAGCTTCACATAGTTAGGCTTATTCTTTTTCTCCTCAATTCTCTCCAAGAGCGCCTCTGTCGCCCAACGGGGATCAAATGCTCCGCCCTTTGGCGTGCCAATTACCCACCTGCCCGGCTTGAATGCCGTTCTATGTTCAAAGCGAATAAGATAGACGTGCTTTCCAAGAGTGGGGTAGCCGCTAAAATCGTTCCAAATTTTCTGTGGTGTTCCAGCCATCTCACGTTCCCAATTGTCATCAACATGGGGCTATGAGCCGATAGAACTCCTGGCGGAAAGACAATCCTTCTCGCTGTGAAAAACGTGTGCCATTGCGAAACCATATCTGCGCGTACTGAAAGCTGAGCGGTCTGGCGTGGTTTTCAGCATCAAGAGCAACGAACCATTTCATTTGATTTTCTTGACCGGCGATGGAAGGAGTTGCGTGCCTTTTGTCCAGCCATTCTGTGAGTTCAATGCCAATTTTGCAGGCGTGGGAATCGGTTGCGATGACATCCGGCGGCTCTGGTCCCGGTTTCCAGGTTTTGATGTCCAGGAAATCTGGGTGCGTGGCTAGGAAAGTCTCAAAAAGGAGCTTTTCCTCAGGTTTCATCGGGAGAGTTTCAGTGCTTGCCCCATTCCTCAAACAGTTCTCCGGCCTTCGTCGCTTCTTCGTTCCATCCCAAATGCCTGGTCACGAGATTAGTCACCATCCACACCGCAGATGTACAGACTCGGATCACTTCAATAATTTCCCCATCCCGGTATGACGGCCTCAAATTATGATTATCGTAGCGCCTCGCCAACTGCGAGATACCAGCGTGGGTGTAGCTGTGGAGCGCGTTTCTTGCCCGGTCAAACATCTTTGTAAACAAATCCCCTGCTCCAAACGTGCTGTCAATCCACGGACCAATCGTGAAAAAGTTCGTCCGGTACGTATCGTCTTGCAGACTCTTAATTTCCGCAGCCGTTCCCTTCACGGCGACATGCGCACGGGCCACAGCTTCCATGCATGGCCGAACCAATGCGAACGCGCCGCCGCACAACGGTTTCGGTATAAGGTTCAAAACCGATCTGTGGAAGTCAAAGAGAAGCGCCCAATACGCCATCAGCAGAATGTTGCGGTCGTCATCGGGGCATTGACCGCGCTTGACGACCAGGCTCTCCAACTCCTCGGCGAACTTTTGGGCAGCCGCGAGTTCTTTCTTAACGTCCGCGCTTTCGGCAATTTTCGCCTCTGGCTTGGCTTTCGGAGCGAGATCGATTGGCGTCGCTTGTTTGGGTGCTTTGGGTGAGGTTGTCGCAGGGGTACTAACAATCTGCATTTCCGCACCGCAGCGACCGCACCTGCCGAAACCTAATTCGCGGCTACGGGCAACGCCTTCCGATTCACAACCTGGAGTTGGACACCGAAAGGCCAGCCATTCATCGCCGTCGTTCCCTTTTCCAGCGTGGGGCCAATCAAGAACTGCGTATGCTTCTTTTTCCGTCATAAGTCCAGCGCGATCAAATTGCCCGTAGTTCACATTCTATACCCGCCCAGGGAGCCAGTAGACGCACGATCCCGCAGAGGCTATGTTCCTCAGCGGTCGGAACACATTGATCTGCTCGAAGAAATGAATCGCCGCAAGCTGCAGGATGGATGGGAGGAAATTTTCTTGGAGCCGTGGGCGTTGCACGAGGATATCGAGCGTGTGCGCGCCCTGGCTGAGATGCCACCTTCGGGACAGGCGGCTGCTGGAAATTGAGTCGGCTTCCAGCGAAGGAAAATCTTTCTGAGGTACGGTTGGCCAATTGGCCAATTCAAACGCGATCCGAAATTCGTATATGACGCCAAAGCAACGACTTAGTGATTTTTACCTGCGGCTGTTAACCGAAATGTTCCAGGTTCGAGTCCTGGCCGGGGAGCCATCCCCTTTCATGTCAGCTAATTACGGATGCGTTTTTTCGCGCACTCTCGGCTGTCGCGAAAATGTAGTGGACGCGATTCGGACGTGCCGCAATTTGCACGGCTGGGCAAAATACCAGCAGTGGAAACAGGTTGATTTTGTTGGTCCGGCGCTAACACTCGCAGATCTTGTAATGAGAGCATTCGGTTCCAAGCTGCGTTGTTAGCACCTGTGGCCAAAAATTCCCTGGACTCGACTAGGGGCTCGGGGCGGAGATGTCCGCAAGAAAAGAGTCTTTAGCGATGTGCGGATACCGGGTATCGACGACTCAGCTGAGCGGTGCTGCGTAAAAGCCGCAGACCGCCGTTATCAAGATAACGAGTAGCGAACGATAAGGAAAGCCTGCGCGTCTGGCGCTCGGCTCAAAACTTCGGCTGGGCCTGTTGGATCGGGCGGTATAGCAACCGTGAAAGCCTGTGTGATTTTGTCGTTCAAATTATTCGTTGCGTCGCTCCAATCAGTCTGATTGCCGACCATATGGTGCTTCGTCACGTCCTGACCGTACAGCTCAAATGCAACAATGGTGATCTGCTTTCGCTGTGTGAAGTAAGGGAAATAGTCTCTTCGAATTTTGGCCGTAAAGTCGTTTGGACTGTTCACAAACGCCGCCCACTCAGTCGGGAAATCGTGACGTAGGCTGAAAATCAGCGCGAGGCCGGCCTGGTTGGCCTGCTGGAATAGCTTATCCAGTACCTGTTTGACCTTAATGGAATCCACCCCTTGGCGCGCCGTGTAGCGGACGTGAAGGATAACGTCAGATATAGTCGCATAGTCGAAGGTGGGATAGTCCTCAGGATTGGGGAGGTCCAACTTTAAGGTGATTTCTGCCCCGTGCCCCTCGCCTGGCAAGAACCGCTCGTCACGCAAGTTCATTTCGAACATGCCGCTGTCGTTGGTAGCTCCACTAGTCACAATCGACTGCACAGCTCCAATGTAGTCTATAAAGCGGTCGTCCTCTGAACCCTGTCGACTGTATTCGCCGTCCTTGAGGAGAGGAGATTTCCGCAAGCTGCTCCTTAAGAAGGTCACTGTGCAGTTGACACTTGTGTACGGCCCGACGACGCAGGGAATGGATAGAGCAAAGCTCTTGATGCGACGCATATAACCCGGGCACTCGAGGTCGTAGAGCCATTCTGGAATCGTGATCTGACACGTCCCAGTGGCTTTGAGAGCGAGCAGGGCCAGCGGGCTGAGTTGGCGCAATGACACATGCTTGGTCAACTCTAGTTCGCGTTTGTTGTTCTCGTGATATGCCATCTCCATCCGCTTCACGTCGAGATAGAGCGCTTCACCCGAGAGCAGTCCTTTGCGGCCGCCATCCCAATAGTTGAACTTGATGAAGTCCTGAGCGTCCAGTTCGGGGCGCATCAGTTCCTGCTTCATCGTTTTCTCCGCCTTACGCGCAGTGTCGAAGGCAAACCGATAGTACTCGTAATAGAGCCGCGAAATCTCGCCCTGCATCCAGAGGTAAAGATCCTCGTTGGTAAACTTGTCGTGAAGGAACTGGTCCACCTCCTGCGCATTCGCGATCTGCTGCATGATATTCACGTACTCGTGATGGGCGATCTGCTCGGCTATCAGCGAGGTGAGTATCTGCCGCCCGATTTGCATCAGTTCGTGCGCGGCCAGGTTGTACTGCAGCAGCCAGTCATCGGCGCGTCGTTCGAACGAACCAGTTTTCGACGCACTATTCGCATCATGACTCTCCATGCGGGACAAGAACTCATAAATATCTGCACCAAGGACGGCCGCCTTCGAAAGTTGTTCTCCCCCAAACTGTATCTCACCGCCAATACCCCAGAATTCGATGTGTATGGGGAACTGTGGAATCAGACCAAGAACAGGCGCCAGATGCTGGAGGCCATAAGCAATCATTTGATTATTCTTGGCATTGGCGGAATGTACGTTCAGATCTGCATTCTCATTAGCGTTCAGGTAAAGCAGCCCCTGCCCTGATGCCCCGGACTGCTGCGTTGGGGACGTATCACCGCTCGTTTTCAAGGCCGGCAGGTTTTGCAGCGTCAGCGTCTTGTCGTACTGAGCGACCAACGCACTGTACGCCTCATCGAAGTTCCCCTCCGTTAATTCTTGGCCGTCAAGCGGCAAGGCATCCGGCGCGTTTGGATCCGGCTGAAGGCCTAGCAGTCGCTGGTAATAATGCAACCGCTCCAAAGCCGTCGCACGGCTGGTGAGCAGCGATTTGGTCGTTTCTTGCGCCGATCTCCACTGCAGGAAGCGCACTTCCTCTGTCATCTGCTGGATTTGAATCTCATGGCGCTGGCGAACCAGTGCAAGATGTTCAGCGTCGCCCTTTTCCAGCGCTGAAAGCAGTGCACCCCCAAGACTCCGAACCTCGCCGCATAGTTCCAACGCTTTCTGAATCAGAACTAGGCTGCGCACCGGGCCGATGGGCTGATTGAGGCCGCTGACTATGCTTCCGACATCTACCCCTGCTGCAGTCGCCTTGACCAGCATTCCAGGATCAAGCGGCGGGTCGAACAAAGCGAGCGGGCGGACCACACCCGCGATATTCATGCAGTGGCGAATTTTGAAAAGCCGGTCGGCGACAGAGTCCCAATAGCTCAGCAGTTTCTCGTTGCGCGGAATACAAAAATAAAGCGTGCGCCCGATCCCAAAAAGTGCGCTGGAATTTCCCGCACCGGCGCTGCCCATTCCCGTGTTCGGGGCGGCGAGATTGAATGGAAACTGACCCTCCAGGTCCACGAGAGCGTTGCTGATTGGTCCGAGTCCATCCTTCTTCAGTTGCGCAAAGTTCTTCGCCTTTGCCGAACCGCGCGCTGGGATCTGCTCTGGGCGTCTCCCGAGAATGTTCGCTGCCAAGACATAGAGCTGGGTTGCCTCGTTAATAGACTCAATCGTATTTTGGTGAAACAGGTGATCGCCCCACGCGATCAGGTTATCCAGATACTTCATTACGACACAGTATTGGTAGGCCAAGTGTCGCGTTCGCGCAACCTTATGTGGCTGGAAGGGGTTGTTAAGAATGGCGGTGTAGCCGTTCAGGTATTCCTCCTGCCGCGACTGGTCGTCGGCTGACAAGTCGGAGCGCGGCGTACTCAGGACTCGCACGATTTCTTCAATCCGCTTGCTATCGTCCGACTGTCGGAATGCAAGAAACTTCCAGAACCGCTGCGGCGCGGAAATGTTTTCATTGCTCGTTGGATCGAAGATGTAGTGAAACCACCGCTGGGCCTCAACAAAACGCTGGCTCTTAGTCAGATGTACTGCTATAGCCAGTGGGATATGGAAGAAAAGTTCCCAGTTGTAATTGGCATAGGGCCCGTCTTCAGAGACATCGATCTTCTTTGGGAAGTAGCTGACCTGAACAAGCTTGTCCTCACTTGGGCTGTAGAGACTACTGAAATAGTTCGAGAGAGTTTGGTTGTCCAGCTTTTTGCTGTTATTCCAAAGCTCGTCAAACGTCTTTGATGGCAAGTCCGGCTTTGGTGCCAGACTGTCCCACATCAGTCCGTCCTGCCAAGCGGCGTTCAGTATTCCGGGTAGCGAGTCGCGGTTCAGCTTCGAGATCAGTTCGCCTACGAATGGGTGAAAGAAGTTCTCAAAGGTATAGCTGACCTGGTAGTCTCGCTCCAACGCTATCGTGCTCAAGTAAGACGATTCGGTTTGATCGTGAAAGCTGGCGGTATTGGCTGCACTGGCCATGTCTTAAACCCGGCTTGCCGTTCGGAAATTGGTAATAACACCGGACGGACCGATCCGCTTGCCACCATACAGCACACCACGGGTCGTACCGATAGCTTTATGGATATAAACATCTTCAGTGACGAACCGCCTCATCAGAGCAGGATCGACGATGCCGGGATTCGGGCGGATTGGTCCGCCATCGCTCCACGGCGTTGATTTGAACTGAACTGGCGAATCAAACTGTAAAACCAGTGGCGGAATTTCTTCCACACGTATACGGTTCGGGTTGGGTACGACACCGTATCCCTCGTGATCGGGAATCACCGCGGGCTGTCGGTTCGTCGTGACGTAGAATACATGTCGGCCGTCTTCATAGAGGAATGGGCTATATTCGGGGTCCTCTCGCTCTTGGTGTGGTTCGACGATCTTGGCATGACCAGACCTCTGGAGCACAGCCAACTCGCGCGTCCAATCGCCATCTAGAAAATGACCGTTCAAAAAGAACGATAAGCCATATTTGACCGTTAAAGAGCCATTCTGTGAAGTGATGCTCCGTATTTTCACAGATCCCGTGAACGGCTGATACCCTTCTGTTTCACTTGGTTCCAGTCCAATCCTGACCGGTAGGCTTTGGGTGTTGTACAGAACGAAAGAGGACATGAACAGAGGCGAGTTACCGGTGATACTCACTATAAGAGCATCGTCCTTTACGCCCTCTGAGAAGTTACATAGATATAGGGTCGAGCGGTCGAAGGTATCTGCGCCAGCGGAAGGATATTCTCCCAACCCAGATGGATGATTCAGGTCTGAAGTCCTGGTTGGCTGCCACTTGCCGTTGTAATACTCACTCCAACACAACACTCCCCTCACGCTTAAATTCGTTGCTCCCGGTATAGTCGCGTTCGAAATTGTCATTCCACTTTCCAATTTCTTGTCACTGGGAGGTTGCATTGCCGCGTCCGGCGTTTGCTTCAGAATTCGCAGCCAGAACAACAAAAGGCGATCATTCCAGACAACCGGTATGATGGGGTTGTCTTCGATGTCCAGCTTGATCTGCTCCCACGCGGTCCAGTAGCCATACTCATGACGCCGGTAATAATATTTCCGATTCGCCCCTGAGGTGCGTGCAACAACATGGCTGATTTCGCCAGTACGTTTGCTAGGGTCGGCGGGAATATAGTAAATGCCGCAGGGCTCTAACTTGGCGATCTCTTCTAACTTGGAGAGGTAGTTCAGCAGTGCAGTTGCGGCACGCTCCTCGGTGATGTCGCTCTGCAGCAGCTCGGTCTCCAAGTCTTTGAAGAACGGCGACTTGTCATCGCGCAACTCGGCTTCCAGCCAGTTCTCCGGGAAGAGATACACTTTGCGATTTGCCTCCCAAACGCGGTAGCGCTTCATCCACTCCCACTGTTTCGCATTGATGGCTGCAGGTGAGACGCTGTGCTCCAGGTTCATGAGGCACCGCTCGGTAAAAAGCTGCACCGATGAAAGCGCGTGGCGGATGCGCGATGTCTCCATGCAGGGGTCCATTTGCACATCCATCAAGAAATACTCGAACAGCTTGTCTGCCGTGTCTATGTGCGCGCTGGCCGGATTCGAGCGCATCTGGTGGAGGATGTAGGCTACCAACGCGTCTCGTTGCAGGCTGCGCATTTGGTCGCTAATCGGTCGCACTACATTTCGCCAACTGGCCACGTCGTAGCGGGCGCGCAGGGCGGATTGTACGTCGCGCACCGTCCTGCTTGTTGGGTCGTTCGTTGTCGCCTGAATCAAAGCTTTGGCTGAAATGCCCATCTTCTGAATCAGCACAAACGCATCATAAACGCGGCGGAACAGGTCGAAATGTCCGAGCCCTGCGATGTTGCTGCTGAACTGAGCGAGCACGTCATTCAACGATGTTTGATTCCAGCGGGCGATGGTGAACAGCAAACTATCTGTGTTCTGCGTTGCCACGGTCGGGTCTTTTAACGTCGTCAAGAGTGACTCATCGCCGGGCGAGATGTCTGCCTTAATCCGTGCAAAATCTAAAAGAGCACGGAGAGGTACGAGCAATGCCGCATTCACGTTTTTGGCAAGGGCAGCGTCTGCTGGATTTGTGAGATGAAGGTTGTCCACGTTTGGTAACACGTTGAGCCAGCCTTCACCGCTGCTATCTATTTGCCCCTGCACATTGATTCGATAATCGGCATGAGTAGCGAAGTAGGCGAGTTCGTTGCCCGTCAACGCGAGACCTGTCGCGAGCGATGCCGCTTTCAGGAAGCGCAGATAGACACTCGAAAACTGCACGAGGACCGAAGGTGGATATAAATAACGCGAAGGGATCACCTCCTGCGCCCTTTTTGGCGTCTCCCACTTGAGACTGAGCGCGTCTTTAACGTTCTCGACCTTGAGTTCAATCTGGTAGAGCATTCCTGCCCTCAGTTCGCGCGGGTCGGTATTGCGCCGGACGTTGCCGTTCTGTGTCAGCGCGAGGGCTTGCCCATCAAGTGTTAACGTCGCCGTCGCCCCACTATCGGCCTCGATGATGAAGTTGTAAAACCCGGCCTCCGGCGCTTCTACTTGCCCGCTCCAGATACCGGAGATCGCATTCCCCGGGTTCGGCAAGGGATTGCTGCCTCCGCTCGAATAGGTCAGGTTCGCAGCAGCACTGATGCTCTGATCCACGTTTCCCGTTGCGGTGGCTCGGAAAAAGAACTTCGCCGCAAGGCCCCGTGTTTCCAGCGCGAGCAGATCGTCGAGCGCAGGCTTGTTTTGATCTCCACTAGCGTGGAATGGATAGGGTCCGCTTGGTGGGTCCAACAAGACTTGCTCGAACACGAGATCAACTCCGGCTGCCGCACTGAGCCGTTGGAGGGCTTGCTGGCGCTTGCGCCTGCGGGCGAGTTCGGGTTGAAACAGCGCAAGAAAAGCGCTGTGCCTGTCGGCAGGTGGTATAACGATGGCGCTATCGTAGGCTTGCTTTAGTTCCGGGTAACGGGTGAAGAACAAGCCTTTCATCTGCTCGCCGCGGTCGAACAGCGCGTCCACCGCGTTTTGGAAAGCGCCTGTCACGCCTGTGATCCCTTTCAGGTTGTTCCGCGTGCCCATACTAAGAAGGCCCGTGTGTGAAAGCCGATGGCGAAAATCGTCATAGGCGATTTTCCCATCGACCGCGGTGATCGCGCTCTCAAGCGCCGTTGCAGGGTGGGAGTAAGCCACGTCCACAACCAGCGTGTCATCTAGGAGTGCGAAGAAAGTGTCGCTGGTCTCCTGTCCGTAAACCAACGCCATTCGGGGGCGAGCAACGTCGCCATTGGGATCCTCAATAGCAGCAAACTGATCGTCAATGCTGACGAAGTCGGCGCGCAAGGCGCGGGCGGCCTTGGTGATTTGCGCCGGGTCAGGAGCTGATTTGCCGCTCAGATCCTGATTCCAGACGAGGTAGAGCGCAGCGGCAGATTTGAACGAGCGATCCCTCATAGCCTGAACCAGCTCGATAAGGCGCAATATCGCAGGACTAGTGAGGCTGGGCGCAGCGAACGGGTCGAGGCCGGTGAGCTGTATGAACAGCAGGAGTTCGCGGACGCTTAGTTTCAGTTTGCGTGCCAGCCAGCCCCGGCGGAAAATCGCGCTAATGTTGGCGATGGTCAGCGGCGTGTTAGCGCTGTAGCCGAGGGCAGCGACGATGCGCTCATATTCGTCCACTGTTAGATTGAATGCAGACCGAAGCGCTTCTGCATGATCCGCAAGTTTTTTCGTGTTATCGGATAGGAACTCGCCGTAGAGGTTATCGTTGAACGTCGGGTCTTGTTTGAGCAGCGCCGGGCTGAGAAAGAGCTGCTGGTAGAGGGCAGTGTCGCCGTGTGTACCGATTTCGGACCAGCACGCCAGCAGCGCTAAGAGATCGCGCTCGGGCGTGAGGTTCAGCGCCTTCATCACGCGAATGAGAATGCCGAGACGAGGGAGCAGTGTTTTGAACCCAATATCCAGCTTGGTCGCACCATCAATATCCGTCGCATCGAGTGGTGCCAAATCGCCGCGATAAAGGGCACAGATTGCTGCGTCAGTCTGTTCGATCGTCCAGCCAAGCTTTTTCCACAGGCGAATGAACCGCAGCAGACGGACAAATTCGACCGCGCCAATGTCTTGGGCAATTTTGGCCGGATCAGAGTAGCGAAAAGCCAAGTGGTCGAAGCTGAGACAACTCGAGGCATCCCGGCACGTCCATTCGACAGGCCCATCCTTATATGTATCTCGAGGAGTAGTTGGCCACTTTGGCTCCGTAGCTCCTGATGTTCCAGGTTTCGTACATTCGTAATAGAGTGTGGACTCCGATTGTGCTGCCGTTGGCCGTACAAAGTCGCCGACACCGTAAGCCTTTGAAGCGATCCAAGTGCCTGCCGGAATCGCGAGCGTAATCAGCCCCATAATGCGGTTGTAGTTGGCTTGATTTTTTATCCAGGCCTTAATGTCGCCGCCATACTCGGCAGGGTCCGGTGGAACTGCGAGGGCGGCCAGCAGAGCATCGAACTTGCTATCCGTCGCCGCATTATTATTTGTTTTGAGTTCGGCGAGTACCGCAAAGCTGACGCCCAACCGTTCCAGTTTCGGAATCAGGTCGCTGTTCGGGTTGATGAACCGCGTCTTGAGGAGAGAAACCAGTTCTTCATAGCTAATTTCGAGACGTCGCGCGAACTGTTTCGCGTTGGACAGATCGGCAGCGACATTGGCGTCCAATGTCCCGCTGGGAAAGCCGTACATCCGCCAGAGAGGCACGGCGGCGGAATCGGTCAGGATCTCATATTCGGCTCGCGAGAGGCCGACCTCTTCCATCAGGATGTCGCGCCAGCCATAGTCGGCCAAGGGCGGAGGCGGACTCGTGGTTCGGTCAACGTCCAGAACATCGCTCTTGCGAAGCCGCTCCATGGCCAGCGGTAATGGAACCTCAAACTTGTTGAAATAGCGACGCAGGTTTTCTAACGGTTGTTGGAACGGCAATGGCGCGGGGAAATCTTCGTTGCGCAGGGTCGTATAAGCGGCTTCGGTAGCAAACTGCGGGTTGGCCAAGAGGTCCTCAGAGGCGATACCGTTCGTGTCGTGTCCGTGGTACTCGTCAAGGGTATTTTTCTGCAGGGTCAATCCATTTGCGACATAGTACTCCAGCGTTTCGTTGACGAGGTCGATGTACGGCAAGGCGGTATTCGTGTTCTCGCAGGTGAGTGGAATATATTGAATATCCGGCCGACGTTCCAATAGGACAGTTTGTGGGTTTTTCGTCCCTGTCGGGACATTCTGTCGATCGAGAAACATGAGCAAATCGACCAAGTATGCAGCCGGCGACAGAAGTGAGCGGCAGTGCTCACACGCGCAAAAATCCATCGAGTTGAACAGAGTCTCGAGGGTGGTGTAAGCGACCACATCACCTGCATTAGCAGGCGTGGGGTCTAGAACACTAGCCGGACTGTGGACTCCGATACCTGGCGCTGTCCGCGCACTGAGGTAGCTGAGGGCAACATTGAGAACGGCGTTGTGCACCTGCACAGATCTGTCGTAGATCAGCGCGGCAGCATCTGCCCCTCCCAAGTCCGCTGCGAAACTCTGGACAAACGCATCTCTGTCGTAGCGCACGACATGATAGGCGGCATCAATGCCGCGCTTCATCAGGCCAATCATTGCCTGGTCACTCGGCGTGATCTGGTAGACGCGCTGCAGCCGTTTTATCTGCTGGACGGTCGCGTCGGCAACTTGCAGGTTGTCCTGGGCAATGTACTGCTCCACGGGCTGCACGCCGATCTCAAATTTGTCTTGATGCTCAGCTAGGAACGCCTGCACGTTACTGCTGATCCCGTCTGCTGCCCCGGTCAGTGGTAGCTCTCCGCTTTGCAGCATTTGCGCTACTGCTGCGGTGGGATAGCTCAAACGCACCTGTGCGGCCAAGTAATGGGCATAATTGGCTCGCTTTGACTCCGGTGTGTCGCCACTTATTTCCTTGGGAATCGGAATGTCAGCGGTCAGTAGTTGGGTCCACCGTTCAGCGCGGTGATAGCCCATCTGCGCTAATTGAAGTGGGTCAGAGACGCCGCTGGCGCCCGCCGTGGTATGTATTTTCTGCGTTAACGGCGCGTTATTAATGGTGAGAAAACCCAGCTTGCCGTCCACTTGGAGCCGAGCCGTCGCTTCTTGCCCGAAGGCCTCAGCGACCGACTTCCAAAACATCGGCATATCGGCGCAGTGCGCCGCATAGAGTTGGGCGAACTGCGCCCGTTGCGGGTCGTTGAGGCCGGAGACGGTCAGCATCTCTGTAAGTGAAGACACTCCCATGAGCGCCGGACAGGCCAGCAGTTTTTGTGCGCTCAGCGCCTGGAATCGTCCAATCAGATCCGGGATCTGGTCTGTCGAAGATTTGGGTATGACGCCCTGCTCCGACGCTTTCTTCCACACAGCTTCCAGCGTCTTGGCATCGGTGTGGTATAGCATGTCCTCGTTTGTGGGCAGGCCGGCGCGGAAGAGTGCATAGAAAAATGCCTGCGGAATAGCCGGGGCGCCGCTACTGTCCGCGGTTCGTGCGCTGAACTGATCAGCCAAGGCGGCGAGCGCGACTGCGCGAGCGTCCCATCCGGTCTTGTTTGCCAGGTAAGAAATGTCTTGCTGCCCGTCAGTTTCCTTGAGGTCGCCGAGCTTGCCTTTGAACTGGTTGCCAATGGCACTTGTCAATACCTCATATTCGGATCGTAAGATTGTTGTTGGTTGACCTTCCAACCACACCTTCAAAGTCTCATGTTGAGAGGCGTTATAGTGAACGTCCGAAGCGCCCAAAAAGGAATCGCCAGCAAACACTCGCGCCTGCAAGTCGGGCTGCGCTTTGCCGCGCCGTTGGAGATCGGTATCGGAGAAAGTCGCGTGGAATGCCCCTCCGTCGTCAGTCATGGCTTCAGCTAGCTGCACATCTCCACCGACGCCCCTGTCAACGATAACGACGCGTAAACCGCCAACGCCGGCGCTAGCGCTGCTGGAAACTTTGCCGTCAACCTGATACTGCGGTGTGGTCGGCTCTGTTGGCTGATCAAGCAGGCCCCACTCCTTGAGCAGGGCGTTGAAGGCATTTGCAGTAGCTTCGTCCACCTCGCCGCTGGGATTCAGGCGTCGACCTCGCTGGACCATGCTCACCAACTCGCCAGTCGCATCGCCATAAATCTCCTCTAAACGCTCACGTTTGAGTGCCGCCGACAATTCGCGCCCGGAGCCGTCGTCCGTAACTACCACGGCATGCCGATCCAAGCAGAGTTGCAGGGCATCCTGCAGGTCAGCGACGGAAGGCCCTTGCATGCTCGTTCTCAATGGAAAGGTGATTTTGTTCACGGTTTCCCCGTGCACTCCATCCGGACCGCTACATCGGCGTAAAACCTGTCAGTGCTGACAGCATCGCGCGGCCCAGGATCAGTGTTCTTCTAGTCTGACATTTCGAGCCTGTATTCGGTCGAAGTACTGCCCGTTTGCCTTTTTCGGCGATCTCGAGTGTGCCCTGCAGCTTTTTACAAGCTGGGCAAACCACGGCATTTATCTACCAAGTATAAGCTTGTGAAAGCCCCTCACGTGCCATTCAGGTTGAAGCCTGCCAGTAGGAGACAGGTAACCTACCGACTCATCATAAAACGTGTAAGCACCTGTGTTGATATCCCGGCCCCATTTCCATGCCTCACTTTGAATTCTTGAAAAAGAATCGCGGATAGATTTCAAATCCGAATAGTCAACGTTAAGGCCTTCGCTAGGGATAAAATCAGGCCCCCTTTGCCCCGTCTTGACGGCAAAGTCTCCCCTCGCCGTTGGAATCTCGTCACCAACCATCTGTGGGTAGTTCCCGTGAATGCGGACACCATATTTACGCCACGTTTCTCCAGGAATACGAGGAGGAACTAATGAGTTGCGGCCCGCTGCTGGAGCAGCCTCTGCTGTTGGAATGGGTTCAAATACTTGAGCTTGCTTTGCCATCTCGGCATCTTCAATGATTATTGTCGGGGTCAAGACTCTGGTCTCTTCAAGAGTTGCGACCGCAGCGGAGGCCCGCGGGATCATCCCTCTCAGTAAGAACGGTGATATCATGGCGAGCTGTGCCACAGTTTCTGCCTCAGCGCCGACGACAGGCATTGCCATCAAGCTGTCGAGAAAATCCTCAAGCCCGGGGACAGCATGAATCCCGCTACCGACTAACCCAAGGACTGTCCCCGCAACGTGTTCTGCTTCATATGGGAGAGCGGAAGCAAAATAATTCAGATACCCCCAAGCCGCTTTGGACCCAGCACTTAACCTGTCCGACAGTGACACCGTTACGGAGCCAGAGACCAGAAGATCCAAATTTGCTTGTGTATAGGCAAAATTCTGGGCCACTGCCCTATCGATGAAAGTATCGTAAATTCCCAGGGGGAAGCCGAACTTGTGTTCCGGCCACAGCGACTCCCAGCGTTCCCAACTAAACTCTTGTGACGATTCAGCTAAGCTTGGAGCATCCCGAGCCCCTTCATCTGCGGTTGCAGTAAGAAGTCGCGCGGAATGCTGTTCTGGATTTAAGTGAACTCCCGAGGTGTCTGTTCCGCTAGAGTCCGTGCCATTAGTGGGATTTGCGCGGCAATAGCAATAGGTATTGTTCCCGTCTATCAGGCCGGCTGGGTCACAACTCGTCCACGTTCCTAGCCACGGCGCATAAAACCGAACTCCGTGGTAATAAAGCCCGCTTTCCTCATCCCTTTCCTTTCCCGTGAACCGGTAGCGCTTGGATGTCTCAGTCTGGCTGTGCACCGCCTCATATGAGGTGCTGCCGTAAGGGGTGTATTCCTCATAGGAAATGATCTGCGCCTGATAGTCCAGCTCCAGGCTGGCTGAGCCAAGGTGGTTCCAGAAATGGTACCGAATGAGTTGGTGCGGTGCCGGGTCGCTACCCTGAGTGCGCGTCTCCACGAGGGCAATGCGCTGCTTGTCGTCCATGATGTGCAGCGTCTCGCGCACGAGCGGGTTCGCTCCGTTCTTGCGATAGATCTCAAAGCCACCCAGGTAAATGCGTTCGTCCTTGACCTGACCTGTGGACAGTTCAGTGACCTTGCGTACCCGTTGTCCGGCGGAGTCATAAACGTACCAAGTACGCTCGCCGAGGTGCTGCACTCCGTCGGTATCAGCGGCATTCACCGCCTGGCGCTGAGTCATCAGCAGTTGGTCTTTGAAATCCCACTGCATGACCTGTAAGTGAGGCATGTGCAACATGTTGCCGTGCGCGTCGTACCCATACTGCTCCGTAATCGGGTTGTTGTTGCCCACGATAGAGCTGCTCAGGCGGTTGCTCTCTTTGCCCGGTTCTAGCAGGCTTGGCTCGCCGTAGGTATAGTTACGGCTCCAGCCGGGGTTGGCGGGGTCGGCGCCGATGTGCTGCATCGAGAGAAAGTTACCGACGGCGTCGTAGACGTAGCGCTCCCTATACGTGCCCATAGCGTTGCCGTCGTTAGATGACCAATCGATGCCGACTCTCGGAGCGTCGTTGTATGAAGGCGGAATCGGGCCGCCGCCGTGCCCCAGGTGCTCGCGGCCTGTGGCTTCGATGAGCCGGTATGCTGCATCGTACGCGTAATCGGCGTTTGGCTCGACGCGCTTGTTACGGAAGAAGATCGTCTGCTGGGCGTCGTCGCGGATCTGGGAGATATTGCCTGCCGGGTCATAGGTGTAGTGCAGGTTCTGCACCTGGCAGCCGGGCCAGCCGGCGGGGGGCGGGTCGGGGCAATCGTTCGGGAACGCGATAGCGTCCCGCCGGGTGAGCAGATGCACCAGGCGGAAAGTGATTGGGTCATAGGTGTAGAGCGTGCTGGTGCCGTTCCCATACTCAATCAACATCCGCTGCCCCTTCGCGTTGTAGTCAATATTGGTAATTGCATCGAGGTTCGCGGTAGCAGGATCGAGCCAGCCTGCGGGTTCGGCAGGCTGATTAAGCCAGGCATGCACCTGCTCGAGTAGATTGGCTTCGTTGTAGATCGGCTGAACGACATTCACCGTGGCGCCCGCTTGGTCGCTGTGTGGCGCAATCAACTGGGTCGGGCGGTTGAATGCGTCGTAGCGTGTGCGGCTGGTGTAGATTTCGGCTTCACGCGCCACGACTGCGGGCCAGTCCAGCGTTGTCTTGTACTCTTGCGCAAGCTGGCGATGGCTGTACAGCAGGTTACCCTTAAAGTCGTAATCATCGCTGGTTACCACGCCCGCTTGATCGAAAAATTGAACTACTTTGCCGAGTAAATTGTTAACTTCTGGGGTCGGCCGAGTTTCACCATAAACAGTGCGCCCGACCAGTAGCTCCACAGTGCTCCCCTCGCGCAGAAACATGTTAGTCGGCCGCCGCAGTTGATCATAAGCAGTGCGGAACTGGTGATCCCGGCTGTCCCAGGCGTACAGCGGCTTGCCCGCCACCTCGTTCAGCATCCAGCGTCCGCCCGCCTCCATGCTGGCCTGGTGGATGCGATTGCTCAGCATGTCGTAGTCGTAGCGCATGACCACGCGGTCCTTGGCGTCTATGACTTCGCGCTGGTTGCCTTCGATATCGAGGATGATCCGCGTGTGATAGAACTCCTCGACGGGTGGATCGGCCGGAGGCGTATTGCTGTACTTGAGCTTGTTGTGGGCCACAGTGACGAAGGTGCGGCCCAGAGTGTCGAAGTAAGCCAAGGTCGGGGTGCCGGCGTGAACCGCGGCTTTTTCCGCGGCGCGCGTTTCGTTGGTGCGGTCGGCCGCATCGAGATAGCGCGCCGTAAATGCGCTCGTGTAGGTCGCATCCGTCCGCAGCGCATTCCAGGTGGGCAGGTAATCGGAGTCCGGTAGGCGGCCGAAGAAGTCACCCACGTCGGCGTCGGTCTTGGGATCGGCCACCAGCACGGTGTCATTGACATCCCAGATCTCCTGCCGCCACGGATCGAAAACCACCTTCTGCCATGTGTGATTTGGGTGGAGCGTCGCGACCACCCGTTCGACAGGGTCGTAGAAGAGCACAGGGCTCACGCCGATCTTGACGTCGAACTCGAAGCGGTGCGTGTCGGTGAAGAACGGTTCGTGCTGGCGGACGGGCTTACCCTTATTGTTGAAGACCGTCCAGCCACTCCCCACCCAGCGCGGGCTGACATTGTTGGCTGTCATCACTGGCTGGCCATCTGCGCCGACGATAATTCTGCCGTTGGCATCGCGTTTGGGAACTGGTCCCGGCTCAGCCTGAATCTTCTTCTGGATCTCGCGCCCAAAGCCATCGGAATAGCTGAAACTGATCTGAATCTTGAGACCCTGCGGCGGCAACGGATCGCTGGCATGTGTTTCGCGCGCCAGCGTGGCCGCATGCGGTGGCTCCCACTGGGTCGAGTCCTCAGGGTACGCTCGCTGTGAAAGACGGAATCGGTCGAGATCGTAAACGATGCGAGTGCTTGCGTCTTGAAGCAGGGTCGCAGCAAGTGCGTGTGGGTCGGGAGCCTGATGAAGACTTTCAATATCAGCCGGTGTAAGGTCGGCCTTAAAGCTAGTTAAATTGTCTCCCTTATTCTCTCCTAACTTACCCATCAATGCCGTGGCTACTACCATGCCAAGGACATCGAATTGCACCTGCGAGCGATTGCGATTTGGATCGGTCACCCAATAGGGCTGCAAAACCCGATAGTCGTTACGGATCGCTAGATTGCCACCATCGTCATACGTTTTGACGCTCACGACATTGCCAAGCGCATCATGGGTTTCGACCATCAGCAAATTGTGCCCGTCATAGCTGACGACGCTCTCAGTACTAACTGCATTTGTATGGAATGGGTCTCGATAGCGGTGCGGCAGGAAGAAATGCTGCCGTGCATGGACCAGTTCCTGCGCGGCCGTGTCATTGCTGTCGGGTGACACGAACACTCGGCCCGATGGAATCCACCAGTGGCCATTACCATCCAGGTCAACGTATCCACCCCGGTCAGCGCCCTGGCCCGCCAGCACATTGGCGGGATTGGGCAACAACGCTTGAGCATTGCGCTGAAAGGCTTGCGACAGCAGCCCGGGAGTGAAAGCAAGCTTGTAACTCTCCCCTGGAAGAGCCATTGTTTCCAGTTTGCCCACGGCAAGAAGCGTCGTCAGGTCATCCTTGCGGTAGAGCGTGCGCACCTGTTCGATCAGTCGGCGTTGTTTGCCGCTGGTGGGTTGCTGCTCATATTGGATTTCACTATCGAAGACGTGGATCAGGCGTTCCGGATCATCAGCATCGGCTTGAACGAAGTCGGAGGCTTGGAAGCGACCCGCCGGGCCTGTGGGCGTATAACCTGTCAGCTCGTAGGTGCGCATTTCGGCCGGAAGTGGCGTGCGGTAATCGTCGGCTGTGTCTATGGCGTTGGTAACGCGATTCTCGGTGTAGGTGATGAGCGTTTGGGTTTGCTTCGCCTGATCTGCTGGCAGCAGCCTCATGTCTGCCTGTCGGCGCCCATAGCCGATCGCGGCGGATTTCAGAACGTTGTCGAAACCGTCCACCTCCAGCGTGAGCGCGTGTTGAATGCGCGGATCAACCGGGTTGCGCTCGTAGTTATAGGTGATTGCCTCGCGGGAATGCGCGAAAAACACGGCATGGCGGTTGCCGTGTTTGTGTTGCAGTGTCTCAATGGTGAAGTTCTGCTCGGCGATGGTGTAGGGATGTTCCGCCTTGTCCGTGCCGTCGAGGGCATAGATCTCCTGGCGCAGCATGGAACCTTTGAGGGCGCGACAGGCCTCGCGCTCCTCTTCCGGCGTCAGTCCTGCTGGCAGCACGGTATCGGGCAGCAGGAGCAATCGGGCCTGTGCGTCGGTCAGACCCGGCTCGCGGTAGTACTCACCCTTGTCATCGGCATCGAGCAGGCCGGCGAAGAAGTCGGAAACGTGCTCGCGACCTACATAGACGCCGGTGTGGAACCAGGTGCGGGTGAGCACCGGCGGCAAGTGTGAGGCAGCATCGAGATTGGCGGTCTCCGGCAGTGTGCCGCCTTCGGTGAACGCTGCGAACTGTTCCGTATCCCATTGCTCCACCATCCCAAAGCCACGGAACTCTCGCTCGACGCCGTCGAAGTAGCCGTGGTGATAGGCGTAGCGGGTGACGAAGCGGTTGTGGCTGATGCGGTCGTAGGTCTCGACGCGCTCAACCACATGGACCGGGAATGGCAAGCCGGTAATCCAGGGGTTGCCGTCGCGCTTGTCGTCCAAGTAGAACTTGGTAGAGGGCGCGTAATGCACTTTTATCTCAGCGCCGAGGTTGTTCTTCATCCCGGTGAGCAAGTGCGGCTTTTCCTCCATCAGCGAGAGGTAACGCATTGGCCGGCGAGCGACGCCTGGCAGCGGCGACGACCAAACAAGGCAAGCAGTGCCATTGCCGAGAAGATCGACCGGTTCTACCGAGGAGAGATCGTCAACAGCCGGAAATTGTGGAAGGGCAATGCTGTCGCTCCAGCGGTTGCCGCTTTGATTGAAGTAGATTTGTACGCCGTCGCGCCGAAAATAGAGAACGTCTGTAGTTCCAGAACCGTCGATGTCGGCCAGGCGGATGCGCCGCTGATCGAATTGCTCTGAGCTGTCGAATAACGGCGCATTGTCCATTGTCACCTTGGGCCCAAAGCGACCATAGCCGAGGTTTGGCCAATAGCAAACCTCCCCATTGCGGATGCGAACGAGATCACTCAGTCCGTCACCTGACAAATCAGCCAGGTAAATGGACTGGGTAACATCGGCGAAAACCAGGCGGGGCCCTTTTTCTTCATTCAAAGGTAGGGTCACGCGGACCGCTCGCCCGAAACCCTCCTCGGCTAATGATGGGTACCAGGTCAGGGCCTCGCCCTCGGTGATCAGGATGTCAGCGTGGCCGTCACCCGTGAGGTCGACGAACTTCATATCCGGGTCACGCGTGTTCACGTCGGGAAAGGAAACGAATGGCCGAAAAGACGACCAATTGGCATCGTCGGTGCGCTCGTAATAGCCACGTAACGAACCTTCCAACTGTACTAGGTCTGCGTGACCGTCACCGGAGATATCCAAGAATTGTCCGCCACCGGCTATGCCGACGGCTGGTTTGTGAGCGACGACTTCCGTCGGACCAAGTTTGGGGACGGTGAGCTGGTGCCCGTTCTCTACTCGCAGGTTGTTGGCACTAACGTTCCGCTTGTAATACCAGCCTTGCGCCTGTTCGGTGAGTATCCCAGAGCTGCCTTCGCCATCGAGATCGATCCACCGGTAGGTGGCACCGTCCAAGCCGACGGGCAGGTTTTCCAAGCTCTCCGCATCGACCTCGCGTAGTACATTTAAGCCGAGTTGTCCCGCACTGGGGACCTGGCTGTACTCGAATTCCAGTGGCGGGAGTGATTTCTTCAGATACCGATTGGGTTGGTTCTGGGTTGGCTGGCGAACATAGCCGGATTGGGTTACGCGATTGATGAACGATGCGACGGGGCTTTCAGAATAAGAAAACTCGGTGGAACGCACCAGATAGTCATTTGTACCCAACTCTTGTGGGAAATGGTGGAACATGAGCACGCGACGGCAGAGGCGATACGTGCGTACCTCGAAACCAGCCCGGTAAGTAGAAAAAGGGTCCTGTCGAGCGATCCAGTAAGTACTTGGAGCAGGATGAATCTGGGCTCGAGCGAAGACTTGCCCCTGGGCATCGGGTGCATCCTCCAAATAATGCCCCTCACCGTAGTCGAATACGACCTCGAACATCCACGTACCATTCGGAAGCTGAGCTGGTTCGGTCGCTTGCCAGGTCAGGGCAATACGATTCGGCGAGCGGTTGCCGTACTTAATACGCTTCAGATAGCGATTGGCAGTGCGCACGCGGTTGCGCTCGTTGGCTAGGCTGCGATCTACGTTGTCGTCGCTCTCCGCTGCATATTCATAGATGATGGCATTACCCTTGTCGTCGTAGCTTCCGCAGATCAGCCAGCTGAAGACCCGTGTCGGATTGACCGGAGAGACGTCGGTGGGGTCGAAGATGCGGGAGGTACTGTCCTTCCCGTACACCGTGGTCACGTTGTCCCGGGTGATAGAGCGCCAGTGAATCTCGCCCGTTGCAAGTTTTGTCCAGCGCTCGATACGGGCGAATAGCCCTTCGATGCGCGGTCGGTAGCGATGGATTACGTAGCCTGGGGCGCTCGTGTCATCCTTGAATCGTGTGCCATCGGACTGAAGCAGCGGCACCAAGTCTTCGGAACCGGAAAGAAGATATACGTCTGATTCCTCAGCATCCCGATATTCCGGCAGCCCCTTGTCGGTTTTTCGGCTCACGGCAGGAAGCGCAAGACTCCAGCCGAAGCCGAAGGGACCGTTGCCTGAGCCAGAATCATAGGATAGCGAGAGCTGCGGACCAAAACCCGCTCGGCCGGGGCTTGTCGGGAGCGGTAGCGACATTGACCCCGTGCCCGTGACAGGATTGGCGGCGAACTTCTCGCCCATTCCACGGATCGCGCCACCTCCCTTGGGCAGAGAGATGGAGGGTACAGCCACCCTCTGCTCGCGATCAGGTGTGCTCGTTGTTTGCTTCCCTGAAGCCACAGCCAGTCACCTAGCCCCGGTATGGAGCTTTCAACTAAGAGACCGCGTCTGCCAGGGTTCGGTCCGTTCCGAACCCCTGGGTCGGTACCTCAGATGCTCTTCTGTGAGGGACAAAGATTTTGAATCCGAAATTGCCGAGTGTCAAGGTAAGGAGAGGCTTTTGAGGCTTTTGCCACTAGCGGGGCTTTGTGACGCTTTCCCTGAGTCTTGCAGCCATCCTAAGCTGCCAATCACTTTCTACACTCTTGAGACGACTGAGCAGCTCGCTCTCCTCCTCAATGATGTCGTCTGCGAAGTCTTCAACCGCAGTTCCGAGCAGCGAGCTGCAATGATCACGTGCAGCGGCGTGCTGGGCGTATTTCTCGGCCTGTTCGGCTGGCAAGATTCCGGCCGCAACGCCAAACCGTTCCTGGGTGCGCGGAGAATCCGGGCCAATTGCCGCAGCCGGTGCTGCTTTCAATTCCATGAGTCTTGCTTCGGACGCTGCGTATTTTTCTGCGAGTATACGACATCGCTCGCAAGCAGCAATGCGCGAATTGACTCCCTGGCGGTCACTGTCGGGGGGCGACGGGTCTCATTCAACGCTGCGCCAGAGGACACAGAGAGCCCCAACTAGTCTCGGGTCAAGTGCTGTTCAGCAGGTCTCACGAATGTTCTGACGCTCCTTGGTTAGAACGATTCCGTCTGACGCAGTCCCTTTTCCCTCAGGGAAGAATCTTGCTCTGTTTGTGGCCATTCGTGACCCTGCTCGGCTACTGCTGCCCGCACAATACGCGTCAGCCAGAAAAGGGCACTCTCTACCCCCTTTGTTGTTAGGCCGATATTCGGAAAAGACGCGATTGCGCTCGCAGTCAAGCCGCAGCGGTAGTAAGGCCAGAAGATTAGTCGGCTCTGCGGCAAGTTTTCGGCAGGGACTGATCGGCTGAATTCCCTGTCAATCTCACGGATGAGGAGCTGGCGCTCCATCGAGGTAGCGTCGGCTGCAAGAGACTGCTAGCGCCGGCGGCTCCTATGTCAGCGTCTCCTGTATTTTCGAACTCTCTTCCTGAACCTCGCCTAGCGGCGTGGGAACCCTTGAAGTGGTCGTGAACCACATTGGCCGTGACGACCTTCAAAAAGTCGTAGAAGGCATCTGGACGACTGGTCTCAAAGGTTCGCAGCAAGCGGCAACTTTCCCTGCACAGCTTAACCAGAATCCTGCGTCATCCGCTTTGCGCAGAGGAACAACCGCTACAGCATCCGCTGTACATCAACTGGTGTCGGAGGGGCTGGTGGATCCGGATGAGATAGGCATCATCGGGTTCAGCCGCACTTGTTACTACGTGATGTATATCCTGGAGATGCTAGCGCCGAGCTCCGTTCATTTCAAAGCGGCCTCGGTCAACGACGGCTGGATACAAGCGTACCTTAACTATGTGCTATGGCTGGACCCGACTGAGGGAGCGGCCAATCATTTCAATTCAATTATCGGTGCGCCGCCTTTCGGGGCAGGCCTGCGGCTATGGCTGGAGCGGTCTCCAGGGTTCAACCTTGATAAAGTGAAGACGCCTTTATTGGTTGTTTCTGGACACGGTCGCGCCGACTTGGCCTTTAACATGTGGGAACCGTATGCCGGACTGCGCTACCTCCATAAGCCAGTGGAGTTGCTGGTGTTGAATACCGACGAGCACATTTTGACTAACCCGGCCGTACGCATGGCATCGCAAGGTGGATCCGTGGACTGGTTCCGTTTCTGGCTCCAAGGCTACGAAGATTCCGACCCCGCCAAGAAAGAGCAATACGTCCGCTGGCGCGAACTCCGCAAACTGCAGGAGGAAAACGAAAAGAAGTCGGCAGCGCCAGCCAACTGACCGCTGTCACAGGAATGTCACGCGAAACGCGGTGAATCGCGGCAAATTGCGAATAAAAGGTGAATAGAAAGGGAGAAGTCGGCTCGTCACTTTTCGTCGGAACTTGCTGATTCCCCTCGATTATGCCTAACTCCGGCAAGATTTGATTAAAACACTCTGCTGGCTGTTAACCGAAAGGTTGCAAAGGCCCAGAAGCATCGGCGTAGGCTGTACGCCATTCCTGACTTCGGTTGTGGGCTGCATGCGGTACACACCGTTGGTCAATCTGCGCGGCCCACCGAAGTAGGAACATCCTAGGAACATATTGAGCTTCGTCGGAAATTCGGAAGCGCAACCAAAACAACGACTTAGATTGAATTTCCGCCTGCTTGCAAAGCAGGTGCTCTCCCAGCTGAGCTACACGCCCACTTCTATGGCACTACTAACATTCTACGGCACTTACGCTGCAACTTCTGCTCCATTTTCTTGCTGTGATTTCGGGACAATCGGTACAACAGAGACATCTTTGGACGCCGGAAGAACGAATCCGTAACCGACCCGCTCAGCTTCATCGAGCCGTAACTGCAATTCTTCGTGAAGATGCGAGTACAGTTCTGACATGGTTTGCGGACGGTGAGCCATCCA
>WNGO01003962.1_pt1 | contig 26537 bp, 21 predicted proteins | sample 5400511 | NCBI WGS metagenome assembly WNGO01 (sample SAMN13153380, study PRJNA577476) | soil metagenome | isolation source: 20 cm soil or saprolite under Garry oak tree replicate 2 | place: USA:California | collected 2016-06-15 | reverse complement strand
AGTGATCGATGCGGTAGACCTGCGGCTCATCGAATACTTTAAGAACGGTTTGGTTCAGTTTTTGTGCCGATTCGAGATCCCGGCCAAACGGTTTTTCGATGATGATCCGCACCCAGGATTTTCCGTTGGGGTGCTTCGCAAGGCCGGCTTTGTGGAGTTGCTCGATGATCAGGGGATAGACGTCCGGCGGCGTGGCCAGGTAGAACAACCGGTTCCCGGTGAGGTTGTGAGCGTGATCCAGTTCTTCCAAGCGATGTTTCAGCTTTTCAAACGCTTCCGGGCGATGATATTCGCCGGATACGTAAGCAAGGGACTGGGCAAATTCCTTGCATTGGAGATCGTTACCCGTGGCATTATCTGCGAATTTCTTTACCGAATCGATGGCCAACTGCTGGAACGCCTCGTCCGCCATCGGCGTCCGTGCAAATCCGATGATTGCGAACCGCCGGGCCAGGCAATTCTGCGCCGCAAGGCTGTACAAGGCCGGGATCAGCTTCCGGCGCGACAGATCACCCGACGCGCCGAAGATCACGATGGTGCAAGGGTCCGCCGGCGAAATCGAACTCCTTTTTGCGGGTTCACCGGCCTTGGCAGTGCTGGGTTTGCCTGGCGTCATCGTGGGGTCCTCACTTTTTTGCCGCCGACTTGATCGCGTGGCCGCCGAACTGATTTCGCATCGCAGCGAGCAGTTTGTCCGAGTACGAATCGGTATCGCGCGAAGCCAGGCGTTGCAACAGGGACAACGTAATCACCGGCGCGGGCACGTCGAGATCGACTGCCTCGGCAACGGTCCAGCGCCCTTCGCCCGAATCGGAGACATAAGGAGCAATGCCGGCCATCTCGGGATTTTCTTTCAGCGCGATGCTGAGCAGGTCCAGCAACCAGGACCGCACGACGCTTCCTGTCCGCCAGATTTCGGCCACCTGGTGCATGTCGAGCGCGAATTCATTTTTCTTTTTCAGGATCGCGAAGCCCTCCGCGTACGCTTGCATCATGCCGTATTCGATGCCGTTGTGCACCATCTTGACGAAGTGCCCCGAGCCCGACGGCCCGACGCGCCCCCAGCCTTTGTCCTTTGCGGGCGCCAGCGTTTCGAGCAAGGGTCGCAGGCGCTCCACGGTAGCCTTCTCACCGCCGACCATCATGGCGTACCCTTCCTTCAACCCCCAGATTCCGCCACTGGTCCCGACGTCCACGAATGGAAATCCTTGGCCCTGCAAGGCCGCGGCGCGGCGTTGTGTGTCCTTGTAATTGCTGTTGCCGCCGTCGATCAAAATATCGTCCTTTGCAAGATGGGGCAGGAGCGTCGCAATTGTTTCATCGACAGGGGCGCCCGATGGAACCATGATCCAAATGGCTCGGGGCCGCGCGAGTTTTCCCGCCAGGTTCGCCAGCGAATCGGCGCCCTCGGCGCCCGCTGAAACCACGCGCGCCACGGCGGCTGGATCACGATCGTAACCCACCAGGCGGTGTCCGCCACGGACCAGGCGTTCCACCATGTTCGCGCCCATTCGCCCCAGCCCGACCATTCCGAGTTCCATGTGTGCCTCCGAATTATTTCCCGGCCACGGTCACGCCGTTGGACTCCAAATCCTGCCTCAACTGCGCCGCATTTTGAAAATGAATCGTACGCATCCCGAGTTGCCGCGCACACTCCAGATTCAACGCCCGGTCATCAATGAACAAACATTCTTCCGCGCGGCGCTGGGTTACATCGAGCGCCAACCGGTAGATTCCTTCATCGGGTTTCCGGATGCGGACGAAGCAGGAACTGAAAAAAACGTCAAACTCCCGGCGCAGATTGAATCGTTCGATCCTCTTGATGTTGAGTTCGAGGGGTTCATTGTTGATCGTTGCAAGAAAGTATTTGCCCTCTTGCGCCAGCCCCGAAAGAATCGCTCGTGAATCTGGAAGCTCTTCCGACTGGTCAAAAATAAAAGCGGTGAACTCGTCCCGCGTAAATGCGCGCTTGCGGTAGAACACAGTCCTTTGGAGATAAGTATCCAGCGTAATCTGGCCTGTTTCAAACGCGGGGCTTGCCAGTTCGTGCCGGTCCTGAAAATCTTCCCAGTCCAGGCCGAACTTTTTTGCGGCTTCGGCGCGTGCCGCGCGGTCCCAACCATTCGAGAGAATCACTCCACCGACATCCCAGAACAGCGCCGTCACTTCCCCCATCGCGCCTCCCGCCCGACTGCCCCGCAGGCCCAGTTATTGTAAGCGAACCAGACAAATGAGGTTTGCCCTCTTCATCCGGAGTTCCCCCGCAGGACCCATCCTAATATCTCACAGGTTTGGTTTTCACCCGAACTTGCAGTATCGTAGGAAGGTAAATCGATCGAGCCGTTCGACGGAGGATGCAGATGGCGGATGATTCCTGTGGACCAGTTAAGCCTGCGGCTCCGAGCGCGCCGGCAAAGCCCGGCGCCCACGTTGTCCATTGCGTGAAATTCGACAAAGATATGCCGGGCCTCGAGCGTATTCCCTGGAAGGGCGAACTGGGAAAGCGTGTGTACGAGAGTGTTTCGCAGGAAGCCTGGAAAATGTGGATCGAGCACTCAAAAATGCTCATGAACGAGTACCGCCTGAATCCCCTGGACCCTCAGTCCCAGAAAATCATGGAAGAGCAGATGGAGCAGTTTTTCTTCGGTGAAGGCGCGAAGCTGCCTGAAGGATACGTCGCACCCAGGGCCAAAGGTTAACTCACTACTCCTGTGACTGGGAGTTTTCGCGTCACCGGATGCTCCACCGGCAGCCGTTGCACAATCTCAAATTTCAGATGGCTGTGCGCGAGACGAAGCGCCGATTCGACTTCGGCTGGCGATGACCCGCGAGCAAAAATGAATCCCAGATAGCTCGATCCTTCCGGCCACGCGGCGATGAAATCGTGCAGGCGCGCTGTGATTTGCACGTCCTCGGCGTCCGGAGTCGCACGAGCTAGATCTTCTCCCTGAACGCCTTCCAGCACCCCCGACGCGGGCACCGGAATCATCATTACACCCGACGCTTCCGCTTCGCGGTCGAGATCGCTTCCGTCCATTTCCAATGCATGGCGGACTAGCAATTCTTCGAGCAAGACACGCTTCGGTCCAAATCGCAACGCGCGCGAACACAGTCCGCCAATCGGTCTCGGTGCTGCTTCGAGCACCCACGGCGCCTGTTCGTTCACACGGAATTCGGCGTGTACGGGTCCGTGTTCCAAGCCCAACGCTCGAACCGTCGCCGCCGCGCAGTCCGCGATACGTTCCTGCGTCTCTTCCGGCAAGCGCGAAGGCGTGACGTAGATCGTTTCTTCGAAGTAGGGCCCTTCCAGCGGGTCCGGCTTGTCGAAAATCCCCAGAATTCGTAGCTTGCCGCGAGTGAGGAGACCTTCGACAGCTACCTCTGCGCCAGGAATATATCGTTCCACGAGCAAACGGTCGAGTTCAGTTTCATGGGTCGCCTGAATTTCCGGAGACTCCAGCACCGCCCGAATCCGTGCCACAGCCGCCTGAAATTCCTCGGAATTGTTTGCGCGAATTACGCCCTGGCTGGCCGCCAGCCGCAGAGGTTTGACCACGCATGGAAATTGGACGCGCGGGAGAATGCGCTCCAGGCGCTTGTCGAGGCGGAAGGAGAAAAATCCAGGCACGGGAAGGCCCGCATCTCGGAGGATTTCGCGTTGCCGGAGTTTGCTCCGGCAATTCTCGACGGCCTCGGGATGATTGTAGGGCAAACCAAGGGCGCGCGCGGCAAAGGCAGCTGTGGTGGTCGGCCGGTCGCCCAGGGCGATCAGGCCGTCCACGGGCCGCACCAGCAACTGAGCAACGATGCGGCGCGCGGCCTCCTCCGGCCGATCAAAGTGCAACGCAATCGCGCCGTCCGACCAAGGATCTTCGAGCTGATGGCAGCGGTCGCTCGCAAAGATAACTTCAACATCCAGCGCGCGCGCAGCTTCGGCGAAGCTGCGCGTCTGGTAGCCGAGCTTGCTGGCGAGAATGAGGAGACGACTCATGGCAAATAGGGCGGATAGCGTAAATCGCGTATGGTGCGCCCGTCCCGCGTGCGGGACGGGCATCTGCTAGATTTCAAGATGCCTCGGCTTTGGCAACGGCTTCCTTCACTTTTCCGATGGAAACGAACTGGTCATTCATGGGCTCGGCACAACAATACCAGGGTTCATCCAGAAAAGGCACCGGCGTGCTCTTCGCCAGCGAATGCTGAACGCCGGGCAACTCGCCCTGCCCGGCTGCCGCGCGCGCCGCGCGCCGGATGTGCGAAAAAATTTCCGTACGCGTGAGCTTTAGTTTTTCCCCGCGCTGCACGAGTTCGGAAATTTCGTGACAGAGGGCGTCCAGGCGGGCATCCGCATGTTTCCAGGGGAAAATGAGCGCCGCGGAATCAAACGTCCCCACCATGGCGCGCACGTCGGGCAATTCGAGGAGCCTCGAGCCCGCGGGAATCAGCAAACGGATCGCGAGTTGGATGGGAGCGACATTTTCGCACAGATCCTGCTCTGCGAGCACGTCCAACAGATCGTTGTAGCCTTCGAGTGTCGTCCAAGGCGTGAACGGCACGAACGTGGGCAGCAGCGTCATTCCCAATTCTCGAAATCGTGCGGCGACGGTGAGGAAATCGGCGCGCGTGTGTCCTTTGTCGAACTTTTCGAGCACGAAATCATCCGCTGATTCCACGGCGCTGATGACGAAGAGGCATCCTGTGTCGCGCAATGTCGCCAGATGGACGTCATGCTTCCGCAGGTGTTCGATCTTGATCGTTACGTCGTAGCTGAGCTCGGGAAACTCTCGATGCATCGCCTCGACAATCGAAAGCGCGTGCGCTGGCCCATTGAAGAAATCAGGATCGCCGAACGTGATGTGCCGCGCGCCCGCAGCAACCTGCTGCTGGATATCTGCAAGAACGATTTCGCGTTCGACCACGCGAAACGCGCCGTTGTACACCGGCACAATCGGGCAGTGCCGGCAAAGATGTTTGCACCCGCGCGTCGCTTCGGTCGAGCCTGCGATGCGTTGCTCGCCGCCCGGCATCACCACGCGCGCATATTTCGCCAGCTCCGGCATCCCCGCCCGATCAGGCACAAGAAATTTCTGGCGCGCGAGCGAAATCACGGGCTCTAGCTGCGTTGCCCCGCCATTGTGATTCCCTGCACTTTCCTGCAGGCGCTCTGCGAGATTTGCAAGTCCTTCCTCAAATTCTCCGCCGAGAATCGTGCCGACGCCAAGTCCGCGCAAGTAGGCTTCGTTCACTGGCGCATAGAGACCATAAAAGCAGATGTGCGCTCTCAGGTTCATGCTGCGGACCGGAGCGATCAGCCCCGCGGCAAGGCGAGTGGCCGTGTGCATCGGCACATAAAACGCAACCAGCCGCTTCATTGAGCGCTTCACGCGAAAGATCGAGGCATGCAATGCTGTGGCCGCGCGCACGCAGCCACGCTGCCGGCGACGCGAGACCGAACGGCTGCCTGCCAAGTTCGTACGTCGAGATAAGGACAAGGTTCATTCGGTCTCTTGCGCAACAGCCTCCATTCTATCCGAATCGTGACCCGATACGACCAAACTCGAAAACAGGCAGGTGGCCAGTTTCCCATATGCGGACTCCCGGAGCAGAATAGTTTCCGAGTGTGCCGTTATTCAGGAGCAGCAAAGTGTCAGCGCGAGTTGCGCTTTCTTTACACTGCTGGCCGTCGATCGGCCCACTTTAGGATGGCGTCAAGCGTAGGACAAAGGGATTGGCCCCATGGTGTCAAACAGTATTCAACCTTCGGCGGCACCTGAGGGTAGGCCGTACGCACAACGATTCCGTCCGCTGCCAAGCTGCGGAGCTGCTGCCCCAGCATTTTCTGAGTGATGTTGGGTATCGCTCGTTCCAGGTCGGAGAAGCGCATCACCTTGCCTCCGAATAGATGGAACAGAATCACTAGCTTCCATCTTCCTTCCAAGAGACGGAGCGCTGCTTCTACGTCTGCCGCAGCGGATGTGGGCGTATAGCGTTTCGCCATCGATATTCCCCTAACGCACTTTTTCGTGCGTACTTCCTACTTCCTCAGTATGATGCGAAACTCCTGACTGTGCAATTGCACGGAGGAGAATACGATGGCTATCGACGTACCCGAACCAGTCGCTGCATACCTGGCCGCCGAAGAGGCGAAGGACGCGGATGCGCTTTCCCGTTGCTTCACAGAAGACGGCACTGTCCACGACGAGGGGCGGGATTATCGCGGTCGTGACTCGATCCGACAATGGAAACAAGAGGTGGACACGAAATACCGATACGTCTTGCAGACGGTCAACGCTCAAAGGCATGGAGACAGCGTGACCGTGCGTGCCCGACTCACCGGTGCGTTTCCCGGGAGTCCTGTTGAACTGGACCACATCTTCAAACTTTCCAACGACAAGATTGCTTCACTGGAGATTCGATCATGACGATGACATATCCTTTCCCCGTTTCGGGAGATGAGTTTAAGGGCAAGCGGGTTCTGGTGACTGGTGGCACGAAGGGCATGGGACAAGCTATGGTGCGCCGTTTTGCTCTGAGCGGCGCCTCAGTTGCAACGACTGCTCGCTCGCCCCTGCCGGATGGGCAGGCGGTTGCTCTCTTCGTACAGACGGATATCGGTACGGCTGCAGGCGTGCACGCTGTAACCACTCGCATTCAGCAGGAATGGACTGGACTCGACATCCTAGTCAACAATGTCGGTGGATCAGATGCCCCGAACGGCGGATACATGGCGCTCTCCGATGACGACTGGCAGAAGGCGCTCAACGTCAACTTGCTGGCATCCGTTCGTCTCGACCGAGCATTTCTACCCGGCATGATCGAACGCAAGTCAGGTGTCATTCTTCACATCTCGTCCATCCAGCACCGTCTGCCGCTGTATGACGCGACGCTTGCTTATGCTGCGGCGAAGGGTGCTCTCAATACCTACAATAAGGGCCTGGCAAACGAAGTTGGCCCGAAGGGCGTCCGCGTCAACATGATCTCGCCTGGATTCATCGAGACATCAGGCGCACACGGCATGATCGTGCAACTCGCCCAGAGCAGGGGCATCAGCGAGGATGCTGCGCGCCAGCAAATCATGAATATGATCGGAGGCATTCCCATTGGCCGACCCGGCCAGCCGGAGGAAGTGGCCGAACTGGTGGCATTCCTAGCATCCGATCGTGCCGCTTCAATTCACGGCGCGGACTATGTCATTGATGGCGGCACTATGCCTACCGTCTGATCACTCATTTTGTAATTTCCGCCTGAGCGCCATCGTGCAATCAAGGATAGTTCGTGGATTGTCACCAACTCGGAAACGATCTCGAAACGGATTTCCCGGAAACTCACCACCACCCAAGGCGGGCTGCAAGGAACACCCGAATGCGCTATGATTGTAGTCCTGCAAAATACCAGAAAGGAACAATAGCGTAATGTCTCCCGCATCCAAGAATTCGTTCGGCACGCGCGAAACGCTTCAGGTTGACGGCAAGGGTTACGAAATTTTCCGGCTGAGTGCGCTCGAGAAAAAGGGAGTGGGCCATGCAGGAAAACTTCCCTTTTCGCTGCGGGTGCTGCTGGAAAATCTTTTGCGCCAGGAGGACGGCCGCTTCGTCCACGCGAAAGACATTGAGGCTCTGGCGGGTTGGGATCCGAATGCCGCCACGCAGAAGGAAATTTCCTTCATGCCGGCGCGCGTCCTGTTGCAGGACTTCACCGGCGTGCCCTGCGTCGTCGATCTCGCGGCGATGCGCGAGGCCGTCCGTAACCTCGGCGGCGATCCGAAGAAGGTGAATCCGCTGCTGCCCGCGGAACTGGTCATCGACCACTCAGTGCAGGTGGATAAATTCGGCTCCGACATGGCCTTCGCGTTCAACGCCGAACTCGAATTTCATCGCAACGTGGAGCGTTACGCTTTCCTCCGCTGGGGACAAAAGGCGTTCGACAATTTCAAGGTTGTTCCGCCGGATACCGGTATCGTCCATCAAATCAACCTGGAATATTTGGCGCGCGTCGTGTTTGAGGCCACGGTGGACGGCAAGACATTGGCGTTCCCCGATTCGCTCGTCGGCACGGATTCGCACACCACGATGATCAACGGCCTCGGAGTTTTCGGCTGGGGCGTCGGCGGAATCGAGGCAGAGGCCGCAATGCTGGGCCAGCCGCTCTCGCTGCTGATTCCGGAAGTCGTGGGCTTCAAGCTCCACGGGCGGCTGCCCGAGGGCGCGACCGCCACGGACCTGGTGTTGATCGTCACCGAAATGCTGCGCAAGAAGGGCGTCGTTGGAAAATTCGTCGAGTTCTACGGCACGGGACTCTCCAGCCTGAGCCTGCCGGACCGCGCAACGATCGCCAACATGGCTCCCGAATACGGCGCCACGATGGGCTTCTTCCCCGTGGATGCGGAAACGCTCGCTTATTTGCGCTTCACGGGCCGGGATGCCGCGCGCGTTCGCCTGGTGGAGGAATACGCGAAGGCGCAGGGAATCTTCCGCACAGACGCCACGCCGGACCCAATCTACACCGACAAACTGGAGCTAGACCTCGCCAGCGTCGAGCCCACCCTGGCCGGGCCGAAACGCCCGCAGGACCGCGTTCCCCTGCGGCAATCGAAAGCGTCGTTCGAAAAGTCACTCGAGGGCACAGCGCAAAAACACATCGCTGTGAAGAACAACGGCGACAAGTTCGAGCTTTCGAATGGCTCGGTCGTCATCGCCGCAATTACCAGCTGCACGAATACTTCGAACCCGTCGCTGATGCTGGGCGCCGGCCTGATCGCGAAGAAAGCGGTTGAGCGCGGCCTGCACAGCAAGCCCTGGGTGAAAACCAGCCTGGCGCCGGGTTCGAAAGTCGTCACCGATTACCTCGAATCCGCGGGCCTGGGAAAATATCTCAACGAACTCGGTTTCCAACTGGTTGGGTACGGCTGCACGACGTGCATCGGCAATAGCGGCCCGCTCGAAGAGCATATCGGCGCGGCCATCAAGGACAACAGCCTCGTGGCCGTTTCCGTGTTAAGCGGAAACCGCAATTTCGAGGGCCGCATTCATCCCCTGGTGCGTGCGAATTATCTGGCGTCGCCGCCGCTCGTGGTCGCGTACGCGTTGGCAGGCCGAATGGATTTCGATATGGCCACCGAATCACTCGGCAACGACAAAAGCGGCAAGCCGGTCTACCTGCGCGACATTTGGCCTTCGCCACAGGAAATCGAATCGACCGTGCGCGCCAGCGTGACAACCGCGATGTATCACAAGGAGTACGGTGAAGTGTTTCAGGGCGACGCTCATTGGAAAGGTTTGAAGGTGCCCGAAGGCGATATCTACGCCTGGGACGCGAAATCCACGTACATCAAGTCGCCGCCGTTTTTCGATGGAATCACGAAGACTCCGGCGCCGCTCACCGATATTCGCGGCGCGCGTGTGCTGGCGATGCTCGGGCACAGCATCACGACGGACCATATCTCTCCTGCCGGCTCGATTGCTGTCGATAGCCCGGCCGGAAAATGGCTCATCGCGCAGGGCGTCAAGCCGGCGGATTTCAACTCCTACGGCGCGCGGCGCGGCAACCACGAAGTGATGATGCGCGGGACGTTTGCGAACATCCGCCTGCGCAATCAACTCGCGCCTGGCACCGAGGGCGGCTGGACCGTCTACGTGCCCGGCGGCGAGAAAATGTCAATCTACGACGCGGCAATGAAATACCAGAAAGCCGGCGTGCCCCTGGTGGTGCTGGGCGGCAAGGAATACGGATCGGGCTCGTCGCGCGACTGGGCCGCAAAGGGCACGCTGCTGCTCGGCGTGCGCGCGGTGATCGCGGAAAGCTACGAACGCATCCACCGCAGCAATCTGCTCGGCATGGGCGTGCTGCCTCTCCAATATCGCGCGGGCGAGACGGCGCAGTCGCTTGGCCTCACAGGATTCGAAGAGTTCAGAATCGACGGCGTCGCGAAACTCGCTCCTGCGCTGGCGATTGAGGTCCGGGCGCGGGATGAACACGGCAAGGAAAAAGTGTTTCAGACGATTGCGCGCGCCGATACGCCCGAGGAAGTCAACTATTACCGGCACGGAGGCATCCTGCCGTACGTCCTGCGGCAGATGCTGTAGCGTGCCCCGGAACTTGCCCCGACTCGGTCGAGAGGGCGGCACTCTCGATTCGGGCGCGTGCCGTGCCCGCCTGAAGGCGGGCGCTACAAAATTAGGAGGGCGGTCTTGCCTCGAAAGTTGAACCGGCGGGAAGCGATGAAGGCAGGAGCGAACGCCTCCGTTGCAGCCGCGGCATTTGGACCGGCAATGGCGATGCTGGCCGCGCAGAATACGAATCCAACGCAGCAGGTGGAAGGTGTGGACATGTCCCACGAGTGCACGGTCGCGGACCCGGAACACTACCGCTTGGAATTTGAAAACGAATATGTAAGGGTCATCCGCTGTCGCATTCCGGGGCGCGACAAAGTCAAAATGCACAATCATCCGTTTGGGTCGGTCGTCATATTCATGACGGACCAAAATCTTCATCAAACTCTTGAAAATGGCACGACCGAAGACGCCCATAACAAATCCGGACACGTCTTGTGGGGCAACGGTTCCCAGGCGCGCCACATGGGTGAGAACATCACCGATCAGTTGTACGAATACCTCCGAGTGGATATCAAGGCGGCCCTGCCTAGGCGCGCATAGGAGCATAAACGCCCGCTGATTGTCTGCCGCTTCCCACGGATATCGAAATCTGGCAACATTCCTTTCCTATCAGTGAAGGAGTCACGCATGCGCGCACGAGTAGTCTTACTTTGTGTTCTAGCGCTATCAATCGTCTTGCTGACGGCCGCGACGCCAAGAATGGCGGCGCAAAACCCGCAGCCAGGGCCGCCCCGCGTCATCGCGATCAAGGCCGGCAAGCTCGTCGATCCCGAGAAAGGCACGACGGCGGAAAACCAAATCATCCTGGTGCGCGGACGAAAAATTGAAGCCGTCGGCACGAACGTGCAGATCCCGGTGGACGCGCACGTCATCGACCTTTCCAATTCTACCGTTCTGCCTGGGTTATTCGACGCGCACACGCATCTTTGCATGACCGTCAAGAAAGACCGCGATGCGGGGAGCTATTACATTACGACGCTGCTCGATCCAACCCCCTACCGCGCCATCGAAGGCGTCGCGAACGCGCGGGAGATGCTGGCCGCAGGATTTACGACCATTCGCGACGTCGGCAATGCAGGCAATTATGCCGACACGGCTTTGCGCGAAGCCATCGAGCGCGGCCTGGTGCCCGGCCCGACGATGCTGAACGCCGGCCGCATCATCGCTCCCTACGGCGGGCAATTTCATTTGCAGCCGGAGAAAAGAGATCTGGCCACGCCGGAATACGCGGTCGCCGATACCCATGATGAAATGCTCAAGGCCATCCGCGAAAACATTCACTACGGCGCGACGGTGATCAAGATCGTTGTGGACGATCAGAAGTATATTTACAGCGTTGATGACATCCGCTTCATGGTCGAAGAAACCCATCGTGCGGGCCTCAAGCTCGCAGCGCATTGCTGGACACGCGCCGGCGCGCACAATGCCGCCGAGGCGGGAGTGGATTCGATCGAGCATGGCCAGATGATGACCAATGACGATCTACAACTGGCGAAGAAAAATCATGTCGTCCTAGTTGGAACGGATCTCACAGAGATCGCCGCGCGCGAGGCCGGCTCTCCGGCACTCCACCAAGTATTTGTGGACCGGCTAAAACGCGCTTACCAGATTGGCGTCACGATGGCATTCGGGACCGACGTGTATTTCACCGTGCCGGGCGAAACGCGCGGAACGCTTTCAATCGCGCACGTGGATTCATGGGCGGAGGCGGGTGTACCTGCGAAGGACACCCTTCAAGCGATGACCCTCAACGCGGCGCGATTGCTGGGTGTGGATGGCGAACGCGGCGCGATCAAGCCGGGCCTCGCCGCCGATATCATCGCCATGCCGGAAAATCCGCTGGAGAACATTCATGCGGTCCGTAAAGTGTCGTTTGTGATGAAGGATGGGAACGTATTCAAGAGAGAATAAGACCTTTCTTGCGCCACTCTTCGCGCAAGCCTGCTTCTCCACCGTAACGATTCGCCATCCGGAAAACCGCAGCAATCCGGTCCATTCTTATCCGTATTAAGCCGATTTGACATAGCGGTTGTATTTATATTAAATCATATATTTATGAGGGGACGCGTCTTGAGACCCTGTGTTGGAAAATCAGGCGAGGGCCGGCCGCAGCCATGCTCCGCCTTTCGCTCCTCGTGCGCACTTGTCGCCGGTTGTCTTTTCGCGTTTCTGACCCTCGCGCCACGTAGCCAAGCTCAAGTCTCGGCAGCGATTTCAGGAAGGGTGACGGATCCGGCCGGCGCCGTGGTTTCCGGCGCGACCGTGACAGCCCACAATTTGGAAACGCACGCGGTGCGCACCACGGTCACCGATGAAGCCGGCAGGTATTCGATACTTTCCCTGGCCGTGGGCGCGTATGAAGTGCGAATCTCGAAGCAGGGCTTTCAGGAAGCAATCCGCGGCGGAATTCATCTCGCCGTTGGACAAGAGGCCATCGTGGAAATGACGTTGCGCCTCGGACAGGTCAACGAACAAGTTAAAGTGACCGCGGACGCTCCACTCGTGAGTCTCACCTACGCCGATATATCAGGACTCGTGCCTGAGGAACAAGTAAAGGACCTCCCGCTAAATGGCAGGAGTTATGACGAGTTGATGACGCTGAATCCCGGCGTCGTCAACTTCACGTGGGAAAAGACCGGGGGTATTGGGATTTCCAATTCGACAACCGGAAATATGTTTTCTGTCGCTGGGAACAGGCCGCAGCAGAACCTATTCCTGCTGAATGGCGTGGAATTCACAGGCGCGGCTGAAAATAATATGCAGCCGGGAGGAACCAGCCAGCAGCTACTGGGCGTCGATGCAGTCCGGGAATTCAATCTAGTGCGTGATACATACGGCGCCGAATATGGCAAGCATCCGGGTGGCCAAGTTTCGATTGTCACTCAGTCCGGGACAAACCAATGGCACGGCTCGGTCTTTGAGTATCTTCGCAACAATGCCCTCGACGCACCGAACTATTTTGACCAGGGTTCGGCTCCTCCCTTCCAGAGAAACCAGTTCGGCAGTTCGATGGGCGGGCCAATTCAGAAGGACAAGACCTTTGTGTTCGCGAACTATGAAGGATTCCGCCAGAATTTGCACCAGACGAGCGTGGCGTTTGTTCCCGATGCCAACGCGCGCAATGGCACGTTCGTGCCGCTCGGTTCCGGGTGCCCGGTAGCTGTACGGGCGGCATGCGCAAGCGAAGTGACTTCGCTCCTGAATTTGTGGCCCATAGCGAACGGACCGGATAATCTTCCCGCCGGCACCGCCCAGTACATCAGCTCTCCATTGCAGACGATTCGGGAGGATTTCGGAACTGCGCGGGTGGACCACATATTTTCAGAGACAGATTCGGCGATGGCAGCCTACACCAACGACGACAGCGGCAGCGTGACCGCTACGCCGTTTGATGCGTTCTCGACCGACCTGATCAGTCTCCGCGAGCAGGTGTTCAGTCTCGAAGAAACACACGTGCTCTCAACGAACGTGGTCAACACCGCCCGGGTCGGATTTTCCCGCGCCGGATACTTCTTTACAGGAGAACCAACTCCGGGCAGCCCGGCGGCCACCGTTCCAGGATTCTTAGTCGGACTTCCCGTCGGAGCGGTTGTGGTCGGAGGCAGCCAGGCGTCAAATCCACAGGCACAGTTGGGATTAGCAGGAAGCAACAATGGGAGCAATCTGCACATCGCTCGAAATCTCTTCACTTACGCGGATCAGGTTTCGGTCACCAAAGGACGGAACCAGTGGACCTTCGGCGTGTGGTTCCAGCGGTTCCAATCTAATGAACTGATTGCCCTCAGCCAATTCGGACAGATGACCTTCACGGGCCTGCCAGCCTTCCTGGCAGGCACGGGCAGCTTCTTGTACGACCCGACCTCAACACCGCTAAGTTGGCGCTCTTTGTTTGGAGCGTGGTACGCCGAAGACGTCATACGGTTGAGACCGACCCTCACGCTGTCCCTGGGTTTCCGGGATGAATTCAGCACCGGGTGGAACGAAGCATATGGGAGAGCCTCAAACTACACGTACGCAAGCGATGTCATCTCAACGCAACCGAACATTGGAAATTCGCTGTTCACCGTCAATCGCGCCAAATTCCTGCCCCAGCCAAGAATCGGCTTGGCATGGAGCCCCTTCGGCAGCAAGACCGTTGTTCGCGCCGGATTTGGCATGTATTACGATCTTCAAGACGCGCTGGGCTACCGGGCCGACCAGAATGCCCCATTCAATCCAACATATACGATTGCCTCCGGCCCGATTGCCAACCTCAAGCTTCCGATCAATCCCGCTGTGGCGCCCGCGTCGAATGCCCTGCTGGTTTCCGGAGGCGTTCAACCTGACATGTATACGCCGACGGTCGAAACCTATTCCCTGCGGATTCAGCAAGAGCTCTCGCCCAACACATCACTTAGCGTCGGCTACGTGGGAAGCCACGGATACCACGAACTGATCGGCGTAGACGCCAATGCGCCCGTCCCGGTCGTCTGCCCGGCGACGCCGTGCCCAGGCAACTTCCCAACGACCCTCAACCCCGTTACCAATTTTCCTGTGTATGGAGCATTGGCCGGACGTCTAACGATTCGCGGCGTTTATACATGGTCGAAATCACTGGATGATGGAGACTCGTTGAACGCTACAGCGGCACAAAACGCGGTAGCCCTGCTGTCAAATCCGTACGTTCCGCGCGCGGATTGGGGACTTGCAACCTACGACGTTCGGAACATGAGCGCCGTAACGGCAACCTATGAACTGCCGTTCGGACACGGTAGGAGATTTCTCGGCGGCGAAGGTGGCGTTCGAGGACAAGTGGTCGGCGAATGGACTGTTAACAGTATCGTGACCCTTCAGTCCGGGTTTCCGTTCACCCCGCAGCTTGGGTACAACCCTTCGAACGACGGGGATACGCGCAACCCAGTTCGACCGTTTCTTGATCCCTCCTTCACGGGGCCTGTAGTGCTCGGAAACCCGAAGAAGTGGTTCAATCCCGCCGCATTCATAGCGCCGCCGAATAACAGCGGCTTTTTTGGAAACGTGGGGAGGGACACATATACCGGCCCTGGTCTCGCCACTTGGGATTTTTCCGTGTTGAAGGAAACGCACATCTTCGAAAGTCTGAACCTGCAGTTCCGGGCTGAAATTTTCAATCTCCTTAATCGCGCCAATTTCAATACGCCCAATCTCATCACCAGCGTACTGCTGCCTTCACCGAACCAGACTGTGCCGGTCAAATCGCCTGCGGCTGGGGCGATCACGAGTACGTCTACCTCCTCAAGACAGGTTCAATTCGGGCTGAAATTTCTCTGGTAAATCCGGCTTGCCGGCATCTTGAAAAAAATCGCCTGTGTAACCTTTAGAGGCCCCGCACATCCAACCGATTGCACCAGCTTTGTTAGTTCAATCCAAACAAAGGATCCACTGCGATGAAACTCAATGAATACGTGACGTTGGGACGTTCCGGGCTGCGAGTGAGCCCGCTGTGCCTCGGAACGATGACCTTTGGTACGGAATGGGGCTGGGGGATTGAGGAAGACGCCGCGCGCGCAGTTTTTAGCCGCTATCTCGAAAGGGGCGGCAACTTCGTGGATACCGCGGATATGTACACAAATGGAAAAAGCGAGGAACTCGTCGGGAAATTCATCAAGGATGCAAAGGTGCGGGACCAAGTGGTCCTCGCGACGAAGTTTACATTCAACGCCCAGCCGGGAAATCCCAATGCCGGCGGGAACGGCCGCAAGAACATGTACCGAGCTATCGAGGGCTCGCTGCGTCGTCTGCAAACCGACTACATCGATATCTACTGGATGCATGCATGGGACATGATTACCCCTGTCGAAGAAGTTGTGGCGTCTCTCGATATGCTCGTGAAGGCAGGAAAAGTTCGCTACATCGGTTTCTCGGATGTTCCCGCGTGGTATGTGGCGCGCGCGCAGACCCTGGCCGAGCAGCAAGGCCGCGAGAGGATTGCCGCGCTACAGCTCGAGTATTCCCTTGTCGAACGCAATATCGAACGCGAGCATATTCCTGCCGCGCAGGAATTGGGCATCGCCATCCTTCCGTGGAGTCCCATGGCGGGAGGATTTCTTTCCGGCAAGTACAAGCGGGGTGGACAGCCAGGTACCCCGGAAGGCCGCCTCGACCTACAGAAGGCAGCGGGCACAACGATCTTCGAGCGCGACACGGAACGGAATTGGAAAATCCTCGACGTTTTGCTTGACGTTTCGAAAAAAATCGGCCGGCCTCCCGCTGAAGTGGCGCTGAACTGGGTGGCCACGCAACCCGGAGTGACATCAACCATTATCGGCGCGACGAAACTCGCGCAGCTTGAGACCAACTTGTCATCACTGGATTTCACGATACCGGCGGAACTACGCGCTCGCCTCGACAAGGCCGGCGAACTCGATCCGACCGCGCAACCGTACGCATTTTTTAGTCCGGCGTTGCAAGCGAGGGTGAAGGGCAATGCCGAAATCCGTCCCTGGGCGCGGGCCGCGCACGCTTAGAAGAGCATTTCACCGCGGAGGACACAGTGGGCACAAAGTTGAGAGAAGAACATTTGAGAATCAGGGAGTAGCCGGATAGAGTTCTCACTGCCTTCGTATCTTCTCTGTGAACTTTGTGCCCTCTGTGTTGAAATCTTTGTCGTCTTGCGCTGTTCAAACGCAATCTGGTCAGCAAAATCAATTGACGATGCTCGGATAAAGCTTCGTCGCCACGGCCACCAGGACGACCAACGCAACGAGTTGCATCAGGAAGTCCACACCCAGGCCAAACGAACTTCCACCGCCAACAATCATTAGACTGCGAAGCGCATCCACCTGATAGGTAAGCGGGTTTACCCTCGAGACGGCGCGGAGCCAGGAAGGCATCAGACTGAGCGGGTAGATCGCGTTGCTGGCGAAAAATAACGGCATGGTCAGCACTTGGCCAATCCCCATGAAGCGCTCGCGCGATTTCACCAGGCACGCAACGATCAAAGAAAATGTGGAAAACACGGCCGAGCCGAGCATGACCGCCAGTACCACCCCTGCCAGAGCGAAAACCCCAAATCGCAGTTGAACGTGCAGCAGGAATGCGATCGCGTACACAAACAGCATCTGGCACAGGCTGCGCGCCGTCGAGGAAATCGCTCTTCCCAGCACCAGCGTGCTCCGCGGCGCGGGACTTACCAGAAACTTCTGGACGATTCCCAGGTCCCGCTCCCAGATCAATGAAATTCCGTAGAAAATCGCGCCAAACAGGACGCTTTGCGCAAGAATCCCCGGCGACATGAAATCCAGATAGCTGATGCCGCCGGTGGGGATCGCGCGGGTGCGGTTAAATACCTGGCCAAATATCAGGAGCCAGAGCACCGGCTGAACCATGCGCGTCAGAAGCTCAACGGGATCGTGGATGAGCTTGCGCACGTCGGCCTCGGCGACAGCGAGGGTCTGGCGCAGATAATTCGCGCCGGGAAACGGCTCAGCCCAGTCGCTGAACTGTGATTCGTGTGCGCGCGGCATCTCTTAACTCGCCTCCTTCCGCGATGGTGGCTCCTGTGAAGTGAATGAACACGTCATCCAGCGTGGCAGCAGTGCCTACTTGCGCCTTAAGAGCGGCAGGCGTATCCATCGCTGCCAGAACGCCGTGATGCATGACCGCCACCATGTCACAAAGATGGTCCGCTTCTTCCATGTCGTGCGTCGTCATCAGAATCGTCGTGCCGAACTCGCGGCGCAATTCGGCAATGCGTTCCCACACGGCGCGCTTGGCGGAAGGATCCAGCCCCACGGATGGCTCGTCGAGGAACAAGACGCTTGGCCGGTGCAGCATGGATTGCGCGATTTCAAGACGCCGGATCATCCCGCCGGAATATTGCCGCACGAGTTTATCTGCTGCTTGCGCCAGTTCCATGAATTCGAGGGCCTGCGCAATCCGGCGGGCGCGTTCCGATCGGGGCATGCCGTAGAGCTTCGCGGAAATCAGCAAGTTTTCGTATCCGGTCAGATCTCCGTCAGCGGACAACATCTGGGAAACGTATCCAATCTTCCGCCGCACGGCCTCTGGATGCTGGATCAGATCACATCCTGCAATCTTTGCGGTCCCCTCACTGGGCGGGAGCAGGGTTGTCAGCATCTTGATGAGCGTGCTCTTTCCCGCGCCGTTCGGCCCCAGCAAGCCAAACATTGCGCCAGAAGCGCAGCAAGTCTACCTCCCCGAGGCTTTTGATGCGATAGGGGATCGAGCAGGCGTACGTGGGGAAGGCCCATGGCCGCCGGTGTATGGTCTCCAAAGACGGTCTGAGACGGCCTTGAAGAAAGTAGCAACAAACTTTTGCTGTCGAGGGACGTCCATTAAGAGTAGGGTACAGTATTGGTGCGAAGTCTTCTGGAAGGAGTATGAAATGAGTCGTTTCAATATCCGTCGCACCCTTGGGCTTTTTCTAGCGCTCGGGATTGCAGTCGCGGGGACAGCGGGAGCTACACAAACGGGACAGACTCCGTCCGACGCGGCGCCTGCCCGGGGCATGCAGATTCCTATTCAGCAATTCACGCTGAAGAATGGCTTGCGCGTAGTGCTCTCGGAAGATCACGCGGCGCCGACCGTGTCTTTGTGCGTGACGTTTGATGTGGGCTCGAGGAACGAGCAGCTGGGGCACACGGGCTTTGCGCATCTCTTCGAACACATGATGTTCCAGGGCTCGCAGAATGTCGGCAAAGGCGAGCACTTGATCCTCGTGCGCGTGAACGGCGGCGATGTAAATGGCACAACGAGTGACGATTCTACAAATTACTACGAGCGCGTCCCGGCAAACCAGTTGGACATGGCTCTTTTCCTGGAAGCGGACCGCATGCGGGCCCTGCGGGTCACTCAGGCAAATCTCGACAACCAGCGGAGCACCGTGCAGGAAGAGCGGCGGCTGCGGATGGATAATCAGGCCTACGGGAAGACCGGCGAAATCCTCGGAGATCTCGCCTACGACAATTTTGCGTATAAACATTCGACGATGGGGTCCATGGCGGACCTGAATGCCGCGAGCCTCGAGGACGTGGCGCAGTTTTTCAAGACGTACTACGCGCCAAACAACGCAGTGTTAACCCTCGTGGGAGATTTCAAGAGTTCCGAAGCCACCGAAAAAATAAAGAAATACTTCGAAGACATCCCTGAGCAGCCCGCGCCACCGCCGGTGGACATGGCCGAACCCGCACAAACAAAGGAGCGCAGAACGGCGATTGAAGATTCGTTCGCGCGCCTGCCCCGTCTCGACGTTGTCTACAAAACCGTCCCCGGGAATACACCCGATTGGTACGCGCTCGACATGCTCGGCGATATTTTGTTTGGCGGCCCGTCCTCGCGGCTCTACCAGAAGCTCGTAAAGGAAAAAGCGGTGGCGTTGCAGGTGGCCGGCGGAATCGACGTGCGCCGCGGCACCGCGCTCTTCCAGGCCCTTGCGATGATGAAGCCAGGGCAGGATGCAGCGGAGGTAGAAAAATTGATTTACGAAGAGTTCGAACGCGTCAAAACCGATGGTGTGACGATCGCGGAACTCGAAAAAATACGCATCCAGGACCGGCTGCAGCAGGCTGAGTCGCTGACGAATACGATGAGCCGGGCGCGGACGCTGGGGCGATACGCGGTGTACTTCCACGATCCGAATCTGATTAATACGACGCTCGCAAACTACAACGAAGTCAAGCCGGCCGACATACGCCGCGTGGCCCGCCAGTATCTGGGAGAAACGCAACGCACGGTTGTGCTGACCACTCCAAAGGCAGAGGCGCAGAAAGCACCGGCCCGCTAAGGGCACGGAGGAAGTTCGATGAAATTCAATTTAAAGATGAAACCCCTGGCGTTGGCAGTAGCGGCCGTAGGCATATTGGCCGCAGCCGCGACGGGCTGGAGCCAGGGTGAATCGGCCCAAGATAAATCAATCCCCACGAGCAAGGTCGAGCGGCTGAATCGCGCGCCGGTGTCTAAGGAAATCCTGCAAGTAAAGCTGCCGCGTCCCGTCGAGGCGACCCTTTCGAATGGAATCAATGTGATGATCCTCGAAGATCATCGCTTCCCGCTGGTCACAGTGCAATTCGACATCAACGGCGCGGGCCCTCTTTATGAGCCGGCGAAGCAGCCCGGACTTGCCGGCGCAACGGCGCGGATGCTGGAAGAAGGCACGAAGACGCGCACAAGCAAGCAAATTGCCGAGCAGATTGACTCGCTGGGCGCGTCGCTTTCCGCCTCAGCGGGGTTTGGTTCCGGTTCGGCCACTCTGTTCGCGTCGGGGTTGTCGGACACTTTCGAACAATGGTTCGCGCTGGCGATGGACGTTCTCCTCCGTCCGAGCTTTCCAGCTGACGAGTTGGAGCAATACAAGGCGCGTGCGAAGCCTGCTCTCTTGCAGCAGCGTTCGCAGCCTAATTTCCTGGCGAACCAGACCTTGAGTCGCGCGTTGTACGGCGAATACCCCGCTGCTGTCGTGTCGGCCACACCGGAGTCGGTAGATTCGTTGACTTCAGCGATGCTGGCGGACTGGCATGAGAAACGTTACGCGCCGCAGAACACCATCCTGGCGATTTCAGGAGACGTGCACGCCGCAACGATGATCCCCAAGCTGCGCCAATGGCTGGCGGCGTGGCAACGTTCAAAAGCGTCTGTAACTTTCCCTGCTGGCCCGCCGCCTGTCGCAAAAGGGAAAGTATTTCTGGTCGACCGGCCAGGGTCGGTGCAGACTACTTTGTTGATGGGCAATCTCGCGATCGAACGCAGCGATCCGGACTACCCGGCACTGGTGGTTCTGAATGAAGTGTTGGGCGCCGGATCGGCGAGCCGGTTGTTCCTGAACCTGCGCGAAGAGAAAGGCTACACCTACGGCGTCTATAGCAATTTGATCGCCCGAAAATACGCCGGCCCATGGACCGCGGGCGGCGACCTCCGCACGGAAGTGACCGACGGAGCGATGACGGAGTTCCTGCGCGAGTTGAACCGGATTCGCGATGAGAAAGTGCCGGAAGACGAACTCGAGGCAGCCCGGCACTCTGTCGTAGCGCGTTTTGCATTGTCGCTTGAATCCCCGCAGCAATTGATCGGGTACGCGATCACGCGGAAAACGTACAACTTCCCTGTCGAGTACTGGGACAAATATCCGGCGCAGATCGCGGCGATCAAAGCGGAGGACGTCGAACGCGTGGCCAAGAAATACATCAATCCCGCAACCATGCAGGTGGTCGCTGTGGGCGACGCAAGCAAGATCAAGACGATCCTGGAGAAATACGGCCCGGTTGAAATGGTGGACGCATCCGGGAAGCCCGCAGTTGAAGCACCGAGATCAACTGGCGCGGCCGTACAATAATTGTCCAACACGATCTCTTCTTTGAAATATCTGAAATTGCGGTCTTGCTTCTCGACCCTTCATTTCTCTTGAACCAACTCAGCCAATTCGGTCGGCCGGCGTGGTAAAGAAGAGCGCATTTCGAGAATACAGGCAGTTCGACTAGGTACTGGTCCGAGTACCCGTGCGTTCCGTCATATGCCACCGCGGGCGTCCTATCCAAATTGGCAGCAGTAAGTTCCGGTGGCAAAGTATGAAGCTCGAGGATGAGCAGGCCGAACCTGCCCACGTAGGGGGCCCAGCGGCGAAGATGTCGAACCAGGTTTTCTTCCAGTTCGTCGGATGAGACGTCGTCCCCAAGGTGAGCAAACGCGCCACTGGAAGTCCCGGTCCTGGTTCCTTTGACATAATTTGCGGGCGGCGAATAGGGGCGATTGTGATCGAGGAACGAGCGGACATGAAGCAGGTTGTGAACAGCATGTCCGAGCGCCTCGAGATCGCTCGCTAGCTGGGCCGGACGGTTTATGTCGCCACCGATGACAAAATGTGCCGGGATCCTCGCGTATCGCAATCTCTGCTTCGTAATTCGCCGTGCAACCTTGTTGAAGTCAACTCCGACAAGCAGCAAGGGATGCTTGTCCAAAACAGAACCGCGGGCAGTCTGGGCCCGTACCACGCAATACAGATGCTCCAGTAGCGTGCCGTCGCCACACCCCATATCGCAGATACCTTCAGGTTGCTGTTCGAGCGGACGGTTGAAGATCTCTACAATGATTTCATCTATTTTTCTAAAATACGTCTTATGAGCGCCGCCACTGCCCCACACGTTCATGCCCCGATTGACAAGTAATTCGGATCCAGTTTCATCGACACGTGCGATCCGCGGGTTGCCAAACAGAAGCGTACTGAGAACATTCAGGAGAGGGAGATAAGAAACAGTCACTCCATACGATGTCCCGATCTGACCCGCATAGAGCCCACACGCCGTGAGGCTAACACGATTGTGCTCGCGCACCATCCAACCTTGTATTTCCAGGAGATCAAATATTAGGGCGAGGCTCGCCCGATTTCCTTCAAGGGTGTCCAGATCCAGAGGTCCCCGCTCAAGCTGCGCGAAAATCCCGCCTCGCGCCAATGCGACCATCGCCGGGCCCATCAATACACCGTCGAGGTATTGGCAGACTTGGTGGCACACCTCTGCCTGGAAGGAGCCCTCCAGGGAAACCAAACCCCAATGCTCTCTGGCCCTGAGCACGAGCATTTCGAGCGATGGAAGAATCGTCTCGCTGGACTTCCCAAACAGGAAATCTTCGAGAAAAATCGCTTTGGGGAGAAAGGAAATGGCCTCGCCACAAAGTCCCGAAGCCACGCTCACGGCGAGCCTGCCCTTATCCGTCAGTGAGTAATCCACGACGTGGCTGTTCTTCTCGGTTCGTTCTTGCATCCAGCCACATGAGGTCAGAAGGCGGAGAGCAACACGTAAGTACCCCCGGTTGCCGTGCGTTTGCTCTACGATCCGATCGAGTTCCACCGGCCCCGGCACATGACTGAAGAGTTCGAAGACCTTACCGTCGTAAAGCGCCTTGAGGGTTGGAATTACGACAATTCCCGCAAGATGATGGAAAATGGTGGCCCGAACCTTGGCCTTCTCGTCTTCCGTTATCGGTATTGTTGCCACAAGCGTATCCCGGCAGGTCCTCTGGGTGGAAGTTCGTTATACCCGTCCCTCGAATAGATCTCTCCCCTCCACCAAAGCACGCATCTTGCGATCTGCGACGCTCCGCTGCAACATCCAGAAACCGCAGTCGGGATGGATGTACCGCAGCCGGCCGGGCCCAAGCGTCTTCACAATATTCTCAATGCGCGACGCAATCAACTCGGGGCTCTCAACTTCGTTATCTTTTATGTCGATGAGGCCGATTCCAAGACCAATCTTTGGATCGAGGTCGGAAAACACGGCCAGTTCGTCGTACCCCCGCCGCGCAAACTCCAGCACGAGGTGGTCCACCCGGAGAGAATTCAAGAATGGAATTAGATCACGCCAGAACCCCCGCAACATCGACTGCCCACCGTAATTGCCAAAACAGATGTGGACGGCCGATTCATTCAAGATGCCGTCCAGCACATGATTGATCGCCTCAGCCGCCCATGGGGCATCCTGCGGAAAACCAATAATACAGGCCTCATCCAGCTGCACCACGTCCGCCTCGATAAATTCGATCTGCCGCCGAAGAACAGCCGCTAAATCCATCGCCAGGCCAGGCACGTCCTTGTAATAGCAATTTGTGAGAACCCTGGACAGCATGTGCGGGCCAGTACAAGTAAATTTGAGCGGTGATTTCGTGAGCCCGCGGACGAAATCGAAATCCCTGGGGAGGTTTAGTGTCCCTTCCTGTATCTTGCCGACAGCCATCCCTGCCGTGAGGAGGCGATATCCCGAAGCGCGATCGCTCCGGAAGCGGTCAAAATCCGAAAGAGTGAACTCCTTGCGGATTCCGTCCATCTGCGAAGCGAAATAATCCACCATCCCATTCGTTTCCGGATGGCTCGGGTCGAACCGCATGAGCTCTCCGTCGGACACGAGGTCTAATCCAGCCAGTTCTTGCGTTTTCAATACTGCCATGACGGCATCACGCAGAACGAGGCGCGAGGTACTCCCCACCAGCCAGGAGGGGACCGGATAACTGCCCACTACTGTTGTCTTGATTCGTGAAGGCATCGAATTCTCCCGTTCCCTTTCGGAACAAGACTACCTCATTGAGGAAGCGAGATTGGTCAAGTTGTTTTTGAGGCGCGGCGAAGATACGTAAAGAGAATCACGCCCGCAACAATCGAGACGACGCTCGCGGCCTGCGCGTTGGTAAGCCCATAGAACGATCGCGGATTGATGCGAATGATTTCGATCAGAAACCGTGCGATACCCGTGAGCACCAGATACGCGGCAAACACAATTCCATTTGGCGCATGCGTCTTCAAGGTGCGCGCCCCCAGCTGCCACAGAATCCAGAATATCACGACGGCAATCAGAAACTCGTAAATCGGCGTGGGGTGAACGCGCTCAGTGGTTGGCACGATTCCATTCGGAAAACTCATGCCCCAAGGCAGCGAAGTGGGGATGCCGTAATCGCCATCGCCGGAAATCAAGCACCCGATGCGCCCGATGCCGTAGCCCAGCGCGCCGGCGGGCGAGGCTGCATCCAGCATCAGCAACGCAGGCATTTTGAAGCGTCGCGCCAAATACAAAAGCGCAAGGAAACCTCCGATCACCGCGCCGAAAAAGGCGAATCCCATGGTGCTAAAAAGCTGCGGCCACGGGTTGGCAAAAAAATCAGCCGGAGTTTCGAGCAAGTGGTAGAGCCGCGACCCAGCCAATCCGGACAAACCTGTAATGCCGATGATCGCCTCCGCGTCGGCTGAGATCCTCCGGCGGGCAAAATCCGCGCGAAGAACGAAGAACGCGCAGATCAATCCGATGGCAACCATGAGGCCGTACGTGCCAAGGGTCAAAGGACCGATATGGATGAAGGGATACAACCTGACTCCAATTTTCCCGCGCAGTCAGCGATTTCCACTTTGCTTAGCCGCGCCAGTATAACCGAGAAGCTACGGACGCGTTCAGGCGCGGACCATTCGTTTTACCGCAAGCCAGGGCAACTGCAAGATCGTCAGCGGATGCGACCAAAGACGCTTGGCCATCAGCCAAGCGTGGCGATGCGACGGGTGCATGCCATCCGCCGCAAGAATTTGCGTGGCGTCTTCAATCGTATACAGGTGCCACCAACCCCCCACCATTTCGCGATTCCGCTTTCGTTCCGGCCCTTCCCGTATTCCGGCCATTCCCTGAGGATGGTGAGAGAAGTCGTGATTCTGATGAACCGCGACGACCACGCGGGAAACATCCACTAACTCCGCGCCGCGCGACCTCGCGTGCCACAAAATATAATTGTCCCAGGAAAATCGTCCGATGGCGAGCGGGAGAAGCCCATCGCAGACGCCGCGCGAAAAAATAAAATAGTCGATGTAGTTTCCCGGGCGTTGCACATTGGCGCGCAGGGCATTCGCACGCATGGATTCCCCCCAACCAGGCTGTGAAAAATTGAGTGGCTCATTCCAATCGAGGTCCCATCGCCGGCCAACCATCATGAATTTTTCAGACCGGTGGCGAATGCGATCGAGACCCGGAACAATATCATCGGTCAGAATAATGTCGGCATTCACATAACCAAGCAGCGGCGTGGAGGCGTGCTGTTCGGCTTGGCGGAAGAGGTCGCCCAGCAGCGGCGTGCCGAACTCGTTGCGCGCAACTTCCGGAAAATGGCGAAGTCCCAGCTCGCCGGCGATTTCCGCCGTGCCCTCTTCGCCGCCAAAAAGAAATATTTCCGGCCGCGGGATGAGGCGGGTCCAACTCGCGATGGCATTGCGCTGGATCGTCGCAATAGGTCCGCGGAAATTCTTAGGTATGGCAAACAGGGTGAGCATCTGGAGTGTCAGGAGTATTTTCTCATGTGCAGGCGATCCCAATTCAGCAAGCAGTTTGAGAAGCCCGTCCCGGCGTCGGGAAATTCAAGCTCACACAGTGGCATATCCCCCCCAACATATTGTCCGGTGGACGGGGTGGAGTAAAGATTTTCCTGGCGGCATCTGGCCGATTGCCAAACCACAGCTCGTAAGTTCTTTTTTCGCCCTTCGGGGACTCGATCATGGACTCACTTCCCAGTTCGCCAGGGCTCCCAACCTGTTTTCCCGGGCCGGCCAGCAATATACACGCGGCTATGCCGGCACGCAATGTGCGCTGCCCATACGTTCGGAGTTGAGGGCTTCCCAATCCGGCATGAAGGTGGTGAATCCTGTTGTCGTTATTTAACAAGGAGTGATGCCGTCTCTGCAGTTCTTCCCGAGTTCAGCACAGATTCCGGTTGCGGGAATCCCCAATGACGGCCGCACAACTTTGCGTATCGAGCGATTGATGCAGATTCTCGTGGAAAAGGGGTTGCTGACACAGGAAGAAGTTCGGAGAATTTCAAGCTAGGGTAGGACGTAAGAGCGGTTATCCGAGCAAGCACACACTGAAGCCGCCAGGAAAGACTAGCGCATTTCTCGCATAATTCATGCGCCAAATCAGAACTAGTGCACGGCAGGCT